>Ga0078972_1000765_pt1 | contig 117712 bp, 112 predicted proteins | sample YelNatPaOPGAMG01_FD_67568 | JGI IMG/M metagenome (GOLD analysis project Ga0078972, IMG submission 67568) | Hot spring thermophilic microbial communities from Obsidian Pool, Yellowstone National Park, USA - OP-RAMG-01 (SPADES assembly) (version 2) | ecosystem: Environmental > Aquatic > Thermal... | reverse complement strand
AGGCCTACGGCTGTAAACCTATTCTGGGCTCTCGATAGGGTTGTAGCTAAGATTTCCGAGGCCAAAGACCTTGAAGAGGCTAAGAAAATGATTATAGAAGAGGCTAAGACGATATGGATGGAGGATTATGAGGTGAATAAACGCATAGGAGAGCATGGAGCTATGCTGCTCGAAAACGGAGATATGGTGCTCACGCACTGTAAATGGCTTAAGCCAGCAGAGTGCGGGAGCACTAGCTACTACTGGCTATGGGACAGCGCTAGCGGTAATAAGGTCGGCTGTAGCTAGGGGTTTACATATAGAGGTGTATGTAACTGAAACCAGGCCAGTACTTCAAGGTGCTAGGTTAACGGCTTTCGAACTCCTTATGGATAGAATACCATTTAAACTTATAACGGATAATGCTGTCGGATTTTTGATGAGTAGGGGGCTTATAGATAAGGTCGTAGTTGGCGCTGATAGGATAGCTTTAAACGGCGACGTTATAAATAAAATAGGGACTTACAGCTTGGCTGTTCTTGCAAACCACCACAGAATACCATTCTACGTAGCAGCTCCAATGTCTACCATAGACCCCAATCTCAAACGCGGCGACGATGCTCCTATAGAGTTTAGAAGCGGAGATGAGGTTGTTAAAATTCACGGTCGCAGAATAGCTCCTGAAGGCGTTGAAGCATTAAATCCAGCTTTTGACGTAACCCCTTCAAAGCTCATAACGGCTATAATAACTGAGATAGGCGCGTTTAAGATACCGGAAGACTTAGATAGATTGAGAAGTATTAGGCTTGAGAAAAGCATTTAACTTATTGAAGGATGTACACGGGGTTTGAGGCTATGGACTTATCCATCTTAAGGCTACTACTGTCCTTTGCCATCTTAACACCATCTACAGTTCTAGATGTGAAGTTTAGAGAAGTCCCTGATGAGTTTTGGATTGGCGGATTGATTTTAGGATTGGCTATAAACATCGTGGAGGTTTTAACGGGGCATCTTGAAATTTTGAAACTCCTGACATCTTTGGCAGTAGGCTGTGTAATGGGCTTCTCACTATTCTACGTTGGTTTTTTCGGAGGAGCTGATTCAAAGGCTTTGATTTTCCTCAGCTTCACATTGCCTGAAAATCCAACGTTGATTAAACAGCTTGGAGTCTCTCTAAACATACCGGTGATTACAGTATTCAACAACGCCATTACGTTATCTCTATGCTATCCATTAGCTATAGCCATTTTAAACGTCAAAGAGTTTGTTGAAGGGAGGGATCCCCTACGGGGTTTGTACGTCAAGGGGGTGTTTCAGAGGATCGTGTTATTCTTAACTGTTAGACGCACGTCTTTCGAAGAGCTTAGAAGAAAAGCCGGATATTATCCTGCTGAACAGCCTCATGAAGAAAACGGGAGAATTTTCAGACGCCCAATATACTTCATGAAGGCTGAAACAGATAAAGAGGAATTGCTTCAAAAATTGGAGCCTTATGCTGACAAAGGGCTTTATCAAGACGGAATACTCGTTTCACCTACTATACCGTTCATAACGTTCATAATGTTGGGTTTAGCCTGTCTCCCAATAGGGGACTTCATTTTAACTTTGGTTTCACTCATCAAGTGAGAACGTTTAAATCGAGCAGCTTTATGTAGTATGCTTGTGGGTAAAGTAGCTAAAGGTAAGCAGTGCGATGTTAAGGGATGCAATAGACCCGCTGTAAGATCCTTAGAAAAAACGGTAGCCGCGGGTTCAGGCCTAGAGTTGACGAGTCAGGATAGGGTCTATGTTTGCAAAGAGCATTATAAGGTTATAAAGAAGAGCCTTAAGAAGGAGCGTATCATTACAAAGTGGCGTCACATGGCCAGCGGCTTCAAATCATAAATGGTATTTTAAGTCGTAAAACCTATTCCTTTACATTCTATTTCACTCGGTTTACCTAAGCCTCCGTTGATTTTAAAATCAGCCTTCAGAATCATCCTGCTAAGCTCTATACAGGTGAGGGCATGCAGTGTGAGCTCTACGGTTTTAAATCTACTTACTCCATCCGCTAGGCTAGCCCATATGATGAGCTGGTCGCAGAGGTGTTTATCTACAGGATAGCCACCCCTGATTATGTTGATGAGCTCTTCAGCCGCTTCTGAGCCTATAAGCTCGGCCCGTTTACCTATGACGCCCAATCGATCTACACCTAGATATCCGTAGGTATGCTTAACCGTTATGACTAATCCGCAACCCGGGTCTAAGCTACACTTGGGGTTTGGAGGATATAGGATTTCCTTCTCAAAAATCGGCTTTAAACCGATTGCGTTGAGTTTTTCTGAGGCACTTAAAGCCATTCTATTGGCTATGTGCTCTGGAAGCCTGCAACTATATACTAATCCTCTAACTTCCGATATTTCACCCAGCTTATCGAGAGTTATAGGTTCAAGTTTTCTAATAGGTTCTGTTGAAAATTCCAATTCTCCACCACCTCTAGGGTAGAACCCCCTCCTGTTCAGCTTTAGGTTGGCTTTAACCCCTATGAGTCTAAGATTCGGCAACAGAACACTCTCGATGTAGTCTACCGGAGGGGCCATGGGGTTGTTTGTACCCCCTATGAGCGTAAGCTTCGTGTAACCTGGCGTAAAGGCCATAACAGGCATGGCGGCTTGAAGGATTAAAGTCACACTTCCAGCCGTTCCTACGTCGAACTTATAAGACCCGGGTTTAAGCTTTCCAGGGTTAAAAGTAACCTCCGTAGAGCCCAATTGTAAACCTTCAACATGACCGTTGCATAGGGAGGATAGGACTTTTAAAGCCGTCATATGTTGTCTCGCTAAACCAGGCGGTTTACGCTTACCCCTAACATTTACTACTCTAACAGGTTCACCTAATAAGGCTGATAAGGCTATAGACATTCTAAGTATCTGACCGCCACCTTCAAGCATATCTCCCGGTATAGTTATCATAGTACTCAACTCCATAATTAGAAGATGGGGGTTTTAAACGTCACTGAAAATTGAGTAACCTACTGGCGGCGTAATGCTTTTTAGTAAATGTCTAAGTAAGAGTTATTGAGCGATATGTTTCTAGCCATAAGAGACTTTACTGTTAAATGGGTAGGCTATGACACGGTATTTGGAGGCTTGAAGGCTTTAGGCATACCGAGCTTTGAGCTCTTCGTGAGTAGAGAGCTGAAGGTCGAATCCTACTTAGACATGGGCTATACTACTGAACTTGGTTTTGACGTGTCGTCTAAAGAGGCTAGAGAAAATTTGAAAAAGCGGCTTAAAGATGAGGGATTAAATGTATGCGCGATTCTCGTGGAAAATGACTTCTCCTCAGAAGACCTAAACAGGGAGGTTGATTACGTAGTTTCAGCTTTAAGAGTTGCTTCAGAACTTGAAGTAGGCGTTGTCAGGATAAACGCGGTAATGCGTCCAATACCGGGCTACGACCTAGATAAACACGTTAAAAGAGTTGCTGATGCTGTTGGAAGTTGCATGAAGACCTGCCGCGACCTTGAAGTTGATCTAGCCGTTGAGAACCACGGGGTTATCGCAAATAAGCGTGAATTTCTGAGAAAGCTTTTCCACGCGGTTGATGATGAACACTTAGGTCTAACTTTAGACACTGGAAACTTCTACTGGTTTGGCTATCCGTTGAGTGAAGTATACGATATTGTGAAAGAGTTCGCCTCCAAAGTAAAACATACGCATGTCAAAAACGCTGTTGTTGAAGCAAGTAAACGTGAAACCTTTAGGAAGCCTGGTGACGTTAAAATGGCTCCTCTCTATCAAGGAGATATAGATCTTAAGAATATTGTGGAAACTTTGAGAAAAGCGGGATACGACTATGACCTAACGATAGAAGATGAATCTTTAGACATGTTTAAAGGCCGTGAGAGACTAGAAGTTTTAAAGAAAGACGTGGAGTTTATTAAGAAACTCATATGAATGCCCTACTGTTCAACCCTCCATTTTTATTTAAGCTTCTCTAGAGGTTTTACATTTCCAAATGTAGGTTTCGGCCCTTTTACCGGTGCAGCCCAACGTACAGCGTTGTATATTACTTTAAGCACGTTAGGGTCATGGTATATTGGTAGAGTTTCATGGCCTGGTCTAAAGTAGAAGATTTTCCCAAGCCCTCTATAGAAGCAACACCCACTTCTAAAGACCTCACCCCCTTCAAACCAGCTTATGAAGACGAGCTCATCTGGGGGAGGTATGTCGAAGAATTCGCCGTACATTTCGGTATGTTCAAGCTCGAAGTACTCGCCAAGACCTTCAGCTATCGGATGACTAGGCATTACAACCCATATCCTCTCTTTTTCACCGGCCTCCCTCCATTTTAGGTTGCAGGAAGTACCCATAAGTCTTCTGAAGATTTTCGAGAAATGCGCCGAGTGCAAGACTATGAGCCCCATACCTTCCAACACTATACGCCTGTACAGTTTATCGACCACTTTATCGCTAACTCTATCGTGAGCCATGTGACCCCACCATATGAGGACATCTGTGCTGTTAATTACGTCGTCGGTTAATCCATGCTCCGGTTCCTCTAAAGTTGCCGTTCTAACTTCTAGACCCGGCTGTTTTTTAAGGTACTCTGCAATAGCATTATGTATGCCTTTCGGATAGATTTCAGCAACTCTGGGATCCATCTTCTCATGGAGGTATTCATTCCAAACGGTTACTCTTATCACATCACACAAATTGAGCCACCCCTTCCTATTTAGAGGGAAATCCTGCTTATATGCTCTTCCACTACTTGCAGATATGGAGTTTTAACAGCTTCACAAAATGCTTCAACTACTTTATAAGCTCCTCCCATAGGGCTTTATAGTATCTCATTATCCTTTCGGGGTCTGGACTTTCATCTATCTCAGCTAGACAGTACCTATTGTAATTTGCATCTTTCAAGAGTTGGAATAGCTCCCTATAGGGATAGCTTTTATCATATAGTTCGTGTATGTGAACTGATTTTATCCAATTTCTAAGCATGTTAAAGCTTTCCCTAATAGAGCCGTTTATCAAATCCGTTTCATTGGAATTCCAGCAGACGCCTACGTAGGGATGGCTTGAGAGCTCCATGATATCCAGTATACAACGCGGGTCGCTCGTCCCATATCCATGTACTTCAAGCCACACCTCAACGCCGTACTGCTCAGCGTAATCTCCACATTGTTTAAGAGCTTCAGCTATCTGTTTAATCGTCTTCTCCCTCGGAATGCCATAATCCTCCATAAGCCTATTCGGTCTGACTTTCACCCCTAAAGCTCCAACGTCATACGCTAGTCTGATGAATGCTTTAGTGGTCTCTATATTCCTATCGACTTCAGCCTTATTGGGCGAATGATATTCGCAAGTTGTTCCCAAGCTTAAAAGTCTGACTGGAGACTTCTCAAAGACCTCTCTAACCCTACGTCTTTCTTCAGGTTTCATAGTCGGTTCAACTCCGTGCGCGTGCGTAGTTCTAAGTTCAACGGCTTCAAAGCCGGTCTTGCTACACATCTCAATTATCTTCTCGACGCCCCAACTCCTGGCTAGATTATAAGTTACAAGGCCCAGCTTCAAAGGAAGCTCACGGTTTCCACCTTACATGATGGACAATATAAGCTTTACCTATAACTTCTAAATTGGTGCAACGGGTTTTAAACGAATACTACAAAGCCCTCCACGCGATATGTTGATGGAGAACTCGCAGTTAAAGTTAAGTTTAATAGGCTAAATATTTTACCTTGGTCTTCTTCATGAGCGAAATTCCGTATTTAAATCCATCGCTTCCAGTAGAGAAGCGGGTTGAAGACCTTCTTAAAAGGATGACTTTAAAAGAGAAGGTTGCCCAGTTGTGTTCGATACCGGCTAATGCTCTATTTGAAGGGAAACGCTTCTCCGTTGAGAAGGCCCGTAGCATTCTCGCAGATGGTATTGGGCAGATAACCCGTTTAGCTGGAGACCACGTGCTTAAGTTGAAACCTAGAGAGGTTGCTGAAGCGGCAAATGCTATACAGCGTTTTCTAATTGAAGAGAGTAGGCTTCACATACCAGCTATAATACATGAGGAGTGTTTAAGTGGTCTTATGGCTTGGGGAGGCACCACGTTTCCACAAGCCATAGGTTTAGCCAGTACATGGAATCCAGATCTAGTTGAGAAAGTTGCTTCAACAATAAGGCGTCAGATGAGAGCTGTAGGTGCACATCAGGGTCTTGCACCGGTTTTGGATGTTGCAAGAGACCCGAGGTGGGGTAGGGTTGAGGAAACGTATGGAGAGGAGCCGTATCTCGTAGCGTCTATGGGCGTTTCATATGTTAGGGGATTACAAGGTGAGGATTGGAAGTCTAGGGTTTTAGCTACGCCGAAGCACTTCGCAGCTCACGGTTTTCCAGAAGGTGGAAGAAACTGTGCGCCAGTACACGTCGGTGTTAGAGAGTTTAGAGAAGTTTTCCTACTACCGTTTGAGGCCGCTGTTAGGGTGGCCGGAGCACTGTCCATAATGAGCGCTTACCACGATATTGATGGAGTGCCATGTACGGCGTCTAAAACTCTTCTAACCGATATTCTTAGAGGTGAGTGGGGTTTCCAGGGAATCGTTGTTTCAGATTATGGAGCTATACATATGCTTCATAGCTTCCACATGATAGCTTCCGATTTGAAGCAAGTTGCTGTTAAAGCTTTAGAGGCCGGTGTAGACGTTGAATTACCAATGGCTCAGTGTTACATGGAACCTCTACTTGAGGCTTTGAAAGATGGATTGATATCTGAAGCCACCGTAGATGTTGCTGTTTCAAGAGTCTTAAGGATTAAATTCCTACTTGGACTGTTTGAAAACCCATATGTAGATGTTGAAGAAGCCTCTAAAGTCTTTGATACAGTTCAAGATAGAAGCTTAGCGCTTCAGGCGGCGAGAGAATCCATAGTTCTCCTTAAGAACAATGGTATTCTCCCGCTGAGCAAATCCATAGATTCCATAGCGGTTATCGGACCTAATGCAGCTGAAGCTAGAAACCTCCTTGGAGATTATAGCTACACGGCTCACTTATCTCTTGAAAAACCCGCAGTCGAAGTTATCAGCATACTTGAAGGTATTAGAGCTAAGGTTTCAACTACAACTAAAGTTTACTATGCTCAAGGATGCGGTATTTCAGACTATTCGAAAGCCGGGTTTAAAGAGGCTTTAGAGGCCGCTGGAAAATCCAGCGTCATCGTAGCGGTCATGGGTGAGAGGTCTGGGCTTTCTAAGCTCGACGTTTCAGGTGAAGGCCGCGATAGAGATGATATAAGTTTGCCGGGTGTTCAAGAGGAGCTTTTAGAGGCTTTACTTGAGCTTGGTAAACCCGTCATATTGATCCTTGTAAACGGTAGACCTCTAACCTTGAGTAGAATTGTAGATAAGTGTGCAGCGATTGTCGAGGCATGGCTTCCAGGGGAGGAGGGTGGGAGGGCTGTTGCAGACGTATTGTTCGGCGACTATAATCCAAGTGGAAGATTGCCTGTAACATTTCCAAGAAGTTCAGGGCAGATCCCTCTATACTCTGCTATGAAGCCATCCTCCATTAGGAACTATGTCTTCACGGAGGCTAAGCCGTTGTTCCCGTTTGGACATGGGTTAAGCTACACGGAGTTCGAATACAGCTCGCTTAAGATAGCCCCTGAGAGGGTTGAACCAGATGGGGAAGTATCCATAAGCTGTAGCATTAAGAACATTGGCCGTTTGAAAGGCGATGAAGTGGTGCAAGTCTACGTAAGAGATGAATATGCTAGTGTAGCGAGACCTGCGAAAGAGCTTAAAGGTTTTAAGAAGATATCACTTGAACCGGGTGAAGTGAAGAGGGTCAGCTTTAAGATTTCAATGGATCAGCTGGCTTTCTACGATGAGCATATGAGGCTTGTAGTAGAGCCCGGCTTCTTCAAGGTTATGGTGGGTAGGTCTTCTGAGGATATAAGGCTGACTGGGAGGTTTGAGGTTATTGGATGGAGGGAAGTCGCCTCCAGCACTAGAAAACTATTTAGTTCTACAATCGTTGAATAATCGATTCAAACATTGGAAAAAGGATAATCCTTTAAGGCTGGATACAAAACCAGCTTTTTTCTAATCTTTTTCCAAATGAGGCTCAATTATTAAAGCTCTATTACTGTAGTTGAAAAATCTAAGTAGACGTTTAACCATAACAAATCTTTAAGTTTAATTTACCAGAATACGTAAGGTTGATCGGTTGCTCCTTATGTGAAACGCGATGCTGAATATCAGTGGAGAGTTCTTCTAATATACGGGTAACTTTAAGAGAGTGTGGACAAAAAGTAGAGATTTAAGCCGTATTTTTAAAGCTCTAAGTGTTTAAAATTCTTATCAGATTTACCTTCTCATATCTTTTAGATAAGCTTGAATAGAGTGGTTGCCGCGATAGGTTTAGGAGTAACAGTGATGGGGGTCATAGCAACTCTTACAACACTACAGCCTGAGCTTTTAAATGTGCTTATTCCGATAATTCTCATAACGATTGGAGGCGTGGTGGCGGCGTCTTATAAGATAAGTGAAGATTGGGGCTTCTACATGCTCCTATGGGGGTCTATGATCGCCGTGTTGGGGGTTTTCTGGGCTATAGCCCAATACTATCCAATGTACACGAATACCCTAGCCTTCTTATACATAGCCTTAATAGGATTGGCCGTATTTTTAACTGGAGTGCGAAGTTAAAGGGGGTGTTAGCACACTCAAGATCCCGCTCATTAAATCGCCAGGGCCAGAGCTGCCATCCACCCCCGTAAAAATACGGAGGTTTAGAAGTATTTAGAGTTTATGTTTTCAACAACTCTTTAAGGGCTTTTAGAGCAAAGCTTTCCCCCATATTGCTTAGGAAGTTTTCAGCTTTCTCGACGTTTAAACGCTTGGGAGAACTGCCGAATATCCTCTTAAAGTTTTCAGAGTATATGTTTTTTAGAGCTTCATCTGGAAGTTTAAGGCCTATGAACGGCTCTTTATACCTGGTTAAAAGTTCGTCGGCGGAATCTGGCGTGTAGAACTCTTCATCAGATTCCAAGAAGAGCCTTATCATCCAAACCCTCGTAGCAGCTTCTTCAACGGTCTGCCAATCCATTATATCTGTTCCAAATAGTATACGGTTGCTGTATTTCACGAAGAGTTCTCTCCAATTGTCTCTTCTACGGGAAATATTGTACATAAGCTCTATGCCTAGGGAGAGGTCTAAGTTTACATTCCCATATCTTTTGAGGAAGTCTTCGGTACGTTCAATATCCGCCGTTAGAAAGTACATGTGGGCGAATACTATTTTAAGCTTAGGATGTTTATCCAGAACGTTATCCATCTCCTTATACAGCTCCTCTTTAGTTGGGTAGTCAGCTCCGTAGGGTCCCCAACCCCTCTTCTTAGCCCAATCTGGACATGTTTCCTCACACCAAAACTCCTCAGGATCCGCAACGTGGCATAGAACTGGGAAATTAAACTCTTCACATGCAGACCAGAAGCCTTCGAAAAGCGGGCTGTCTAATGGAATCCTCCGGGCTTTGGGAGCTGGTTTAGAGCCCATTTCCCCAATGCCGTCAAAGCCCGCTTCCAACGCCTCCTCTACAAACCTATACCAGTTCGGCTTAGTCTTAGGGTCTGGCGGTTCAGCGCCAGCGTAGAAGACCTTGGGATTGACGGCTTTAAGATAGAGGCCTAATCCATCAGCTGAGGCGTAAATTCGATTAAGTTTTGAGATTTCAACAACCTTTAGGTATTTGTCGGTTAAACGTTTAAGCTGATTTAAATCTTCTCCAGATCTAAAGTGGACGTGGCAATCCCAAACCTCAAAAGGTTTAAACCTCGTAAAATCTAACAACTAGACACCGAATAACAAATCTAACATGCAACTTTTTAAATGTACTTATAGCTTTGAAGACCGTTTATCTGTTTAAACATACAACGGGCATGGGAAAACGGTTTAGACGGCTCTTCTCCCGTAGACAACGCGACTGTAACGTGAAACGTTAAAGCTTAAAGCCTGATATCTCTCATGATGAATTTAGGGTGACATTCTTGTTAAGAGAAGTTTCGGTGGAAGAGGCTTGGATGAGAAAGTATCCCGAGAGGACTGTTCTAGTGGTTTCAGTAGATAGAGACGGTAGGCCCAATATTATAACGCTCGGCTGGAATATGCCGACTTCTGTAAGACCGCCAATGGTGGCCATATCTATTGGAAACTCAAGGTATAGCCACAAACTCATAAGTGAAAGTGGAGAATTCGTCTTAGCTTTTCCAAGCGAAGGCATGGAAGATGCCGTCCTATTCTGCGGAACACACTCTGGAAGAGACGTAGATAAGTTTAAAGCGACAGGTTTAACGCCTGTCAAGGCTAAGTACGTAAAGCCTCCGCTTATAGGTGAAGCTACAGTGAATATGGAGTGTAGAGTCGTTAACGCCATTAAAACGGGGGATCATACAATTTTCGTAGGTGAGATATTAACAGCCTACGTTTCTGAAGACGATAGACCGGTGCTTTTCAACATGGGCAATTGCGTGTTTAAAGGATTCAAATGTTGGTGAACTATACGAAGCGATTTTCCATGCATTGACTATTTAGAAGGTAAAGCTTAAAATAATCGGTTTCAAACAATAACTGGGCGGAGAGCCCTATTGCCGCCGTAGCTCAGCGCGGTAGAGCAGCGGGCTGTTAACCCGTTGGTCGGCGGTTCAAGTCCGCCCGGCGGCGCCACCTTCCATTGTTCCAAATACTTTAAACCATAGGAGGTGGACGCCTAAGGCTAAGCTTAAGCCGACTACTGCTCTGACAGCACGTATGAGTTGCCAAATTAAAATCGGGTATTCATATCCCATTACGGCTGTTCCAACTCCATCTACAATAAGCCATATCCCGATGAAGTCTAAGAGGTCTATGTAAGCTATAACGTATTTTAGATCAACCTTTGAATCTTCTTTTTTAGATAGGAGGAAGTTAAGTCTTACCCGTCGAGCTTCTACAAGTAGGACTGCTCCAATAACTATGCGGATAAAGCGTACGATTTGCCAGATGCCTGTAGGTGGATTGATGAGGATTAAAGCGACTATGCTTTCAGCCATTATCCACATACCTATAGCGAACAATAGAAAACGGTGGATAGGTTTCATGTCAACCACAGATAACTGGAAATCAGTATTTCAATTTTTCTAAGTTTTCTTAAATTTTACGGTTTTTCAATTCAATAAACGTAATTAACCGATAATCTTTTATTATATAACCTTCAAGATTCCAGTGAAGAAGAATGTTTGGTTGCATTATCTTCGACTTCGATGGGGTTCTCGTCAACTTTAACGATTACGTAGATTGGGATAAAGCACGTAAGAAGATCGTCAACCTTTACCTCAGGAGGGGAATAACTAAGGATGTTATTGATAGATATGCTTACAATCCCCTCTCGCTAATAGCTAATACATACGATGAGCTCTTTAAAGTTCTTCCGAAGGAAGATGCATTGAAAACCCTGGAAGAGGCTTCAAAGATATTAGAACTTGAAGAATATAAGGCTCTGTTTAAAGCTACACTAGTTCCAGGTTGTGAGGAAACTCTATTATGGCTGAGAAAGCGTGGAATCCGTATGGGCATAACTTCTTCAAATTCTGAGCGGATAGTTTTACGCCTTTTAAAGATGTTTAGAATTGAGGGGTACTTTGAAAGTGTTGTTGGAAGAATCCCAAAAATAAGGATGAAACCATACCCGGAGCAGATTCAGCTCTGTTTAGACAAGATGAAGTGTTTAAAGGGTAATGTGGCATTCGTAGCCATAGATGAAGACGGTATAAAAGCAGCTAAAACTTTGGGGATTCACACAATCGTTATCGTTTCGGGGTTAAGACATCCTGATATACGCATCGCTGATGCGAAAGCCGATACGGTCATTGAAAGTCTTAGAGCGCTCACGTATCTCTTCGAAAATCTTAGATGACTTTTCATCTTAAGCTGACATCACGATAAATATGTTTAACCATGATTACATTTATCTCTTTAAGGCTGATCGGTTTAAATACTCTTCCGTCACCTTTGTAGAACTTTGAGAACCATTCAACCCATACAAGCCTTGTCGTCTGGATGAATATTATGAGCCCTTCTAAAGCTATGACGGCTAGAGCTCCGATGAAAACGACTACTGGGTGCCCTCCGCTTATACTTATGATCATCTGGCTCATAACGCTATGAACTAGGGAAAGAGCCATTATACGGAGATATGATATAGTGTTACTTACAGTCGATATGAGTGCTTCAATGAAGGATATGATTCCATCAAGCCTCTCAGTCGTCAGTTTCCCCATAAACATGAGGGCTGATGGAAGGGCAAGACACCAGAGAAAAATTGGGCTTTTCATCCAAGCCTCAAAGTTAAGCTTGAAGGAGAAAACTAGATATAAGAGACCCCAGTATAGCCAAAGCCAACATACCGGCTCATAGATCATTTTACGAAACTCTCTCCTCAGAAGCCTGTTAAAGAAGTTCAGGATTAAGCCCATTGAAATGTGAATTGCCCCTATGAGTAGGGAAAGTTTAAACATGCTCATAGGCTTTTCAAGTGGTCTGAAGGGAAGACTGAGCCTTATAGGGTCAGGAATGGTAAATTCAGGTATTGGTAGATGAACGTGATATCCAAATAGCTCTGAGAATAGAAGACCACCTAAAATCCCCGATAGACCACAGATGATGAGTAGGCTTCCATTGTCGAAAACGTAAGATAAAATCCCTCTAACTCTCAACTTAAATTTATTATGGAGGATGAAAACGGTGATCCCAACGAGAGTCAATATAAAACCGTGACCGATGTCTGCAAACATAAAGCCAAAGATTAATGCGAAAGAAAAAGCTACAAAAAACGTAGGGTCTACCTCCCAATATGACGGGATCCCGAATGAGTTTACAATTTTTTCAAAAGGCTTTAAGATCTCGTTATGGTTTTGAAGTGTAGGAACATCTTCGCCCATTTTAGGTTCTTCGACTCTTACTCGACAACGTCCGCCCGTAGTTTTTGCGACTATTTCCATAAATTCCTTATTTGATCGAGCGGGAATCCACCCTGCGATGAAAAAAGTCTCTTCGAAGCTTGATGGAAGATGCGATACGATGCTTAGATGAAATTTCCCAAAGCTCTCCAACGCTTTCATTAGGGCTTCAAAATCATTCCTATTGTTAAGCCAGATCTTTATCCTCTGAAGTCTCACTGGCCTAAGGGATATCATGTTTCGACACTACCACCGATTGGCGTTTAATGACATTTGAAGGGATTTGTACTTCTCGACCACTATCTAAAATTTACCAGATAAACCTATAAACTTTAAATATAAGCATAATCGAGAGGCTTCTCCGTACGGCATTTGTCGGTTAAAGGCCTTAAATGACGTGCATAGGCGTTAAAAATGTGAGGATATTGCTGTCACTTTCACCATTCTTTTAATTGTCTTAATTGGAAGTTTGTTTTAAGGTGCTGGGTCTTTTCTGTTTTTGCAGATAGGTATGCCTTCTCAATTATCTCTATTACGTGTCTAGCGTGTTCGCCCGATATCGCTGGCTCTTTATCGTTGAGTATGCAATCTACTAGATGCATTATGTCTGAGTATATGTGGGCTTCCGGCAGCTTTGTATGAATCCCTGAAACGTATGGAAGCCTATTGGAGACTTCTTCAACGCGATGCCAACCGTCTATTCTACGGCTCCAAACTTCTATACGGCCATACTCCAACTTTAATGCACCTTCACTACCAGCTACGTGTAGTCCTGAGAAGGGTTCTCCATCGCCCATGCAGAAGGCTGAGTGTAGAAGGGCGAAGGTTGAATCTCCAAAGTCTAGCAACATAACAGTATTATCGTCTACTTCGACTTCAACCTCTCTACCTAAGATCATCCTATGTTTAAGCCCTATACCAGACATAGCTGTAACCCTCTTAGCCGGGCCCAATACCCCAGTTACTAGATGCAGAGCGTACACACCCATGTCGTAAACGGGTCCTCCGCCTCTCCGATAATACCATGATGGGTCGATTTCTATGACAAGGTCTCCAGGTTTACGGAAGTCTTCATACTCATGCCCTTCAGCCGTAGCCCCAGTTCTAGCCCAGTAGATTTTACCTACAATACCGTCTTTCAACATGCTTCGAACCATCTGAACGTCTCTTCTAAAGGCTATTCCAGGTGAAGCTACAAGCTTAACCTTGGCTCTATTCCTCTCACTTAGAAGATTATCGGCTTCTTCAACTGTTAAAGCCATAGGCTTGTTCAAGTGGACGTGTATCCCAGCCTTAACGGCTTTTAAAGCCTGCTCATAGTGTAGCTGTATCGGGGTGGCTATGGTAACGGCGTCTAAACCGGCTTTGGAAATCATATCCTCGTAGCTACTATACCATTCATCTGCTTTGAAACGTTCTTTACAGGCTTTAGCCCTTTCTTCAACTACGTCGCAGACAGCTACAAGCTTAACCTTATCCTTCACATCTTCCGTCGAGAGGTGTGGGAGTATACCCCTTTGAGATACGCTTCCACAGCCGACTACGCCTATTCTAACCGGCATGGGAGAACCCCTCTACCAGTATTTTCTCATCAGTTCTCTTAGAAGGTTTAGGCTTTCCCCCACTTCGCTCCATTCATCTATCTCAAACATCCAATACCAGTCGTAGTACTTCTTCAAAGCCTTAAACATAGCCTCATAGTCTACGTTCTTCAAATCTATCCTACCTGAGTGTAAAGCCACTATGCGACGCCCGACAAGCTCTATCTCCTCGTGAGGCTTCATAGTTCCCCTAGGCCAGTAACAGTGCTCATAGACGCCTAAATGGTCGCTGGCTATCTCATCAACCATTCTACAGAGCTCTAAAAGCCCACCCAAACCTAAACGGACCCAAATCCCCCCTTCAAGACCAAGCTTTACATCATAGGCTTCAGCAACATCCACTAGAGATGATAGCATGCTTTTAGCTTCATCCCAATTCTCAGCCCTACTCACCCCGAAATGTATAAGTAGAACCCTCCCACCTAAGTCGGCCGTTAGCTTTATATCTTCCTTTAGAATCTCCAAGCCTCTACTCCAGTGTTTAAGCTTAGGGCAATACCTAGAATAACCCCAAGCCCAATCAGAAGATAGACTGGCCAATTCAACACCGTAACTTCTACAAAGCTCAACAATCCTACGTCTATCTTCAATAGTTAAATCCTCAGACCAAGCTCCGAAATCGTCACCCCATGGAGACCTAGGGTCTAGGCAAAGCTCAACACCATCTAGTCCAAGCCTAGATGCAAATTTTAAAGCCGGCTCAAAAGGATGCTCCCCGCTCTTTCCAGGCTTTAAAAAACTAACTCTCAAACCAATCTTCATAATTCCACAGCCTCCACTACTATAGATAACCAGTTAAGCTTTAACGTTAAAGTTAAGCAAAACCTAACCATCAAGCCAGCTGAAAAGTTTAAGAGAAACCGTGTAAGTAAAAACTTACAGATGGGCCGGTAGATCAGCCTGGTATGATCGCCCCCTTGGCATGGGGGAGGCCGAGGGTTCAAATCCCTCCCGGTCCATTTTTTAACACTCCCGGTTCACTCTGCCCGTTGTTTTACTTCCGCTTCCTAATCCCAGGGGCCGGATGGTGTGTGGAGCTACGGGAACGTTAAGATGGTGGTCGAGAGCAAGACCTCCTCAACGTGGCTTCAGATCAAGCAGGCTCACGACTACGTTGAAGAGCATCATGCTTCTTCTAGACTTGTCGTCGCACCGGAGTTTACAGAAGACAACCTTATGGCTGCTAGAAGCTACGGTGACGTTAGACTTTTAACTACAAACGGGTTGGTGAAGCTGCTCAAGCTTAAAGAAGAGGGGAAGCCTACCACCGACGCTCTCGTTAAAATACTCGTACCCATTGAAAGCGTCAAGCTGGACTACTTCATAGACATTACCTACACGATAGCTAAGCCTGAAAAACCCGTTGAAAAAGAGAAGTCGCATCGGCATATGAGAAGATCAAACAATCTATGCTACAGCTCGATAAAGACATAAAATTCAATCCTCAGAAATACTACATTTCCATTAGGAAGACGAGGAACTTCGCCTACGTCGAACCTAGGAAAAAGAAGATGAACATAGTAATAATGCTCCCATATGAGGTAGGGAGCAAACTGATAAAAAGGCACACAATCACAAAGCTATCCGAAAGTGTTCAAAACTGGTACGGTGCCCCATGTTTCCAAGTAACCGTGGAAAACGAGGCAGACATCGAGGAAGTAGTCAGAGCCCTCGAAGAAGCATACAGGCGAAGCCAAACCTGACAGAAGTCGAAAGAAGACGCAAAACCCCTTAAGACATCCCCGTTCACAGTTACAGTGACATAGTCATTATGATTTTTACTTTAAGCCATGAACCGCTCCAGCGGGGAGGCTCTAGAAGTTGCCTCAGCCAGTATAAATCAGCTCGGTTTAGTTCGTCTACCTCAGTACTATCCGAATCTGATCACGCGTCTGATCTCGCTCATCGTGAATCCTGCTTCTAGGAGGGCGTAGACTGCTAGGGTGTATTTTGAGCCCATTTTCTTCTCTTTTGGTGGGTAGTTTGCGTCTTCTTGGAGGGCTATCCACTTGAGCGTCGCGAGGAATTTCCCAACATCCCTCTTCAACTCTTCGCTGAGGTTGCTGAAGTAATATGAAGTTATCCTCGACACACCCCACCTGTAGTTGTGGTGGATCAGCTTTATGACGGCGTTTATCAGGTATTCCTCCAGCTCTTTGCTTTTAGATTTAAGCTGTGTGTATAAGGTTGCTAGGTCGTCGTGTGTTGGAACTTTCACATCCACCGGCTTATAGTTTTCGAATAGAGCCCGCCAGACGTAGAAGTCGTAGTCGGATTTTCCATCTGGTATCTGTATGAAAACCTTGTAGTCGCCGTAGTCTTCGACAAGTATAACCCTGAAGCTTCTATCGCTGTAGACTTTAAAATGTCGCTCGAGAACGTCTCTTACGTCGTTTTGGCTGGGTAGAGGGTCGACGATTGCCTTCGTCCCGTCGAGGTAGCGCTTCTCAGATATCGCTCCGCACACGTGGTCTACATATTTGAGCCAGCCAGGCTTCCTACGCGTCTTCAAATCCTACCACCACTTCACACTATCCTTATACTCGTCCAGTTCTTCGCCTTTACCCGGCTTTCTGAAGACGAATAGGTGTTCATGTCCGATGAGGTAGAAGTCTGTCCAGTAGCGCTTACCCTCCGGCTTTTCAACCCAACACTCCTCAGCCGTCTTAGCCAGTCCAACCCACTTCCTACCCGTCGTCTTAGTATGCCACTGAACCTTTATTATATCCTCTCTAAGGATGAAGCCTGCGTCTAGGAACTGCTGCATTACTCTGAAGGCTATTGGAACATAGTGTCTGTGCTTTCTAGTATCGCCTATAAGTATGGCGCAGAACCTCCCAGGCTTTAAAACTCTAAAGCTTTCCCCGGCTATTTCACGCATACCCTTCAAGTACTCCTCTAGACTGTAGACCTGCGAGAGGTCGCCCTCCACCCTCCTAGTCTTAGAGTACGGTATGATGTTTGCATACGGCGGGTGTGTGGCTATCAAATCTATGGATTCGTCTTCGATCAAGTCTAGGTTTCTAGCATCCCCATGATAAACCCTTATAATAGGCTCCCTATAGTCTGGGTCTAAAGGCTTATAGTTGAAGTTCAGCCTGTCTAGGGTGAGTATGACCGCTTCATAGTTTACATCCACACCTATAGCGTTCCTACCTAGGAGCTTACACTCTACAAGCGTTGTCCCTCCCCCACACATCTGGTCTAGAACGAGCTCGCCTGGCTTGCTGTAGCGTAGGATCAGGTTTCTAGCTATCTGAGGAGCCCAATTCCCCCTGTAGTCGCCTCTATGGGTGGCCCAATCCCCCCTATCTGGGAAGGACCAGACGGTCGTCGTCTCTAGGAAAAACTCGTCGGGCTGATACTTTTCAACCATATGGGGTTTTCCAACGGCGATCTCTTCATCCTCTATACGTACAACGCTGTGGGTTTTAACGTACTCAAGGTACTCCTCAAACGTAACAAGCCTCATAGAGAGGTACTTGCCCTTACCAGCTTCAGCCGAAACGCACATAGCCACTCACTCTGAGCAAACCCACCCATCCGACGTATATCTTACAAGCCCCTCCCTCTTAAGCTCATAGAGACGACCCCTAACCGTATTATACTTTATATCAGTCTTCTCAACGATCTCACTAAGCCTAACCGGCCTCTTCACTCCTCTTAAAAGCTCCAGTATAAGCTCACGTGCAGGCTTAGGATAACGACGACGGCTCATAAAGCCTCAAATAAAATTGACCTACCTAGTCGCTTAAAAATAGATCGATCAACTTCAATTCAAGGAAAAACACCCAACCATAAACACTTTAGCCATTTATGTAAAAACTATACACACCTCCATACAAATAACCTCAACGGGTGTAGCTACTTCCTTTGAGATAATGGTAGACGATTCTCTCCATTAAATAGTGGAATCCCGACCCCTCCTCAGGAAAATACCTCTCACCTTTACTCTTAACGTAGAAGCATTCTTTATTATGGCAGCTCTCAGCCAAGCTACAAGTCTAACTCAGCGTGAAGCTTCCACCCTCAACCCTAACTTTTACAGGGGCTAAGACTATAGACCTGCACCTGCGGTCGCCGTTGCTGTCTGTGAGGCCTCCATACATGCCCATATTGGGCTGGATGACTGCAGAAAAAGACGATGACACCAATAAGAGCTGGGAAAATAAAAGTGGGGATGTTTAGAAGGGTATGTAAAACCTCACAATTCCTGTAACTATTCCGATCATGCTGGCTAGGGCTACTCCTCCTATGAAGCCTCCAACCCCTGGAACGACGTATCTCTCGTATAGTGGGCTTCCACCTATTTTTAACACTATCGTTTTGATTATCCATGCCGTTAGGAATACGCTCCAAACGTGGTTCCACATTCCCGAGAATGAGGCAGCTATTATGAAGCCTATCGGGTCGAAGGGGAACCATACGAATCTAGCGCGTAGAAGCGATAGTAGAACCGTCCATATGAAGCCGGCGACTGTGTAGCTGGCGTAGGTGAGGGTTGATGGTCGAGCCGCCTGTGCTTCTGGACTGGATTCACACATCGTTTGAATGCTACAGGCGCCCCACGTTAGAACTCTAGAACCGTACAGGTTTGCCAGCCAAACGGAAGTTGCGAAGAGTATTGGAACAGCCACTACAGTGCATAAAGCGGCCACTAGAAACACCCTCCTATTGCTAGTCCCGGTCAACTTAGCCATTTTAAGAGCGAGCGCCGTTGTGAAGAAGCCGTTTCCAAAGCCATATGTAGCCACGTTCGCGCCGTCTTGAGCCCATAAATGGCTCATAATATAGTCTAAGTTTGTAGGGGCGGATGAAGGATCTGGCCATATGATTCTCATGAAGGCTGCAGCCCACATCCTGTTGTCTGAAGCCCCGAAGCCGGATGTGCCCAGTATTAAAGTCATAGCGAACCATGTGGTGAAGCAACTTGTGAGTAGAATTATAAGAGCTGCTAGGAAGTTTATTCCAAGAATCATCAGGCTGGCGACGCTTGCAATAGCCGATAACAATATCATTATATACATAGATCTGTAGCTCATGGCTTCATTCTTCTCAAGCTCGGGGTTTCTGCGTAATGCAAGCCTTAACGTTTCAGCCACGTAGCTTCTATGTAGAAAGATGTACATTATGGTTAAGGCTAGGAATCCTCCAGTCATACTGAATATGGGCCAGTAGAATGGAGCGGTTGTAGCAACCCCGGTCTTTTCATCCGGACAGCACAGCTTAGCCCAACCGCTCTGACCGAGTGCTCCAGTATGATATCCCATGAAGTAGGCGACTTGTTCTAAGACGAGTATGACGAGGGACCAGAACCAGACGTTGAATGAAATGTTTACTGGAGCCAGTAGGAATATCGCTGTAGCTATTGGGTCTTTAGAATAGCCTGAGTACCAGACTATGGTAGACCCTATTATATCCCCCTCTTGAGCATGTACAGCATTCGACGGACATGTTATACGCCATGCGTATATGTCTGGAAACCAGGGGAATGTTCTAGCCATGAAAACAGGCACCATAAATATGAAAGCCAGTAGGAAACCTATGAAAAACGGCATTCTACGTTTCCGTTCGGCTTCCGAACGCTCAGCCTGTACGGTTTTCAAAACCTCATAGCCTGTTATGGCCAATGGAAATGGTATCATATCTATGTCTATCCAAGAACGCCTGAATATCAAGACAATAGATGATGTGAAGAACCAGAAGCTGATGTACAGCAGGCTTATAACAAACACTATGGGGCCCCACTGCACCCAATCTGTCGATACACCACCCTTTATCATAGCTGCGACTGCTTCCACACTAGGCTCCCACCAAACACCTTCAAGAAGGCCTAAATTGTCGTAGAGCCTGGGCCGTGAAAGTAAAATAGCCCAATCTTGGAATCCGAAGCCCAACGTAAAAGATACGGCCAATCCAGCTGTATATAGGTATGTCAATAACCCCGGAGTTATCTTAAAAAATCGTCGGAGGAAGTAAGCCAACACTAGTAGAAGATATGGATAAACAGCGACGCACGTTACACGCGATATAATGCCAAAACTGTAGCCGCATTGCCATTGCCCACCCGAAGGCGCTAGAAGCCTAAAAGAGGCCGCGGCTAGAAACGATAGAAAAGCCGATAATATTATGAGAGGAATCCATGGAATCTTTTCTTCAACAACTTTCTCAATAGCCTCTTTCGACGTAGACGTTTTCCCACCAAATTTAATTTTTTCTGATAAATTTATAAGCCTTAGCTATATTTTTTGTAGTTTTCAGTATATTTCATTAGACGATTATGGAAAAAACGACCATCTAATAAGTCTAGGGAAAAATAAGTGGGGGGATGTTTAGAGTGCGCGTGGGAATAGTATGAAGCTTATCGATGTTGTCGTTAAGATTTCTAGAGCATATCCCATCGTGAAGCCTCCAACAAACGGTACAACCCATTCTTCGTATAATCTGCTCCCGCCTATTCGTAGTATTGCAGACTTCACTATCCATGCTACTAGACATGCAAGCCAGAACCCGTCGATGGATATTTCCCAGCTCCATGCAACCAATGCTAGTAGCGGATCCGGCATCCATAGGAATCTTGTGTAGAGATATCTTCCTACGACCATTAGGATGAAGCCGATGACTAGATGAGGCCATCCTTCAATTATAGGTCCATTATACGGTATTGTCCAGAAGTGCCACTCAGGCTCCTGTGAATAGTCCCATAGGCTATAACCCAGTGTCGCATGTCCGAATAGGCCTGATATGGCTACCTGGTTAAAGCATGTGATGAATGATGCTATAAGCATTGAAACAACCATGACCTTTAACGCATTCCTCGGATGTATGTTGTTGAGGTTGGCAATTTTATAGGCTGAAGCTGATACGAAGAACGGCGTGCCGAGGCCTCCTCCCCCTTCATAAGCTCCACCAGCGGTGTGTCCAATCCATTCCGCACTTAGAAGAGGTACAATTATTAGGTCGGTCGATGTTATCTCTGGCAAATACTGTGTAGGATATGCCATGAGCCTTATCATGGCTGGGGAAAGCCAGTAGCACGGTTGCAATGTGATAACAGTTCGACCCCATATAGGTGTTAAGGTAAACCATATTATGATCGTTGAAAGTAATACTACGAAGGAAAGCCATGGGCTTAATCCAGTATACATGAAGAAGACCATAACCAATATAGAAAACAGTAGAAGCATCATCCAGGAGCATCGGTAGCTCATGGGTTCACCAGCCTCAACCTTAACATCCACTCTTCTAAAGGCAAGCTTTATAGTATCCATGATGTAATGTCGCTCCAGTATTATCGTTATTACGAAGAAGCCGAGTGCGGCACCTGAGCAGACCATGAAGAGGTAGAGCGGCGGTGCGACTGTTGGACCCGTACACCAGTTTCTTCCGCAGAAGCCGGATCCAAGCATACCCGTATAATAGCCAAAGCCATAGAAGGAGATGAAGAGTGCTATTTCCATGACAAGCGTGTAGAATAGTATGCTGAATAAAGCATGAGTAGGCGTTAAAAGCATTATCGGATACATAAGCGGATGTTTACCGATGCCTAGATGCCACGGTACATCTGCTGGAGCCAGCCAATGCGACCCTACTTTGCACGTGTCTACACGCCACATGTATAGGTCTGGAAACCACGGGAAGAGTGTTGCACCGCTTAAAGGTATGCCGAGTAGAACGCCGACAAGCATTCCGATGAGAAAACGCGTTTTAGATGGCCAATTCCTCTTCACCATACCTTCAACATTTACTAGACACGTCTGAACTACGTCAACATATGGAAATGGAAGTCTCTCAACGTCTATCCAACTACGACGGAAGATGCTGACTATACTTATACCGACACCAGCAAATAAAGCAATCAGTAGAAACCTCCATAAAATCGCCGGGAATAGGATATCCCAAGGTAAAACCCCTAGATTACCTACGCCTCTAATGAGTAGCTCAGCTACTTCTGAGGGGAGCGATACAAACCAAGGCACATATCTGCCTACAGATTCCGGAATTAAAGGTCTAGCTAAGAGGAAACACGTATTTCTAGTTTCTAGCGTTGCAAAATGCGTGTAGAACGAAGTAGTTATCATAACGATACTTAGATACGCTAGATTCGTCTTAGTGAAGCGCTTCCGCAAAGGCTGAAAATACTGAAGCGCCATAACAGCCAAGAAAGCGACAAAAGGACCACCTACAAAATCTATCGGCGTAAGTAAAGCATTAACCCTTTGGGTACATCGAGCTAAAGGCGGTAGAAAGTTTTCGAAGAAGTTCCAAAAGAACGCTATAGCAACGCTTAAAATAGCCACCCATATCAGCGTTTTAGCCGTAACCTTCTCTTCAAGACTTTGACTAGACGCAGACATTTCTTCTCACGGAACGTGTATCTTTACAGTGTAGGGTATATAAGATTTTTCTATGCATTCGTCTATTCTCCACGCTTAGCCTATTGGAAAACTTTTTAATTAAGCCCACTTGAATACTTCGCATCGTGGTTTGCCGTGTCTGAATCTTCATTAGGCTTCACATTAGCCCCTTCAGGCTCCACATGCTATGACTATACTAGCATAAATGGTGAGAACCTGAAGGGGCTCAGCTTTCAGGTAAGAAAACTTAAATCTATGACGCTATCGATAGCTATGAAAGCTGAGTTTTTGGATTCATTAAAGTTAAGAGTGGTGTAGGATTCTAGGTTTCAATTTTAAAGGAGGTTTGAAAGTTTCTCTACCATCAATTTGAGTTTTGGAGTTAACTCTTTAGGTATGTTTTCATCTTCCAACCATTCCCTCATATGCATTAACCTGAGTTTAACATATGTTAGGTCTTCCCTTTTTAAGGCGTATTTAATCTCATATTCCACGGCTGTCATATGAGCTTCATATGTGGTTTTTAAAGGACAGTTGACGGTAGTCACTTCATTGATTGGTATACCTTTCTTCTTCAACTCACTTATCTCAATAACTTCATGTAGCGTTAGAAAATCGCTACGTAGAACTTCTTCTAGAGTTATTCTATCGCCGCTTACTGTTTCACCAGTCATGTAACTGTAGAATTCTCTTGAAGATACATCTTCACAGTCGTAGCCGAGACTTTTAGCAATTTCAATCGCCCTTCTTAATCTAAGGGAGATTTCATTAAACATAGTAAACACCTATTAAATTTGAAGACGTTTAACATCTTTTTCACTATACGATAAAGCTTTATGTAAATTTAAATATAGATGACGTAGTTTAAATTAAAATTGAGGAAGTATGTCTGAAATTGAAAAGAAGATAGATGAATGTATAGAAGAGGTAAGCCAGTATAGGTTTTTCTCAGCTGAAGCTGAAATGGCTATAAAAAACTTTGAAGAGCTTAAAAAGCAGATAAAAAACCTATCTAGAGAAAATATTGACGATCTTATAAGAGGAGTGGAGGCTGGTTACCAAGCAGCTCTACCGTATTCAGGTTTTCTCCCCACGACCGTTGCAAATTTAAAATTCATTAAAGAATGGCTTGAAAAGAAGAAGGAAGAGTTATAGCGCGTTTTAAAGAACTCCACATTTTTCCCTCTCACCGTGAGGCTATACGTTTAACAGTCAATGCTACGGTTTTACAAGCCTCTATCGAGTAGATGACCACTACTGATGTATCGATCCCCGGAGTCTGGCAGTATAGCGACTATGGTTTTACCTCTCCCCAATTCCCTCGCTTTCTCAACCGCAACGTGCATCGCTGCTCCTGAAGATATACCGACGAAAAGCCCCTCTTCTCTTATAAGCCTCCTAGTCATTTCAACAGCCTCCTTAAGGCTTACGTTAACCTTCTCATCTACAATCGATGGGTCGAATATTGGAGGAGTATACTCTTTCAAGTTTGTCAAGCCTAGAATGGTTTCCCCCTCTACAGGCTCTACTGCTACTACCTTTATACTTGGATTGAACTCTTTCAGCCGCTTTCCAACCCCAACGATAGTCCCAGTTGTTCCAATACCGGCAATCAGCATATCTACCCTACCGCCAGTTTGCTCAATTATCTCACGCCCAGTGGTTTCATAGTGCGCTAAGGGATTTAGAATTCTGTCAAATTGACCAAGTAGAACGTACTTCCCCGGATTCTCTTCAACTATTCTACGTGCAAGCTTAATGGCTTCAACTTCGTTTTTGGTGAGTATAAGTTCCGCGCCGAACGCCTTCACCATGACTTTACGCTCCTCGCCAACGTATTCAGGCATCACTATCAAAGCTCCGTAGCCTTTAACGGAGGCGACCATTGCTAAAGCTATTCCAGTGTTGCCGGATGTAGCTTCAACAATCGTCATACCTTTAGTCAATATCCCTTCTTCCTCCAACTTTTCAATCATGAATTTCACCATTCTATCTTTTATAGACCCTGCCGGGTTAAACTTCTCCAACTTCGCTAAGATGCAAGCATCCCCCTCTCTAGTCAACCTGCTTATTCTCACCATAGGTGTGTTTCCAATTAGATCTAAAACGCTGTCTACGACCTTCAAAACCTCACCTCGATTACTTAATTACTATCCGGCTATGCGGTAATCCTAATATCACATTTGACAATATTAGCCTTACCATTCGACCTCGTTTTCACAAAAAGTATTTTTATTTTAGGAGTATTTGTTTAAAAGGTTAAAGTATTGGTTTCCTTGAAAATCGACGTGCACACTCACACCGTTTACTCAGATGGACGTGGAACGGTTAGAGAGGTTCTTAAAATCGCCAAGCTTAAAGGCTTAAATGGACTAGCCATAACAGACCACGACAGTCTTAGAGGATACTTTGAAGCTAAACTCTATGATAGTGGTTTACTGGTGATACCTGGATATGAGGTTGATACTGATGCGGGGCATGTTCTCGTCTTGGGATTGGAATTTCTACCATCTGAAACGGAGCATATACGTTATGAAAGTCTTATAGAATGGGTTAGACGTGCAAATGGGTTGACTATTTTAGCGCATCCAGCCGCTGGAAAAACCTCAATAAACAGATGGATGCGGTGTAAGCCAGACGCAATTGAAGTGTTGAATGCCCTATATCCATTATATGGATATTTCGTCCGGAGGAGTTTGAATATTGCTTCAAAACTCGGTGTTCCAATGGTGGGTGGAAGTGATGCCCACAACCCTCAGAGTGTTGGAGACTCCTATACAATCGTCAAATCGGATAACTTAAGCTTTGAAGACCTTATAGAGGCTTTTAAAAGGGGAGACGTGTATTTCGGCGGAGGCTTATCGCCCCTTTCATCAAGGCTTAAAACGGGTTTAGAATACATGGTCTCCGCTGTAGTCAGTCGCGTAGGAGAAGGGTCAAAATGGCATACGACTATGAAGTCTTAAAAGAGTGGAAGATTAATGGAGAGTTATCTGTCCAATTTAATACATCCAACGGTGGAGGCCGGGATGCTTTCAGCCGCTACTGGCGTCAGCCTGAAATATCATAGGAGATGGTTTACAGTCAACTAAGATTGGGAAATCTTCCTGCCAGTTTAAGGTGAAAGTTTTAAGTAGCAGTTACTCCGCTCCACTGTTTACTTTAATCCAATCAAATCGCGGTGAGAAACCTATAAGCATTAAACCCTCTAGAACTTCCTTAAACATCCAGTATGGGTCTTCCTTTTCAATAATTAAAACCCTACCTCTTTTAAGACTATTAAAGTGCTTTCTATCCCTTGTTATGAGGACTGCTTCATTCGATTCTACAAATTGTCGAATACGGTCATCTTCTACGTTTGGAGGATATAAGTCGTTTAAATGGTAAACGTTAACGTATCCTAGGACTTTAAGGTAAGCCTTAATATAGTACGGTATCATAGCATCGAGGACTATTACTGGCTCCTCCATTCTTGAGTGGAAGAATGGAGAACGGGTAAATAAATTTTGTACACTTTTTTATATAAAAAAATCTATTGATTTATACTTAGCTCGAGCCAATTGAAGGTTGAACTAGAACGCCGAATTGTGTTTCATAGAGTTTTGCATAAAGGCCTCCTCTCCTTAGAAGCTGTTCATGAGTGCCCTCTTCAACAATCTTACCGTTATCTAAGACTATTATCCTGTTTGCAAGTTTAACTGTTGCAAGCCTATGGGCGATTATTATGCAGGTTCTTCCCTTTAGAAGTTTAACCATAGCTTCTTGAATCATAGACTCTGTTCTCGAATCTAAACTACTAGTAGCTTCATCGAGGATCAGAATTTTCGGATTCTTAAGCATAGCTCTTGCGAAACTTATAAGCTGTCTCTGACCTACTGAAAGGTTCTCACCGCCAGGGGCTACTACCGTATCGTAACCCTGAGGAAGGCTTTCTATGAGTTTTTCAAGACCCAGCGATTTAATAACGCCTTCAACCTGTTCTCTAGACGCCTCTGGAAATCCAGCTCTAATGTTTTCAAGAACCGTATCGTTGAAAAGTATAGGCTCCTGAGGCACTAAGGCTGTAGCCTTACGTAGAGACTTGAGTGTGAATTCTCTAAGGTCGTGACCATCAATCAATATACGGCCTTTCTGAGGGTCGTAAAGCCTCATTATGAGGTTTGCCAGCGTTGTCTTACCCGCACCTGTGGGGCCGACAATCGCTAGGATTTCCCCAGCTTCAACTTTAAAGCTTATGTTTTCAAACACGTTGTTTGAACCGTAACTGAAGCTGACGTTTTCAACGACTATCTCACCTTCATTTATTTCTAAATCCTTAGCATAGGGGGTGTCTTTAACGGCCGGCTCTGAATTTAGGAAAGTGTAGACTCTTTCAGCAGCCGCCAGAGCAGACTGGAGAGTAGTATAGAACATTACGACCATCATTATGGGTCTGAAGAAGGATTCAGTGTAACCGTAGAATGCTAAGAGCCCACCTATAGTAAACTCGTGTGAAACTATCAGTAAACCACCGTAACCTATCAGTATTGCGAAAGATAGTGCTCTAACGGAGTCTAGAGATGGACGTATGAGTGAAGATATCAATATTGCCTTCACCCTCGTAGCCATCGTTTCACGGCTTATACGTTCAAACGATTGAACGTCAATATTCCTACGTTCTGTAAATGCTTGAGCAACCCTGACGCCGGATACGCTCTGTTCAACACTGCTAGTCAGTTGGCTTACCTTAACCCTTGTTTCTCTGAATACCTCACGAGCCTTCTTTGCGAAGAACCTTGTAAGGAGGAGCATTATAGGTATTGTCGATGTAACGGCTAGTGTAAGCATCAGGTGCATGGTTGTCATCATGTATATGGCGCCAACGATCGTAGATGCACCTACTAGGAATTCTATGGCACCCATTGAAACAACTTCACCTATCGCCGCTATATCGTTGGTGATTAAGGATATTATCCTGCCAGACGGTCTTTGAGTTACATAGTGTACATCGATCTCCATTAAATGCTGAAAAGTCTTATGTCTTAAATCGAATAAAAGTCTCTGATTTAGGTAAGCCGTTAAATACCTTCTAAGAGCCGTTAGAAGAGCCCCTATAACGATTGCTAAAATTGCTAAGATGGTATAGAAGACCAGTGCGTTGACATCCATGGCTATAATTCCCTTATCCACTATTAGCTTGCTAAGGTATGGTGTTACTACGTTTAAACCTATGTTGACTATTGAAATCGCAACCACTGCTAAAACTGTAAACTTCATCGGCGCTAAAATCTTGAGAAGCCATTTAATTAGAGTGAGTGTTGGAACTTCAACTGGCTTCTCATCCGTAGCCCTTTCAGCCTGATGCATTATGTGCCAAGCCATTGTTCTACACCCTCCTAGACCCGAGTATTTGGGATTCGTAAATCTTAGCGTATAACCCGTTTTTAGCTATCAGCTCATCATGGGTACCGTCTTCAACTATACGTCCATTATCGAGGACCACTATTCTATCGGCAAGTTTTAGAGTGGATAAACGCTGAGTTATTATGAAAACGGTCTTATCTTTTATGAGCTCTTTTAAAGCTTCACATATCTCTTTCTCCGTTTCAGAGTCCACGCTCGACGTGGAATCGTCAAGTATCAGAATCCTCGGGTTTAAGATTAAAGCTCTAGCGATAGCTAATCTCTGCCTTTGACCACCTGATAATGTTACACCACGTTCCCCTATTATGGTATCGTATTTTTCAGGCAGACTCATTATAAAGTCATGAATACGTGCAATTTTAGCCGCTTTCTCAATCTCCTCGTATGTGGCATCGGGTTTACCGTAGGCTATGTTCTCCCGTATGCTCATTGGAAATAGGAAGATGTCTTGATGTACAAAACCTATCTGTTTACGTAGAGAATCTATTTTAACGTCTCTTATATCGTAACCGTCTATCAGAATACGGCCTTTCTGAGGGTCGTAAAACCTAGGTATGAGCTTTATCAAGGTGCTCTTACCAGAGCCTGTAGCTCCTACTAAAGCAACCTTCTCACCAGGTCGGACTTCCAAGTTTATACCTTTAAGTACTGGCTTATTAGGGTCGTAACCGAAAACGACGTTTTCAAAGACCACATGTCCTTTAATGTTTGGAAGCTCTATAGCGTTAGGCTTTTCTTTAACCTCAGGCTCAGCATCCAGCGCTTCAAAAACCCTCCCAGCGGATACACTTGTCCTTTGATAATCTGCATATAGGAAGCCGAAGGACATTATAGGCCAGACGAGGTAGCCTAAGTACATGGAGAAGGCTACTAGGTCTCCTATAGTTATCTCATTGTTGAAAAACCTTAACCCTCCGTATAGGTATACGATTGCAGATGCTACACCGATAACGAGGTTTAGAAATGGCCATGTTCGAGCCGCGAGCTTTTCAGAACGCATGCTAAGGTCGTAAACCTGCTTATTTATAGATTGGAATTTCGTAAAAGCCCAGTTTTCCATCCCAAGCGCTTTGATTACTCGGAAGCCGGAAACGGATTCTGCAACCACGGTGTTTAATCTACTCTGCTCGACCCATCTACGGTCGAATATGGGTCTTACGAATCTTGCGAAAACCATGGATATTATCACTATGAACGGTACCGTAATGGATATCGATATTAAGGCCATTGAAACATTTATTGAGATAAGTATCATGGAAATTAGTATAATCGTCAGGATAGAGCTTAACAATTGCGTTACACTAGAGCTTATGAAGTTGCCGATTGTATCTATGTCGCTTGTGATACGGTTTATTATCTGTCCAACGTCAACCCTATCGAAGAAGCTATAGGATAGGTCTTGTAAATGCCTGTAAAGCTGCAACCTCATATTATGGCTGATTTTCTGAGACATTAGACCTGATATGTAGTCTCTTAGGAAGAAGATAGCACCGTGTAGAACGGTTAAACCCAGTATTGCTGCGGCATAAAGCCATATGTTTGAGGTAGACCCCATGAAGATGTTATTTATAACATCTCTACTGATCCAGGGTAGGAGGAGGTCTACCACCACTCCCACCACTACAAGCGTCATTGAGATGGTGAAGAGAAGCTTATGCGCTATGAGATATTTGAAGAGCCTAGGTAGGATTCTTTTAGCAGATTTACCCTTATAAGCCACATATATCACCTGGAGATTATGGAGAGAAGTTCATCCATAAGCCTACGGTATTTTTCACTCTTGTAAAGCTCCAGATGAGTTAAAATGTCCATTAGTAGGAAGGATGCCGGGGGCTTTAAAGCTGAGGGATTTACATCTTTACTAGCTAGGTTTTCTAAAACCATTCTTTTGGAAGCGTTAAATTCTCCAATCAGCTTAGCGAGTTTAGCCATATCTGACACCTTATAGCCAAAGCTTTCTATGAGCGATGCAACTTCTCCGTAGACCTTTTCATCCCAATCCTTAACCGAGGGCTCGGCTTTCTCACTTAGACTGTAACTTACGATATAGTGTCTAGCCGAAGCTCTATAGAACCGCTCTATTATATTACCCCGTCTACGTTCGTAGACGAGTTCGATTAAACCAGCGGCCTTCAGAACCTTCAAGTGATGGTCGATGGAGGAGGCTGGCTTATCCAATATTTTGGCAAGTTGATTTGTAGACATCTCTCTGATTTTTAAAAGGTTCAGTATTTGACACCTAGTTTCATCGGCTAAGAGCTTAGCGACTTCAGCGTCTTTGATCACCATAATTTCTTTCAAACTTTCACTTCCAATTTTCTGGAACGTTACAATAAATTGTAATGAGACATATAAACTTTCCGGCTCATAGGTAAAATTAAAGCCCTCCACTTCAAGTAGAAGTCAATATTTTTACACTACTTTAACTACATGGTTTTAGATATTATGAGCATAAGAGAAATGCAGAAGCTCATAGGAGATATATACCTTGAGAGGGATAGAAAGAGGGGGGTTCCTACAACCTACATATGGTTTGTATCTGAAGTTGGCGAATTGGCCGACGCTTTAATTAAAGGTGAAGCTGGGGATGTTGCTGAAGAAGCGGCTGATGTAATGGCTTGGCTGCTAAGCCTCTGCAATCTAATGGGTATGGATTTGGAGAAGGCGGTTTGTGAGAAATATGGTAGGGGGTGTCCGAGGTGCCATGCTATACCATGCCGATGTGAGCCCTACCGATAACTTTACACTTTCGATTTATTGCTTAACTTAAATGTTAAGAGCCAGAAGGGGCCTTAAAAGTTAGGTGATGGCCTATATTGGAAGGCTAAGAGTACCGTCATAGCCTAAATTACTCATCTAGTTGTGATTCACTAAAACCTTGGGAAAGCTTATAGTAAACTACTTCTCCTCTACGATCTACAACAGCCAATAGAAGCTCCTTATCCGAATACACATCAGGTCTGGTAACTCTAAGCAAATCCTCTATTCTAACCGGCTTACCTTCTGAAACTCCTATGACCAAATACTTAGCGGGTTGCTCACCATATGTTCCACGCTCATACATTAGAAAGTCCAACCCGATACCATAACCCCTCCGAACCACATACCCCCTATCTCTTAAATCTCTATATATTAGAAATCTAATCCAAACGTCTGGATCGGTGGGGATGAGCTTTTCAGTAACGTCTTTTAACGTAAGCTCACGATCGGCTTCAAAAATTCTAAGCTTACCCTCACTCATCAAATAGAGGGCTTCTTCACCAGCTAAAACGAGGAAGTTGCCTTCTTTAACGCCATAGCCTTTCTGAATTAGAAAACTCCTGTAATCGCTGTCTTTAACTAGAATCCTACCGTTCTCTAAGAAGGCTATACCGCTTTGGGGTTTAGACTCTGAATCCATCTTCTAGATTTCTAGAAGAAGACGTTTAATTAAACGTTTATAGTATGCGCCAGGGATGAAGTTTGGCGGAATAAAAATCTATTGAAAAGGTATTAAGGGGAAGTTTACCTCAAGTGAGCCGTCATCTAAGCCTTATGCTCTCAAGGTTTCTTGGGGCAATAGCTGGAAGCTTGAAAATGTGCGATATTGTTGAGGATAGGCTTTGCGTTTTCTGCGCCTCACCATGACATACTATAACCATTTTAGGTCTAGGGGATAGTCTTTTAACGTAGGAGAGAAGCTGGCGTCTATCTGAGTGGCCACTGAAACCTTCAATAGATTTGACGTTCATCTGGACTTTAATGATGTCCGCTTTACCATCCTTAGACATTAGAGGAACCTCTCTTAAACCATTTTTAATTCTACGACCTAAAGTACCCTCGATCTGGTAACTGACGAATATAAGGGTGTTTCTCGGATCTTCAGACATGAGTTTAAAGTATTCAAGCACAGGTCCACCCTCCATCATACCGGATGGGGCTAGAATTATGGATGGTTCACCTTCAGCTATTTCAAACCTCTGATTTGGATTTGAAATAGAAGTGAAGCGCTCAGACTGGAATACGTTCACGTCCTCGTGTAGAATAAGGTCTCTAAGCTCTTGAGACAGATATTCGGGGTAGGCTGTGTGAATCGCTGTGGCTTCATTCAACATGCCGTCTATGTATATTGGAACCTCTTTAAGCAAACCCTTCCTCATATAAGAGTCTAAGACTATCATTATTTCCTGGCCTCTACCTATAGCCGGTGTGGGTATCAGAACCTTTCCACCATTCTCAATCGTCTCATTTACAGTAGAGATGAGCGATTTTTCCACTTCCTGTCTAGGAGGCATGACGTCTTCTTCACTACCGTATGTAGATTCCATTACTAGAGCTTCAACCCTTGGAAAGCTTGTTGAAGACGCGTCTAGTAGCATTGTTTTACCGTTTTTGAAGTCTCCCGTTATCACAATGTTATAGTGGCCTTCACCTATATGTAGGTGGACTATTGAAGAGCCGAGTATGTGTCCAGCATTCCATAGGGTGAGCTTAATATCCGGCGCTATATCCACTACATAACCATATCTAAGCGTTACGGTGTGCAGAATCATATCTCTAACCTCCCTCTGACTATATGGAGGAATTGTGCCCTCCTTAGCAGCGACATCTAAGTAATCGAGTTGAACAAGAACCATGAGGCTTAAAGTTGGTTCAGAACAGTAGACTGGACCTTTATATCCATACTTATATAGTAGTGGGATGGCACCGCAGTGGTCTAAGTGGCTATGCGTTACAACCACGGCGTCGAGAGAATCGAGGTCTAAACAGTCAAAGTCTAAATATGGAAACATCTGATTCGGCTTAGATGCGCCCGGATTTATACCACAATCTACTAATACAGAGCTCTCTTTAGTTTTAACCAATATGGCGGATCTACCGACTTCCCTAAATCCTCCGAGGGGTATCAACAGGACTTCATCTACGGGGAAAATCAAGGGTCTAAATATCCGTTCACCATCTTCCCTTAAAGCCCTCTCCCTCTCCTTCGTATCGGTGTAGAGCACATGTCTAATGTTGGCGATTATCTTTGAAGGTATCGACGGTGTTCTAAGAACCCTAGGTATCCATTTCGTCTTTCTTAAGATCTCTTGCAGGAGAGCGCCATCCTTACCTATGGCTAAACCGGTCTTCTTAGCCTCTATTATGACCTCGCCTAGTACATCGTCGAAGATTATGTTTTCCACGTTTGCTTCTTCCGGAATCACTTGACTTATGACCGCTTTAACCTCTTCTTTAGGCGCTCTAACAGATGGGTCGGATCTAACAACAATCCGCCTCTTCATGGTTTCAACGATGTCAGAGATTATGTAGCTTTTATCTACTAGTAGAACCTCAGGCTTCTTAACGTAGATTGCGAGCTTGGAGCCTTCAAAGTTTATCCTAGTTACCGCAACATCCTCCGGAATTTTAGATAGGACTATCTCCCTTATTTTAGATAGTGGGTCTTGAAGCTGCTTTTTCACAATTAAACACCTAAATTTTCCATTACCTGTTAAATTGCAACTAAACACTTGACATAAGCTTAGCTTTATCGTCTTCAGAGATCTCTTTAAAGCCTTTAGAGTCCACTATTACAATGTCTATACTATCCCCGGTGGCGACGTCTCTACGCATAGCTGCTTTAAGAGACCTAACCACCAAGGGGAGCGCTTCTTCAATCGTTAAACCATCTTTGATGTTTGTCTCAAGCTCACCCATAGCTATTGGAGAACCCGATCCCGTTGCAAAGTACTTCTCCTCTGTAACGCCTCCAAATGGGTCTAAAGCATATATGTGTGGGCCAGTTTCATCCACTCCTCCAACTATCGCCTGAACGGAGAGGGGCATGAGCCTATTGCTATAGAGTATTTGTGAAGCTAACCTTGACGCAGTACTTACAGGCATAGGCCTATTGCGTTCAACCTTATACAATTTAGCGTAGAACCTAAGCATGTCCACAACGTTCTGACCTTCAGCCACAGTTCCAGCTATAGTCATGGCTAAATGGTCGTCTATTTGATATATTTTACGGCCTCTCTTATGGGCTACTGTGAAGCCCATCGTAACCCTCGTATCTGAAGCTAGGACGACCCCATCCTTGCAAACTAAACCTATGGTCGTCGTACCGGTTTTCAACACCTTGAAACCATCATACAAGCTGAGAACCCCCAGTGTTTACTTAAAATGCTGAAAACGTTTCATATATGAAAGACGATTGGCGGTATTTTAACCTTACTATTTAGATTGAATTTTCAAGTCACGTAGTTTCTGATAAACGTATAAGACCCCTAGTCTATTTGAAGGCTTCCAAGGGGCGTGCTCTATATGAGAGCCTAATGCGCCAAGCCTCATTTTAGAAGACCCGGGATAGGTAAAGTTATATTTTTATCGAGCAGATCATATTATGGTGGTATTGTGAAGATTAAATACCTCAGCCATGCGTGTTTTGAAATATCAGATGGTAAGAGGATACTTATAGACCCCTACTTTACAGGTAATAGTCTAGCTCCCAAGTATGAGGGAGAGCCTGATATAATTTTGGTGACGCATGAACACTTTGACCACTTTGATAAGTCTTTCATAGATAGATTTCCGAAGGCTAAAATCGTCGTTACACCGGCGTGCGGATATCCCAGGGCGATCGTAATGCGTGTAGGAGAGAAGAGGGAAATAGACGGAGTTAACGTTGAAATGATCCCTGCAAGTCACTATCAGAGTAAATACCCTACGGGCTACATTGTAGAGTTTGAGGGGAAGAGGATCGTACATTTAGGAGATTGCTACCTCGACGGCGTTAAACCCATAGAGCGTATAGACGTATTGCTGATACCTATAGGCGGAACATACACCATGAACATAGATGAGGCTTTGAAGGCTTTAGACATATTAAAGCCTAAGCTTACAATACCCATGCACTATAATACCTTCCCACAGGTGAGAGCGGATCCTGAGAGGTTTAAGAGAGAGGCTGAGAAGAGGGGGTATAAGGTTAAAGTTCTAAGAATAGGTGAAGAGGTAACTGTATAATGACCATTGAAGTGGATGATGCTGGGTGGGGAGATTTAGTAGGAGGATGTGTAGTAGTAATTAGGAGGGTTGAAACGGACGAGTACTACGCGGGTGAAATATCCGTAGAATTTTTTAAAGAACCCAAGTTTAAAACCAAACAGTACTTGGATAAGGCTTTAGAGATTGTAGAGGATGGTTTAAAGAAACTTAACGTCCATAAAGACGAGGAGATACGTATGTGTACGGGCTTTTTACTTTCCAAAGCTAGGAGAAGCCTTTCTCAGCAAGGATACCTGATTACTCCAGCTAAAATAGTCGGGGAAACTCAGAAACTTGCAGAGCGGACGTTCTTAGAAACACTTGGGAAAATAGGGTTGAAGCTTGATGAGGAAGACCCTAGAAGGAGGTTTCACTTTCTCTTAGAATGGGTTAGAGAGAAGCCGGAGTCAAGGGAGAAGTACGTTAAAACGGGATGGAGGAGTTGGAAGAATAAATGGCGTACTAGGGTATCTGAAAAAGTTTAAACTTCACCTAAGCAAGGTTTGAAAGCCCTATCGATTTAGCATATTCTAAAGCCTCACTATATTCTTCATGCGTAAGACGCCTACGGAGCTCTGGGACTTCATAAGCTCTCCAGTGCGGTCTATACTGGTCCATAATGTTAACCCTAACGTACTCACCCAAGTTATCTCTAATCCACTTAAGAATCGGTTTCCCACAACACTCTATGTGATTTGGAAGCAGAAGAACCCTTATTATGAGCTCACCGCTCTCTGAAGCTATTAAATGGTTTCTACTGCAAACCTCCACATAATTTGGAGCATTTGATATCCTAACGGCACACTCATCTCGGCCATACTTATAATCTAGAAGGTACACGTCTATGAAGCCCTTTAAAAGTTTAGCCGTTTCAACACTATAGTAGCTGTTGCTATTCCAGACTGTTGGAACATTCAGTTTGACGTATTTAAATGCTTCAAGCCATGTATGCAACCAAGGGGTTGGAGAACCGCCGACCATATTGCAGTTTCTACAGCCTTCACGCCTAAGCCGGGTGACGATTTCAGCAAGCTCTTCAGGCGTTATGGGCTCACCAGGCTCCATGTGCTGAGAGATTGTCCAATTCTGACAGTGTAAACAGGTGAGGTTGCACCCTAGTGAGAAGACGGTCCCACTTGGAACGAGCTCCGGCTCTTCACCTAGATGATGGAAAGCTGAAGACAGCAGAAACGTATGTCCACATTTACAATAGCCAAGCTTGCCTTCTAAACGGTTAACCCTGCATTTCCTCTCGCAGAATATGCAGGACTTTAAAAGCCTCCTAGCGATCTCAATTTTAAGGTCTAGATAGCTTCGTTTAGGTTCTCCAAGGTCTTCAAGAGATATATCTCCTTTATCAATCTTAGATTCAACACGGTAGTATTCAACGGTTAGTTTATCATGTAGTGTCCAAAGCCTATCTAATGAATTCCCTTCATCGAAAACCGCTTCTATCCTCTTGGCTATTAAAAACTTGGCTGGAAGCTTGTCTCTAAAAACCTTAAAATATCTGTTTAACGACCGTAGAACCTTCTCATCTTTAAGAACGGTTAACGCATCCGGCCTTACGAGATACCAGCTCATCCTATAGTAAATTCTTGCGAGAGTCTGAGGAATAAATGTTTACCTACTTCTTCTCTTCTTGATTCCGTCTTCCTTGAACATTTCCTTAAGCTGCCTTTCTAGCATCTTCTTAAACTTTCTAAGCTTATGAAGCCTTCCTTGAATTCACCAAGCCAGTCTGCTAACTTCAATAGCTTTATGTAAATAGGCTGAGGCTTCACATCCACTTTTGAATAAACTTTATTACCGTCAAGGTTTAACCACAACCTTTAAAGCGCCATACTTTTCCTTGTTTAAAGCTATATTGAAGGCTTCTTCGATTTCGGTAAGCCGCAGCACATGCGTTATGATTGGTTTAACCTTAACTCTGCCAGTTTTAAGTAAGTTTAAAGCTAAGTGGTATTCGGGATATAGATTGTTAGAGGAGACCGTTAGAACCCGCTCGCCAGCCAGAAGCCGAGGATCTAATTGAACGACTTCCGTAGAGACTGCCAGTAAAACCTGTATTCCTCCCCTAGCGAGCATTTTCAAACCCTGTAGAACTGTTTCAGGTGAGCCGACAGTGTTGATCACGGCTTCAACGCCAAATCCGCCAGTTTTAGAAAGCACATAATCAACTGCGTCTACTTTAGAAGAGTTTACAACATAATCGGCATTTAGGCTCTCTGCGACGCTTAAGGGGGTATCCCATACATCTATACAGAAGGCTTCAGAAGCACCGAAGGCTTTAGCCGTCTGAAAAGCCATAAGACCTATGGGTCCTGAGCCTATAACCGCTACCCTATAGCCCGGTTTAACCCCAGCCCTATAAGAGGCGTGAACTGCAACCGCTAAACCATCTAATTGGGAGGCTTCTTCTGGGCTTACAGGCCAATCTAGCTTAACCGCCTTATCCTCCCATACTGTACAGTATTCAGCCATACCTCCAGGTGAGGGGCTGAAACCCCAAGCTTCATCATGACCGATGTGTAAGACGTCTGCGCAAATGTTATGTCTCCCTTCACTGCAGAACCTACACCTACCACAGGCTTTATAAGCTATCACACCCACCCGCTCACCTATCCTGTAGTTGAAACGCTCATCGCCCACATCTATAATGGTACCTGAGATTTCATGCCCCAATATCATGTCGGGTGGATTTGCCTTATCAATGCCTAATGTATGTAATGCCCATGGGTTTCTACCTTGAAAATAGTGTATATCGCTTCCACATATACCGCATGCGTCAACTTTTATGAGGACTTCATCTGGTTTAGGATCGGGTTTTGGAACATCCATAAGCTCGATTTTAAACGGCTTTCTCAAAACAGCTGCGAGCAAACTATACACCCAAACAGAATAGTTGGTTTATTAGAATTTAATCCTTCTGTATAGAAGCCCGTTTCTTAATAAAATGTTGCATGTAGTAGATGGGGGCTTAACCGCGTAAAAGATTCAACTATAGTTTAATGCACATACCATCGTAGGCTGGAGTGATATTATACGGCTTAAGTTTCTCTTCAAGTTCATGATGTAGAAGCTCACCATTATGTGAAAAATGAGTCGCTATGAAAATGGTATTCCCATCCGCTATGCCCTCGCTGATCATACGGTTTTTAGCTTTAACCATCGTCTCAATACCCATGTGGTAATTTACACAGTTTTTGATTATGCATGTGCAGTCCATTATGATCAGAGAGAGCTTTCTACGTTTAAGCGCTTTCCAAGTCTCATCGGGATACCAGCCTGAGTCATGCCCATAGAAAACGGAAACGTCGCCGATGGATATTACGTAGAGTAGACACTCTTCAGAGCGTGCGTGGTCGGCGGGTAAAGCTTCAACTTCATAGTAGTCAAGCTTTAAAGGTTTAAAGGGCTTAATGATTTCAGGCGACACGGCTTCAGGAGGGGCCACTTTAACCGTTTTCTCGTAGACGGTTTCATTACCGTAAACTTTCAACGGGTCTCCGCATTTAATATAGGCAAATGGGCTTCTCCTAGTTTCAAGGTCGTCAGCGTAGAAGTGATCCCTATGGGAATGCGTCACCAAGAGAAATTTTAACGCCCCCAAATCCAACCCATACTTTAACACGTGCATGTACGTATCCGGGGGGAAATCTACTTTAAGATCATCATTAAATAGAACTGAAGCGCGAGACCTTAGGTTTTTACCGCCGATTTCTCTGGCTTTGATACAGTATTGGCATTGGCAGAAAACGGCCGGCCAACCTTCAGATGCAGCTGTTCCAAGAAACATAATCCTCAAGTTGGGTCTAGAGTTGAGAAGTAGTTGCGACTATCTTAACTATTTCTCTAATATCATATGAAGTTTAATCCATAATTGAAGGATGGTATTGGAAACGCTTTTCTAAACACTTTGGGGATCGATGTATAGTCGAACTCAATAGTATCTTGATTATGGACGGTCTCAGGCCTACCGAATACAAGTATAGTGAATGCTTTAGGGTCTTCAAGCCTCACATGTTCTCCAAACATGTAAACTTCAAGCCCACCGTCATTATGAGCAACAACTTTAAAATCGGCTTTAACGCCGAGCCTTTCCTCAATATAGGGATGAATTTTATCCGCGAAAATAGCTGGATTCAATATGGCCAGGCTTGCAGGAGCTTGAGAAGTTTTAGGTTTTAAACCTGAGCCTTCTAAAAGTGTTATGAGCTCCCAGTCCCCATATGGGATGGGAAATCTAACGTACTCAACTTTAAGGTTTTCAGACGCCTTGTAGAGCGTTTTAAGAACATCTACTCTAGACCCTGCGTACTCAACAACCGTTAAATTGTCGAAAAATCCTTTAACGAGTGCTACATAGGAAGTTGGCCTACTCATTCTATACGATACGGATATACTCAATGCCTCAACTTCAGCTAAAAAAGCTCTACCTGCAAACAACTTAAACTCTTCAAAACTTCTCTTAAACCTGATGGGCTCTCTTTGATATAGCTCAATCAAATCTGAAGTTTTATCCTCATCGTAAGATTCGACTTTCAATCCATCCAAACGTGTAGCCAAGTCTTTAAGCGTATCGAGTGGAACATGGTAGTTGTAGATCATGCCAGCCTCTACGCAACCAGCTCTACTGTAAAGCGACCTGACACCTGAAACCATAACAAGGTCCACATGGTCTCTGTACAACTTCGCAAAAGCGTCTTTAACCAAGGATGACGCATAACCCTTCATCCTATAGTCTGGGTGAGTGCATACGCATCCAATAAGGCCTACTTTAAGCCAAACACCGTAAAAGTGAAGCCACCCCTCCCAGATGGCTAGGTGGGAGACCACCTTTCCACCAGCTACGATGACTCTTAAATTTTCAATGTTCTCTTCGCAGAAGACGTGGGGGAAAACCCTATCCAAGTAGACGCCGTGCTTTTTAAACCCGAAGATCCAACTCGTAAGCTCAACTATCTGTGGAAGCTCTTCTACTCTAGCAGCTCTAGGACCTTCGATCATATTCTACATCCTAAGACTCAACAATACTCTCACCTAATATTTAAATTTCAAAGCCTCAACGTAGTGACTGTTGGAAAGTTGGGGCCTATTAAATATCCGCAATATCCAATGCGCTTAAAAGCCGTAGACGGCTTAAGCCTAATAAAACCTAGGTTTTAACCTAAGTTTATTAGTAATTCAACCCAAACCTCTTATGTGTAAAACTATATGGACAGCCTCTGGGATTATGAGGCGTTCAAAAGCCAGTTTAACAGCTTTAGGCGAACCCGGTAGAATGAATACAGCCTTCCCCTTATAGACTCCTGCCGTAGCCCTCGACAATATGGCTATTGATCCTTCTTCTTGAAACGTTAAGATGCGGAAGATTTCTCCAAATCCGGGGATTTCTTTTTCAAACATAGGTTTAACCGCATCAACCGTCAAATCCTTCGGTGTTAAACCTGTACCCCCAGATAAGACTATTATGTCTACGTCTGGCTTAGAACACAGCTCCTCAACGATTTGTCTGATCGCGTTGGGATCGTCTGAGACGATTGTCCTATAGGATATGGAGAAGCCGGCTGATTTAACCATCCGCTCAGCTAAATCTCCAGATTCATCTTTAAAGGGTTTGCCTTGTTTAAGGAATTCAAACCTAGAGCTACTGCATGTGACTAGGGCGAATCTGACCTCTTTAGGAGCTTTAAGTTTATGCTCTTCTGAACCCATCAAAAATCACTCTAGAGTATATAGAGTATACTATGACATAAACTTTTGGAGCCTACGCCAGCTGTTTGACAGCTGATGCTATTTATCTAAAAGTTAAATGAAAGTTGATGTAAAGTGAATCTGGATCACGTATGTCAGCTGAAGGATGGGTTATGTGGATCACCGGTCTGCCGTCTAGTGGAAAATCCACGCTAGCTAACGGTGTTGCTCAGAGGCTTAAAGCGATGGGTTTAAATGTTGAGGTGTTGGAGTCTGATGAGCTTAGAAAGATTTTGACACCTAAACCAGCTTATAGCGAAGAGGAGAGGGACTGGTTTTATAGCGTTATAGTTTACATAGCTAAATTGCTCGCTAGAAACGGTGTTAACGTGATTATAGATGCTACTGGCAATAAGAGGGCTTACAGGGATAACGCTAGAAAACAAATATCGAAGTTTTTAGAGGTTTACGTCAAATGCCCCTTAGACGTTTGTATGAAGAGAGACTCTAAAGGACTCTATAGGAAGGCCTTGCAAGGCGTCGTCAAAACCTTGCCGGGAGTCCAGACGTTCTATGAAGAGCCTTTAAAACCCGAAGTGACGGTTGAAACGGATAAACTAACCGTACATGAGTCCGTTGAACTGGTGCTAGATAAGCTTAGGGAAATGGGCTATATAAGTTAGACATATCGTTTCCAAGTGTATTGTTGAGATTAAACTGGCTGAAGCATTTAGTCGAGGAGCTCTTATTGAAATAAGATTTCATAGATGGGCGACTGAGCCACACTCAATTTTACCTTACTGGTTTTCGATTATAGTACATTCAATAATAGTAAAGTAGAAATAGGGGAATTATTTGAAAAACTTGTTGTGAAAAACTCTAATGGTAAAGTGCTTTTAGCCGTCTTTCTCATAGTGAGCGTTGTCTTAAACGTTTATCTAGTGGTAATGATCGTAAACTTCAAGTCCTATATTGCAAAACTTGAAAAAGAACTTAACAATCTTGCCGCTCAAAATGAAAACCTCTCTAGGGAAGTTCAAAACCTTAGAAATATTCTAGATATCACCAGGAGACAGCTTGAATATTACAAAAATCAAACGTATTATCAAGGTTCCGTTTCCACCGGAGGCTTAATCGGAGAAGCTGATGTAAACATAGTCGCTGTTAAAATGGTCTATGAGGACCCCTTCACAGCGTACTACGAGGGGGTGACTCTTAAAGCTGAAATTGAGCTTAGGGATGGGAAGGGGCGAATATTGGTTAATACAGAGCCTAGGATAGGTATAGATCTTCAGACAAGTACACGTATAGCAGTAGCGGTAGCTGAAGCATACACCGGGTTGAATTTAACGGCTGTGGATGTCATAGTTACGATTAAGGGTGAGGAGGAGGTGGAGGTTGTAGATGGACCGAGCGCTGGATTACCTATAACGGTAGCCATCATAGCCGCTCTTAGACATGAGAACATTTCAAATAAAGTCTACGCTACTGGAACTATAAATCCAGATGGTTCCATAGGGGCTGTTGGGGGTATAGCTGAAAAAGCTTTAGCTGCTGCTAAGAAGGGGGCTAAACTTTTCATAGTGCCGAAGGGGCAGAGTAGAATAGTCATCTATGAGAGGAAGGAAGAGGAGGTTCTACCGGGTTTTAAGATAATCCGCTACGTACCTAAAGAAGTATCGTTAGAAGATTATCTTAAAAGTCAAGGATTCGACTTAAAAGTTCTCGAAGTGTCAAATATAGTAGAGGCCTACAACCTCTACACGACTAGAGTCTAACCTAAACGTTGCCGATTTAAACGGCTGATACTGTGGGTTTTTCGCTTCAACTGTCAACGTTCCTTCAGACTTCAGAGCACCTATTGGAAGTTTTTGGAACAACCTACCTCAAACCCCCTTTTAGAATTAACTGAACATAATCCTACGAGTAAACCTTCTTTAAAGCAACTCCTCCATAGTGTAAATATGGTTTTGCGTAAATTCGTATGGATACTTTACCCCCTTTGAAAGAACAACTATCAGATGTTTAACTTCTACTCGAGCCTATTTTAGACCCCTCCCTCTAGATTTTTCCATGATTTCGCTATGGAAATTTTCCATACTTTTTCCATGAAAAAGCTCCAATTTGTCCATTTGAGCTGGTAGTTTAACGGCTTAATGGACTGCTACCTTTAACTAGATGTCTTATTTTATAAGGCTTCCTACGCGGCCTGCTTAAGGTGAAGTTTTTATACCTACTAAGAAGTAGTAATATTTGGTGGTCTTTATGGGTAGTTATGTAACGGTCTCTACAAAAGTTAGGAAAGAGCTCGTTGAGAGAGCTCGGGCTTTAGGCGTGAACATTTCTGAGGTCTTGAGGAAGTCTCTTGAGGAGTATGTTATGAAGAAGGAGATGGAGGAGTTGGAGAAGAAGCTGAAGGAGATGGGTGAAACTCTTGAGAGGATAGATTTAGATGAAGTTACGAGAATTATAAGGGAAGATCGGGAGACTAGGTGAGGCTTCTTGCCCTATTTGTTTGACGCATCCTCTATAATTCTCGCTATGAAGCTTAAGAAGATCGGTGTTCTAGCGGGGAATTACATACAAAGTTTAACCATATATGAAGTATTGAATGCTTTGTGGAAAGAATCAAATGTCTTAAAAAAGATAGGTAGTAGGGAGGCAGAGGATCTAGTAAACGTATTTGCTCAGCTTCTAAGATACCTGAACACCATAGACGTCAGGGGAGTAGAGGGTAAAGTGTTCAGGACAGCTATGGAAACAGGCTTAACGGTATATGATGCCTCCTACCTCGTCTTGGCGCAGAGGGGAGGCCTTACTCTAGTAACTGAAGATGCTAAGCTGAGAAAAATGGCGGGCGAAACGGTAAAAGCAGTAAGCCTCGTAGAGTTGACTCAAACACAAAAATGAGGCTCGACAGAGAATGTGCAGTAAGAGTTGGGGCGTGTATGTGAAACGTAATAGCTAATCTATGGCTTTAGACAAACTCAACAACCTTCTCTACGGCTTCGTTTTGTAAAAAAGAAACTGTAGAAGCAATTTTACTATCCGTCTATGCTACGAGTGGAAAAGTCTAGGTGTGTAGGAGCCTTTATGAGTGGAGGCTTCTATTATGTGCTTTCAGCCGTGGATAGTTCGGCTAGTATTTTGAAACATTCCTTATAGTGTTCGTATATCTTTTGATAAGCTTTGATTAGTTTGGCGTATTCACTGTGAGCCTTTGGATTTGGATTATAAGTTTTAGATATTCTAACCATTTTAGCTACCGCAGTTTTGAAGTCCGCGTATACCTTTACGCCTACACTTACGAGTATGCAGGACCCTAGAGCTGCGGCATCGAGCACTTCGGGGACGTGTATACTCATACCTAGAACGTCGGTTTTTATCTGATTCCATAGGTTGCTTTTAGCTTCACCACCCGTCATGGTGATTCTTCTAACATCTACTCCAAGACCTCTAACAAGCTGCAGGGTTTCAGAGTATTGAAAAGCAACGCCTTCGAGTATTGCTCTTATAAAGTCAGATTTTCTATGGGCGTGTGTAAACCCTATGAATGCTGATCTAGCTAAGGGGTCGAATTTAGGGGCTCTAGCACCCCACAGGTATGGATAGTAGAAGAGGCCTCCAGCTCCTGGAGGTACATTTGCTGCAATTCTATCGAAAAGCACGTAAGGTGATATGTTCTCCTCCTTAGCCTTATACGCCTCTTCATAGCCGAAGTTATCTCTAAACCATCTTAAGGATTCACCCGTTGCATTTATTATCACTTCATACTCCCACGTATTCGGTACAACATGGCAACAACAGTCGATCAAGCCTTTAGGGTCTGGCTTAGCCTTGGATAAAGAAGCTTCAAAAACTGTTCCAGTACCAGTGCCTATGTTTACATCGCCTTCCACATATACGCCTGCACCTAACGCCTCACAAGGGCGGTCTCCACCGCCAGAGACGATTGGAACCCCAGGTGGTAGGCCAGTCTGCTCAGAAGCACTACTGCTAACTTCACCTACCACTTCCCAAGACCCCTTGACCTCTGGAAGTATATCCATGGATATTTCTAAGGATTCGCATATCTCGTCAGACCATTTAAGTTTATTAATATCGAATAACATCGTACGCGAAGCCATACTGTGATCAGTCGCTTTAACCCCGCATAGCTTAAACGCTATGTAGTCTTTAGCGAATAGAATGACGTCTATTTTTCGAAATACATTCGGCAGATTCTTCTTAAGCCATAGAAGCTTAGCGGCTGAGAAAATGTGATCGACTGGAACCCCCGTTATTTTTAGAACCCTCTCCGGGGGGATTAGCTTTTCAATTTCATCCTTCTGCTGGATGGCCCTCATATCTAGCCATATTATGCTATTGTAAAGTTTTTCTCCGGCTTTATCTATTGGGACAAAAGCTTCTCTTTGAGAAGTCAAGCCGATGCCGATTACACTCTCAGACGGCAGTTTAGAAGTAATCTTTTTCAAAGCAAGTTTAGCCGCATTCCACCATTCTTCAGGGTCTTGCTCAGCCCAGTTCATTTGATGATGGTAGACCCGATACTCTTCAAACGCTTCTGCGACTATACGACCGTTAACGTCGAATGCTACTGTTTTACAGCCGCCGGTACCAATATCTAACCCAATTATGATTTGACTCATACTACTCTAATCATAATTGGGTTATTAAAAAGATAAGGCTTCGCTCTTCAACCACCATGGGTTACATTAGTCTTCAAAGTAAAGTATTTCAACATCATGTGGGTTAAGCGTAAGCTTCACGGTTTTACCTTTCACATGAAGATCTCTGAGGAGGCTTTTAACATCTAAGACGCCGTCGAAGTCCAATTCTACTGTTTTACTCCTTAAATCATGGTTTATCAAGAACAGTAGTCTGTAATCACGGCCTTCTTTAGACACGAGTTCAACAGGCTCGCCTCTAAGTTCAGCGGGAGGTTTAACCAACCTTCTTTCAACGATTTTACCAGCTATGAGTTTAGACGCATCTTGAGTTAGAAAGCAACCAATGTATACGGCGTAACCCTTACCATAACTGTTTACCGTTAAACCGGGTTTCCCTTTAAGCCACTCATAATCGTGAACCCCTAAGACTTGGGCGGATGTTACATTCAATTCTTCCAGCCAACTTGAGGCGGACATTAACCCATACTGAGTGGATATTTTAGCCTCTCTTCCCAGTGGGATGGGGGTATAATCCGTCACCCTTAGGCCGAATAAATCTTTAAGCTCACCCGGAAGACCGTTTGAATATACCCGGTTAAACTCATCTTTAACCGAGGTTCTAGCCGTCGCTATGAGTAAGCCTCCGTTCTCTACATAGCTTTTAAGCCTTTCAATAAGACTTTTACTCGTTAAGTACAGGAATGGAGCTAGTAGTATCCGGTATTTTGTAAATTCTCCGTCTGGAGGTATTACGTCTACATTTACGCCTAGACTCCAGAAGCCTTTATATGCGTTTAACACCTGCTCATGATAGCTTGTACTGTAATACTTATCCTCGATTAACGTAGCCCAGAGAGAATCATATGAAAATATAAGCCCAACTTCACTCCTATATTTGGCATCGACTAAGACTTCGCCAATTTTCTTCAGTTCTTCACCGACCTTCTTCACCTCAAGATATCTACGGTTCACTTCACCATCGTGGTTTAGAATACCATGCCAATACTGCTCCTTGCCAAAGCATACTGTTCGATATCTAAAGTAAACGACGCCTTCAGCCCCATGGGCAATCGACTGGTAAAGCCATTTCCTCAGCTCACCCGGATCAGGCGTCACCCCTATCGGATTTCCAGCATAACCATCGGTTGGCCCAGCTTGAAGCTCCATGACCCAAAAGCCCCCCGCACCCATGCATCTAGTAGCATCATGAAGCAGGGATATCCAGGCGGGGTCGTAATATGGTCTAGCAAACTTTGGATAGCAGTCCCACGATGGGAAGTCTAAGTTTTTACTAAGATTGTAGTAGTCTATGCCTGGGAAAAGCCCCATAAGATTCGTCGTCACCCTCTTATCGGGGCTTATAGACTTCAGTATACGCACCTGTATTTTAAGAAAATTCACAAAAGACTCCGACCTAAATCTAAACCAATCTAAGCTCAACCCCCGGTTGCATTCATCGAACGGCGGGGTTGGAGGATGTATTTCATCCCAATCGCCATACTCATGACTCCAAAATATTGTTCCATACGCTTTATTGAGCTCGCTTATAGACCCATACTTGTCTCTAAGCCAATTCCTGAAAAGTGTAATACAGTGTTCACAGTAGCAGTATTCATCGCCAAGAGATAACTCATTATCTATCTGATAACCTATGACGTTTGGATTATCCCTGTAGTGTTCAGCCATGGCTTTTACAATTCTTTCAGAAGCTTTAATGTAGTTTGGATTATTTGGACAGTAGTGTCTTCTAGCGACAGGAGGCATCCTATAGCCTTTAAAGCTCACTGGCAAGATATCTGGGTGGATTTTTACAAGCCAAGGTGGAGGAGCTGCTGTCGGAGTACCCAATATTGCTTTAACGCCTTTAGCTGATAAAAGCTCTATAACGTCGTCAAGCCACTGGAAGTTGAACTTGCCCGGTGAAGGTTCAAGTCTACACCACGCAAATTCTGCAAGCCTAACAACATTAAACCCAGCGCCACTGATAAGATCGGCATCTAAAACTCTTCTCTCAACAGGCCAGTGTTCAGGGTAATAGTCTACTCCAAACCATAGTTTAACATCGTTCATAATTCAGACCTCTAGGGAGATGATAACGGGCGTTATTCTTCTGAGAGGAATTTCGTACCCCAGTACTCTAACGCCTTCCGCAACTCAACGTGGTCTTTAGCATACTCCTCCAGGGGGATGTTCTTCATAAATGCCTCCATAGCCTGTTGCATAGCCATTGCACCAGCTCTAGTCCCCATCGGATGGCCATGGATGCCTCCCCCAGCATTCAACTGAATATCTGGAAAACCTAGCAGTTGCAGGTTTGCAGGAACTAAAGCCGGATGTATCCCACCTGAGGCTACGGGTAATGTAGATTTAAGACCATACCAGTCGCTTCTAAGAAAGTCGTTCATGTAGCGGATCCCGGCAAGACCGGAGAAGTTTTCAAGCTGCTTCAACGCTCCACTACCAGGCTTCTCCATTTTGCCCTTAGCGGTCCCCGTGTGCAGTTGATCGCCTCCAGCCAGCCTAACGAGCTTAGCTAATACTAGCATGTGAATACCGTGCTCGGGGTTTCTCGTCATAGCAGCGTGCAGACATCTATGGACGTGAATTGGAACTTTAACCGACGGATCTTCAGCCAATTCTCTTAAAGCAGGGTAACCCGTGCAGAGGACGTCTATCATTATGCAGTTGGCACCGTTACTGAGGGCCGTTTCAACGTTCTTCCACAATCTATTCAAATCGGCTGTAACGTCAACCGCGTATAATACAGTTCTACCGGTTTCCTCCTTAACTTTATCAAGCGCATTCATCACGTGGGAAACCCTCTCCTCCAACCTGTTAAACTTTTGACTTGTAAGCGTTTCATCGTCTTTTATGAAGTCAACGCCGCCCATAGCAGCTTCATACGCCACTTTAGCCGTCTCCGCAGGGTTGAGGCCTACTTTAGGTTTAATTATCGTACCTAGGTGGGGCCTTGGATTTCCATAAGTGCCTATTATCTTCCTTACGCCTTCTATACCGAATTTCGGTCCTTTAAACATCTTAACGTATTCTTTAGGTAGACTTACATCTAGCAATCTCACATTTTTTAGAGCACCTATTCCAAATAAGTTGCCAGCTATGATTGAAAGCATGTGCGAAATACCAGCTTCTAAATCGAATAAATCTAGAGGGAATGCTACTTTCGCCAATCCTCCACCATTTAACTTCTCAATTTGAAAGACTCTACCAGCTAGCTTCAACACCCTATCAGTTATCGTTACGACTTTCGTCCACGTTCCTATCGACTGCTCAGCTGCAAGGTTTATCGCAGCGCTTTGAAGGCTGAGGTTTTCCCTTGGAGTTATATAATAGAGGCATATAACGTGGTTATCTGGGTCTATCTCCTCAGCGCTGGCCGTGAAGGTTTTTATCCAAAATTCCTCTTCAAACCATTCCTTACCCATGCCCATGAGAAAACCACACCCACATAGTATTGGTTCGGCTAATATAAAAACGTGACTTTACAGACAAACCTACTTTAACTAACATTAAGTCTCCACCCACAGTGTTGAGGAGAAATTATTAATTCCGGGTTGGAAGAAAATTACTCTTAGAGGTGTTTGATTTAACATGAGGTATTTCCTAGGTTTGGACATAGGCACTAAGAATATTAAAGCAGCCGTGTTAAATGATGGGGGAAACATCGAAGAAGAAGTTTCAACTCCAGTTTACGACTTGATAAATCAACCTAAAGCTGGGTTTGTGGAGCGTGATCCACTGGCGCTCTGGAAGAGGGTATGTGATAGTTTGAAGAAGCTTAAACTTAAAGATAAAATTGAGGGTGTTTGCGTTGACGCTACGAGCGGTACGATTGTACCAGTAGATGAGGCGGGTACTCCTCTACACAACCTTATAATGTATAATGATAGTAGAGCTGTAACGGAGGCGGAGGAACTTAGAAGATCTAGCTCTAAAGCACGTGAATTTGAAAGTTTCCTCCCAATAACACCTCAACTGGTTCTACCTAAAATAATGTGGATGAAAAAGCATTGCGAATTCTACGGAAGGATTTATAAAATACTCCATGAAAGCGACTACATAGTCTATAAATTGACTGGACTATTTGCATCCTCTAATAACACTGCTGGAAAATCTCACGCACTTTTAGACCGTTTAAAATACCTTGAAGAGGCATACGAAGACGTGGGCGTACCGGTTGACTTTATGCCAGAGTTAAAGCCTATAGGCTCAATAGTAGGTTACGTAACGGAGAATGCGAGTGTGGAAACAGGTTTACCGAGTGGAATACCTGTGGTAAACGGGGTTACAGATGCAAGTGCTGGAGATATAACTTCAGGCGCTATAAAAGCCGGGCAGGCAAATGCAACAATAGGTACGGCTTTAACGGTTCACGTAGTCGTTGATAAACCCGTACCGGATGCGTTTCAACGATTCTACTATAAAACATACGTTAACGATTTGTTTCTAGCGGGAGGATTTACAAACGCAGGGACAACCGCTTTAGACACTATGAGCAGACTTTTAGGTAGAGATCTCATAGAGCTCACGGATATGGCTAGGAGGGTTCCACCAGGTTGTGAGGGTTTGATTGCGTGTACAGAATGGTATGGCGTAAGAGTGCCGAAGACATATCCCAGTGTTAGAGGATTTTTCATCGGGCTTTCAGAGATCACAGCAGATCCAGGTGTTATCTTTAGAAGTATGCTGGAAGGTTCTGCTCTAGCGCTTAAACTCATGCTGGATTCTGTAGAGAATGTGACGAAGATTAAAGTGTATGATCTTAGAGTGAGTGGAGGCGCTTCTAAGAATGACCTATTTATGAGCATTATAGCTGACGTTTCAGGTAAAGACGTTTACGTAGTTGAAGAGCCAAATTCCGCCGTTGGCTCAGCTATATTGGCTATGTGGGGTTGTATGGGGGGAGAAATAGAGAAGATAGTAGGTAAGGTTGTTAAGATAAGAGGGCGGTTTAAGCCGAATATGGAAAACCATGTGAAATATTCAAGTCTGCTGGATAAATACGTTAAACTGATTGAAAACCTAGCTAAGATAGTATAGCTTAGATTCCTACTGAAACTGGGCTTCAAGTGGGGGGTATTGCGTCCACTTTATACGTTTCACACGGATTTTTATAACAGTAGTGAATATAGTACAATTTCATGGTGTCAAGTTTGAAGTTTAAAGCGATAGTGCTTGATATGGATGGTACTCTTGTGGACTCTTCCGAGGCGCATTTGAAGGCATGGTCTAAGGCCGCTGAGAAGCTGGGCGTTCATGTTTCAGAAAGCAAGATAAAGTCTGAGTTCGGTAAGTCGAGTTACGATATGGCTAAGGCCTTCCTACCACCTGATAGAGCTGAAGATGCCGTTCAATTTGCTGAGCTTAAAGATAGGATATTCATGGAGGAGTGTTTAAGCCTAATCAAGCCGATCGTAGGAGTAGCGGAGGCCCTTAAAGGGTTTAAAGAAGTAGGTCTAGGCATAGCCGTAGCTTCTTCAAACCCGCGGAGGCTTGTATTTGAAGTGTTAAATCTGACCAACCTACTCGGCTACGTGGATGTTGTAATCGGTTCTGAAGACGTTAGAAGGGGGAAGCCGCATCCAGATATGGTTGAAGAAGCCGTTAGAAGACTAAACGTGAAACCGTGTGAGGCAATATACGTGGGCGATACAGTGTACGACGTTAAAGCAGGTAAAGCAGCTGGCGTATTCACAGTCGCCGTTTTAACTGGAGCGGCATCTAGAGAAGAGCTTGAGAATTCGCAACCCGATATGATAGTGGAAAATTTGAAAGATCTGTTAAAGAGCTTAACGAGCAGATGTTACCCATTTGTAGAAAAAGCATAAATTCAGGGTTACGTGAGTAGTCTAAACGATTTATATGAAGCCAGTTAAAGTGATTGATTTAAGCCAAGTATTGTACAATTGTATGCCTTTATGGCCTACTCAGCCAAACCTTCTATATGAGATGTTGAGCAATGCCGCACGTGATGGAAGTACTATGCATATAATTCGACAAATGACCACGCATAGTGGCACACATGTTGATGTACCTCTACATTTCATATTCGATGGAAAATCCGTCGACCAAATACCGATAGAAGATTTCACCGGTGAAGGTCTAGTAGTAGACCTGTCGTATAAGAGAGCTGGAGAACCGATAACTACTAATGACATCAAAGCTTATGATGGTGAGATAAGGCCTGGAGACGTTTTAATGCTTTACACTGGATGGAGTAAGAAGTTCGGATTTAACCCAGAGTATCTTTTCGAATGGCCGTATATAGTAGAGGAGACAGCTGAATACTTAGTTGGAAAGAAGATAAAAGCCCTCGGAGTTGATACGTTAAGCGTTGGCGGTTGGGATGGACAGCTACCGGGGCATGGCCCAGTAGCGGTTAAAGGGTCGCCAGCTAGAGTCCACCATATTCTACTCGGCGCCGGCATAGTCCTCATAGAGTCTTTAACGAATCTAGACTTAGTGCTTGATGGTAGGAAGAGCAAGAGGGCTTACTTCATCTACGCACCTATAGCATTTAAAGGCGCCGATGGCGGTCCATGTAGAGCTTTAGCCATGATCTTCGAGCGGTGATCACCTAGTCTAGAAGTCTTCGAGCATATTCGACGTCTTTATCTTCATGCACTATTGCACATATCGCATTTACAGCGCTTTTGATGTTTTCCCTCTGCCATACGTTTCTACCAACTACAACCCCCTTAGCTCCAGCATCCATAGCCTTTCTAACGAGCCCCAAGTATTCTTCAAACGTTTTAACTCTAGGCCCTCCGAGGACTAGTATTGGCACGCGGGCATTTTCAACAACCCTCCTATACTCATCTACAGACCCCAAGTAGTAGGTTTTGATGGCGTCTGCTCCAAGCTCTGCACTCACTCTACTTACAACAAGCAAATCTTCAAGCGTTATAAAATCAGTTAAAGTCTTTCCACGGGCTTTTTCCCGGTTGAAGTGGTAGTCTATCAGTTTAGCCGGAAGCGCTTCAACTATCAACGGTAGGCCGAATCTTTCACACTCCGTTGCAAGCATACCCAGCTTCCTCTGCTGCTCAGATGAACGTAATCCTCCAAAGTAGCACATAGCCATAGCCGCATCAACTCCCATGGAAACCAGGTGCTCCACCGTTGTAATAGGCATATCGTCCTCCATATCGTCATACACGGTTACACTGCTATCGACTCTGGCTACAGCCGCTAAATTCCCCATAGAGTCACACACCCTCTTCAACGTAAAAGGCGTCGCGGCTATAGCGTCGGCACAGCTTTCGCTTAATTTTTCAACCACACGGTTTGGATTCTCAAGGCCGGCTATATAACCCCAGTAGGACCCGTGATCTATTGCAACTATCACGCTTCTACCACGGGTGAATAACCTCCTAAACCTTAACCTCTTACCTACATTCATAGTGGAAGACCAGAATTTAATTAACGCATGTTCTACTTATAAAAAATATGGGATGGGGTTTAGAACGGTATGAAGAACCTTATAACGCTCATCAGCCCGCCTATGAGTATCGCCGTCATGCATCCAGCAGCAACTCCGCCGGAGAACGGCAGCCCAACCTCTTCATAACCCTTACTTCCACCTATTCTTAAGGTTAGGAACTTCAGAATCCAAGCTACTAGGAACGGCAGCCAGAATCCCCATAGAATTGATAGGTAGCTCCAGCCTACAATCCACCCAATTGGTTCAAACGGGAACCATATGAATCTCGCGTGAAGCGCTGAGAGAGCCCCTGCTATTATGAATCCAACTAAAATGTATTCGAACATTGACCCGGCTGCGGGTTGCTCATTGTAATACCATTCACTAGCTAGATGGTGAATTATCCCATCACCGTAACCCCAGTTGTAAGTGGTAAACTTGCTAAGACCTACACTGTAGCTCATAGCGAGCACTGTAGATAGAGTCACTATCGGTAGTAAGATTATGGTAACTATTAACGTCTTGAATATGTTTTTGCTACTCACACCAGTTAAGCTAGCGATCCTATAGCTGCAGAAAGATCCGAATAGGACTCCACCCCATCCATACGATGGTGTGTCTATACCCATTGTTCTCACTAAGCATACCGAGAGGACGAAGTCTTTAGTTCTAGTTTCCGGAACAACAGGCCATATTGGCTTCCAAAAGATCATACCGTAACTATCGCTCCTAGTATGCAGACCAGCAAGACCGAAGACTCTAGAGAAGGCTATCCAAAATATGAATATTGTAAACATGAAGATCAAAGCCGATAGCATGCTTAACCCCGTTACTAGTAGGAAGACTATGCAGAGTATAAGAGATGCTAGAAACATCAGCCACGAGTTTCTATAAGACATAGGTTCAGCTGTTTCAATTTCCTTGGAAGTACTGCTTCTCGAGCCGAAGGCCGCTCTAAGCGTTTCAGCTATATAGCCTCTACTAAGGTAGAGGTATAGAACGGCTATTCCGAGGTTTCCTCCAACGAAAGTCATAACGTGGAATTTAAATGGTGGATCATTTAATGGCGATGGGTGGCACCAGGCTCTACCGCAACCACCTATATTTTGTATACCCGTGTAATATCCAACCGTGTAGGCTACTTGCGTCAACAGTAAGAGGACGGCATACCAGAACCAGCCGTTGAATAAGACGGATAACGGCATCATGTAAGCTATGGCATATGCCAGAGGCTGTTTATTCCAAGCTGTTAGAGATACTAAGCCCAGTACTGTCTCACCCCAACCTGCATACTGCTGTCCAGATGGGCATGTATTGACACGCCAGGAGAATATGTCTGGAAACCATGGGAAAGCCGCTTGCAGATATATGGGTAATTGGAGACAGACTCCTATAATTAAACCTAATAGGAAAAATTTAGCCATCCTTTCAGGGACTTTAATATCCGTAGAGACTTGTCTAATGGACTCATACACTGCCATAGCGTGTGGGAATGGCACCTTTTCAATATCTATATATCGTCTACGTAGTATGTTGGCGATGGATATCATGAATAGCCCAAACAACACTTGGCAAATCCACCAGTATAGTATTGATGGAAGCCACTCAGCCAATGGGAATGGCACTTTTCCAAACGTTAATTGCCGGGTTATTTCGGCTGGAGGGGCCATAAACAGTGGAACGAATGCCTGTGAATCTTCAGGGTACATGAATCTATCCAGCCAGAAGCGTAGGGGAATATTCCATGGCCAATGCGTTGAGATGAAGTAAGAGCTTACAATCGCAACGGTGTATACGTATGTTAGAAGCGTTGCATTTATCTTTGCTTTAAATCCTTTGAAGAACCTACCTAAACCAGCGATCAATACGACTATGAAAGGGGCTGATGTCAACTCCATACCACAGACTACTATTCCAAGGTCGTATGCTGAGATTAGGCTTCCGGGGAGGGTGGATATCCAGAATGTTCCAATAGAGCCCAACAGAATCGTTAGGATTATCACGAGAGCCCAAGGCATCCGCTCTTTACCTGTTTCAGACATTTTCTCAACCCTAAATCCTTTCTAAGACTAAAACGTTATATAAGTATTTTAAGGTTAGCAACGTTTAGTTTCAGGGTTGGTAAGGAGGGTGAATATACGTAAGTGAATCATTTGAACCACACATCTTCTCTTTAACACTTTTATCAATTAAGCCTTTGAAGGCTATTGAACAACATTAGAGCATGCAGGGAAGGCTTAAATAGCTACTATGAATTTTAGCTTATGGTGAAAATGGTAAAAAAGTATAAGGCTTGCCTGGTAGGTTGCGGCCGAATGGGGGCGACGATAGACGATGAAGTCCGAAACCGCCCTGATAGTGCTCTCTACCTTCCCTACTCTCATGCGGCGGCTTATAAATCCATAGAGGATGTAGAGCTGGTAGCTGTGGCTGATATAGTACCTGAAAGGGTGGAAGCTACGAAGCGGAGGTATGGGGTTGCAAGAGGTTATACGGATTATAGGGAAATGATTGAAGTGGAGAAGCCAGATATTGTTAGTATAGCGACCCGCCCATCGACCCACGCTTCGATTACCATATTCGCCGCCGAGCATGGAGTTAAGGGTATCTACTGCGAAAAGCCCCTCTGTTGCTCAATGGAGGAGGCCGATGCAATGGTGGAGGCTTGTGAAAAGTATGGTGTGAAGTTCAACTATGGAACCCAGAGACGCTACATGCCCTTATATAGAAAGATTCGGGAACTTATCGAGGATGGAGAGATAGGAGAAGTCCACTGTATTATGGGGTACGGTTTTGGAGGGGCACAATGGACTCACACGCATACCGCGGATATGTTGATGTTCTTAGCAGGAGACCCTGAAGTAGACTATGTTCAGGGAACTGTTTTAGTAGATGTGGCGGACTTTGAAGACAACTGTATCGAAACGGATCCTCAAATCCTCCTAGGCTTCGTAAAGTTTCGAAACGGAGTACTTGGGTATGTAATCCCAGGAGTAGGCTACGAGTTTGAAGTTAGCGGTACGAGGGGAAGGATAAGGGTTCTGAATAACGGCCTCGGCTGTCAAATCCGTAAGGTTGGGAGATGGGGCATCCTTGAAGAGGCCTCCTTTCCAGAATTCAAGGTTGAAAGTGGCACAGTAAACTGTATAAGGGATCTGATAGAGGCCATTGAAACCGGTAGGGAAACCAAGGGTAATATTCTTTTAGCTAGACGAAGCCAAGAAATGATCTTTGGCTTTGTGGAGTCTCACAGAAGGGGAGGGGTGAGGGTAACTTTACCGCTTGAGAATAGAAGCCTACGCATCTGCCCCAAGGATTGGTAGAGGTGTTCATAGGCTTTAAAATTTTTATGGAGTATACCCTTTTCCAGTGAAAATGGTCTTCAAATCGGAGGAAACTCGGAGGTTTTTGAAATTAAATTAACTACGAATAATCTGTAGCGGGTTATTTCCCATTTTCCGCATTACTCTATTAAACGTTATATGAGTATATTTTCAATATATTTCACTGTAGAAGCCGGTAGGGTGTGAGATATTGAGTAGAGATGTATGGGGTGATTTAAACGTTTTCTACATGGGATACGGTTCTATGCTTAGAGAACATTTTGCAAGGCTCTGTGACGAGCTTGAGAAGAGTCGAGGTATACCTAGAGATTATTCAAGCTGGCTTGAGAGGAAAAATGACGTTTTAATGAAGTTGAGGAAGGCTATGGGTGTGGACGTTCTTCCTGAGAGAAAGGTTAAGGCTGAAGTTGTCGGTAGAGTTGAGAGGAAAGGTTATGTTTTAGAGAAGATAGTTCTTGAGACTATTCCAGGCTTATATGTTTCAGCAAACCTATACATGCCTTTGAAGCTCGAAAAACCGGCGCCAGCGGTTCTCAGAGTACATGGCCACTGGCCTCATGCTAAGCATCAGGATGCTGTGCAGGCTACTTGTATAGGTTTAGCTTTAAGAGGCTATGTGGCTTTAGCTCTCGATAAAGTAGGCTATGGTGAGAGAAGGTATCAGGGTCACTGGGAGGGCTACGTACTACCATCTGTAGGTCTAACGTTACAGGCCATTGAGGTCTATGATAACATGTGTGCTATAGATTACCTCCAATCTAGGAGGGAAGTCGACCCTGAGCGTATAGGTGTGACTGGGGCTTCTGGCGGTGGAAATCAAACAATGTATTTAGCCGCTTTGGATGATAGGGTGAAGGCTGCGGCTCCAGTGTGTTCAGCTGAAGTTTTCGAAGATCAAGTTGCATCTGGTAGGTGTTTCTGCGAATGCATCCCAGGTATGCTTAAATTTGCCAACGTACCCGATATATTGGCGTGCATAGCTCCACGTCCACTTCTAATAGTTAGTGGAATACTGGATGAGACGTTTCCAATAACGTCTGCTAGGAAGGCCTTCTCCCGCGTGAAATACGTGTATGAGCTTATGGGCTGCGGTGATAAGGTGGCCATGTATGAGAGTTACGCACCGCACGGATACAATAGAGAGATGAGAGAGGCTGTATATCGCTGGTTTGATAAGTGGCTTATGGGGGTTGAAAGAGATTGCCGTGAGCCCGATATAGCGGTTGAACCGCCCGACTCAGACGTGCTTAAATGCTTCCATAATGGCCTTCTAGGAAAGGGTGAAACGCTACTTTCAATCTACAATGGAAGATGCGACTCTTTGAAGAGGTTTGCAAAATTAAGCCCAGAAGAATACCTCAAACGTAGAGAGGAGCTTAAAAAGCATATAGTTGAAGACGTTTTCGGAGGATTCCCAGATAAGACGGATCTAGATGCTAGAGTACATAGGGTTGAACGTTTAAACCAGATAACTATGGAGTATGTAAGCTTTAGAAGCGAGTGGGACATAGTGGTCCCCGCGATTCTCTTAAGGAGGGGGGATGAATTTGAAGAAGCTCATGTTTTTCTAACGCCTTCAGGTAAATCGACTCTATTCGCCGATAGAAGGGTTAGAGAGGCTGTTGAAAGCGGAGGCCTTGCCATTCTAATAGACTATAGAGGCGTTGGGGAGACAGACTACGATGAAAGTATAGCTGCTAAGAATAGTCTAGTTTTAGGAAGGCATATACTTGGAATGAGGGTGTTCGATGTATTGAGAACTGTAGATTATCTAGCGTTTAGAGGGTTTTTACGTAGAAGGCTTGTAGTTCATGGGTTTTCAGAGGCCGCGCTTATAGCGTTGTTTGCAGCGGCTTTGGACAGTCGTATAGATGAGGTTGAGGTTGAAAGGCTTCTAGCATCCTACAGAATTGGAAGGTCTCTAACTCAGCCTCCGAGCCTATACCTGCCTAGGATACTGCTTTACGCGGATATACCTGAAGCCGCCGCCCTCGTAGCACCTAGGAAGATGCTGGTTAAAAGACCAGTAGATAGTTCTGGCGTCGTATTGAGCTTTGAAGACGCAAGCAAGGTTTTCGATTTCACCATTAGGGTATACGAAGCGCTCGCTGCGAGAGACGCGTTTAAAATTGAAGTCTGAGGTTAAGTGAGGAGTGAAGACTTGGCCATTAACGTATAAAGTATTGACCCCAATTGGACGCCTACCAAATTTCTGATGGGTATCACAGAGTAGTTTGACAGATTCGTAAACTCTCTACACATAAACTCTATCTTTTTCAAACTCCACTTGCTATGCTCCTTGAGAGTTGGCTCATCGGGTTTTTCACGGGTTAACCTGTAGAATAGTCCAAGTCTAAGCATTCCGTAGAAGTAAACCCTAGCGACCATACTATCGAATAATTCTGAAACAGTAGCTTGACGGGCAGTGGATGGGTCTTCCCTAGCCCAGTTCTTCTCAGCCTTAACAGATTCTAAACCAACTCTTATAAACTCTGATAGAGCTTCATAGAATGGCGAGGATTCGTCAACATAGCGTCTAACAATGTCTAGTCTTCTTTTAAGCTCTACAAGCTGACGCCTGGTTTTCTCCGCCCCTAAAAGTATGACATCTCTACGTTTAACACCTACGGGGGTGGTGTTAGCGATCCTCTCATCGTATATGTAGGGGACTTCGCATACGACCGTTAAAGCATCTCTGTTAACGCTCTTCACATACTCATCGCTACTAGCGCCGCTCTTTATGACTTCAGAGGGGTCTTTCTTAAGATGTTTAGCCAGATACTCGTATTCTTCAATAACAGTCGGCATTTTGAATATGGCATCGGCAAACTTGCTAACGTAAGGTACTTCAGGTTCACCTAGGTGAAGGGGGATGCCGAATCTAGATGCTACTGTGTAGAGTTTACCGTATACGTTTGGAATAGGGTCTGAGAGGTAGAAGTATGCTCCGCAAAATCCAGCATTATGAAGAGAACTTACATAGTCGGGTTTTATCTCGCTGATTAGATTCATTAAAGCCCGCGTTTCAGGAATAGGTCTATCAAACTTTAACGTTTTATACTCCACTGGGAAAGTCCACTCAACCTGCTTATATCCCGGGGGTCTATAGTAGTTTAAGGCATATTTTTTAGGAGACCAATCTCCTTTAAACCAACCCTCATTCAATCTAGCTCCAAAAGGGTCTACGCACTTTATGATGTACCACGTCGTATTCATTTTACCCATGAACTCATTATCTGACGTGATCCTCCATGAGAGGTACTCTAACGTCATACTTCCAATCGGCTCGTTGGGATGTGGAAAGGCGAATAGTAGAGCCGTCAACTCTCCCGATCCTATTCTAAGGCAGTTGATCGGCTCCCCATTCCTAGCTTCACCTATCTCAAACATGGAAACTCTATCCGGATATTTAGACGCCAGTTCTCTAGAGCTCATGTTAAGCTCATCAACGGTCATAAACTCTTTGAAAACTGGAATATCGTTTAAAACCCGCCACACCATATCTTCCAACTTTAACACCCCCCCACCTCAAGTTACAATAGCTTAAGTTATTTATATCTGGAGCCTTCATATATTTTAGGTCAATCATGTCGTTTAAAGTCGTCCTCATAGGTGCTGGAAGCCACGTATTCGGTAAAAACCTCATAACGGATATACTATCATATCCTGAGCTCAGAGATTGCACGATAAGCCTCATGGACATAGATAAAGATAGACTAAGTCTTACTGAGGCCTTTGCGAGGAAGTTGGTAGATCAGTGGGGTTTTAAAACCAAGATAGAGGCTACAACTGATCGTAGAAGGGCTTTAGAAGGGGCTGATTACGTTGTGACGTCTATTAGAGCTGGCGGTCTTGAAGCTACAAAATTAGACTTGGAAATACCTTTAAAGTATGGAGTAGATCAAGCTGTGGGGGATACTGTTGGACCTGGAGGAGTATTCTACGGTTTGAAGAACGCTTCAGCTATTCTAGAAATATGCCATGATATGGAGGAGCTTTGCCCAGACGCCCTCTTAATGAACTATACAAACCCCATGGCTATAATATGTTGGAGCGTTTATGAAGGTACTAAGGTAAACGTTGTTGGGCTTTGTCATAGTGTTCAAGGAACTGCATATACCCTCTCAAATTACATAAATGCTCCTCCAGGAGAAGTATCGTATTTCGCGGCCGGTATAAATCACATGTCTTGGTTTTTAGAGTTTAAGTGGCGTGGAGAAGATGCATATCCCATTTTAAGGAGGAGGGTTGAAGACCCAGAGTTTTATAAAGGTTTAGCTAGAGGAGACCTAGTTAGGATAGAGGTTTTTAAAGCCGTAGGTTATTATCCAAGCGAGTCGAGCCACCACCTGTCAGAATACCTGCCATATTTCAGAAAGAGGCGGAATATAATGGAGAAGTACGGATTATGGGGTAGTTTAGACCGTATTAAATCTATGGAGGATAGAAGTAGGGAGGATGAAGCTTTTAGAAAACTTGTTGAAAGCCCTGAGAAGATACCTATACGTAGAAGCGCAGAGTATTGTTCTACGATAATACACTCTATGGAGACTGGAGCGCTCAACTTAATCTACGGAAACGTTAAGAACACCGGGTTGATTACAAACTTACCATATGGATGCTGCGTTGAAGTACCATGTCTTGTAGATAAAACCGGTATACATCCCTGTTATGTCGGCGAGCTACCGCCGCAATGTGCTGCTTTAAATAGAATGAATATAAACGTTCAAGAGCTGGCGACGAGGGCCATATTGGAGAGGAGTAAAGAGCTGGTGTTTCAAGCGATAATGGTAGACCCATTAACCAGCGCAGTACTTACTATAGAAGAGATAAGAAGTATGGTGGATGAAATGTTTAAAGCTGAAGAGAAGTATCTCAAAGGGTACACCTAGTGCTAGTAGAATTCAACCTTCAACCTATTTAGGGCTGAGAGGCCCACCGCTTAACACTAGCTGTTTCAAAGGCTTTTTCTAAGATGACGGCCGTGTATCTATTGGAGACTACGCAGTTTACAATCGTATTCTGAAGCCGTTCGGTATGCTAAAGCTTTATTATGGTAGTAGTCTATACTTGCTAGAGGTGTTGAATTGATTAAACCAGTGGTTTTTAAAAATCAAAACCAGGAGTTGGTTGGAATCTTGCATATACCTGAAGGCTTAAAGATGGGGGAGAAGACGCCGGGAATAGTTATGTTCCACGGCTTCACTGGAAATAAGACTGAAGCTCATAGGCTCTTCGTTCAAGTAGCGAGAAGCCTATGTAAATCTGGCTTCACGGTTCTCCGCTTCGATTTTAGAGGGTCTGGTGATAGCGATGGCGAGTTTGAAGATACAACTCTTCCCGGTGAAGTAAGCGACGCTGAAGCTGCTTTAACATTCCTCATGAGACAGAGAAGCGTAGATAGGGGGAGGGTTGGCGTCATAGGTTTAAGTATGGGTGGAAGGGTCGCAACGATACTGGCGTCTAAAGATGAACGTGTGAAATTTGCAATACTATACTCAGCCGCCTTAAGCCCCCTACGTGAAAAGTTTCTAAGTCAGATGGATAAAAGTAAACTGGAGAGGCTTAACTTAGGTGAAGCCGTTGAAGTTTCAAACGGTTGGTATTTGAAGAAAGACTTCTTCGATACAATTGATTACGTGATACCCTTCGAGGTTATGGGTGGAATTAAGATTCCGATGCTGATCGTACATGGAGATCGAGACTTCGTAGTACCTTTAGAAGAGGCTGAGAAAGGTTACAGTATTATCAAGGGTTTAAATGATAAAAATGAGCTTTACATAGTTGAAGGTGGGGATCATACATTCTCGAAGAAGGAGCATACATTGAAGGTTATAGATAAGACGTTGAATTGGCTTAAACGAGTGGTTTAATTATGATTTAGCGTAGAAGAGCTTCTTATAGTCTTCTGAATTCTAAGTTAAGCCGTATTTTTCAGACATTTTTCTCAGGAAGTCTTCAGCCGTTTCAAAGCTTAAGGTTGAAGTTTGAATGAAAACTCCTTTAGGCGATATTTGATTTAAGATTGGCATTATTTTGGATATTGGAATCCCAGGTATTTGAAGAAGCTTCCCAGCCTCCTGTATTCTCCTATATAGTGGAACCCAGCAGCTTTCACCCGGGTCTGGGTTTCCAGCTCCAGGAACCCATTGTATACCGTTGAGTTCGCTTATACTCAAAAACTTATCAAGGTGGGGGAGTTCACCAGGTCCATCTAGATGCCAGAAGCTCCTCTCAAAGAATCTACATTCCTCCTCTACCAGTGGAAGTATGAATTCGTCGAATAGCTTTGGTGAAAGGTACACGCTGAAGTCGCATTGAAGTATGAACGATTTACGTTTACTCCATAGTGTAGCCCAGTTTGAGAAACCGTAAGTATCCGTATCTATGACGTCTGAAATTCTTTCAAAGCAGTAGAACCAGATTTTATGTAGATGGTTTAAAACTTTCTTAACTTTAGAGGGTTCGTGAAACATGTCTTTAATCAATTTTGAAGCGCCTCCTCTGAGATGGACTAAACTAGTGGCTACATCTAAGAGGTCTGTGAAAGCGACTATTGCCTTGTCTCTACACATGTTTGAAGCCTTCTCAGTACATTCAATCACGTAGCGCCACCATTTGTTCTCCGGGTTCAATTCGACGTTTAAGAGGTCGTCTAGGGAAAATGAGCCTTTAAACCAAGATGTTCCTACTCTAGGGTTGAAGTTTACGTCTGAGCCTAGAAAAGCCGATAGAGCACCGGGTCCGATGTTCACCCACACGTTAGGGTAAGCTTCACACATGAATAGCGTTTCGGAGAAACATTTGAATAGAGCGTTTAAAGCTTCTTCCGGGGGGAACCTCATAAAAGCCCAACCTAAGGTTAGAGAGTAGTCGTCGATGTCTACATTAGGCTTTATATACGTCAAGTATATCAGCGGTCTATTCAACTCACCCTCCCACCAAGCCTCATACGTTTCGGAAATCCTCTCCCAATCCTCCTTGTAGAGCAGAGCCTTCAAAAGATCACCACTTAGGGTTACGGTGAGGCTATTTAAAAAGCTAGGTTTTCCGGAATAGTTTAACTTAAATTGCACTGTAGCATATTTTTCTCCACGGTGTTTGAATGAGCGGTTTAAAAAAGCTTCTTAAAAGTGGCGGTTTAGCCCTTGGGACGTGGATCACTATAAACCATCCAGATGTTGTAGACGCCTTGTCGGAGTTGCCCTTCGACTGGTTTGTCTTCGATATGGAGCACGCCCCCATAGACATTGGAGACCTTGAAAACTTGGTCATGCCTCTTAAGGGGGTTAACATTGCTCCGCTCGCGAGAGTACCATGGAACGACTTCGTAATGGTCAAACGGGTCTTAGACATCGGTATACAGGGGGTTTTAATACCATGGGTTAATAGTAGAGCTGAGGCTGAAGCTGCTGTAGCGGCTTCTAGATATCCACCTAGAGGTGTGAGAGGTGTTGGACCTAGGAGGTGTATTAGATTTGGAAGCCGAAACTTTATAGATTATTATGAGAGGTTTGAGAAGGAGGAGCTTGTAGTCCTCGTCCAGATAGAAACGGCTAAGTCTCTTGAAAACCTGGAAGAGATACTTTCAGTCGAGGGGATAGATGTAGCCTATGTAGGTCCCATGGACTTATCTGTAAACTTAGGTATACCGACTAGATACGACCATCCGAAATTTAAAGATGCTTTAAAAAGGGTTAAAGATGTTTGCGAAAAATACGATGTAGTTCCGGGTATTCACACCTTTAATATTGAAATGGCTGAGAAGATGGTGAAAGATGGTTTTAGATTTGTGGCTTTAATGAGCGATACTAAGATTCTAATATCCGGGTTTAGAGAGCTTCTGAGTAGATTTGGAAGGGAGGTTGCCGGTGAAGGGAAGGGATACTAAACTCTATCTTTTTCAAACAGCATACTTACAGCGACTACTACGTCTGGAGCCCCGTAAACTTAAACGATATATAAGGGTTTAACGGACTTTAGATTAGAATATGGATTCAACCAGGTTGTCTAATATCAGAAGCATTATGGAGAGTGAGGGATTAGACCTTCTCATATGTAGAAGCCCTGAAAACGTTTTGTACCTGTCCGGCTACTGGCCTATCACAGGGTGGTCTTTAGCGGTTCTACCGTTAGAGGGGGAGCCTGTTTTAATAGTACCATTTTCCGAGCTTGAGTATGCTAAAGATGGGTGGATTAAAGACGTGAGACCATATGAGGGTGAAAGTCTAAAGGAGGTTTTCAACCCATACAAAGTTATGGCTAAATACTTAGAGGAGCTGAGACAGCATAAATATGTTAAGATCGGTTGTGAACTTAGCCTTGAAACAATCGCCACTAACAGCGTTGTAGGTGAAGTGAACTACGCCAGCGTTCCGACGTTTAATATGCTCCGTAAAGTGTTTGAAGCAGAGCTTGTTGATGCTTCCGGGATTCTTGCAAAGCTAAGATCCGTTAAATCTGAGTATGAAATAGAAAAGATGAAACTTTCAGCCAAACTCGCATCACTAGCTGTTGAGAGATTTCTTACGGGTGTTTCCGAAGGGGTTAAGGAGAGCACGCTTGCTTCGATCGCCGAGGCTACGGTGTATAGTGAAGGCGTTGGATTTGAGAATAGAGTTAAGAGGGCTAGAGGCTTTGCATTCGTAATGTCCGGTGAGAATACGTCTAAGGCTTGGTATCCATTTAACATTTCAACGGATAGGAGGGTTAAGAGGGGAGATGTCATACTTTTAGAGCTCAACGTATGCGCTGATGGATACTGGGTGGACATTACAAGGACGTGGGTTTTAGGTAAACCTTCAAGCGAGCAGGAGGCCATTTACTACGCAATATTGGAGGCTCAGGAAGAAGCTTACAAGTTTGAATACGATCAAGTAGAAGCTTCAAAAGTCGATGAAGCCGCTAGAAGCCTTATAGCTAAGAGGGGGTTCTCTAAGTTTTTCCCACATAGATTAGGTCATGGAGTCGGTTTAAGAATACACGAGCAGCCAACTTTACATCCAGCATCAAAAGACACCCTCAGAAGAAATACTACCCATACTGTTGAACCTGGAGTTTATACAGATAAGTTTGGGATAAGGTTGGAAGACGTCGTAGTTGTTCAAGATAAGGGCGTAAAGAACCTCTTCGATAAATATAAAAACCTTAGCCTTAAAGGTTAGTGTTCCCCTTCTTGAAAATTTCAACCTCAAGACCCGTTAAATACGTTCACGTAGTCTTTACGAGGTAATCCTTTTAAAGATTAAATACTGATGTTAAACAAGTTAAAGGGAGAGCTCGGTTGAATGTCATAGTGATTGTTGTAGATAGTTTGAGGCAGGATCATGTAAGCTTCTACAATGGGGGAAGACCCATTTTTGAAGGAGTCCCGGCTTGTAAGACGCCTAACATAGACAGGTTTGCAGATGAATGTGTGGTTTTTGAAAACGCCTATCCATGCGGTTTACCGACCATACCCGTGAGAACCGAGCTTATGACTGGACAGTATACGTTACCTTATAGGCCTTGGAGCCCATTGAAAGATGAAGACATAACACTAGCCGATATTTTGAGAAGAGAAGGGTATGTGTGTGGTTTGATTTCAGACACCTACCATCTCGCTAGACCAAGTATGAACTTTCATAAGGGCTTTCACAGCTTCATCTGGATCAGAGGTCAAGAGTACGATTCCTATATTCCTCCACCGCCTCTCAAGAAGAGGGTGGAAGACTATGTAAATGAAAACTATACCGATGAGTGGAGGAATCTTGTGGCAAGGTTTCTAGCCAATACTGAAGAGTTTTCAAGAGAAGAGGATTGGTTTCCAGCTAAGGTGGTCATGGAGTCTTTAAAATGGCTTAGAAGAGCTAGAGCCGCTAGGTATGGCAAGATTTTTCTATGGATAGACTGCTTCGACCCACATGAGCCTTGGGATCCACCTCCAAGCTTCGACGTTTACACAGATCCAAACTATAAAGGGGCTAGGCTTATACTTCCAATGGGAGGCTACGCTTCTAAATGGGCGACTCCTGAAGAGGTACGTTATATAAGAGGGCTGTATGCGGGTGAAGTATCATTTGTAGACCATTGGCTCGGCCTCCTATTCAAAGAGCTTGAAGATTTAGGGTACTACGACGACTCAGTCATCGTTCTCACAGCCGACCACGGGCATCCACTTGCAGATCATGGGAAGTTCCTTAAAGGTGCGGATAGATTGTACAACGAGTTGCTTAAAATACCGTTTATGATAAGGCTTCCAGGCGGTGAGAGGCCTAGGAGGACGAAAGCTATAGTTCAATTTCCAGATCTATTGCCAACGCTTCTAGACCTGCTTGGCTTTAAATGGGAGACCGTTCCCACACAGGGGAGAAGTTTTCTACCGGTTTTGATGGGGGAGTCTGACAGCCATAGGCGTTACGCGATATCAGGATACTATGAGGGGGTGGATAGATGCGTGAGAGACGAAGAGTGGTCTCTAATTCAACGGCCTGAAGGTCAACCGGATGAATTGTACAATATTAGAGAAGACCCTAGGGAAAGTAGAAACCTAATAGATGAGTATCCTGAAGAGGCGAAGAGGTTGGCTAAAGCTTATGGCAGTATTTTCCGAAGAACTGAGCAACGCGTAATTAAAGGGATACAGGGTAGGTATGAAATCCCATGATTATTCATTTAAAGCTCTACATTTTAGAGAACTAGCTTTACGCTTTTTATGTAAGCCTCCAGCTTCTCGTAGAGACCGCTGTAAATGTTTAAGGCATAGTTTAAAGCCTCATCTACCGTTCTCTTTCCAAGTTCAACCTCATACATAATCTGTTCAACGAACCTCCTTGTTTCAGGCGTCACCAACTGCTCATCTATGTTTTCCAGCAGTTGAATCAATCTTTCACCCAGCTGGGTGAGTATGAACGTTTTCCGCTTCCTATTAGCATATCCTCGATCCACTATCTTTGATGGATATTCGTGTCTCGTCGCATCCGTACCTATCCCATTCTTCTCCAGCAATTTTAGAAGCTCAGATTCCGTCAGCCTAGAGGGGGGTTTAGTCTTCTTCTCTACAAGTTCAACCTTTAAAACCGGTAGAATTTCTCCAGGTTTAACTTCAGGTATTTGACTGACGTCTTTGGGTTTGAAGAACGGGAAAACGTCGTAAAAGCCTTCATCGACTATATACCGCCCCGTGGTATTCATAGGAACTTCTCCCAAACGTACATCCAATCTCCAACGTTTCAGCAACGCGTCTTTAGAGGCTACATTAGCAATATATCTTCTAGCTATGTAGAGCCATATCTTACCTTTAACGTCGTCATACGGGTATGGTTTTACGGGATATATTGGAGGGTGAGCATTATCGTTCTTCCTACCATTCTTAGGTTGAAATACCCCGGTTCTGACGTATTTGCCGAGAGGTGTATTGGAAAGCATATCTAAGACGTACTTGTGATCCATCCTAATCCACATATTTGTCTGAGTTCTAGGGTAGCTTATGAAACCGTTGGCGTATAGATCCTCCGCAAGAGACATTATTTTAGCACTACTTATTCCAAGTATTTTAGTAAGCTCCTGAAGCATTACATCCGTATCCGTGGGTAGCGGTCTATGCTCTGAGAAGAGTTCAGATTCAAAGGAAGAGACAACAGCCTCCTTGACGTTTTTAACCTTCTCATATAGGGCTAAAGCCTGCGATTTATCCTTTATGGGGTTTGAAGAAACTTCAACCTTAACCCCTCTAACATTTAAAATAGCCTTCAACTCGTAGTAAGTCTCAGGTTTAAAGTTTCTAATCTCCATTTCACGTTTATATATAAACCAGAGGGTTGGTATCTGACAGGACCCCCATGATAAAAGCTTATACTGATAGCCATTTTTACGCGCGGATAGCGTAAGGAGCCTAGTATACGTCGCACCAGTGACAAGGTCGAATTTTGAACGAAAATACGCCTTCCAAACCCAACCCCAGTTTAAATCGGGCTCAAGCCTCGCCCAAGCATCTCTAAGCTCGCTGACCGCCGTTGAATTAAACCTCATACGCATGTATTTAACCTGACCGCAGACGTTCTTAGCTATTTGAAGAACCTCATAGGCTATTAGCTCGCCTTCATGGTCGTTATCTGTGGCTAGAATTAGAGGACCATTTGAATTCTTTAAAACCTCTTTAAGGCTCTTGTAAGTTTTAAAGTCGCGGATCACCCATTTAACAGGGGCCTTAAATAGTTCCTTGGGATCTACGGTCTTCCAGTTGTTATACTCCTCTGGAAAATCCAAGTCTAGAATGTGCCCTTTCAACGCGAAAGTCTTAGGAGGCGGTGATATGGCTTTACTTATCGCAACTGCCACTGAGCCTTTTTCTGTAATAACGAGCATAAGGTACTATAAGATTAGAAAAAGGTTAAGAAAAACATTATTTTCACCTTCCAGTTCTATTATCCTCACTCTGAGGAACCGTTATAAGTGGTGTAGCTCCACCGCCGATTATTAAAATCGGCCTTTCAACCCTCTGAAGCTGCTCTAACAAGACGTATATTCTTAGAACCTCAAGGTCTCCCGTGGCATTATATATCCTCGTGAGGGCTGTTTTAATAGCCTCAGCTCTGAGTAGAATCGCTTCAGCCTCCCCTTCGGCCGTTATAATCTTTTCCATAGCAGTAGCGTTTGCGAGCGTTAAAATCCTATCGCGCTCATACTCAGCCGCTATTTTCTGCTGATATGCTGCTATCTTAGCCTCTATAGCCTGCTTAATACGGTCTGGAAGCCTTATACCCCTAAGCATGACGTCGTGAAGCCTTATAGCTTTAAGCGTAGGATCGCTCTCTATTCTACGCCTATAGGCTTCTTCTATTTTCGCGGCGAGCTCCTCCCTGTTGGAAATCACCTCTTCAATAGTATATGAGGCTGTGACGTCTCTGACTATTTGACGCATTATTGGAACTAAAACCTGCTCTTCATAATCAACCCTCGGATAGTTTTTAGCTAAGTCTAGGAATAGGTTTGGATCTATGGAGTATGTAAAAGACTCCTCTATAGTTATTTCAACACCATCCTTAGTTAAAGCGGTAACAGGGGGATAGTCTGCTCTAGCTTCAGTGGTCATATCGATGTAGTCTATCGTATAGAAGTCTTTAATTAAACCCTGCCACGGTGCTTTTAGAAAAACTGTGGGACCAACATATGGACCGCTGTAGCTTTTAAATAGCGGGTCGTATACGACTGCGACCTCCCCGGGATTTAAACTGGTTATGCACAATGCTACTGAGATTATAGACGTTAAGATTACGACTATAAAAGCCGCTACGATTTTCCAAACACCAGCTGAATGTCTACGTTTAAACCTCTCTTCAGGCTCGTAAGACCAATCCAAAGTCTCACAATACAAATATCAAACGACTAAGATTTTATACTTATCTAACAGGCTATAGGAAAATGCCACTTAAATTCTCAACCCAGCTTCCTTTAATTTTCCAAACCAACATCCAATTTTAGAAGGGTTTTAAGAATAAGTAGAAAAGGATGAAAAAGCGGTTAGAGCCAAGTTAAATTTTACCACCCCGCCTCATAAAAACTTCTGGAAGCACGAGAAAACCAAGTGATGAAAATCCCAGCGTAAGAGCCCAATCTTTAGACGTTAAAGGCTCCAAGTTGAATAAAGTACGAGCAATCTCTATGTATGGTAGTACAGCGCCCATAACCATGCATGTTAAGACCGATATTAGCAAGTATTTGTTAGACCACGGTTTAACTTTTAGAAAACAGTTGCGTTCTGAACGGCAGTTCCATATGACTATAAGCTCGAAAAATGTCAGTTGTATGAAAGCTAGAGTTCTAGCTCTATTTAAGGGATCTCCCCAAATGATGTAAGAAATCAGAAAAGAGCTAAGTGTTCCAATTGTTTGAACTATGAAAGATGCGATTACGAATAGCAACATGCCATGGAAAATGCCCTCTTTTGGACTTCTAGGTTTTCTCTCCATTACATCTTCATCCGGCGGATCTACTCCTAACGCTGTTGCTGGGGGGCCATCTGTAAGTAGGTTTATCCAGAGTATCATAATAGGTGTTAAAGGTATGGGTAGGTTGAGTAACATGGCTACGGTTATCACAAGCAATTCGCCAAGGTTACATGCGAGTAGAAAACGTATAAATTTCCTTATGTTATCATATATGACTCTACCGCTTCGAATCGCTTCAACTATTGTTGCAAAATTGTCGTCTGCGAGAATTATATCCGCAGCTTCCTTGGTCACATCGGTACCAGTTATCCCCATAGCTATACCTATATCTGATAGTTTCAGCGCGGGGGCATCGTTAACGCCATCGCCAGTCATAGCTACGATATGCCCCCTCTTCTTCAACGCTTTTACAATTTTAGACTTATGTGCGGGTGAAACTCTAGCATAAACCGTTACGTTTTCGACAATCTTCTCAAGTTCTTCGTCACTCATCTTATCGAGGTCATCGCCAGTTAAGGCTACGCTATCAGTCTTCCACATTCCTATTTCTTTAGCAACCGATATCGCTGTAAGTTTATGGTCTCCGGTAATCATGGCGACTTTTATACCAGCTTTCTCGCAAACCCTGTAGGCTTCTATAACTTCATCCCTAGGTGGATCTATCATTCCAACAAGGCCGATGAAGACCATATCGTATTCGATATCTTGAACATATGGGTCTTCAACGTATTTGTAAGCTAGAGCAAGTACTCTAAGACCTGAAGACGCCATCTCATCATTGACTTTTAAGATTTCAAGTTTATCGCCATAGGTTAAATGCGGGGTTGAGCTGGCTGAAAGTTTTCGAGAGCACATCCGTAGAACTACCTCAGGTGCTCCCTTCATGAATGCTACGTATCGCCCATCTAGACTCCTATGCACCGTCGTCATGCGTTTACGCTCCGAGCTGAATGGAATTTCTCTAACTCTAGGCATCTTAGATTCCAAATCCGCCTTCCAAAGTCCAGCCTTAGCGGCTACCGTGATGAGCGCGGCTTCAGTTGGATCCCCGTATACCGACCACTTACCATCTACATTCTTAAGTTCCGCATTCGAACATAAAGCTCCAGCTGTTAGGATGAGCTTTAAGTCTTCATCTACCACATATGGTGCTCCGTTTAATAGGAAGCTACCTTTAGGTTCATAGCCCACCCCTGTGACGTCTATACGCTTGGAACCTATGTAGATTTGCCTAACCGTCATTTCGCCTTTGGTTAATGTGCCAGTTTTATCTGAGCATATGAAGGTTGCTGAGCCGAGTGTTTCAACAGATGCCAACCTTCTCACAATGGCATTTCGTTTAGCCATATTCCTCGCGCCTATAGCTAACGTTACAGTTGTTATAGCGGGCAACCCCTCTGGGACAGCTGCAACCGCCAACGCAACAGCCACCATAAAGCTTTCAATCAACGGCTCCCCTCTGAAGATTTCAAGGTCGAAGATAGCTATGCATAATGCCACTACAAGGTAGGCCACCTTCTTAGCAAACTTATCGAGCTTGATCTTAAGAGGCGGTTCCTCAATCTCCATCATCTGAACCTGCTCGGCTATTTTACCGAATTCTGTACGCATACCAGTTGTAACAACTATTGCTTTTCCACGACCTGAGACTACGTGAGTCGCCATAAACACCATGTTTCTCCTCTCATGTATTGGAGCGTCTGGAGCTAGCGGTTCAACGGTTTTCTCAACAGGTGTTGACTCGCCTGTTAAAACAGCCTCATTCGTCTTAAGCTCATAAGCTTCTATAAGTCGACAGTCTGCTGGAATTCTATCCCCCTCTTCTAGAATTACTACATCTCCGGGAACTAGAAGTCTAGCCTCTATAGATTTGACTTCCCCATCTCTTAATACTCTAGCCTTTGGCGTCGTAAGCTTCTGCATAGCTTCTAAAGTCTTCTCAGACTTATACTCTTGAAAGAAGCCTATTATTGCATTTATCAAAACAATCGCCATTATTACCGCTGAATCGGTGAGTTCTCCAAGTCCACGCTGCATAGACATAACGGCGGATATCAATGCGGCTACTATCAACATTAAGACGAATATTGATTTAAACTGGTTTGCAAATATCCTCAAAGCCGAAAACCGTCTAATTTTACGAAACTCATTAAATCCATACTTGTTAAGTCGGATGGAAGCTTCCTCGGAGCTGAGCCCTTGAAGAGACGACTCAAGTTTTAAACATACTTCATCAACGGTTAAAGAGTGCCATTGAACCTCCATAAGGCTTCAGTTTAGAAGTGGAAAACACTCTTTTAAAATTTTCAGTATTAGAGAACGTTTGCAACAGAAAGCATCATTCTTCAAGGCGGAGGGGATAGATGCACTCATCTAGCCATGTATATTCCTCCGATAAATCATAAGACATCTGAACGCCTACGTTAACGCTTAATCAGAGCTTTAAAGCAGTCTACTTACGGTTTTTAAAAATAAGTAGTCGAAGAGTTGAACCTTGGAAGCTTAAGGTTTTTCATGAAATTCCCCTGAGTAGAGCTTCGTCAACTCTAAATAGTAATAGCCATACTCTAGGCTTGGTTCTATTTCACTACCTTCATGCCATTCATTCCACGAGCAGATTAAAATCAATCTTGAATCGTATTTAAGGGCAAGCCGCCATGTAGTGTTATAGGTTAATCCGTCTTCTCTCTCAACCTTAAACCCGGGTATTCTAATCTTAGTATCGTCATAGCCTGGAGAAACAGTGGTACAGAAAATTAGGTTTTCCTGAGTTGCAACATCCTTCATCCTTGAATAGTAGCTTTCAAGTAGATTTTCCCCTCCAGAATGTAAAATCCCATTTGGAGAATACGTATAGATGCCGTTGAAAACCTTTGAATATTGAGTTTTCTCGGGGGAGAAGTCTCCAAGAAGAATGAATTTCAAACCCTCCATCCTCAACCTTCCTATTATCTCAATCCAGCTTTCTACTGGGAAGTATTCACACGCGTAAATGAAGACCACAGGATAACCATTTATCTTAAGAAACTTCTCGCTTCCACTATAACTGGTTATTATGTATCTCAGTTCTTCGAAGACTTCGTCTTTTGAAGCGCCTCTATACTCGTAACCATCGTAAAGTATCGATAGGAGTATTCCATTATGCTTTTCCGAGAAGTTTAACATCAGTTTAAAGTTTTCATCTATGTAATCGTTGGGAGGGCCGAACCAATCGAATATGAAGACATCTATACCATACTGTTTAGCCCATGAAAAATGCCTCTCCAACACATCCTCAGACCTTACGTCGTAGGATCCAAGAATTGGATAATCTGTAGCCCCAATATCTCTTCTACCTTCACAGATGAAAATTTCAGGGTTATGGTAAGCCACTATTCTTCCAGTAGAGGTATCCATTATCCAATGATCCCAATGTACCCACTTCCTACTCGGCCCATATGGGCTACCATACCATCCATGATAGAAAGCCATAACATACCTAGGTAGTTTCTCCAAGTCTACTTCTGGCTTTTTAAGAGCCATTTTACGGATCTCGACGATTTCTCGAATCTTCATAAATCCATACCCCAATAAACCCTCCAGCTACAAATACAATAAGTCCAACTATAAATGTGGATTTACGCATCAATTAGTCGTAGAAGGCTAGATTTTTATTAAAATTTACTGAAAATTTCACTTGCGTCTTCTAAATAGTATCACACTGTTAAACAATGTTACGTATCGAATACAGCCTCTATGAGCTTTGAAGCGGTTTATGGTAAAATTCGTTGTTCTTGCATTGGAATACTCGCCTCCACTTGAAGTACCATTAGACTTAAACTTTGAATCTAATGAGATGTGCAAGAGCTCTCTTCAAAACTTTGAAGAGTGATCACCAGAGGCATATTTTAATGAGCCGTAACCACGGAGGAATAAACTTAAATTTGTCTTCGGTGAGAATATTTCTTAGGTTCAATTGAAAGGCCTGTTCAGCTGGGCTTAGGCTCGGTAGGGGGGTTTATTTAAGAATTGGGGTCTATTTTAAAACGGATTAAACAATATATGGAGATTTCCAACACCTTGAAGATAGCGAGAAGATATTTTGTGATTAACGCATTCGACGGAGCTGTTACAATGCTTGGAGCCATTATGGGTGCTTATATAAGCGGTATAGATACTCCTAGAGTACTCATCAATATAGGTTTTTCCGTCAGCATAGCTCTCGCCACATCTGGTTTCGTGGGTAGCTTTCTTAGTGAGATGGCTGAGAGGAGAGGAGAGATCAGAAATCTTGAGAAGTATTTATTCCGTAAACTTGATAACACGATTGTGGCAGATGCACATAACTTTGCCTCCGTGATTGTTGCCTTAGTAGATGCATTATCTCCAGCCGTCATAGCCATAATAGCTACGATGCCATTCATGTTAGCTCATATAAACATCATAATGATGCCGGATGCTTTTAAAGCATCTGTAATCGTAATTTTAACCTCTACTGCGTTTTTAGGCTTCTATTTAGGAAAGATTTCTAAGGCAAAGGTTTGGCTATACATGGTGATTATGGTAGGTGCAGGTTTGTTGACGGCAACTTTAAGCCTTATGCTTGAGGGGGTGTTAATATAGTGAAGGAAGAGTATAAGAGAGCTAAAACTGCTATAACACGCATCGTGATTGATGCCATGAAGCCTAAAGAACTCCCATTAATAGATCTAGCTTCGGTATTATGCTTAGTGGATGGTGTTGACCAAGTTCACATAACCGTGAGTGAGGTTGACGCTAGAACGGAAACCATGAAAATAATCATCGTTGGGAACAATATAGACTGCGATGAACTTTATAAAATGTTGGAAAACCACGGCTGTGCATTAAGAAGTACGGATGAAGTAGTGGCTATTAGAAGTTGATTGTCACGTGAAAAAGGCCTAATGAATGCGATTAAGGTTTATAAAAAAGAACTTTATAAAAATAGAGATTCGGATTAATCCATAAACCGTGAAACATTCTTAGAAAATTATTCTAATTCAACTCGTAATCGATAAAAAGCCATATGTAAAATACAAATTGCAACCGATATCTAAACAGTAGACCGACGACCCTTCAGCAGTTTAAGAATTTGCAGAAGGCTTCCACAGCTAGATACTCAGCTGAACACCCATTTTCTCTATCCAAACATAGACTCTTAATCCAACCATTTTCGCTTCCAAGCAGTTCCCATAATTGCCACTTAGACAATCCGAGTGTTTCTTTAATTAGAATTTAGAACAGTCGAGAAAACCCGTGCGCCAGCGATTATCCTTCATCTGAGGATTTAGAAATCCACGTAAAAATTAAAGTTTAGTTTACCTAAGAGGTACTATCTTTTGTGAGATAATGCTTGATGTTGAAGTACCTAGACCCGACTTCGTTAGAAGGACTTGGATGAGCCTTGAAGGGCTGTGGGATTTTAGCTTTGACGATGATGATATTGGGTTGAGTAGGAAGTGGTTTTTAAATGGGTTGCCTGAGCCTGTGAAGATAAGGGTTCCATACCCATTTCAAAGTAGATTAAGTGGAATAGGGGATGAATCCATACACAATATTGTATGGTATTGTAAAACGTTTAAAGTGCGTGAAGACTTTAGACAGGCTAGAGTCTTGCTAAAGTTTGGAGCTGTAGATTACAAGGCTATGGTGTGGCTTAATGGAAAATACCTGGGTGAACATGTAGGAGGATATTCGCCTTTCAGTTTCGATGTAACGGATTACATCAGCTGTGAGAATACCCTTGTTTTAAGAGTGGAAGATTTTCATGGAGACCAAGCTAGGGGGAAGCAGGATCCGAGACTTAAACCCTCCGGATGCACGTATATGAGAACCACGGGGATATGGCAACCAGTTTGGCTAGAATCATGTGGGGATGCTTGGATTGATAGATTTCAAGTTTTCCCAGATGTTAAGTCTAAAGGTTTTCAATTATATGCGTATGTGAAGGGGCGGATTAATGGTTTAAAGCTTAGGTTGAAGGTCTTCCTAGCAGAAGCCGAGCTCATAAACTTAACTCAAGAGGTGGAGGAAAATCCTATACGAATTTCAGCTGAGCTTCCAGAGGTATGTTTGTGGTCTCCCGAAGAACCGGACCTGTATACGATCGAGCTTTCGATTGAGAAGAACGGTGCGGTTGTAGATGATGTTAGAGGATACTTTGGTTTAAGAAGCGTAAGCGTTGTAAATGGGAAGATAGCGTTAAATGATAAACCCATTTATCTTAAATTTGCGTTGGACCAGGGCTTCTTCCCAGATGGGTTATATGCAGCACCCAACGTTGAAGCCTTAAGAAGAGACGTTGAAGCTGTCAAAAAGCTTGGGTTAAACGGCGTTAGAAAGCATCAGAAACCTGAAGACCCAAGATACTTCTACTGGTGTGATAAACTCGGAGTGTTAGTTTGGGAGGAGATGCCGGATTGGGGTATGAGCCTTGAATATAAAAACCTTAACAGCTTCTGGAATGAGGTGGAAGCCGTTATCATTAGGGATTTCAACCACCCGTCGATAATAGCTTGGGTTCCATTCAATGAAAGAGAATCCGTAGGCAGGAATATTGAACATCGGAGGTTTGTAGAGGAAATATGCCTAAGGATTAAACGTTTAGATCCAACAAGGCTTCTCGTAGACAACAGCGGTTACATCCATGTAGGGTCTACGGACGTAATCGATATCCATGATTACAGCGGTTGGAAAGGATATAAATACTTTAAAAACGTTCTTCTAAAGAGGATTCAGTCTTTAAAAACAGGAGAACCGAAAGAGCTCAGAATAACCGTTGAAGACTTCAAATATAGCGACCAGCCTATAGTGTTAAGTGAATGGGGAGGCTGGGGGATCAAGGGATTTAGACCCATTGTAGACCGTGAGGTTTATGTTTATGGCCCTCCAGTTGCAGACGAATGTGAGTTTCTAACAAGGTATAGGGAGAACATAAAAGCCATACGTGAATGTGAAACTTTGGCTGGATTTTGCTACACCCAACTATACGATGTAGAAGGCGAGTTAAATGGCTATATGACTTATGATAGGAAGTGGAAAGTAGACCCAGAGCAAATAGCTAAGATACATGGGACTATCGGTTTCTAAGCCTCAGCGAATTTGGAAAATCGAGGTGTAAAAGCTACTTCCACGACGTCCCAACGTTTTTTCCCAAATATGGAAAGGCGATTAAGCTACCGTGAAGTTCTAAGGCATACGTTACCGTTGGCTATCTGCTTAAGTTCATTAAGTATTCGTGGATCGACTTAGCCGCCCTCCTCCCAGCCCCCATAGCACTTATAACAGTTGCTTCACCAGTAACTATGTCACCTCCAGCGTATACGCCTTCTATGTTTGTTCGCATATTCTCATCGACAATTATCGTACCATCTTTAGCTACTTTAAGCCCAGGAGTGGTCTGCTGGATGAGCGGGTTGGGTCTTCTACCGATTGCAACTATGACCGTATCAACATCCATTAGGAAGTTTGAACCCTTTATAGGGATGGGTCTACGCCTTCCAGATTCATCCGGCTCGGATAACTGCATCCTTATACACTCCATCTTTTTAACCCAGCCTTTCTCATCTCCATGATAGGCTACTGGAAGCGTTAGGAAATCAAACAGCACACCCTCCTCTTCAGCGTTCTCAACCTCCTCTTTTCTAGCAGGCATCTCAGCCCTCGACCGTCTATAAACTATGTGAACCTCCTTGGCTCCAAGCCTTAAAGCACATCTTGAAGAGTCCATTGCAACGTTTCCAGCTCCAATAACTGCTACTCTATCGCCAACCTTGATTGGAGTATCCCACTTTGGGAAGAGGTACGATTTCATAAGGTTAACACGTATAAGGAATTCATTTGCACTGTAGATTCCGCAGAGGTTTTCCCCCGGTATTTCCATAAAGATTGGCGGTCCAGCTCCTGTTCCAATAAATACAGCATTGAAACCTTCATCTTTCAAAAGCTCTGGGATTGTGTAAAGTCTACCGATAAGAGTATCCGTTTTTATGTTAACCCCAAGCTTCTTCACGTAGTCGATTTCCGCTTTAACGATACGTTTGGGAAGCCTAAACTCTGGAATACCGTACATTAGAACCCCTCCAGGCTCATGGAGGGCTTCAAAGACCACGACTTCATGCCCCAGTTTAGCTAGGTCAGCCGCTGCAGTAAGTCCAGCTGGACCCGCACCTATGATTGCTACACGTTTGCCAGTGGAGGGAGACTTCTCCGGAATTTCAACTCCATGACTTAATTCCCAATCGGCTAAAAACCTCTCCAGTCTACCGATCTGCACCGGATCGCCCTTCCTACCTAGTAGGCAGTTTTTCTGACATTGATCCTCTTGAGGGCAGACTCTACCACAGATGGCTGGTAAACTATTCTTCTCCTTAATCTTCCGTATTGCTTCTCTAAACTCACCCTTCCTTAGAAGTTTAATGAACGCAGGGATGTCTATTCCAACCGGACAGCCTGGGATACATTGAGGATTGGAGCATTGTAGGCATCTTTCAGCCTCCATAATGGCTTGCTCTTCACTATAGCCTAAGGCAACTTCATCAAAATTGTGTATCCTCACTTCAGGAGGTTGTTTAGGCATTGGAACAGCCTTAAATCGATCCCATTTACTCATAAACCTTCAACCTCTTGCTTTCTTATTTGCCTCCCAATACTCTAGGGCCAGCTTTTCCTCTGGGAGGAAGGTCATGGAACGCTTTATCAACTCTTCAAAGTCTACTTCGTGGGCATCGAACTCCGGCCCATCTACGCATACAAACCTGGTTTTACCGCCAACCGTTACTCTGCAAGTACCGCACATACCAATTCCATCAACCATTATTGGATTCAAGCTGACAATTGTCTTGATATTGTGAGGTTTTGTGACGTTGGCTACAGCCCTCATCATCACAGTCGGCCCGACTGCGTAGACTAAATCGAATTTACGTCCATCTTGGATTAACGATTTTAACACATCACTTACAAATCCTTTATAGCCCTTTGACCCATCGTCTGTGGATATGTAAAGTTCATCTGAGAACGCCATCATTTCCTTCTCTAAGATCAATAACTCGGCTGTTTTCGCACCTATTATCGATACTACCCTATTGCCTGCTTCTTTGAAAGCCCTTGCTACTGGGTAAGCGGCCGCTATTCCAACACCACCGCCTACAACGCATACAACGCCATAATTCTTCACCTCTGTAGGATTCCCAAGAGGTCCGAGAATATTCAGTATCGCCTCACCCTCCTTAAGCTCCCCTAGTTTTCTAGTTGAAACTCCAACTTCAAGAAAGATCAGGGTTATTGTACCAGTATGAGCATCCCAATCCGCAATGGTAAGTGGAAATCGTTCACCCACTTCATCGACTCTTAAGATAACAAACTGTCCAGGCTGCGCCTTCTTAGAGATCTCTGGAGCAAATATCTTTAGAAGCTTAATCTTCGGCGCTAATTCCCTCTTCTCAACTATCTTATACATCTTTCTTCCCTTTCTTAAGTCTAGAAGTTTTGTCTAAGTCAAAAGTTCAATTTAATCTTTGTCTCACTTGTAGGCGCTAAATCGCTGCGGAATGCCCAGCCGATTTCCCCTACAACAATCTCCTCTATAGAACCAGTTCATTTCCGTCTAATTCCAACTCAATTTTAGACCTTTAATTTTTCATACATCTTTTCAAGCGTCCATCGGATAGATGTTCTAAGCTCTCTAAGTCTACGCTTATCTCCGTAGTTTCTTATCCTGATTTCTCTAACAGCATCCCCTTCTATTTTCAACTCATAGTCGAAAACCTTATCCGGGTTTAACTTCCCCTCTTTAACAAGCTCTAGATCCTTAGCCTTCATGGACTCAAGTACTCTGCTGACGAGGAAAGATTGAAACGGTGGCGTTGACACGTACAGGTTCAGGTTTGGTTCAACAACAACGTGGATATCCTTATCCGTAACGTACATTTTCGCTAGAAGAACCCCATCTGATGCTTCAAGGTTAAGTGTCTCCTGAGCCGTTACCTCAGGTGCTTGCGGAGCAGGGGCCGTTTCAACTTGAGTTGGCTGAGCCTGAGGCAATTGAGGGGCTTCAATTTTTCTAAAGCTTTTAGATACTAAAAGCGAGTCTACAATAGATATGAGATATTCTAAGGTTTTAGCTTCTTCTCTAAGAGATTCAAGCTTTTTCTGCAACTTTACTTTAAGCTCAGCCAATTGTTTAACTTCTTCGGATTCGTTTAAACCCATCTAAAAATAGTATTTGTAAAAATTAACAGTTAAAGTTAACTGAGAAATTTCAACCAGCTGGTGAAAAAGAAGTTTAAACGCGGTATTTTGCGATCTGTAAAGTAAACGTGCACGTACCGTGAGGGCTTAGGTAGCTTGATTGGAGGGTAAAGTAGACGCTCTAACTATGAGAAAGATTTTAGAATGATATAGATGAAATATCAATCAGGTGTTTAATTGAGTTTACTAATAGGTTCGGATATAGGAACTTTAGGTACGAAAACGATTCTAGCTGATTGTGAGGGGAGAATACTAGCATCCTCGTTTAGAGAATACGGGGTTTTAACGCCTAAACCCGGATGGGCGGAGCAGTGGCCTAACGTATGGTTTAATGCGTTATGCGAAACCATAAAAGAGGTTTTAGATGTCTCTAAGGTTGATCCGAGAAATGTAGCAGCCCTATGTATAAGCGGTCTATATGGAGGTAGCGGTATTCCATGCGATAGGGAGATGAACCCTCTCAGACCGTGCATAATATGGGCTGATAGAAGAGCTACTGAAGAGTGTAAGTGGATTAGGGCAAACGTGGGAGAAGATAGAATATTCAAGGTAACCGGTAACACAGTAGACCCATATTATGGCTACACTAAAATGTTATGGATAAAGTTTAACGAGCCAGACGTCTGGTCGAGAATACATCAAATAATCACCCCCAATGGATACTGCATATACAAACTAACCGGTTCAATAGCTTTAGACCTTTCAAGCGCTGGAAACTACGGTGGAATATTGGACATATATAAGAGGGATTTCGCCGAGCAGCTTATGGAAGAGCTTGGAATAGAGAGAAGATTCTTCCCAGAGAAGCTCGTAGAGTCTAAGCAGGTTGTAGGTGAAATTCACAGGGAGGCTTCGGAGCTTACGGGTCTTAAACCTGGAACCCCTGTATGCGCGGGGGGTATAGATGCACCGGTCAGCGCATTAGCCGTGGGGGCTTTAGATGATGGAGATTTAGCCCTCATGCTGGGCACTAGTATGTGCTGTGGTTTTATAAACCATAAACCGAGGATTTCGATAAAACTCATAAACTATCCTTACGTTGCTAGAGATAGAGAGTACCTGTACAGCTTTGCCGGTATTTCTACAGCCGGCTACTGTATAAGGTGGTTTAGAGACCAGCTTGGGCAAGTTGAAGCTGAAGCCGCTTCTAAGCTTAAACTTTCAGCTTATACTCTCCTAGACATGGAGGCGGCGAAGGTCCCACCTGGATCCGATGGATTAATCTTCATGCCGCATATGATGATTGGCGATAGAGCACCATACTGGGATGAGCACATTAGAGGGTGTTTACTGGGTCTAACGCTCTATCATACTAAAGCCCATGTATTCCGAGCCTTTCTAGAGGGTGTTGCGTATGGTCTTAGATATAGCGTTGATGCGGCTGTAGAAGCAGGTATGCCGATTAAGAGGGCTATACTGGTTGATGGTGGGGCTAAATCAGAGCTATGGAGGGCTATTTTAGCCGACGTATCAGAGTTATCTATGGACTATATTGCTGAGAACCCGGGGGCTCCCCTAGGCGACGTCGTTCTAGCTGGTGTAGGAGTTGGGTTGTTTAAAGACTATGATGTGGTTCGCGAATGGGTTAAATCGTCGCAAACAGTTAAACCAAACCCGAAGAATAGGGAGGTTTATGATAAGCTCTATAAAACCTACCTTGAAGCTTTTAACAGGTTAAGAGATGTTTTTAAATGTTTAACGTTATAGTAGATTAGGTGGTTGGAATGGTTAAGATTAATCTAGGTTGGAACAACTGTTGGGCTGTTAAAAGATGGCCTCTTCCAGAAGAGTGGGCTGAAATATGTAGACAGATGAACGTTGAATACGTTCAGTTCTCATTCGACCTCCTCGATCCTAAGACCTCTGAACCCGCTTTATCGAACATGATCCGCAGAATCAAAGACGCCGCTTCCGAATACGGTGTTAAAATACATTCAACATTTACCGGTTTAGCCGCATATTCAATGAACCTATTAACACATCCAGATGCCGGTATGCGTGCTGACGCATTAGATTGGTATGGAAGAGCTATAGAGGTCACCTCCCTCATGGGTGTGGACGCCACAGGCGGCCATATAGCGGCTCAAAGTTACAACGACTTCAGAAAACCGGAGCGTAGAAAGTTCATAGAGTCTATCCTAGTAGACTCCGTTAAATACCTCTCATCTTACGCTAAGTCTATGGGCCTTAAAATGCTACTATGGGAGCCTATGCCAGTTTTAAGAGAACCTCCTGCAACTATAGAAGATGCGAAGCGGATACTTAACATGGTGAACGATGGGCGGGGAGTACCCGTTAGACTTGCAATAGACCTTGGCCACCAGTGTACAGTCAACGTATCTGGCAGAGATGCAGATCCATATAGTTGGTTGAGAGAGCTGGGTGCACTTTCACCCGTCATACATATGCAGCAAACGGATGGAAAAGGAGATAGGCATTGGCCTTTTACGGAAAAGTACAACAGGATTGGGATTATAGACCCTAAAAAAGTTGTTGAAGCGATTGAAGATTCAAAAGCATCGGAAACGTACCTCATGTTGGAGTATATACCGCCTTTTGAAGAGGATGATGATAGAGTTCTTGAAAACCTTAAAGAATCGCTCAAATACCTCAAGGACTTCATTTGAAAAGTCTCATAAAGATACGCGTTGATTTTTAAAATCTTCTATTTTTAATACGCTTCAGATAATATTATTCTCAGTAATATCAAAAAGTTTAAATATTTCTTCTGGTTTTTTAATCAAACTCAGGGTCATTCTGCTGGAGAAGCTGTTGAAGGACGCGCGGATATCCAGGGAAATGGTTAGCGTCCTTCACCTCTTCATGACTGTTAAAAGTGCAACTCCAACATCTTCTAGGAACTCATGCTATGAGGTGATCGGAGAATGCTGATCAAAGCGGAGGATTTAACGATTGAAGGCTTTAAACAGACGTTTAAGAAAATTCTTGAATTAAAGGAGAAGGCTGGTATTAAAGCCGTTTTAAACAATCCACCCGATCTATTTGAAAGAGCGAAACTTTATGGAGTGCAATTTAAAAACGGATCGTGGGGTTGGGCTTCAAATATTTGGCATAGGTCTGCAACGGGAAGTGTTGTAATAACACGTGATGAAGAGTTGAAGAGCGAGCATAAGTTTCTCATGATGAGAGTTCTCGAGCATATTTTAGCACAAGGTCCTTTAATTCAAGTAGACTGTTATCTTGGTTCATCAAAGTCGCCGGCTAGAATGCATGCAAGACTCTACTGCGACCCTCAATTTCCAGATATCGCCTATAGATGGTCTCAGCTGAATTTCCCCGCACCTCCAGATGAAGAGCCGGACGTTATGATTATAGCGATCCCACACTACCTCGGAAACCCCAACGTACCTGGTACGGATCAAATGCTTCGGGTGATCCGCTTTCCACTGCACAACTATACCATTATTACATGTAGCTCATATCAGGGGGAGGTGAAGAAGGCGGCGTTATCACACTGGATTTACCATGTTTATAAGAGGGGTGGATGCGGTGAGCATGCCTCCTTAAAAGAGTTTACCGTTAAAAGGGTAGATGGTTCTTTAAAGAGAATTGTAATGTGCATCTGGGGTTTAAGTGGAACTGGAAAGTCTACTCATAGCATGTACGTTTTTGGCGAACACAATAGGCGGATATTTATAGAGAAGTTTGGAGTAGATCCGACGGAATACGTTTTCGACCAGGCGATAAAGAACGACGATGTTGTAGCTATTTTTGAAGACCGCGTTTACGGTTCTGAAAGAGGCTCTTGGACTAAAACGGAAGACATAGATGAAACACAATTTCCAATATGGAGGGCTGCAAACTCTCCGAGGGCTTTACACGAGAATACGGAGTTCGATTCCAATGGAAATCCAAGCTTTGAGGGAAAGCTATTCCAATATTATGGTCTTCCGAATAAAAATGCTAGAAGCGTATTCTACTTGGAAGATACTGGATATTTCAACGGAGATATAGATTCCAGCGGTCCCTTAAACGTGGCAGTTTTCATAAGCCCTGGGAATCTGCACGATTATGCGTGGTGTAGAATAGAGGATACGGCTTTCGCCGCTAAAGTGCTGGCTGATGGGAGAACCGTTGGACATCCTGCTCAATCAATATCCGTTATTGGAAAGGAGATATATGAGAGTAGGTATTGCCTGCCCTTCACAATGGGCGTATCTAATACCGCGCACATAGTCAGGTTTTATGAAATTTTAGAGAAATTGAAGGCGAAGGGGCAACCGGTAGAAGTATACTTGATTAATACGACTGGTAGGATAGGTGCGGAGTACGAGTGGGTTGAAGAGGAGCTTGGAAATAGAAAGTATCTAATGCCTAGAACGAAGCTCATGAAGGGGCCTAACGGTATCCCCAAACCTATAGGTGGTACGTCGCCGACAATTGAGGAGACAGAGCTATTCTTGCTTCAAGCGACTAGGGGAGCTGTCAAATATAAGCCTCACCCCATATGGGGTGAAAAGGTTCTCGTACCAGTTTATGTTGAAGGAATTTCACAGGAAAGGCTTAAGGAGTTAGACCCGTTCACTTACCGCAGTATGGATGAAATGGTAGCGCTTTTAAAAGCTACAATAATTAAAAGCAAGTACTATCTGGATCAACAAGCACCTGGTCTACCTGAGAAGATTTACAATGCCATGGATTTTTAATAGTTTACACGCTTCTCCAACGTATGTGAAGCCATTCAACCGACGTCATCTTCCGTTTTAGGTTTTACAGCCTTTATAATTATCGCTGTCACTACGCTATTGCTTGGTATCAGTATTTCCTTAGAGCCGTCTTCAGATACCAACACCGTATGCATAATACCTATGTCTTTAACTATACCCGTCTGTCCAACAACGGTTATCACATCTCCAGGTTTAAACGGCCTTAAGAGGACGAGGAACATTGCCACTACGGCTTGCCCTAAGACTGTTTGGGTAGCAAAGTCAACCACCATGCCTGTGAATGAGCCTATGGTTAATGCGGCCGCCGGGTTCACGTTGAAAATTGATGTTAACACTGCCAGTAGAGTAGCTATGCCTACTATTCGAGCAATTGTTCTGAACAGTGATGCTGTGGCGTGGTCAAGCCTTCTCCTTATAGTCCAGTAGATGAAGTTTGATGCTGAGTTTATTATCAGATACCCTAAGCCTAGTACTATTATAACGTTGACGTATATTTCGTACTCTAGAAATGCTGGGAAAAACTTCCCGATGAAAGTTTTAAACAATAGGTTTGATGTTAACAGTAGGAGCGCGCATATAAGTAAATACCAAATTGTCCTGCTTAAGCTCCTCCTAATCCTCGCCCTAATTTCTTCAACTGAGAGATCGGTATCAGTCGGCATCACCTTAACTCAAATGAGTGATAGTATTTATAATGCTCTTATAAATCATACGTTAGTCTTGATGACCAGGGGGATTTCAAACAGAGTGTTTGTTGTCTTCTGGTTTGACTGTGAAGATTTCGTCACACCTGAAAGTGATGACGCGCTGAAGAGGCTTGCAGAAATACTTAGAGAGAATAATGTTAGAGGCGTTTTCAAGCTAGTAGGTGAAAAGCTCAGAGTGCTTGAGAAAAGGGGAAGGTGGGATGTTATAGACGCCCTTAGATACCATGAAGTGGGCTACCATACAAACTTCCACTCAGTCCATCCAACAGTCGCCGAGTATCTTAAAGATATGGAATTTGAAGAGGGGGCTTTGGAATTTTTAAAACGTGAGGGAGGGGGTGTAGAGGATATTAAACGAATTTTCAACGTGACACCTTCATGCTATGGTCAGCCTGGAGGAGCTTGGGCTCCTCAAGTCTACTTGGCTTTAAGACTTCTCAGAATTCCAGTATACTTGAATCTTACGGATTTCATAGACCTGGATGGAGGACCCTTCTGGTACTGCGGTATACTGAATATCCTCAATCTGACCAGTTTTAGGGGAGGAGTTATAGGATTGAATTTCGAGCTTGGAACCCCAGGCTTTATAGATAAGGCTATTGATGCATTTGATAGGATATATCGACGTGTACTAGATGGCGGAGGATGGGGGATCATAAGCGTCTTTAACCATCCATGTACTCTGGTGACGAAGGAGTTCTGGGATTCTGTAAATTTCTCCGGAGGGTTGAATACGCCTATGGAGAGTCTTAAACCAGCAGAGTTAAAACCCAAGGATTGGATTAATGCTGGTTATGCGGATTTCGATAGATTTGTTAAACATGTTAAGTCAAAGCCGTTTGTTGAAGTAGTCACGGCGAGTGATTTATACAGCCTATTCAGAGACAGGGCTTTAGATAGGGTTTTCAATAGAGATGAAGTAGCTTACTTAGCATCCAATCTGAAGAGTATATCATTTAGAGAGGTTAACGGCGTACATGTTTCAGCTTCTGAAATCTTCTGGTTGATAACTGCAAGTCTTGCAGAATATAAAGCAAACAGGACGCTGCCGAACAAGGTTAAGAACGTTTACCCCCTTGGACCATACAAGTCTTTCAAATCAGAGTCTTTAAACACCGTTAAACTTGAAGAGTTTCTCAAAGCCTCATACGATGTTAAGCTTTTCATAGAGTTACACAATAGGATTCCAGATTTCATTGAAATTAACGGCGTAAAAATAAGCCCAGTCGATTTCCTAGCGTCTGAAGCAAGGCTTTACGTGAAAATCTACAATGGGGAAGAGCCCGAACACGTTGAGTTGATCAAGGGCGTATTTGAACCGGATAAATACGTAAGCCTTGAAGGCGCTAAAGACTGTTGGAAGTGGGCAATTTTCCCAAAAGGCTTTGAGGCTTGGAAGCTCGTAGAAATGGCTAAACTTCAAACGTGGACTATTAAACCCGCTACTCTAAGCGTGTAGCCATCATAGTCTACGTTGAACGGGTATAGGCTTTTAGAATTGAGGAAAAACCTATGAAACGTTGCTGTCCAGTAACAGAAGTTAAATATAGGAGTTTACTATATACGTTTCAGCGACCTATATGAGAATAGGGTTTTTAACTGGTGGACAGCTTGGAAATTTAACTCAAACGCTTAAGTGGGCTGAAGAAAACGGTTTTGAAGCAATTGAAGTTTCCTCAGAGCCGGGTAGCCCTCTAATAGACCCGGCTAAGGTTAACAACGCCGATTACGTTGCTGAAGTTAAGAGGGCTTTGAAGGAGTCAAACGTCATAGTATCCTGTTTAACTTGGTGCGTTAACCATATAGATTTAAACGTTCAAGCAAGACGGGCTAGGAATGAGCATCTGAAGAAGATCATAGAAATGGCTAATAAACTGGAAATACCAGTGGTGGCCACTTGGGTTGGTATGATACCTGGAGGGGTTGATGCGAACATTAAAGCCTTTGCTGAAGTCTTCCCAAGCCTTGTAGATTACGCTGAAAAGCACGACGTTAAAATAGCCATAGAGAACTGTATGGCTAATATCGCCTATAGGCCAGACATATGGGATGAAATGTTCAAGATCATTCAGTCTAAGTATTTCGGACTTGAATTCGACCCTTCACACTTAGTCTTTCAATTTATAGATTATATAGCTGTGTTGAAGAAGTTTGGTGGAAGAGTCTACCATACCCACTGCAAAGACACGGAAGTGATAAAAGATAGGCTTTCATATGTAGGATACACCGGTAGTGGATGGTGGAGGTTTAGGATTCCAGGTTTAGGCGATATAGACTGGCGTCGTTTCATAACGACCCTAATGGAAGTGGGATACGACTACGTATTGAGTATAGAGCATGAAGACCCGTTCTTCGAAGGCGTTGAGGGATTCCGTAAGGGGCTTTTAATAGGCAAGAAAACCCTATCCCGTTACTTACCGTGAAACGTTTAAGGCTGTAAGCTTCCCCACTTCAGCTTTAAGGCTTTTTTAAAGCAGAGGCATACGGGTAATTTCCCTAATCTCTTCAAACGAACCTACGTATACTCCGTCTAGAAGATAGACTTCAGAGTTTTTCATATTTATACAACCGGTTCTCAGTATGGGGCTTATCGCTCCAATAACCGTTTCTTCGAAATCGCCCTCGTTTATAGCCCGCCCTCCCATGAAATCGTTAAAGCTGGGCATTATTATCAACTTTTTAAAACGTAGAGGGAAATCGCTGGCTTTAATCCTCCTACTCAGATGCTGCTTCAAACGTTCAGGTTCTATATCGGCTTTAATCCAGACTCTCCTAAGAAATCTACTGTTAAACCTATCTCTAAAGGATACGGCTGGATGTATGTGACCCATGACGAGGGTTTGACATTTGAAAAGTTCGGGTTTAGGCCAAGAATGGCCATGGAAAAAACCCACTTCATCCCAAAGAGCCAGCCCACCGGACTCCGCCATTTCAACATCCTCCGGCGTTAAAGTTTCTAAGTCTCCGTCATGATTCCCGGGAACTATGACAACTCTTTCAACTAGGCTTTTAACGGTTTTAAGAAACTCAGGTACATCCATCCACTCTGTTTTCTCGAATTTCGCAATACCGTGTTTAACGTCGCCTAAAAGTATGAGCATTTGAGGTTTAATCGTAGTCAGCAATTCTACTAGTTTTTTTAAAAGCCTCTTAGTTTGAGATGGTATATATATCCCATACTCTGATAGAGAGCCCTCCCAACCTATATGGAGGTCTGCTACAGTTAAAACGGTGTAATCTCCACGTCTAATCAGAAGCGCGGGTTCTGGGAAAAATGGTTTTAAAGCAACCGTTGTGCAATTCTCCATAACGGGCACCTAGATCAAAGCTTAACTATTTGAGCATGAGGTATACCCGCTATATTCGTGACAGCTTCGGGGTGTACGAGCTTCTCCTCTATGGCTTTATTCACAATTCTAACGCCTATTAAATTAGCTGTGTCGGCGTTTCGGATGAGGTCTATGGCATCTTCCACGGTCATCTTAAGCCCTTTAAAGAATTTCTCACTGACGTTGAAGCATATGTCTTTTTCGTTTAGAACTTTCCCGAGAAGCTCCTCATCGCATACAGCTATAACCACATAACCTTGAAAACTGTGAACTTTAACGTAGACGCTACACAAGCAATTCACCTCGTCATTACTGGTGAGGAGGCTCCGCATGCATCGCACTCTATGTAGAGAAAACGCCCATATTTCTTAAGATGCGTATCAGGTCTCATGCATACTCTACATAGCACAAAATTCTGCACATATCTCTCTATAAGCTTGTTTAATGTAGCTTTATCAAATTTCCCATGTATTTCAGCCATGTCTTCTCTTAACGTACCAGCTGAACCGGCCTCTTTACAGAGGAATTTTAGCAAATGTTCAGGCTCCCTATTTAAGATTGATGCTATCTCCTTAAAATTTCGTATTAGTGTTCGATTCCCCACTACTACGATGTCAACTGATGGAATCTTCAACCTTTCAGATTGAAGGGGCCTTCTAGGCAGGGAAGATAAGGCTCTTTTAAGCATATCTTCGTAGTTTGCTGAAGCCATACCGCCCTAGAAAGAATAAACATTAACAACTACTTTAACCTTTACATAGAGCATTTGACTAGAAGTAGCTGTAAATTTAGCCGACGTTGGAAGTTGAAAATGGCCGATTTTAAAAGACTATTCAATGAGCTTCTAAGTTTAAAGTCCATTCATCACGTTGAGACATCAGGGATTTTTAAGGTATCATGTGAACTTTTATCCCTAAATCTCTCGCCACAATCCCCTGTTTTTCATCTGAAGTCAACAATTCCCCATGCCTCTCCGATGATGCGACGTAGAGTGCATCATAAACGCTTATATCATATTTGAAGGCTATTTCGAAGGCTCTCCTCATATACCTCAATTCGTCTTCCAATACGATTAATTCACATGTCACCAATTTTTCAACTGACTCATAGAGATGCATTGCCAAGTCGAGAGATATTATTCCAGTTAAAGTATGCTTCCAAATAGCATTAGCAACCTCTTTCAATACGTGGTCTACTGAGTATAATGGCTTCACTTCTTTAATATACCTTGAAACTTCATCCCATCCATCTTCGTGTAGAACGTATTTCGCTAAAGTGGAGGCGTCAATTACTATCACGGTCTTCCCTCACATACCTAGTGATAGAGCCCCTGGGCATTCTAGGCAATTTTTGTATGAGAGCCTCTAGCTCCTCAACAGCCTTCCTCTGCTCTATCTCCTTAACCCGCCTATCGATGAAGTTTCTTATTTCCTCACTCCAGTTAACAACTTCCTTCAAAGATTTCATCTTCTTCTTCAACTCATCTGGTATACGGATAGATATTATAGCCATTGTAATACAATAGTGAATTACATCAATATAAATATGCCGCCAAACTTACATGACCATATAGCGGAATTTAATAGATTCTTCATACATCGTTTTCAGCGACTTCTTCCGATTTCTCCTCAACCTTCTTAATCCTCCTAGAAACTTCACTTGGTAAAGCTTCCGCTTCAACTTCTTAGACCACTTCGAGAAGTTTAAATGTGACGCTGTAGAAGCCTTAGAGTATGTTAAGACCTTATACGATAGAGTTTGAGGGTTCTGGGTTAAGTAACTCTTTTAAGGAGGCGGTTGGCTCTTAGATTAAGAGGCATGGTTAAAAGAGTGCTTGTCACGGCGGCTTTACCATACGTCTATGCTCCCAGACATTTTGGACATTTAGCAGGGGCATACCTACCCGCAGATATATACGTTAGATATAGGAGGCTTAAAGGCGACGATGCGATATACATATGTGGCACGGATGAAAACGCAACCTCGGTCTTACTTGAAGCCATGCGACTTAAGATTTCACCAAAAGAGCTATGTGATAGAAACTACATTATTCAAAAGAACGTTTTTGAAAAACTCGGAATAAGCTTTGACATATACTCTAGGACTTCCCTACCCATACACTTTGAAACCGTTGAAGAATTCTATAAAACCCTCTACGATAAAGGCTTCATATATGAGAAAACCATCAAACAACTCTTCTGTCCAAAATGTAACACTTTCCTACCGGATAGATTCGTTAAAGGGGTATGCCCATACTGTGAAGCCCCAGACCAGTATGGCGATGTCTGTGAGAAGTGCGGCCGATGGTATGACGCTTGGGAGCTTAAAGAACCTAAATGTACAATATGCGGTACTAAACCAGTTTTAAGAGAAAGCCTCCACTACTTTCTTAAACTCTCAAAATTAACGGATAGTGTTTTACAGTATGTGAAGCTTAAGGGCTCCAATTGGAGGAAGGCTACGTTAAATAAGACTTTATCCTGGATTATGAAAGAGGGTTTAAAGGATAAAGATATAACTAGAGACTACAATTGGGGTCCACCAGCACCCTTTCCGAAGGCTAAGGGTCAAGTCATATATAACTGGGCTGAAAACCTTCTAGGCTATATATCTTCTACAAAACATTGGGCTATTGAAAAGAATAAGCCTGAAATGTGGATGGAGTATTGGAAGAAAGCCGATACTGAACTCTACTGTTTCATAGGTAAAGACAATCTATTTTTCCATACGATTCTCTTTCCAGCCCTCCTAATCGCCCATGGAGACTACATTTTACCGGAAAACGTCGTGGTAAGTGAATTCGTTAATCTGGAAGGTGAGAAGTTATCTACGAGTAGAGGATGGGTTATATGGCTTCACGAGATGCTTGAAAAATTCCACCCTGATATGATACGCTACTACGCCATAGTGATAGCTCCAGAGCATAGGGATACGGATTTTAAATGGAAGGACTTCCAAGCTAAAGTGAACAACGAGCTTATAGCGAATCTTGCGAACTTCGTAAATAGGGTTTTAACGCTCATCCACAAGGTTTCAGGTGGATCCGTTCCAGAGCCAGGTGAATTGGATGAATATGATAGGAGAATGCTCAGTGAAATAGATAAAACCGCTGAGAGGGTGATGTTAGAGATTGAACATTTCGAATTTAAGAAGGGTCTTAAGGAGATAATGAGGCTTTCATCTCTTGGAAATCGTTATTTGAATTCTAAGAAGCCTTGGAGTAACGTTGAGTCGGCGCCGTCAACGCTCTACGTGGCGTCGCAGATAGTCTACGCGATTTCAATACTGCTGATACCTTACCTACCCTTTACAGCTATTGAAATTAGGGGTATGCTTAATCTACCTGAAGACTTGAATTCAGTGAGGTGGGATTCTCTAAAAGATGGGTTAAAACCTGGACATAGGATTTCCAAGCCTAAGCCTTTGTTTAGAAAAGTTAGAGATGAAGATATTGCACCTGAAATTGATAAGCTTGAAAAGCTGAGGATTAAGTATGAGGCTGAAACTGGACCTTCACGTGCACACTAACGCTTCCAAGGATTCTTCAATAAGGCTTGAAGATGCGTTGATTGAAGCTAAGGTTAAAGGCTTAAACGGACTTGCTTTAACGGAACATGGAGCTCCTTCAAAGTTTAAAGGTTTTATGAGAGGTGTTCTCATAATACCAGGTTTGGAAGAGCAGACGCCTATAGGTCACGTGTTAGTTTTAGGATTGGATAGCTGGAGGCTTAAGCCCGGTTTAAAACCCATACATATGGTTTTAGAAGAAGCTGAGAAGCTTGGAGCTGTTACTGTTTTAGCACACCCATTCCCTAGGACGTTAATATCCTCATATATGGTTTGGGTTAAACGGTCCGGATTAGACGCTTTAGAAGCCTTAAATTCGGGGACCATACTTTTTCCAGTATCATCTAGAGTTAATGTGAAGATGGCTCTTAAATTCAACATACCGATGACCGCTGGAAGCGATTCCCACATACCTAGAACGATAGGATACGCGTATACGGTTGTTGAAACCCCTTCAACAAGCATAGAGGACGTTTTAGAGTCTATCAGGAGGGGGTTGACGGAAGTTTATGGTAGGCCGAGCGGTTTAAAAGCTAAGATCGAGAAGAATATTCGCGTAAGAAGAATTGGACGATTTTCTCCGCTATGAAATCCGCGGGATCCACCATGGAGTTTAAAATCTTTCTAGCCTTCTTCTCAAGCTTGGCTTTTTCACGGGAATCTAGAAACCTCTCTATTAGTTTTAAAGCTTCATCCGATTTAGAGACCTTATGTAGAAGACCCTTACCTATAAGGTATTTTTCAACGTATGTTTCTCCACCTGGGTAGCATGAAATCGTTGGAACGCCTAGAAGGGCGGCTTCACAGTTCATAGTCCCCCCACCTCCTACAAACACTGAGGCTAAGCAGAGTAGATTTACGGCGTCAACCGTCTTCTCCAACACTAAGGCCTTTCCGCTAAACGTCTCCGACATCTTCTGCAATTGCTCCTCATACCTAGGTATTATGACCAGTTGAATATCGAACTCTTGAATAGCTTTAACGGCTATTTCTTCGACGAGGCCCCCCATGCCGAGTATGTAGGAGGCTTGACTTTCTTCAAGCCTGAATACCACTATGGGCTTTTTCATGGATAGACCAAGAGATTTGGCGATGTTTAAGTCTGGTTTAAAGCCTTTAAGCCACGCCGCTGGATCTAGTGCTCTATACTTGAATATTTTAGAAGGCTTTATACCGTATACTGTCCAAGCAGTCTTGGGTATAATCCAAGGCGTGAACAGTATTTCAGATAGTGGGATTGAAAGCTTTGCAACGGCGGTTGAATGTGGGCTATCGTTCACAGCCACGTGTGGGATAGCTAGTCCAAAGGCTACTCTAGATGCCTCTGGAGATGAGAAGGATACAACTAAGTCGGGTTTAATTTTCTGTAAAATCTTTTTAAGCTCCATCATACGCTCCAAACTGGCTTCAAGTTTTCCCTCAAGTGTCGCTCCACCATATCTACCTACTAAGTAAGCCTCTTCACCTAGGACTTCTAAAAGTTCGACGACTTCTCTAAAAACCCTAGCCGTTTTGTAGACTTCTAAACCCTTTTCCTCAAGCCTTCTCCCTAAAGCTGAGAAAAACCTACACTGCTTTGGCGTTAAAATGTCGAGTAAAACCTTCATCAGACAGTTGAACGTCGATAGGGTAAATTAAAGCTTTATTTGAAGATTCAAATATAAACGTGGAATAATTTAAATTCTATAGGTTAAAAGTTAAAAACTTCAAGATACTGAGACATAGCAGAGGTTGCGTTCTTCATGACCAATATAATGGATCTAAACCCCGAGGAAATTCCAAGTATGCTTACTAAAGGCGTTCTTAAACTGAGCGTTATAGGATGCGGGGTTATGGGTTTACCGTTAGCTTGCCTCTACGCTGATAAGGGGGTTGAAGTCTATGGAGTAGATTCAAACGTAAAGCTTATCGATAATCTTAAACGCGGCGTAATTTCAAACCCTGAGCCTGAGCTTCAAACACTTCTCCAGAAAGTACTTAGAGCTGGGAAATTCCACCCGACTACGGACGTTAAGTCGGCCATCAGCGACTCCGATGTAATCATGATAGTAGTATCGGCTTCCGTAAATCAATTCGGCGTTCCAGACTACTCCCCCCTCCGTAAGGTGGCGGAAGATTTAGGAGCATATATGAAGAAGGGTAGTCTTATAATTCAAAGCAGTACGACAGGCCCGGGTGTAAGCGAAGAGGTTGTTAAGAGGATAATTGAGACACTGTCTAACTTGAAAGCTGAGCAGGACTTCGGCTTCGCCTACAGCCCTCTCAGAGGAGCGGAGGGCTCACTGCTAAGGGATCTTGTAAGCTACCCTAGAGTTGTTGGAGCAGCAGGGCCTAAAAGCCTCGCAGCCAGTGAAGCCGTTTTGAAAATCGTTGTCGAGGGGGGTATTGTTAGAGTTAGAGATGTTAAAACAGCTGAAGCCGTTAAACTTTTTGAAAACTTCTACAGGTTTGCCGCGCTAGCTATTAGCCATGAGCTCGCAATCTTATGTGAGAGAATAGGCGTAGATTACTTGGAGGTGTTGAAGGCCGCTACAACTCAACCTTTCTGCCACCTTCTTAAACCCAGCATAGGTATAGGCGGCCATTTACCTAAAGACGTTCAATTGCTGCAGAATTCTGCTGAAAGCGTTAATTTCAATTTACGTATGCTTAAAATGGCGTTGAAAGTGAATGAAGCGCTTATTAAACACGATTATGCTCTTGTGATGAAGGCTTTGAGAAGGCTTGGGAAGCCTCTTAGACGCTCTAGAATACTTATACTCGGATTAAGCTTTAAACCGAACGTTAAAAACGCTAAGAACTCCTACAGTATTAAACTGGCAAACGAGCTCATGAAGAAGGGGGCTGATGTGATAGTTTACGATCCATATTTTACGAGCGAGGATATTAAGAGCATGGGCTTTAAAACTTCTCTAAGCCTTAAGAGGGCTCTTAGAGATGTTGACTGCGTGGTCGTAGCTACGCCTCACGATGCGTTTAAAAATATGGGTTTAAACAGCTTTAAGAGGATTGACGGTAAACCCATAGCTATAGTAGACTTCGGCAGAATATTTAACCGTGAAGAGGCCGAGAAGGCCAATATCATATACGTCGGTATAGGAGTTGATTCGGTTGATTAAAGTAGCAGTTATAGGTGTAGGCTTCTGGGGTAGAAATCACGCTAGAGTATACAGTGAAATAGAGGATGTTGAGCTTGTCGCCGTGTGCGACATAGACCGTGAAAAAGCTAAAAGCATAGCTAAGAGGTATGGATGTAGGGCTTATACCGATTTTAAGGAAATGCTTCTTACCGAGAAGCCGGATGCCGTGAGCGTATGTACTCCAACGATTACGCATTTTGAGATAACGAGTGAGGTTTTAAATCGTGGAGTCCACAGTTTAACGGAGAAGCCTTTATGCAGTACTATAGAGGAGGCTGAGAAGCTTCGAGAATTAGCCCAAAGCTTGGGGCTTAAGCTTATGCCGGGTCATATAGAACGTTTTAACCCGGCCGTGAGAAGGATCAAAGCCATGATAGATGATGGTTTACTCGGCAAGATTATCCTCATAACGGCTAGGAGGCTTTCCAGATGGCCTGAGCGTATAGGAGACGTAGGCGTTGTTAAAGACTCCGCCATACACGATGTAGATGTAATGCGTTTCCTCATAGGTGATGTTGAAAGCGTTTATGCTAAGGTTGGTAGCCTTAGACATAGGTTTGAAGACTATGTTGAAGCTATTTTACACTTTAAGTGTGAAGTTACAGGCTTCATAGAGGCAAACTGGCTTACACCTCGAAAGATTAGATCCCTAGTGGTGACTGGAAGTGAAGCTACAGCTTCTTTAGACTATATATCTCAGGAGATTTCAATAGAAGATTCTGAGAAGGTTCTCCAGCCGACTTTTAAGTGGGAGGAGCCTTTAATGAAGGAGCTTAAACACTTCGTCGATAGCGTTTTAGGTAGGGAGAAGCCGCTCCTAACAGCCGAGGATGGTGTGGAAGCGCTTAAAATATGTGAGGCAATACTTAAATCTGGCTATAAAGGTGAAAGAATTTACTTGAGGTGAATCTATTGAAGAGGAAGCTTATGGACATACTGGCATGCCCCATAGATAAATACTACCCCCTTGAGCTTCTAGTATTCGAAGAGAGGGAGGGTGAAATAGTAGAGGGGCTGATATGGTGTCCTAAGTGCGTTAGGTTTTATCCGATACGCGATGAAATCCCTGAAATGCTTCCAGATGAGCTTAGAAATTTGAAAGAAGACCTGGAGTTTCTTGAAAAGTGGAAAGATAAAATACCGGAGAAGATTCTAACGGAGGGTAAGCCTGTAAACCTGAAGTCTAAACGCGGTTGAGATAGATTTCGCCAAGTTTTATTCATCGCCCTCTACGACTGAAGTTGGAAAATTTTCAACTCGTTGACTCTTAAGACTTTCCCAGGAAAACAATTAAATTGCCTTTCTAATGCTCCGTATTATCGGCTTACTTATCTTGCGTAGTATGTCGCTGTCCACAGTCTTTCTAAATGGGAAAAAATGGAGGAATATATTTAGAATGGTATGAAGAATCTTATTATCCATATTATTCCGCCGAGTATCATCCCTATCATGCATCCTGCTACAGCTCCAGATGCTACTGGAACACCGCAGCCTTCATACAGTTTAGCTCCCCCAATTCTAAGCGTTAACATTTTAAGCACCCATGCCGCGAGAAACGCAGACCACAATCCGAACAAGGCTGAAGCACATGTAGTGCCCAATATGTATCCTATAGGTTCAAGCGGGAACCATACGAATCTAGCGTGAAGTAGACTGAGGACGACTGCTATTATAGCTCCTATTACGCTGTATTCAACCCATGGGTCGCGGGCTGGCAATGTAACCCATCCCGTAGATACGCCGGTTAAAGCCCAAGTTCCTCCCAGATACCAGCTTGACCATATTCCTATACGTTTACCACCCACCGTATGTAGAAGCCATATGAGCGCAATATTTGATACTAAAGGCGCTATTAGAAAAGCCGCTATCAGGGTTTTAAATGTGTTTCTCGCACTTAAACCGGCAAGGCTGGCGAACTTGTAAGAGGTGAAGGATGAAACGGCGGATCCACCCCATGGATATGACGGTGTATCTGATAGGAAGGTGGACATTCTGAATATTAGGAATTCTTGAGTTGTTGGAGGGTCATGACACGTTGGGTGGAGAAGCCTGAAGAAGACGAAGCCTTTATCAACGCTTCTCCAGTATGCTCCGGCTAGTCCGAAGAGTCGACTCATTGGATACCATATGCAAAAAGCCGTCAAAGCCATAACCAGTGCGTCTAGAAGTGGCATGGTAGACCAAACCCAGAATGCCGTAGAGGCTATTATTGTAACGGCCAACATTATATAGCATGCTCTATAGCTCAAAGCTTCTTCTTTAAACTCACCAGAGCCTCTAGACGCTGCTCTAAACGTTTCAGCAATGTATCGTCTATTGAGTATTAGGTGCATAATGCCTAGCGCTATGAGGGCGCCCACAGCTATAGCCATGAATTTAAGAGGCGGGTCCGTAGATGGGGATGGGCTACACCAATACCTGCCACACGTGCCTATACTGGTTATCCCAGTGTAGTAGCCCATGTAGTAGGCTATTTGAACGGCTATTATGTACACTAGAGCGAAGAACCATGTGCTAAACTGCACGTGCAGGGGGACCATGTAGGCTATAGCTACTGCGGTTGGGCTATACGTCATACTCATCATACCCGGTATTGTACCTAGAGGCTCGTCTCCTCCAAACCATCTGGTTAACATGGGACAAGACCTATAGTTGACGCCGTAGATGTCTGGAAACCATGGAAGTATCCCCGTGAGTGTTACTGGGATTTGAAAAATTAGCCCAATTACTACCCCTATTAGGAAGAATCTACTCCAACCTTTCTCCGCGGTGGTATTTTCAGCCAACTCATATGCAACTAAAGCGTGTGGAAACGGAACCTTCTCGATATCTATCCAGAGTCTTCTGAATAGCGTAGCCAACGACAGCATGAAAAGGCTTACCGTTACATTCAACAGCCAGTACCAGGTGATCGGCGTCGCCCAAGCACCCCAATTTATTGGACCGCCCTCAGATAATAGGATGGCTACTTCATATGGGGGAGCCATAAAAGTTGGTATGACCATGTCTGCGAGCTCTCGTAACGTGATCCTTAGAGCGTACATGTAATGTGTACATAACGCCCATGGATAATGGATGAAGTATGACGTTGCTAAAGAGCTTATGTATAGGTATGCTAGAGTTTTAACGCCCAGTTTATCTCTTAAAGACTTAACCCTGTAAAGCGGGGCTGTTATAAGAAGCACTAGGAATGGCGCCGTAGTCAACCCTATGTGACAGACAGATTCCCCCAACGCATTGGTGATCCAGTAGGGGAAGCTACCTATGAGCAACTGCCATATTGGACCTATGAAGCCTAAAACCAGTGGTACTAGTATCACGAGCAACCATGGAAACTTCTCCTTTACAACTTCCCCTGACATTTCCACCATGAATTAATTTCATCTTAGAAATTATTTATGTTCAACTGTTAGACTACGCTGGATGGTGGGGAATTTGTACAGTTGAATGTGAGCAGGCTTTCGTGGCTTAAAGGAAAGCGCGTAAGTAAAATTTATTAATTTAAGGAGTTATGTAGTCTATTTCGGTGGGGCCGTAGTCTAGCCAGGTAGGACGACAAGCCCAATCTGTACGGGTTGGGCTCGTTAAGGGCTCCAGATGCCGGATGGCGACCGGGGGTAAGACTCGGTAAGAGGATGATGAGAGTTCTGGAGCGCTGGTGAAACCCGTCGGTCGCCGGTTCAAATCCGGCCGGCCCCACCAGTCTTCCTGTTAATTCAATATTTCCGCTTGTAGGAAGTTGTAGTGGGCTTTAACTATTTTGACTTTAAGTTTTTCGCCTAGGATGTTTCCGCTATGTAGAACCACTATGGGCTTATACGCGTAGTTTCTAGCTATCCAGCTTCCAAGTTTTAAACCCTGCGATTCGACGATTGCTTCACCAGTCCAGTTTAACCAGTTTAAGTTGCGTTTGTAGGATATGTTGAAGCATAGTTCGTTTATTCTCCTAACCCGTTCTTTAACTACTTGGGGAGGTAGGGGTTTAAGCTTGGCGGCTTCCGTTTTAGGTCTAGCTCCGAATTTTGAAACGTTTACGTGGTCTGGCTCTACGCGTTTTATAAAACTGAGTGTAGCTTCAAAGTCTTCTTCAGATTCCGTTGGATAGCCCACTATAACGTCCGTCATAAGTGAAAGCTCGGGATACTTAGACCTAAACTTACGCATAACGTACTCGGCCTCCGACGCCGTATAGCCTCTACGCATATCGTTTAAGACTTTATCGCTTCCAGATTGTACTGGGATGTGGGCGAATTTGAAAACTCTATGGTCTGAGTATAAGTCTAAGATCCCATCTATGAAGTCTCTTACATAAACTGGGTTCATCATGCCGATTCTAATCTTGAAGTTTCCCTCCAATCTTAAGATTTTTTCAAGCAGATCCACTAACGTTAAACCTATGTCTAAACCGTAGCATCCATTGTCTTGAGAGGTTAACCATATCTCTCTACAACCATGTTCTAAGGCTCTACGAACCTCTTCAACGATGAGGTCTGGCGGGTAGCTTCTAAGGGCTCCTCTTGCAATTTTAACTTGGCAGAAGCTGCATTTCCCGAGGCAACCTTGAGCTATTGGAATTATACCTATGAACTGTTTAAGTCTAACTCTTGGTTTGCATAGGGGGATTTCTTCAGACTCAACTAGTTTGACGAATCTACCTCCACGTAGGGCCGTTTCAACAGCGTCAACTATCCGTGTAACCGCTCTAGCACCTAGTAGAGAAGCCTTAGGGTTTATACGCTCTATGACTTCTCTACTCGTTAGAGGCATGCATCCGGCTACTATAAGCGGCTTCTCAAGCTTAGATAGAGTGGATATTACGTGGATCATTCTATGCTCGGTGGGCGTTTTAACGGTACAGGTGGCTACGATGTTTACATCCGCTTCTTCAGGATTATCAACTATCTCATAGCCTCTAGCTTTAAGTAGCCCAAGCATTACCTCTGCATCCGCCACATTAGCGCTACAGCCGTAGACTTCCATGTAGACTTTAGTCAAGCCTGAAGCCACCATTAAACTTGATAACACTCAGACTTTTATCTTTTAACCGCTCAACCTTCAACCTACGCGTAGAGTCAAAAAGACATGGGATGTTCTCCAGTTAGACTTTCAGCAAATATTAAAATTGGGGTTTAAAGGTCTACCTCTCCAATTCAAACCTTCTCCCGTAAACTGGCACTTCACGTATGAACTGTATGAGCATATCCATGCTCTTGCCAACCCCCATGAAGCTCCTCTCCTCCACAAGCTCTATGGCTGTTTGAAGTTTAACGGAGGATTCTGCGTAAATCGTGAAGAGGAGGTCGCCTTTCTCAACGTGGTCGCCGATCTTCTTATTTAGGAGGATCCCAGCGCCTTTGTCTTTAGGTGCACCGGCGGCTCTAGCGACTTCGATAAGCCTACCGTTATCTATCCATAGAACCATACCGTCGTTTTCAGCTTTAACGCAGTACGTTTTATCTCCAATGGGTATGTCTTCCGGTTTAATATTGGGGTCTCCTCCTTGAGCTTCAATAATCTCTCTAAGCTTTTTCTCAGATTTTCCAGATTTAATCAGCTCTATTGCCGTATTGAAGTCTCCTACGCCGGCCATTTGAAAGAGCACTCCAGCTATGTTTGCAGCCTTATTTATGAGGTCTAAAGCCTTATTAGAGCCCATTAAAGTTTCCAAAGCCTCTTTAGCCTCTAAAGCCGGTCCTATTGCGTATCCAATCGGTTGCTCGCCATAGGTTATGGCACAGCTGGTCTGTATACCTAGCCTACGGCCAAGCTCTATGAAGTCCTTAGCTAGAGCATTGGCTTCACCTATGGTTTTAACCTTCGTCCCCCTACCTGTTGGAATATCTATTACTAGGATTTTAGCGTTGACGGCTTTCTTCTTACTCATAATGCTCGGCAGTAGTAGGGGATCTATTGCCAGAGGATACTCTACCTGTACGAATATGTCGTCTGCGGGGGATAGGTGTAAAGCCCCACCCCAGACGAGGCATCCACCCGTCTTCTTAACAACAGACTTTATCTCTTCTAGGTCTAGGCTTACGGGCATGAGTACTTCAGCCCTATCGGCCGTACCCGCGGCGCTCGTTATAGCTCTAGAGCTGGTTTTAGGTATAACGAGACCTGAAGCGGCTATCGTTGGAACAGCTATGAGGCTTGTTTTATCCCCTGGAACCCCACCTATACTGTGCTTGTCCACTACGAAGACGTCGTCTAAGTTTAAAGTTTCACCCACTTCAACCATAGCCTTACTTAAGCTTGTAGCTTCATCTAAATCTAAACCGAAGGTGTGTAGAGCCGTTACAAAGGCCGATATTTCGACCTCCGTTAAACGGCCGTCTACAACATCTCTAACTATTTCATAAATTTCAGGGTAGGTTAACTTTTTACCTTTAAGCTTCTCCCTTATGAAGTATATGCTTCTAGGCGGTTCTGAAAGCCTAACGTCTACTATAGAGCCGTCTTCGAGTTTAAGCTTTGAGGCGACTTCATCGTATGCGCCTATAATTCCCCTTTCAACGGCTTTGTAGGTTACGTTTACTACGGACGTGAGCTCACGCCCCTCAGCGTTTACGATTTTAACGCGTCCAAGTGCTCTAACGCCTATGTCGTCGGCGTCTTCTTTATTCAAGAGGACTATGGGCTTGCCGCCTGCTTCAATGTACAGCCTCTTAACCTTTAGAAGCACTGCAACACCTCCAGTAAATAACTTCAAGCGAGGTACTATTTAAACTGAAAAGTCGAAGCATTATTGTTTTCAAAATTATAAGGGTAATGCTTTTCTTCTATACTTGCCTATTTTCATTTTGGGTGGGAGCTTAACAGTTGATGCTTTTTTCAAGCTGTTGGAGGAGGTTGCCGATAGGGTGAGGGGGGCGGGTTTCAGCGAGGCGTTTATAATCCACCATGATGAGGCTGACGGCGTATGCTCCGCGGCTATAACTGCTAAGGCGTTGAGTAGAGCCGGTTTAAACTTTAAAACGGTATGTCTGGATAAGCTTTACCCTGAGGTTTTAAAGGGAGTGTATGCTAGGGGAGGGGGCTTATACTTCTTTACGGATATTGGTTCAGCTCACGTTAAGCTGATTGAGAGGGAGGCTCCTAAGGGTGGTTTAACCGTGATACTTGACCACCATGATACTTCACGATCTTCACGTACAGACGTTTTAAACGTAAACCCTGAACTTTACGGTTTATCCGGTGAGAGGGATGCTTCAGCTTCAACCGTCGCATACCTGTTCGCCAAGACTTTAAGCTCCGTCAACTTAGACCTTTCAGATTTAGCCTTAATAGGTGCCGCTGAGATTCCAGGTCCAGTTACGGGTTTAAACCAGTTGGCTTTAAAAGATGCGCTAAATGGAGGGTTTATCCAGCCGGAGGGGGATGGGGATTTCAAGATCACAAGGCTCGGTAAACCGCTCTCGTACAGGCGGTACTCGACAATACTATCCGTTTTAGCCTCCGTGGGATACTATAGAGGGGGGCCTTTAAAAGCCGTGAAGGCGTGTATGGATGGTTTTAAAGAGGAAGATTACGAGGAGGCTTCTAAGCTTGAGGAGGAGAGGAAGAAGGCTAACGCTGTACTGCTCAGTATTCTTAGAAGGGAGAAGTTGAATCGTATGAAGGCTATACAGTGGTTTTCAGATAGAGGCGTCTATAGGGGTATGGGTACTAAAGTCATAGGGAGCTTCTGCAGCTACCTTCAGTATCAGGGGTTTGTAGACAAGGATAAGTACATCGTGGGGTATATGGATGTTCCACCGGATATACCCGGCTACGGTAGACTTGAGAAGACCTATGTTAAAATATCTACGAGGGCTCCGAAGCCGTTAGCCGATAGGATAGCTGCTGGTGAGAAGCCCCCGCTATCTAAAATACTTCCAGAGGCGTGTTCAAGGTTCGGCGGGTTTGCCGATGGGCATACAGTAGCCGCTTCAGGCGTCGTTGAAAAGGGTATGATAATGGATGCTCTTAAAACGTTAGATGAGCTCGCATCGCTGTGAATTTTGAAGCCCAGCGACTACAGCGCGCTAATCTAATATGAATGGTTTTGAGGGGCAAACCCTTATTATACAATAATGAGGTAGTAGTTTTAGTAATGAGATGGGCTTAGAGAGGATTGGGGAGCCGTATAGGTCTCTACTTGAAAAATTGGTTGAGCTCTTGGTTACAAGTTTAGGTGATAAGCTTGTCTCCGTCGTCGTTTACGGTAGTGTCGCTAGGGGGTCTGCCCGTAAAGATAGCGACGTAGACGTTTTAATAGTAGCTGAGTCTCTACCTAAAAGCCGTATGAGACGTCAGCAGCTGTTTCTTGAGGTTGAAAGTAGGCTTGAACCCATCATCGATGAGCTTTGGAATATGGGGTTTTACGTAGACTTCTCACCTGTGATTTTATCTGTTGAGGAGGCTTCTAGAATTAGACCCATATACCTTGACATGGTTGAAGACTCCGTAATACTTTACGATAAAAACGGGTTTTTCAAAAACATCATTTTAAAGCTTAGAGAGAGGCTTAGAGAATTGGGCTCTAAGAGGGTGTGGGTTAAAGATAAGTGGTATTGGGTGATTAAACCGGATATAAGGTTTGGAGAGGTTGTAAGGATTGAATAACATCGATATGGCTAAATCGTATCTTAGACAAGCTGAAGAGAGGGTTAGACACGCCGAGGAGGCTTTGGAGACTGGAAACTATGCGTATACGATTCGTCAAAGTCAAGAGGCTGTTGAACTGGCTCTTAAGGGTGTTTTAAGGTTGGTGGCGATAGAGCCGCCTAAGTGGCATGACGTGGGGCCTATTCTTAAGAAGCATAGGGAGATATTTCCAGAGTGGTTTAAAGCTGAAATAGATAAGCTTGCATCGATCTCAAGAAAGCTTAGACGGGAGAGGGAGCCGAGCATGTATGGAGATGAGGAGACGGGTACACCTCCAGACCAGCTTTACAGCCGTATCGATGCTGAGGAGGCTTTAGAGTATGCTAAGAGCGTTTTAAATTTATGCGTAAAACTTCTGAGAAGCTATTTACTCGTTAACCGCAACTCTATCCCATGAAAGGTATGCTTATGCGGCTTAATGGATGCCCCGTTTCCACACTTCATTATGAGAACCTTCCCGTAAAATGGGGGGAATTGTAGGGTATTGTGGAGGTTAACGTTTAGAAGGCTTGGCTATTCTCCCCTGTAATATTTTCGCAGGGATGGAGATTATTCCCGCTGCGAGCGCAATCCAATAGTGTATTGTGATTTCAGACTTCAGAGGTATTTCAACGACTACTTCTGCTTCTCCAGATTTGAATGCATACCTCATGTTGGATTCTCCTAAGATTGGGATGCCGCTTAAGCCTACAGTCAATTGAGCTATCTGCGGTAAGGTGAAAACCCCAACTATGAACAGTATCGGTAGAATTAAACCCTTAACGCTTATCATAGGGTTAGACCAGGGCTTGGATGCCAGTATGGATCCGAGGGCCGTTGTAGCTATGGCTAATAGTATGCTTAACTTTGCAGCTAAATTCACATAAAAAACTACGGGTATTGTTAAAGGTCTGCCTAAAACCTCCATGGTAAACGTGAAGGGTGAAAGTTCAATTAGAATCGCGCGTTCTCCAGACGAGCCGCCCGTTAGTATCCACCACGGTTTATCGGATAATACGACGTACAGTAATAGCAGTGAGCCGGCGACTCCCAGCGTATTGACTCGACGATTCAGGGAAAGTGTATCTACTAATTCCATATCTACCCCGCCAATTCAAGCTCAAACCTGCTGATTGCAAGGGGGAGGCTTACGGGAATTATAACCTTCGAGCCTAAAATGCCGAGTGTAAGTGTGCCGTTAACCTTCAACTCAACGCTGTTTTCATCCAACAGTAGGGGTGTTAATGCGTCCCACACGGTGGTATTGAAGGCGAGTTTAAACGTAACATTTTCCACACCGCCTGGCTCTAAGCTGATTCTCCGGCTGAGCGATGCGGATGCTACGGGGGTTCCCTTTGAAGTGTAGACCATTGCGTTTAAACTTTCAAATATGACTTTAACTTCACCCCTATTCATAAACTCGAAGGTGGCGTATAGATTGCGATCTTCAATGCGGAAGCCTAGAAACCTACCGGGTGAGATGTCGATTTTTGGAGGTTCATATGATGGCGTGAAGAGCTTGTGGATGTTTTGACCGTACTGGTTTAATGCTAAAGCTATTGGAAGCAGGATTGCAAGTGAATCTAGTAGCATTATCGTAATTTTTACTATGCCGGTTTTATTCAAAAACCATCTCAAGCATTTACTCTTTACGCTAAGTTAAACTTTTCCATCTTGGGCGGCTGTAGGGTCAACGTTGATTTAGCGTCTATTATTCCTATAGTAGGATAGTACTTTCCCCACGGCTTCAGCTATGTCTTCTACGTCTTCTTCTGTAAAGTATTCGTTACACGGTAGTGTTAGAAGCGCGTTTAGGGTTTCTTCAGCTTTGGGGCATAATCCCTCACCATAATGTATGTCTTTGCCGTAGAGTGGGCACATCCAGGGGCATTTCGATCCACCGTACCCCCTCTTCTCCGTGAATAGTGGAGCCATATATATGGGTTTACCGATGTAACCCGCTCCAGCGGGTACACCTTCAGCCGTTATGGCTTTAGCTATATCGCTTAGGGGGGCTTTAAACATGGATAGCTCCAGCTTAAGCGGGTAGAGCCAGTAGCTGTGTTTAAATCCTTTGGGAACCTTAGGCGTGTAAACCCCTTCTATTTCGCTAAGCCTTTTCGTTAGAGATTCCGCTACAGCCCTACGCTTCTCAACAACCCATTTGACTTTTTTAAGCTGTGCACGTGCAACCGCTCCTTGAAGTTCAGTCATCCTATAGTTGAATCCCATCATAACATAGGCTCTTGGAAGCCCTAGGCTTCTATCCCAGCCTTTATCCATGAAAAGCCTAGCCTTTCTAGCGAATTCTTCATCGTTTGTAACCGTTATACCGCCGTCTCCTGTAAACATGTGTTTAGACTGCTGGAGGCTGAAGCATCCGAAATCGCCGATCGTCCCTACAAGCCTACCCTTATACTCGGCTAGATAGGCTTGAGCACAATCCTCTATTACGGTTAAACCTTTATCTTCTGCAAGCTCTAAGAGAGGATCCATATCTACCGGTAGGCCGAATAGGTGGACGGCTATTATAGCCTTAGTCTTATCCGTAATCCTCCTCTTAACGTCTTCGGGAGATATGTTGTAAGTATCCGGGTCTATATCTGCGAAAACAGGTATGGAGTTTTGACCGAGAACCGCTATTATAGTGCCCGCGTCTGTTATGGGGCTTGTTAAAACCTCCATACCGGGTCCTAAGCCGGCGGCTCCAGTGGCTATGTGTAGTGCAGCCGTCCCGGAGGTTGATGCTATTGCGTATTTAACGCCTAGGAAATTGGCGAATTCTTCTTCGAAACTGCTGACCATGTTTCCGGAATACCTGAATAGTCTTCCGGATTCGATGACTGATTTGAGGAGTTTAAGTTCTTCTTCACCTATGTTTCTACCGGATTTGTCGTTTACCGTCGGTAGGGGTTTTCTTCTAACCGGTTCACCTCCGAGTATGGCGAGCTTACCCATAGAATACCTGACATAGATTTGAACCTTTATCGAATTTAAGTTTTCCAGCGTATTTGACCCGCCGCGTTTTCCGAGATTAATCTTATAAACGTTTTCCCTGAAACTTTAAAGGTATGAGTGGTGAGTTTAGAATAGTCCATTATCTTGATGTTAAGAAGGAGCCTGTTGTAGAGCAGAATAGTAGGGGTGCTTGGGTTAGATGGTTGATATCGTGGGAGCATGGTGCTCCAAACTTCGCCATGAGGATGTTCGAGGTGGAGCCTAATGGAAATACTCCGCTGCACAGCCACAATTGGGAGCATGAAGTATTCATACTTGAAGGGGAGGGGTTTGTAGTCTGCGGTGGTGGGAAGTATAGGGTTAAAGAGGGCTACGCTATTCTAATACCGCCCGGTGTTGAGCATGGTATTGTAAATGACGGCCGTGGAGTTCTCAGGTTTCTATGTCTAATACCTAGAGTCAAATAGCGGAGGCTGTGTTGTAGTAAACTTGTGAAAAAGCTTGATTAATAAGTGTATTCTTTACACGTAGGTGTGTAGAGAACATGAGCACGTTTAATCCGGAGGAGTTTATAGAGAGTAAGGTTGAGTGGCTTAGGAGAGAAGTGGGCGCTGGGAGGGCTATTATCGCCCTCTCCGGGGGGGTTGACAGCTCCGTAACGGCTGTTTTGGGTTTTAAAGCCATAGGTGACCGTTTAAAGGCGATATTCCTTGAAGATGGGTTTATGAGGATAGGTGAGTCTAAGAGGGTTGTAGAGGTTTTTTCAAAACTGGGTATTAGGGTTGAAGTCTACGATGTTCAGGATGAGTTTATAAACGCTTTAAAGGGTATTAGAGACGCTGAGGAGAAGCGGAGGGCTTTTAGAGAAACCTTCTACGGGGTTTTTTCAAGGATAGCGAGAAGCCTTAAAATTGGAGTCGTTTTACAGGGTACCATAGCTGCGGACGTCGTTGAAACTAAGGGTGGGGTTAAAACTCAGCATAACGTTTTGGAGCAGATAGGTATAAACCCGCTTGAACGTTACGGCTTCAGGGTGCTTGAGCCCCTCAAAGAGCTGTATAAGAATCAGGTTAGAGAATTGGCTAAAGCCTTAAGACTACCCGATGAAATAGTGTATAGGAGGCCTTTCCCAGGTCCAGGTTTATCGATTAGGGTTGTGGGTGAGGTCACCAGGGAGAAGTTGGATGTAGTTAAGAGGGCTACGTTGATAGTGGATGAGGAGCTTGCGGATGTAAAGTGTTTCCAAGCCTTCCCAGTTTTACTTGAGGGGAGGGCTACTGGACTTTCAAAGGATGGGTCTAGGAAGTACGGCTATATGATAGCTTTAAGGGTGGTTGAATCTGAAGACGCTATGACTGCGAGGTACGTTAAACTGGATTGGGGTAGGCTTGAGAGGGTTAGAGATAGGATAATTGATGAGATTCCGGAGGTTACTAGGGTCTTGTATGATATAACGGATAAACCGCCTGCGACTATAGAATTCGAATAGTCTGCTTAGACTCTTATCCACGTCTATCGAAGTATTTTTCCTAAAGGTTTACAGCGTTAGAGGTTTGAAATGCTTTTATCTAAGCCTGTAGTTAAATCTATTGAGGATTGATTTAAGTGTCTACTGAAGCTATGGAAGATTACCTTGAAGCAATATATCTGATTGCTAAGAAGAGGAAGAAGGTTAGGATTTCAGACATATCTTCAGCTTTAAAGGTTAAAGCGCCCACTGTTACGGAGATGGTTCAAAAGCTTGCAGATAGAGGGCTTGTCTTATATAGGCCTTATGGGAGGAACATACAGCTTACGGTTGAAGGTGAAGCTGAAGCTGTGAAGGTTATGAGGAGGCATAGTGTTCTTAAGGGTTTCCTCCAGCTTCTAGGCGTAAGCGAGGAGGTAGCTGAGGAGGATGCATGTAAGATAGAGCATCACATCCACCATGAAACTATGAGTAGGCTTTCAAAGTTTTTAGAGTTTATTCAGAAAAATCCTGAAAGCCCTAGGCTACTTGAAACCTTCAGAAACTTCTGTAGGGAAGAGTGAAGAAGGCTGAGAAGGCTGGAACAATCTCCATATTGAGGGTTGTTTATAAGCCTACGGATTTTAAGACGACGTTTGCTAAGGCTGATACTATCGTGGCGACCGATATGTTGGTTAAAGCTATTAGAGCGGTTTTTCTAAGACCATATTCTTTGAGAAGCGCTATTATTGTGGCTATACATGGTATGTAGAGTATTGTGAATATGCTGAAAACCACCATCTGCCTAGGCGTTAAGACTGTGTTGAACTCCGCGGTTCCAGCTGCTTCGGCGAGCATTGCTATCGTAAGCTCTTTACGTAGAATTCCAAAGATTAGAGGTATGGCTGTTAAGCTTGGTAGTCCAAGCAGGTTTAAAGCTGGAGTGAAGGCGTTTGATAACGCTTTCAGTAGATTTAAATCGTTTAGTAGGCCTACGAAGCCGCTTCCAACTATGAGGAGTGGAAACGCTATGACTATGAATTCTCTAACTCTAACGTATGTTTCAACGGCTATCACCTTTAAGCTGGGCATTCTATAGGGGGGCATTTCCATTATTAAGCCGACTGGGCCACCGGGTAGGGATTTACTCGCTATCTTCCCAACTGTGAATACTATTATGAGGTCTAACGCGTATATTGCTAGTGCTACGTGTACGCCTAAGTATTTCCCGACTAGGCTTAGAATTATTATGGTTCTAGCAGCGCAGGGGATCATCGTGATCATTAAGCCTAGTATGAGTTTCTCCCTACTAGTCTCCATTATTCTACAGCCTAGGCATGCTGGGACGTTGCAGCCATAACCGAGGAGGAGGGGTATGAATGCTTTACCGTGGAGTCCAATCCTATGCATGATGGCGTCTAAGAGGAATGCCGCTCTCGGAAGATATCCGGAGTTTTCTAGGAAGAATAGTATTAGGTAGAACGGTATTACGTATGGGATTACCAGCACTACGCCCGCTATTAAACCGTCTACGAGGCCGCGGATGAAGTTGGAGCCTTCAGGTATTAACGGCGTTATAAGCGTGGAAAGGGAGTCTTCGATAAGGCCGCTTAAGAATCCACCAACCATGAAGACTGAGGCGAAGACTGAAGACATTACCGCTATCAGTATGAGGTAGCCCCAAACCATATGGGTTGTTAATAGGTCTAAACGTTCTCCAAACGTTACAAGAGGCTCCTTCTCAACTGTTAAAACTTCTTTAACTATACGGTTTACAATCGCGTATCTCTCTGAAGCTATGATTGCTTGAATCGGTTCCCCGTGCATTGCTTCAAGCTGTTCAATAATATCCTTAGATAGTTTTATTACTTCAGGGCCTCCGGGTTCGTTGGAAACCTTTCTTAAAATATCTTCATCCTCCTCTAAGAGTTTTATCGCTAACCATCTGGCCGGGTACAGTTTACACATGTTTGGAAGCTTCTCCCTTAATTCTTCGGTCAGCTTTGACAGCGCTTTCTCCACTTCCAAGCCGTATACGACCTTCATGGGGGATGTTTTGATTTTGCCAATCGCTACTTCAACGGCTTTACTTAATGCCTCACCAACACCTCGACCTGATATTGCAACCATAGGTATGACTGGAACCCCTAGAATTTCGGAGAAGCGTTCAACGTTTATTTTAAACCCCTTCTTAGCTGCAACGTCTATCATGTTTAAAGCTACGACTATTGGGGCTTCAAGCTCTAGAAGCTGTACTGTTAGGTACAGGTTTCTCTCGATGGCGGATGCGTCTACTATATTCAACACCACGTCGGGCTTATGGATAGCTATATACTCCCTAGCGACCATTTCCTCTTCACTGTAAGCCGACAGTGAATACGTCCCAGGGAGGTCTAAGATGTGTACGTCGTACATGCCGAATTTAACGAAACCCTCTACTTTTTCAACGGTTTTACCGGGCCAGTTTCCAACGTGCTGTGAAGCCCCCGTTACCTGGTTGAAGAAGGTCGACTTACCTGTATTAGCGTTTGCTGCTAAGGCTATCCTTATGGTGGTTTTAGGCTTATACACGTTAAGACACCCTTTTAACGAAGACCCTCCTAGCCACGCCGTAGCCTAAGGCTAGGTTTGTACCTCTAACGGATACTTCAACGGGGCCGTTTAAGAGGGCTTTTCTTAAAACGACTATTTCAACGCCGGGGGTTAAACCCATATCGGCTAGTCGTCTGATAAGCCCCCTACCCCCGTATACGTAAACGATTTTACCGCGTTCACCTTCAGAGAGGGTGATTAATGGCATTGTCTCCTCTATTCTAGCTGGAATCGCTTTAAGGTCTCCTCTGAGGGCGTTTAAGTCTTCCAAGTTGAAGCCGTGTCTGAGGCTCCAGTGGCGGTTCCAATCTTGAACCTTGTCTACGGTTGTCTCCTCCACGTAGTTGTGCACCATTCTGTGGAGGTATTCCTCCCTATGAGATTCTAGGAGGCTTTCACCTTGAGCTGTGAGTTTAAACCGTTCATCGAACTTATGGATGAGCCCTCTATTCAGGGCCTCGTTTAAAGCTTTAGCCAGCTCTTCCTTCGAAGTGTTGAGTTTTTTAGAAGCTTCATCTAGGTTCAGTTTACCTTCATTCGCCGTTATGAATTCTAGAAGCTCGATGATCGTTTTCTCGAATTCCATAGCGTTCGCCACCCTACGTGTTTGTTTTTCTGAAAATTTTAGGCTAGCCTAATATTTAAATGTAGTCTTGCCTTTCAAAGCTTTTATGCCGAAAATCAGGTATAGTCATGTGGGTCGACTGTGGTTTTCCTAGCGGGTTTTTCTAAGGAGGATATTACGCCGGGTTTAGATAGAAAGGTCTACCTGGCCGGGTTTGGTAGGAATAGGACGGCTGAGGGTGTTCACGATAAGCTTTGGGCTAGATGTCTTTCTCTAAGCGACGGTAAAACCACCGTTGTTATGGTTTCCCTAGACCTCATAGGGCTATTCTACGAGCCTTACGTTTTAGAGCTTAGGAGAGATTTTGAAAACGTAGCGCTTATAGTGGCTTCAACACATAACCATAATGGGCCGGATACCCTTGGATTATGGGGTCCCGACGTATTTACAAGCGGGGTTGATTTAGACTACATGAGCCTGCTAACCGGTAAAATCCGCTCATGTATACGTGCGGCTTTAAGAGATATGAAGCCTGTACGTTTATTCGCGGCTGCGGATGAGCGGGGGGAGCTTATGGATATGCAGGGTGATGGGAGGCCGCCTATAGTTAAAGACCCGACGTTGAACGTCTTGCAGGCCGTCGATTCAACCGGTGAGGGGGTTTTCACACTCGTACAGTGGAGCAATCACCCTGAAACCTTGGGAGAGGCTAATAGGCTGATAACGGCCGACTTCCCAGGCGTCTTATGCGGTAGAATTGAAGAGGCGGCTGGTGGGGGAGCTTTATACGTTAACGGAGCCATAGGCGGTCTGCTATCTCCATTGAATATTGAGAAGCCTCTGATAGACCCGGAGACGCGTGAGGCTGTGGAGCATATGAGTTTTAGAGAGATGGAGGTTTTAGGTTTAAGGGTGGCTGATATAGCATTGGAGGCCCTTGAGAGGGGTGAAGAGGTTGAAGACGCCAGGATACTTGTGAAGTTTAAGAGAGTGTTCATACCTCTCAGAAACAGGTTTTTCAGGGTATTGGCTGGGCTTGGCGTTTTAAAGAGGCCCCTATACACTAGGGGTGTAATTGATGGTAGATTTGAATACTTGGAGACTTCTGAATTTGGACGTGTAAAGATCGCTCTAGGTGAAGATGTTTTAAGTGAGGTTGGGGTTTTAAACGTAGGACCTGTTCAAGCGGTTTTAATCCCCGGTGAGATATATCCTGAGCTTGTGAATGGCGGTTTAGCTAGACTCCCGGGTGCAGATTTTCCAGAAGCACCCTTTGAACCCGTGATACGCCACCGTATGAGTGGAAGGTATAAGTTTATCGTGGGTTTAGCGGACGATGAGATAGGCTATATAATACCGATGTGTGAGTGGGATGAGAATCCGCCTTGGTTAAACTATTCTCCGAATCCACCCTATGGTGAGGTAAATTCCCTAGGCTACGATGCCGCCAGGATAATATGTGAAGCTGTTTACGATATAGTTTAATCTACGTCAAACCGCGGCTTTCTGTTTCCATATAGGTTTAAGCCTATACGATCTTGATGAATCTTCCAACGCCTTTCTCTAAAGCCTTATCGTATGCTATTTTTGCTGCTACGGCGTCTTGAACGGCTAAACCTGTTGAGGAGAATATTGTAATTTCATCTGGTTTTTCACGCCCCTTCTTTAAACCGGCGATTATTTCACCTATTTCAGCCCATATATCCTCTATTTTTATTATTCCGCGGCTTAGTGGGACGTTTATCTCCCCACCGTGAGCGGCTTGCGTTAAATCATCTACGACTATTTTAGCCTTCTTGAGGATTGTTGGGTCAAGCTCCTCTTTACCCGGAGCGTCTGCTCCTATACAGTTTAAGTGCATACCTGGGGAGACCATATCTTCCATTACCAGAGGCTTTCTTGAAGGTGTTGCCGTTACAACTATATCGGCTCCTTCAACAGCCTCTCTTACGGTTTTAACTGGGATTATTCTACACTTATCCCCGTACTTGGGCTGCATTTCAACCGCGAACTCTTCAGCTGTTCCATGAAGCCCCCAAACCCTAACCTCGTCGAATCCCCCGTAGACTTCTAGGAGGGCTGCGAGTTGAGTTCTAGCTTGAGCTCCAGCTCCAACGAGTCCTAGGATTTTCGAATCCCTCCTCGCGAGGTATTTAGCGGCAACGCCTCCAGCTGCGCCGGTTCTAATATCTGTTAGCGTTTTACCCCCCATTATGGCTAGGGGGAAGCCGTTTCTGGGGTCTATGAGGACTACGACCGCCATTACCGTTGGCAGGTTGTATTTTACCCTATTCTCCGGGTGTGAATTGACAATTTTAACGGATGAGATGTCGTAGCTTTCAAGGTATGACGGCATAACTCTCAAATCGCCGTTGTATTTATGGTAGAATAGGTAGAGTTTGGAGGGGTTTTGCGCTCTTCCAAGACTTTTCTCAGCAAACGCCTTCTCAACCGCTCTCATGACCTCTCCCATTGAGAGGAGCTTCCCAACTTCTTCATCCGTTAAGAGCAGGGTTTCCGTTTCCAATTCCCCCTCATGAGCATACTAGGCCGTTTGGTTTAAAAGTTTAGCCTTCAAACTAAGACTGTCTTCACACGTGTCATGTATGTTTAGGTTTTAAACGTTCTTAAGCCTAGTTTAATGAGCCTTATCGGAGCGGTTGAATGTTAGGCGATTTTAAAACTTCTCTGAATTTCTCCAAGGTTTTCCCTATGCTTCCCAGGTATGCTTTAACCGTGTATGAGGCTGTTGAAAATTGAAGACCGTTTGTTAAGGTTGAAGCTGGAAATTGAAGCTCTATTTCGCCGAATTTAAGCCATTCAGCGTTTGGGCCTGAGTTGTAGGATTGAACGGCGGCTTTAGCTCCTTTAGGGTCTGCTTTAGCCACGTCTAGGCATTCGGTTTGAGACCTGGGTGCGCAGCAAGTCTCCATTGTTAAGGTTAGGGCTTCCCCATCGCTCCAAGGCGTTTCGGTGAAGTAGCCTATGGAAGCCCATCCTCTCATCCTAAGGTCTTCTGGTTTAATTCCGAGTTTACATATGTATGCTCCATCTATTAGAAAGGCTACGTATCCCTCCGCGATTTTAAGCCTATCGTTCGGTATTGGGCCGAAGTAGTGTATGGGTTCGGCTTTCCGCTTAACAGGCACTGCGACTGTTCCAACGTTTCCACGCCCAGGGTAGACTTGAGCTAAAGCCCATAAACTCAACCTACTCTTATTGAAGCCTGAAGCCGTTAGAGATTCCCTGACGTGTACGGCTAAACCGCCGTCATCCAGGTCTTCGAGGAGAACGTCTCTAACAATCGATACTTTAAGCGTTTCATTGTTCAATAGGTCTTTAAGCTTAAACTTAGATTCCAAGGTTGCGGAAGACTCCGTAGCATTCAATATTTTGAAGTATCCGGGGTCCAGCTCACTTGGACAAAACCACCCTCCAAAGGCTTCAGGATCCTTATAGAAGAAGTTTCTCTCAGGCGATACCCAAACTCTAAGACCTCCAACGTTAAAGCCTCTACTCTCTAAAACCGTTTCAAGGTTTGGGTTAATCCATAGGAGGTTTGGAGAACCCTTTACAGAAATCCCTAAGATTCTACCACCGTATTCTGAAACCAGTATGGAGCCGTTAACCGAGCGGAGCTCAACGGTAGCAGTATACCGCTTAAACTTAAACGCTAAATCTTCAAGACTCATACAGTAGAAATGACGCATAAAACCTTGTTAAATTTAACCCTCCACATCATCCAGCTTAAAAGAGGAAAATTTAAGAATCAGAATGAACCTCTTTAAAATGACAGGTAAGCCCTGGTGGTGTAGTCCGGCCTAGCATCAGCGGCTGTCGCCCGCTGGACGCGGGTTCAAATCCCGCCCAGGGCGTTTTCTCCCTTAATGTTTTTGAATTCACCTCCTACTCCGTCGCAGTAATTGCATATTTTGAATTCTTTAAGCACTTCTTTCACAAGAGCTTCCTCAATTTCTCTATAAAGCTTTTAACGTTTTCCACACCACTTCTCACAGCTTCCTCAGGGAGCCAATTCTCATAGAAGTTTTGATGGAGAGAGGATGCTGAGAACCAAAGTGTCATGATTTCTCTATCCCCTCTCTCCTTACTCAATTTTGCAACATATTCATGTAGATCTCCATGACTCCTTAATTCCACTCCTTCTCTTGCTGCCAAAGCCTTAACTATCTGAGCTGCGGCACCCCAAGCCTTTTCAGACGCTTGAACATAATCCTTTCTGGATAGAAAATATTCCGCATCCTTCGTGTACTTCTCCGATAGCTTTAAATGCATTTCAACTCTTGTCTCAGGGTCGAGGGGTTCGTTGAGGATTTTCGATAAGGCCTCCAATATTAATTCCTCCTCTGAAACCCCAATTCTCTCGGCCTCCTTCCTCAACCTCTCCTCGATCCTCTTAGGCAATACGATCAAGAATAATCCCTTCATTTCTTTCATTAGAGCACCGTATAAACTTTCACATTCTTTTAGCAGATTCAATTTCTCCAGACATTTTGAGGGCTTGACTTATCGCTTCCAAGCACTTCACGCTTTGATTCCGGTAGGATGGACACGGCTTGGAAATCGTCTATGACTAATACTACTCCCATAAGTATCTTCTACTTATTTTAAGTTAATCTATGGCTTTAGAGAAGTAGTGACGCCCCCGTTAGCTTGACGCCTTCCTTCGGGTCTAGCGTTATCCCATATTTATCCATAGTGCCTGAGCCTACTATTAATTCGGGTAGGCGTATCTTCTTACCCTCCACTTCGACCTCCTTGACGAAATCTTCTATAACTAGTACTGTCTCGGGGAGATTGAAGCCGTCTATGATTATGGTTATTTGCGCGTATTTATCAGCTTGAATAGATTCACCGTTGATCCAGTAGAGTTTCAGAGGCTTATCAAGCGTAGACCATTTAGCGTCAAAGCTTTCCTCGAAAAAGCTCCGCTGAACAGCTGTTACCCCCGAGCCTGTGTCGAATAGGGCTGTACAGCTAACCTCCCTATCAAGAAGTCTGATCTTCACGTTCTTCAAGGCGCGCATCAGAATCACCAAAAGAGTAAATTTACTATATCATCAGCAATTCGACTGGCTTCAATTTCCTCGACACTGGGTCTATTTGATAGCCTAGAGATTCTAAGGCCGTGGCTCCGAGAACGGGTATGTCTTCAGGCTCGCCGAACACTATTGGAACGACGGCGCGCCGCTCCTCGTATTCTACAACTGTTCCTCCAACGTCGCGTTCAACTATTCCCCCGCCGTAAACTCTAAGCTTCTACCTGGTAACGGGCTTAAGACCCAGCCTCTCAAGAGTGGAACGCGGTATTGAAGTAAACAACACTCCACTATCCACTAAAACCTCAACCTCCTCTTGCCTAGCTAGATCGACACTGTAAACTCGAACCTTTATATAGGTAAATCCCATGCTACATCCTCACTTTGATTAAAT
>Ga0078972_1000930_pt1 | contig 117767 bp, 111 predicted proteins | sample YelNatPaOPGAMG01_FD_67568 | JGI IMG/M metagenome (GOLD analysis project Ga0078972, IMG submission 67568) | Hot spring thermophilic microbial communities from Obsidian Pool, Yellowstone National Park, USA - OP-RAMG-01 (SPADES assembly) (version 2) | ecosystem: Environmental > Aquatic > Thermal... | reverse complement strand
AGGGATTTTTGAGTTTTATAGAGGGGGGATTTAACTTATAGGTTAAAAAGTTGCAAGGGAGGGGAATTGGGGTATTTTTCTGTTTTTCAGTGATTTATGGCATTTTTGCCGATTTTTAGACCCCGTCCCGGGAACGGTACCCTCAATGGTTCGGTAAGTTGTTATGGCAGGGGCAGGGATAGGGGTTGGGACCAGGGTGATGGTGATGGTTTCTTAATGGGTCGGGGCTGGGGTTTTGGATGGGGTTTGCGGAGCGGTGCGGAGGATGGTGGTTCGGGTGGTGCGGGGATGGGCAGGAGGAGGGGTTGAGTTGATGGTGGTTGGAGTGGTGTTGAGCAGGGTACGGGTATCAGAATGGGGATGGGTTTTGAGGATGGTTGCAAGTTTGACTTTTGAGTATGGGTTTATATAGTTGAGTTCGTGCGTGAGAATGGAGTAGTTCCGGTTTATATTGAGGACGAGGTCCGGCGTTCGTTTCTGGATTATGCGATGTCGGTGATTGTTGCCCGGGCTTTGCCTGATGGGCGGGATGGGCTGAAGCCGGTGCAGCGCCGGATTTTGTGGACGATGCAGGAGATGGGGCTTTTGCCCAATCGGCCTTTCCGGAAGTCAGCCGCAGTGGTCGGGGATGTGCTGGGTAAGTATCATCCGCATGGTGATGCCGCGGTTTATGATGCGATGGTGCGGATGGCGCAGGATTTTTCTATGCGTTATCCGCTGGTGCAGGGGCAGGGGAATTTTGGGTCAATTGATGGTGATGCGGCAGCTGCGTATCGTTATACCGAGGCGCGGCTGGCACCGCTGGCACTGGAACTGCTCCGGGATATTGATAAGGATACGGTTGATTTTCAGCCGAATTTTGATGGCCGGCTGAAGGAGCCGGTGGTTCTGCCCGCTGCATTTCCTAATCTTTTAGCCAATGGGGCAACCGGGATTGCGGTGGGAATGGCAACGAGTATTCCACCGCATAATCTCGGGGAGTTGGTTGATGGTTTGGTGGCGCTGATTGATAATCCGGATATTTCGGTTGCGGAGTTGATGAGGTTTATTAAGGGGCCGGATTTTCCAACCGGAGGCACAATTGCGGGCGTGGAGGGGGTCAGGCAGGCATATGAGACGGGCCGGGGAAGTTTTATTGTCCGGGGCAAGGTGGTTTTTGAGGAGGTCAAGGCAGGCCGGGACCGGCTGGTGATTACCGAGATTCCGTATCAGGTTAATAAGTCAAGTCTGGTGGAGCGGATTGCCGAACTGGTGCGCGAGAAGAAGCTTGTTGGGGTGGCGGATTTGCGGGATGAGTCGGACCGGGAGGGGATGCGGATTGTGCTGGAGTTGAAGAAGGAGACGCCGAAAGAGGTGATTTTGAATCAGTTGTTTAAGTGGACACCGCTGGAGAGTAGTTTTGGGGTTATTCTTTTGGTATTGGTGAATAATGAGCCGAAGGTTTTGAGTTTGAAGGGGCTGCTGGAGCAGTTTCTGGAGTTCCGGCTGGCGACGGTAACCCGACGGACAAAGTTTGAGCTGGCACGGGCTGAGGAGCGGGCGCACATTTTAGAGGGGTTGAAGGTTGCGTTGAAGAATATTGATGCGGTGATTGAGTTGATTAAGAGGGCACGGGATACCGAGCAGGCGCGGCAGGGGTTGATGCAGAAGTTTAAGTTGAGCGAACGGCAGGCCGAGGCGATTCTGGAGATGCGGCTTGCCCGTTTGACCGGGCTGGAGCGGGAGAAGGTTGATGAGGAGTATAGGGAGTTGATTAAGCGGATTGCCCGGCTGAAGAGTTTGCTGAGTTCGCGGAAGTTGATGATGGGCGAAATCCGGGAGGAGTTGCTGGCGATTAAGAAGCAGTATGCGGATGAACGGCGAACCGAAATTTTGTTTGAGGCGCCGCGCGATGTTTCAATTGAGGATTTGATTAAGGAAGAGGATATGGTGGTGACGGTGACGCACCGGGGTTATATTAAGCGGATGCCGGTGAGCGTTTACCGGCGCCAGAATCGGGGCGGGCAGGGCAGAACCGGAGTGCCGGTGGCGGAGGAGGATTTTGTTGAGGGGCTGTTCATTGCCTCAACCCATGATTATATGATGTTTTTTACCGACCGGGGCCGGTGCTACTGGCAGAAGGTTTATGAGATACCTGAGGGGTCTTATGCCTCAAAGGGGCGTTCAATTGCCAATCTGGTGGAGATGGAGAAGGGGGAGGTTACCAGTTCTTATGTGGCGGTGCGGGAGTTTTCCCGGGAGCAGTTTGTGTTCTTTGTGACCCGGCAGGGGATGGTGAAGCGGACCCGGCTGGATGAGTTTTCTAATCCCAGACGCAAGGGGATAATTGCGATGACTGTGAAGGATAATGATGCGCTGATTACCACTTTGTTGACCTCGGGTAAGGATGAGATTTTGCTGGTGACCAGGAATGGGATGGGTATCAGGTTTAAGGAGCGGGATGTCCGGGAGATGGGCAGGAGCGCAGCCGGGGTGCGGGGGATCAGGCTGGGCAAGGGTGATGAGGTGATTGGGGCGGTGGTGTGTGCGCCCAATAGTTCGCTTTTGACCATTTTTGATAATGGTTTTGGCAAACGTACCGATTTTGAGCTTTTCCCGGTGCAGAGGCGCGGGGGCAAGGGGGTGATTGCTGCGAAGCCGGTTGAGAAGTCGGGTAAACTGGCGTGTGCCAAGGCGGTGCGCGATTGTTCAGAGGTTATCATCACTTCGCGCCAGGGCACGGTTATCAGGGTGAAGTGTGCGGATATTCGTAAGTGTGGCCGGGCAACCACCGGGGTGAAGGTGATGGCGGTGGAAAAGGGTGATGCGGTGGTTGATGTTGCTTTGATTGAAGAGGGTTCGGTTTAGGGGTTGAGGTAGTCCAGCATAGTTTTTAAGTCGGAAACGGTCCGGACATAGAGTTGGGCTTGGGGCATTATCCGGATAATTTGTTCGGGCCGGATTGCTTCCAGGTGCCGGGTTAAAAGGACCGGGGTCATTCGGGCGTGGCGCGCACCGCTGAGTTCATTTGAGCCACCGTTGCCGATAAAAAGGCAGTTTTCCGGAGGAACCATTAGTTTTTGCGCGGTTAACCAGTAGATTGCCGGGTCAGGTTTTTTGAGCCGGACCTGACAGGAAAAGATGGCAACAGCGAAGAGCGGGGCAAGCGGTGATTCGTGCCAGTGGGCGATTTCGTCCATTCCGCAGTTGGAGATTAATCCCAGTTTGAAGCCGAGGTTGCGGAGCTGGTGCAAGCCGGCGAGGGTTTCGGGTTCAATGTTTATGAGGGTGTGGCGGAAACGTTGATGCCGTTCCTGGAGCGCGGTCTGGAGCTGGTGGTCGGTGACTTTGGGGTTGAGCTGGCGCGCGAGCCGGCTGATGGGAATTTCAACCGGGACCAAGCCGAGGCAGTAGTCGGGCGGGTCCTGGAACCAGTGTTCGTTCCAGAGTTCAGGGTCAATCCCGAGGATTTCAGCGGTGTGTTTTCCCGGTGCGCGGGCAACCTCCATTGAGGTGAGGGTGTGAAAAAGGTCAAATATGAGGGCGGTAAAGCGGTTAAAGCCGGGCATCAGCGGAGTTGTTTTTTGTATTCGTAACGGCTGATGATGTCCGGGGCGGCAATCCAGAGGTAATTTTCATCGGCATAGAGCGCGGTAACCTGTAATTTGGCTAAGCCGGTGGTGGTGTCCAGTCTGGTCCAGGTTTGGGTTTTGAGGTTGAAAATGTCAATGCCGAAGTCAGTGGCGACAAAGAGGAGGTTGGGGGCGGCGGTCATTGTCCGGACCGGCTGGCTGAGGTCAAATTCGGGGATGAGTAACTGGGACCAGGTGTTATTTTCGTCAAGTTGTAGTATTCTGCCCCGGGCACCGAAGAAGGTGGTTTGTTTGGTGGAGGCGATGGAGTAAACACCGAAGTCAAAACGGGCATAGGGGTCGGTAATTGGGGTCAGGGTGTCATCGGTCAAGAGGAAAAGGCCGTTATCAGTGCCAATCAAAACTGAGTCCCGAACCAGTGCCAGGGCATTGACCTTTTGGTTAAATTGAATTAGCAGTTCGGGTTTGCCTTCAGAGGTCAGGGCATAGAGTGCTTGCGTGGTGCTGAGCAGGGTTCGGTTCGGGAAGGAAAGCAGGTTGGTAATCGGTTCCTGGCGGTTGAGTTCAAGGAGGGCGGTTGAAAATAGTAAATGGGTGCGGTTGAAGGTGAGATTGGCGGCCGGGTTGAGGGATTGGTACCAGTTGCCGGTTGAGTCTAACATCAGGATGGTGTTGGGGCTGAGAAACCATAAGCGGTGGTCAGCGGAGACTATACTGGTAATTGTTGCTGTTGGTGGGCCAAGGCGGATAACTTTTTCTTTTAATCCGGAGATGAGGTTGTAGATGATGATGCCATAGCCAGGACAGGTGACATAGAGTTTGCCGGTGCGTTCTTCAGGATAGGCACGGTTCAGGGGACGGATGATGAGTTCTTCGTCCATTAGATAGTAAGGGGTGAGAAAGGTGTATTTTTGAAGCGGGGTGGTGTCTTTTTGTCCATACCAGCGGACATTGGTCGGAACGGTGTTGACCGGTTGATAGCGGTCAGCCGCACCAGTTTTTTTAAAGAGCCCCTGTTCGGTTTCAAAATAGGCGCCGTCCGGGCTGATGCCGATTGAGTTGATTCTGGTGAACGGGGGCTGAAGGTGCTGGATTTGACCGGTTGCAGGAATGAAGGCGAACAGGTTTTGGGCGCCGGCAATCAGGAGTTCGCGGGCTGAGGGGTTGAAGGCACAGAAGCGGATGCGGTCGTGGATGCCGTCCGCGCGGGTCAGGGTGCGGAGATGGCGCTGGTTGAACAGGTTGAGGATGTAAATGCCATCAGGGGTTGAGATGTAAGCCTGGTGGTTATCAAAGGTGATGGCGCCGATTTCGTTCAGTGCGGGGTAGTGAAGCCAGGAGCGTGGTTCGTAAAAAAGGCAGCAGAGGGTGAAGAGGAGATTGAGCATTAAGCCGAAGAGTGGAGCAGTTGGGCAAATGCCCGGGGGAGATAGTGTAAAAGGTCTTCGGCGGCAAGGCAGTATTCGGTAAGTTCTTTTGCCGCCAGGTCCCCGGCTTTGCCATGGAGGAAGACCGCAGTAATGGCGGCATCCAGGGGCCGGACATTTTGGGCAAGCAAGCCGGCAATCAAGCCGGTAAGGACATCGCCGGTGCCACCGGTTGCCAGGCCGGAGTTGCCAGTGGGGTTGATGAATACCGGGTGGTCCGGGCTGGCAATGACGGTGGGCGCACCTTTCAGGACCAGAATTACCCGATTTTTTTCGGCAAATTCCCGGGCAATCTGAACCCGGTGCTGGTTAATTTCTTTGGGGGTTATGCCGGTGAGCCGGGCAAGTTCGCCCGGGTGCGGGGTGAGGATGACCGGGCTGCGGGTCTGGTTCAGAATTGTTAGTTGACCGGCAAGGTTGTTGATGCCGTCCGCATCAATGACCAGTGGTTTGTCAATTTGGGGGATGAGTTCGGTGAGCAGGTTGCGGGTTTCCGGGCTGGTGCTGATACCCGGACCAATCGCGACCGCATTTGTCAGGTTGGTTAGTTTTAGAATTTCGGGCAGTGCCGCGGGGCTGAGGGTGATTGCCGGGGTTTCGGGGAGCGGGTGTTTGACCGGTTCCAGAACCCGGGATTCAATGATCGGGCTGAGGCTGGCAGGATAGGCAAGCCGAACCAGTCCGGCACCGGCACGAACCGCTGCCATTGCGGTTAAGCAGGCAGCACCGGTGTAGCCACGGGAGCCGCAGATTAAAAGGCAGGTGCCGAATGTGCCTTTGTTGCCGTCAGGCGGACGGGCGGGCAAAATTTGCCGAACAGAAGCGGCGTCAATCAGTAAAATGTCTGCCTGCTGGTGGAGCAGTTTTGCCGGGATGCCGATGTCGGCAATGACCAGTTTACCGGTGCAGGTTTTGCCCGGGTAGAGGAGCAAGCCCAGTTTGGGGAGCGCCATTGTGACCGTGAGGTCGGCACGGACCGCGGGTTCAAGTAGTTCACCGGTGTCGGCGTGGACGCCAGTGGGGATGTCAATGCTGACGCGATAAGCCGGGCACTGATTGAGCAGTTCAATTACCCGGGCATAAATTCCCGCAGGTGGGGCTGAGAGGCCGGTGCCGAAGATGGCGTCAATGATGACCGTGTGTTCTTCAATCAGCCGGGCAATTTGCTCGGGGGTGGAGATTTCCAGAATCGGGAATCGGGCATTGAGCAGAATTTGGGCATTGGCAAGGGCATCGCCTTTGAGTTTGCCGATGGTGCCGAGGAGGGCACAGGTGGCGGGGAGACCGAGGTTGGAAAGGTGCCGGGCAACCACAAAGCCATCACCGCCGTTGTTGCCCGGGCCACAGATAATCAGGAAGCGGTGGGATTTGAAGTCCGGGAGTTCCTGGCACAGGGCGTTGACGACCGCCCGGCCCGCATTTTCCATCAGCACCAGACCGGCAATACCCCATTCTTCAATTGCCTGACGGTCAATTTGTTTCATCTGTTGAGCAGTTACTACGGGCAGCATCGTTATCATTATAAGGGATAAACGGGCACAGTCAATTGGCTGTTCTTGACAGTTTGAGCAGGGCGGGTAAATTTATAAAAAGGAGGCATTATGCAGCGTGGTCAGGTGAAATGGTATGATGAGCAAAGGGGGTTCGGGTTTATCAGAGCGGAAGTGGGAGACCGGGATGTTTTTGTTTATTCGGAAGATATCGTTGATAAAGGGGAAAGGGTGCTGAAGCCCGGGGAATGGGTTAAGTTTGAAATCACGGAAGCTGCACAAGGACCCCGGGCGGTTAATGTTCAGCGGGAATTGGCATCAGTTAAAGATTGAGCAGCGGAGTTTAAGTACCGACCAGCAGAACCGGCGGAATGCGGTTTATTTAGTTGACAGGTGCTTTAAATCAATTAGTCTATAATCAGTGACAGAAGTTTACCTGGGTCTGGGCAGTAATCTGGGCGACCGGGAGGAAAATTTTTACCGGGCGCTGGCAGAACTGGTGAAGCTGGGGCCACTGCAGCGGTCAGATTGGTATGAGAGCGAGCCGGTAGCGATGGCCGGTGCGCCGAAATTTTTGAATGGCGTGGTTCGGCTCTGGACCAACGTGGGGGTATATGAACTGCTGAGTCGGATTCAGGCGATTGAGGTCCGGCTGGGCCGGGAACGGCACCCGGGGGCACCTTCGGAACGGAAACAGCCCCGAACCGTTGATATTGACATTCTTTTTTATGGTCAGGAGGTGATTGGCTGGCAAGCCGGGGCAGTGCCGGCAGACAGTAAGTTGATTGTGCCGCATCCGCGCCTGCACGAACGGGCATTTGTGCTCGTGCCGCTGGCAGAAATATCACCAGCGTTGCGGCATCCAGTGCTGGGGTTGACGGTTCAGGAGCTGCTGGCAAAGGTTGATACGCACGGGGTAAAGCGATGGAAAAGCAGTTGAGATACTTGGCGGTTGAGGGGCCGATTGGCGTGGGTAAGACGGTGCTGGCCGAATTGCTGGCAAAGAGGTTGCAGGCGCGACTGGTGCGGGAGGTGGTGGAGGAAAACCCGTTTCTGGAAAAGTTCTACCGGGATATGCGGGGTTATGCGTTTCAGACCCAGTTGTTCTTTCTGCTTTCCCGGTACCGGCAATTGCAGGAGATTTTTCAGGCGGGACTGATGATGGTGGGCGGGAGTCTGGTGCCCGAACAGGCGGTGGTGAGCGATTATCTTTTTGAGAAGGACCGGATTTTTGCGACGCTTAATCTCACCGACCATGAGTTGACGCTTTATTACCGGATATACGAACTGGTGAAGCGGGATATTCCCAGACCGGACCTGGTGGTATATCTGCAGGCACAGGTGGATGTTTTGCTGGCACGAATCCGGCTGCGTGCCCGGCCGTTTGAAGCCGAGATTGACCCTGATTATCTGAGGAGTCTGGCAAATCTCTATAACTCGTTTTTCCTTCATTATGAGGAGGCACCGGTGTTGATTGTCAATACCGACCGGCTGGATTTTGTTGCCCGGCCCGATGATTTTGAGGAGCTGTTTAAGGCAATTATTGAGCACCGCTCGGGCCGGAAGTTTTATTCGCCCCGGAGCCAAAGGTAATGCTGAACAGTCAGGAGCGGATAGGGCGATGAGCAGTTTGCCGAAGATTACGACCCGGAGTTTGATGAAGATGAAGGCACGGGGGGAAAAAATTGTTTGTCTGACCGCTTATGATTATTCCTTTGCCCGGCTGCTGGATAGTTGCGGGGTGGATGTGATTTTAGTTGGTGATTCAGCAGCCAATGTGGTTTACGGGATGCGCACCACTTTGAATATCGGGATGGAGGAGATGATTTATCATACCCGGGCAGTGGCAAATGGAGTGCAACGGGCGCTGGTGGTCAGTGATATGCCTTTTTTGTCTTACCAGGTTTCCCAGGAACAGGCGGTGCTGAATGCCGGCCGGTTGTTGCAGAATGGTGCCGAGGCGGTGAAGGTGGAGGGGGCGGGTCCGATGCTGGAGACAATTCGCCGGTTGGTGGAGCTGGGAATGCCGGTAATGGGGCATCTGGGGTTGACACCGCAGGCGGTTCATAAACTGGGTGGTTACCGGTTGCAGGCAAGAAAGCCGGAGGAGCAGGCAAGGCTATTGGCTGATGCGCAGGCACTGGAACAGGCAGGCTGTTTTGCCCTGGTTCTGGAGAAAATCCCGGCTGAGGTGGCAAAAACGGTAACTTCCAAACTGAGCATCCCCACGATCGGGATTGGTGCGGGACCGGATTGTGATGGGCAGGTGCTGGTGCTGCAGGATATGTTAGGGTTTAGTTCGGAGCCAGCTTTTAAGTTTGTCAAGCGGTATGCGGAAATTTGCCGGGTGGTGCAAGAGGCGGTTGCGGAATACATTGCCGAGGTGCGGAGCGGACGTTTTCCAGGTAAAGAGCACAGTTTTTATCTTGATGATGAAGGCAAGTAAATCCCGAGTCCGGCGGACAAGCTGCATGGTAATAAGGAGCATCCGGCAGATGCAGCAGACCGCCGAGCAACTGAGGAGCGAGGGGCGGGTTGGGTTCGTGCCGACGATGGGGGCACTGCATCAGGGGCATCTGGAACTGGTCCGGCGGGCACGGGCAGGTGCCGATTTTGTGGTGGTGTCGATCTTTGTTAACCCGATTCAGTTCGGACCGGGAGAGGATTTTGCCCGTTATCCCCGAAATTTTAGCCGGGATTACCGGTTGCTCAGGGCCGCGGGGGTGGATGTGATTTTTTATCCGCGGGCACGGGATATGTATTTGCCGGATTTTTCAACCTATGTGGAGGTTGAGGGGTTGACCCGGGAACTCTGCGGCCGGTCCCGGCCCGGACATTTTCGCGGGGTGACGACGGTGGTTGCCAAACTTTTTAACATCGTGAAGCCACACTTTGCAGTTTTTGGCCAGAAGGATGCCCAGCAGGCGCTGGTTATCAAGCGGATGGTCCGGGATTTGAATTTTGACCTGAAGGTTGTGGTGGTGCCGACCGTGCGGGAAAGAGATGGTCTGGCAATGAGTTCGCGCAATGTGTATCTGACACCAGCCCAGCGGGGGCAGGCACCGGTGCTTTACCAGGCGCTGCAACTGGCAGTTCGACTCATTCGTTCCGGGGTGACCGATGCCCGCCGGGTCCAGCAGGCGCTGCGCCGGTTAATCAGCCAGCAGCCCGAAGCCCGAATTGATTACATTCAGATTGTGGATACCAAAAGATTGCAGCCGGTGCAAAAGATTGAGGGCGAAGTGCTAATCGGGCTGGCGGTCTATTTTGGTAAGGCACGGCTGATTGACAATATCATCATCCGGCGCTAATAATTCTTTTTAGCAAAATTCGTTAAGAGCGAAGCCGGGAATAATTAAGACATTTGACCCAGAATAGGGCAAGGATGCCAAGGATAAAAAGAACGATGCCGATGACCATTAGCGCCAGCCGGTAAGAGGTTAAGTCACCAAGGGTGCCGATGAAGAGGGTGGTTAAAAGAAAGGTGGCATTGGTGATAAACTCACGGGTGGAAAATATCCTGCCCCGAATGTATTCATCAACCTCTTCCTGAAGCATCGTATTCTGAACCACGCCCAGTCCGGAGAAGGCGATGCCGGCAATCACCGCGACCAGAATCATAAACCACAGGGTAATGAGCCAGTTGCCGACTAAGAAGAGCAAGCCGTAAATGAGGATGACCAGGGCAACAATCAGGGGGCGGTTAGTGTTTTTGGGGAGTAAGCCGATAATCAGGGCACCAAGAATCATTCCCAGGGCGAGGATGCCGGCAAAGATGCCGACGCCGGCGGTCCCCAGTCCCAGGACCTGCTGAACCAGGTAGATTAAAATGGTATAGGCTACTGCGGAGATGAAGGTGGAGACAACAATTGAGCCCAGGACAAAGGCAACCAGCCGGTTGACGAAGATGAGGTGGAGGACTTCGGCAAGTTCGCGGAAGAATTGAATAAAGGCGCGGGTGATTTCTTTAAGAAGGTTCTGAGGCGGGGTGGTTTCTGAGGGAATAAAGCCCGGGTGCGTTTTGAGTTTCGGGGAGATAATCTGGAGCACGAGGATGCCGGCAATTAGATGACAGGCGCTGTCAATCCAGATGCCTTTCTGCCAGCCAACCCATTTGATTAAGAAACCACCGATGACCATTCCGAGCACGGTGGCAATCCGGGCAAAAAACAGGCTGGCTGAGTTGGCGGCAAGGATTTCGTCACGGGCAACCAGTGCTGGTAAAAGCGCGGGGCTGGCAGTATTGTTGAAGATGTCCAGTCCGAAGAAGAGGGTCAGGGCAATCCAGAACGGGGTAAAGCTGTGGGTTAAAGCGATTGCTAATGGGGTGATGAGCCAGATGGCGGTCTGGATGAAGTGGGTGCGGGCGATGGTGTTGCGTTTGTTCCAGTGGTCCACCAGGACACCGGCAATTGGTGAGAGGAGCAGAGTGGGTAAGATAAATGCGAGCGCACCGCCCGAATAGGCAAGCAGTTTGCCAGGCTGGGAAATGCCGATGATGGTGATGAGCAGCATATGGGAGAGCCGGTCGCCAAGCTGGGACATCGCCCCGGCAAATGAGAGGAAAAGAAAGTTGCGATTGCGCAAGACCGCGCTGAGCTGTGAAGCCATAATCGGGTTAGTGTAACGGATAAAAATTCAATTGCAAATTGAGGAGTGTGAGAGGAGCATTGCTTGACCCGCAGAATTTACGGGTTAAAATTAGTCTTTAATCAAGGAGGAAAATGATGAGCAAAAATCCCCAGTCAATGATTACCATTTCGGTGATCAAAGCCGATATCGGTGGCTATGTTGGTCATTCGGCAAGCCACCCGGAGATAATTGAACTGGCAAAGGAGCGTTTGCAAAAGGCACGCCAGGAAGGTTTGCTGATTGACTATTATGTTACCAGTTGCGGTGATGACCTGGAACTGATTATGACCCATCAGCAGGGCAAGGATAGCGCGCAAATTCACCGGCTTGCCTGGGATACTTTTATGGCGGGCACCGAACTGGCCCGGAAATTGAAACTCTACGGCGCGGGTCAGGATATGCTGGCCGATGCGTTTAGCGGTAATGTCAAGGGAATGGGACCGGGCGTTGCCGAGATGAGTTTTATAGAGCGTAAGTCCGAGCCGGTGATTGTTTTCTGTGGCGATAAGTGTGCGCCCGGGGCCTGGAATTTGCCGCTCTTCCGGATATTTGCCGACCCATTTAATACCATCGGGCTGGTGATTGACCCTTCAATGCATGACGGGTTTAAGTTTGAGGTTCACGATGTGTTTGAAGGTAAAGATATGGTGCTTTCCTGTCCGGAGGAGATGTATGACCTGCTGGTTTTAATCGGCTCGCCGGAAAATTATGTGATTAAAAATGTATATAAGAAGAACGGTGAGATTGCGGCAACCAGTTCTACTCAGAAACTGGCGTTGATTGCCGGGCGCTATGTGGGTAAGGATGACCCGGTGATGATGGTCCGGTGTCAGTCTGGATTCCCGGCGGTAGGGGAGGTGCTGGAGGCGTTTGCCTTTCCGCATCTGGTTTCGGGCTGGATGCGTGGTTCGCATTACGGGCCGTTGATGCCGGTTGCCCAGCGTGAGGCAACACCTTCAAGGTTTGACGGTCCGCCCCGAGTGATTGCGCTTGGGTTTCAGCTGGCTGAGGGGAAACTGATTGGCCCACGGGATTTGTTTGACGACCCGGGCTTTGATCTGGCGCGTAAGGAGGCGAATAAACTGGCAGAGTATATGCGCCGGCACGGGCCTTTTGAGCCGCATCGTCTCGGGCTGAAGGAGATGGAGTATACCACTCTGCCCGAGGTGCTGAAGAAACTGCTGGCACGGGAAGAGCAAGCAAAAAGTAAAAGGTAAGAGTAGAGCAAGGTACGGCGAAAATGGGCGATACCACCACCGGTAGTGATGTCCAGGCGGTTGCCCGACTGGCACAGGCACGGCAAAGGATTGAATCAGAATTGGGCAAGGTCATCATCGGTCAGAAGCCGGTGATTGAACAGGTGCTGATCTGTCTTTTGGCACATGGTCACGGGCTGCTGATCGGGGTCCCGGGGCTGGCAAAGACACTTTTAGTAAATACGCTCGCCCAGGTGCTGGATTTGTCGTTCAATCGGATTCAGTTTACTCCGGATTTGATGCCTTCGGATATCACCGGCACGGAAATCATTGAGGATGACCCGGAAACCCGGCGCCGGCGGTTCCGGTTTGTGCCCGGGCCGGTGTTTGCCAATGTGGTGCTGGCTGATGAAATCAACCGCACACCACCGAAGACCCAGGCGGCACTGTTGCAGGCGATGCAGGAGTACCGGGTGACGGTTGCCGGTCAGACCTATGAACTGCCGGCACCGTTTTTTGTGCTCGCAACCCAGAATCCAATTGAACTGGAAGGGACCTATCCGCTACCCGAGGCACAACTGGACCGGTTTATGTTTTCAATTGTGGTTGACTATCCGAGTGCGGATGAGGAGCGGGCAATTGTCAAGAGTACCACTTCGGCATATCAACCGGTGCTGGAGAAGGTGCTGGATGCCAGCGAGGTGAAGCAACTTCAGGAACTGGTGCGCCGGGTGCCGGTGGCAGATGAGGTGCTGGATTTTGCAGTTCGTCTTGCCGCAATGACCAGGCCTAATAATCCTCAGGCACCGCAGTTTGTGAAGGACTGGGTTAGTTGGGGTGCGGGTCCGCGGGCGACCCAGTATTTGGTGCTTGGGGCCAAGACCCGGGCAATTCTTGATGGCCGGTATACGCCAACAGTTGACGATGTGGTGGCGGTGGCGCTGCCGGTGCTTCGACATCGGGTAATTACTAACTTTACCGCCGAGGCAGAAAATATCCGGGTGGAGGAAATTGTCCAACGGCTGATCGGGCTGTGTGTCCCGGGCCGGTGATTCGGACCGGGATTTGTTAAAGGAGTTAAGATGAGGAAAATCGGGCTGGTGCCGCTTGCCAGTCTTAAACCGGGTGATAACCGGTTTGAGCTGAAAGGACAGGCACGGGACTTTGGGCTGGAGGTCCACGAGGTAAAAGAGAACCCTTCATTTGAGCAGTTGCTCGGGCACATCCGGGTGCTGGTGGTTATTACCCGGAGTGGTAAGCGGTTTCTGGTACGGGGACGGGTTTATTTCCGTGCCCGGCTGGTCTGTGCGATCTGTGGCGAAGAGTTTGAAAGGGATTTTGATGAGGAGTTGATTGCCGAGTTCACGATGCTGGAGCGACCCAATGCCAGTTTTGCCCGGGAACTGGAGCCGGATGAACTTGACCGGGTGAAGATTGATGCCGATTTTATTGACCTGAGTGCGGTGATTCACGATGCGATTCATCTGGCAATACCGATTGCCCCGCGCTGTCAGGAGGACTGCCAGGGTGTCTGTCCGGTCTGCGGGGGCAACCGGAACCGGGTGCAGTGTAACTGTTTATCCAGTAACCGGCAGAAATGAAGGGCAGGATAATTGAGCGCCGTCAGGAATCGGTTTACCATTTTTAGGGAGGTGAATTAAATGAATAAAAGTGGTTATCAACCGGTGCGGGCGCCGCGGGGTGGACAGCTATCCTGTAAGGGCTGGCACCAGGAGGCGGCGCTGCGGATGCTTATGAATAACCTTGACCCGGAGGTGGCGGAGAAACCGGATGAGTTGATTGTCTATGGCGGGACGGGCCGAGCTGCGCGGAACTGGGAATGTTTTCACGCGATTGTTCGCTGTCTCAAGGAACTGGAGAATGATGAGAGTTTGCTTATTCAGTCGGGCAAGCCGGTGGCGGTTTTCCGGACATTTAACTGGGCACCACGGGTGCTGATTGCCAATTCCAATCTGGTACCCCACTGGGCAACCAAGGTATATTTTGACGAGCTGGAGGCACAGGGGCTGATAATGTATGGCCAGATGACCGCGGGCTCCTGGATTTACATCGGAACGCAGGGAATTCTGCAGGGCACACATCAGACCTTTGTCAGTGCTGGACAAAAGCATTTTGGAACCGGTGACCTGACCGGTAGACTGGTTGTTTCCGGCGGCCTGGGCGGAATGAGCGGTGCGCAACCGCTTGCGGCAACAATGGCAAATGCGGTGTATCTGGGTGCGGAGGTGGATCCGGCACGGATTGAGCGCCGCCGGGCATCAAAAAAGCCGAGGTATCTGGATGAGCGAATTGATGATCTGGACCGGGCGATTGATGCGGCACTGGCTGCGAAGTTTCACCGGCAGGCAAAGTCAATTGTCTGGTGTGGTAACATTGTTGACCTGCTGGAACGGTTGATTGAAAGAAATGTTACCCCGGATTTGTTGACCGACCAGACCTCAGCCCATGATGAGCTGAACGGGTATGTGCCCGCCGGTATCAGTTTTGAGATGGCACTGGAACTGCGCCGGCGTGACCCGCAGGAATACCGGCGCCGCGCCTACCAGACGATGGCGCGCCATGTGCGGTTGATGCTTAAGTTGCAGGCGCGGGGAGCGGTTACCTTTGACTACGGTAATAATCTCAGGGGCAAGGCGATTGAAGGGGGTTATCTTGCGGAAGAGGAGATCAGGACACCGGGCCGGGTTGGTTCGTGGAAATATCCGGGGTTTGTGCCGGCTTATATCAGGCCGCTTTTCTGTCAGGGGATGGGTCCTTTCCGCTGGGTTGCACTCTCGGGTGAGCCTGATGATATCGTTGAGACCGATCGGATTGTGAGCGAACTGTTTCCGGAAAAGCAGGAGCTGATAAACTGGTTGAAAAAGGCAGAAGCAGAAGTGCCATTTCAGGGTCTGCCGGCGCGCATCTGCTGGCTTGGTTATGGGGAACGGGACCGTGCCGGGGTGGCATTTAATCAGGCGGTGCGCTCCGGACGCCTGAAAGGGCCAATCGTGATTGGTCGTGACCATCTGGATGCCGGTTCGGTTGCTTCGCCCAATCGGGAGACTGAGGCAATGCTGGATGGTTCGGATGCGATTGCGGACTGGCCACTATTGAACGCCCTGTTAAATGTGGCATCCGGTGCGTCCTGGGTTTCAATCCATTCTGGTGGTGGGGTGGGTATCGGTTATTCGGTGCATGCGGGTCAGGTGCTGGTTTGTGATGGTTCGTTAGAAATGGAGGAGCGGATAAGACGGGTTTTGACCAATGACCCGGGCATCGGTGTGTGCCGGCATGCGGATGCGGGTTATCCTGAGGCAATGGCGGTTGCCCGGCGCTTCGGTATCAAAATCCCAATGTTAAAATAGGTGATAAAGGTTCTTTTAGTTGCACTGATAATTGCCGGTTGCGGGCAGATAAGACCGTTGAACCGGGCAGACCGGCTGGAACCGGCTGAAAAACTGGAATATTTGATACTCCGGGCACTGGAACCAATGGCGGCGGAACAGTATTTGACCCTTGGTTCGGCAACAGCCCGTCAGGATTATCTCAACTGGTTCTGGCAGAACCGGGGTGGTGCTGAGCACCGGTTATATCAGGAGCGGGCGAAAAGGGCGCAGGAGTTGTTTGGCAAACTGGATTTGCTCGGTGATGAGCGGGTCGGGGTTTATATCCGTTATGGCGCACCGAGACGGGAGGCGTTCGCACCGCTGCCGGTCGGGAATGAAACCCTGCGGCTGTTTGTCAACCCGGCAGAAATCTGGACCTATGATTCGCTGGGTCTCCAGTTTGACTTTGTGAGAAAAGGGGTCGGATTTAAGCAGGTAGGGTTTACCCGGTTTGGCAGTGCCTGGTTTCCACCGGCATTTGAGCCGGTTGATTATGGCAAACCCGCACCCCAGCCCAAGCCGGATGCAAAACCGCTGGCATTACCGATCGCTTTGTACCGGTTAAGCCAGCATCAGGACACGGTAATGGTAGAACTGCATTATGGATTAAATCCGCAACCCGGTTGGCTGAATCCGGGCGGGAATAATTTGCTCCATCTGGAATTTCGGTTTGAGTCCCGGCGCTATGGCACATTTGCGCGGTCAGGCTGGTTCGGGACCGGTGCTGATACCACCGCAGCAATCATTGTGGGCCGGGAGATTTTTTATTTGCCGGCTGATATCTATCAGGTAAGGGTCAGGGCGGTTAATGTTGATGGTACCGCCGCGGGACAGCGCACGGCAGAACTGAACCTGATTGATTATGTGCGGCGTTCCCAGCCCGGTTCGGACATCATCTTCTATGCGCTGGTGGACAATGTTTTCCAGAGCCCGCAGTTTGTCCGGCAGGAATGGCGCCGGGTGGTGCCGCTGGTTGTGCCTGAGGTCAACACCGGCAGCACGTTTTATGCCCTGTTTGAAATTTACAACCTGGTGACCGACAGTTTGAACCGGCACCGGGCAGAGGTCAGTTATGAGTTGATGGAACTGACGAGCCGGCAACTGGCGGTTATTCCCACGCCAACCCGTTTCATTACCGGAAGCGGAACAACCGGCGTTGCCCAGGAACGGATTCACACGATGGATTTAAATCCGGGTAATTATCTGCTGATTGCCCGGGTAAGGGATTTAAACAGCGGCCGAGAAATCAGTTTGACCGCCCGATTCCGGATTTTAGGTCCTAAAAAATAGCAATTTTAGCAGGGTGAAGACAAAACCCAAAGCCACCAACACCCAGGTTTGCCATTCCAGCAGCGCGTAATGGCTATTGAAGTTGGTGGCTACCGGTTCCAGACCGGATTGATTTAGAAATTCAGTTTCCGCACGGGAAATCAAGCCGTAAATCAGAAGAAAACCTGCGAGTATTCCGAGCCCGAGTAAAACCGGGGGATGCAGTGCGACGATAAATCCGGCAACCAGGGCAAAGTTGCCCAGATAGAGTGGATGCCGGAAGTACCGGTAAGGACCGTCAACAACAATGCGGGAGGCGGTAATTTGTCTGCGCCGGCTCTCCGGCCCGATATAGCCCGCGGTCCAGAACCGCAAAAGCAGACCGGGGATAATTAGTGTTAAACTGTTTAGTAAGGTGTCAATTTGGGGTTTGCCCAAATAGAGCAGCAGGGCAAAACCAATCACCCCCAGAATCGCGCGCACCCGAAAAAGCAGCCTGCCCATCCGGGCAGGCAGGGAAAATGTTTCTGGATTCAAAATTCAGCGGGTGGCTATTTTACCCTTTCGGCAGTGAACTCACCTTCACCGTCAACCGGGTCAACCTCAATATTGAAAATACCGGCGCCAATCAGTTTTACCTGATGGCTATCGGCAAGGTCCTGTTCTTCACTTCCCCGCGCGCCTACCGCCTGCTGGCGCACGATAAAGGTGGCATCTTTCGGAGCGGTGAAATTCCAGATCTCCAGGTCCTCTTCGGTTACGAGCGTAAATTTGAAGGTAAAATTGGTGCTGGCAAAGCCCTGCACCCGGTTCAAGACCGGTTCTTCGCCCTTGACAAGCCGGCAGCCCCATTCGCAGTCCACTGAATCCCAGTTGATGGTAATTTGCCATTCCTTCATATCCTTAAGCACCAGCGGCGCGCTGGAGTTGACCAACACCTGGCGGGTATCAGTGCCGGCAGCGGCAACCTGCACCAGCAACCGGGTGTTTTTCGCCAGGTCAAACCAGAGCACGGTCTCATCGGAGCGGGTTTCAATCGTAAAACTATTTTTCTCCCAGAGTGCGGATACCCGTCCCCGGATTTCAAACCCGCTGGCGGTCAAAATCAGGGCGCAAAGACTGACGATTGTTAACAAAAACTTCGATTTCATTTTGCCTCCTTTCGGAAATCAGACCAGGAGATTTTCCAGCCGCATTATTGACCAGACCGGAACGGTGCGCGGCAGGTTTAGCTCCACGCAATTTTGCGGGGCTTCGGGTGCGGGTAGGTCTTTATACGGGACGGGCGGAACTTCAACCTCTGGCAGTTCCAGACCATTCACCACCGCACCGGCAACAAAACCGATGACCCGTCCACCGCGGTCATAAAGAACCTTCTCAATAAAAAATCCCCGATGGGTGCCGCGGAGGTCGTAAACTGTTTTACCAATCAAAAAACCACGCGGCTTACCCATAAAGTCATAGAAAACCGTTCCGCACAAACGATAGGTCGCTTTACCAAACCGATTAAAAATCACCTTTTCCATCATTTTTGCTCCTCCGTCCTGAAAAATCGTAACATTATATTTATTTAATATTATTACCGAATGGGTTATTAAGTCAAGTAAGGTAAACAAGGTGGTCTTTACCCATTGAGGAGCAACTGTTTAAATAGTTTTGCGGTTCGGGTGATGCGGGAACTATCGCTGTGCGATTGCCACGCTCCTGTCTGTTGCAGAACGCCCGCAATGAGAGGAAAAAGGTTGGGCTTGGTAATGAGGAGGAGAGGGAACTGGCATCGCAATGGAAAGATAAAAAAGTGGCGAGGATGATAAGGGCCGGCGTTATTGGCTGATTATCTATTATTATAAAGGTGCTGGAATTAAAAGAATAGGGGGATATCCCCCGGGTCGTTCCCCGGGGCATCCCGGTCTGAAATCGGTTCTTGGTATTCATTTGTGGTTTTTGTGCTTGACCTTGAGGTTGATGTGGGTTATGATTGAGGTGATGAAGCGGTTGGTAATTTGTTTTCTTTTTCTCGGGCTGGGGTGTAATCAGCGGTTTACTCAAATTGAGCGTGAGGACCGAGTTTTTGGTTCTTATGTGCGGATTAAGGTCATCGGTGAGGATGGTGAGCGGTTGAATCGGGGTGTGGATATTGTTTTGCAGGGGTTTCATCGGTTTGATTCGTTGTGGTCGGCGTATTCGGAGAAAAGCGAGGTTTCGCAGTTGAATCGGAATTTGCGGTTAAAGGTTTGTCCGGAGACAAGGGTGTTGATTGAGCGGGCAAAGGGTTTTGGTAAAGAGACGAATGGGGTGTTTGATATTACTGTGGGACCGTTGATGCGGTTGTGGGGGTTCAGGGGCGGCAGTTTTCAGGTGCCGGCAGAGAGTGTAATAAGAAGGGTGAGGCAGAAGGTTGGTTATGAGCGGGTGCGAGTTCAGGGGGATTCGGTGGTTATTGATCCCGGGATGGAGGTTGATTTGGGCGGGATTGCGGTGGGGTATGCAATTGATTGGGCGGTTGAGGTTCTGGAGTCGTTCGGGGCAAGGTCCGGGCTGGTTGATGCGGGGGGGGATATCCGGGTGTTTGGGCCAAGGGAATGGCGGGTGGGAATTCAGAGTCCAAGGGGGGAGTCGCTGGTTGGGGTGCTGGTGTTGAAAAATCAGGCGGTTTCTACTTCAGGTGATTATCGGCGGTTTTTTGAGTCTGGAGGTAAGCGGTTCAGTCATATAATTGACCCGCGCACCGGTTATCCAGCAGAGCGGTGTGCGGCGGTGACGGTAATTGCCCGGAATGGGGTTGAGGCGGATGTTTTTTCAACCGCTTTGTTTGTGATGGGGGTGGAGGAGAGCCAAAAGTTTTTGAAGAGGCGGAGCGGTGTGCGGGCGATTTTTTATCAGGTGAAGGGGGATTCAATTGTGCGGGTTGAGGTTGGGGAGAATTGATTATGAAGGTTGATAACCGGCATCCGGTTGCTGAATACTGGGAAACTGAAGATGGTAAAATCCGGTGCGAGTTGTGTCCGAACCGGTGTTTGATTGCGCCGGGAAAATTGGGGAGGTGTCTGGGCAGACGGAATGTTGATGGGAAATTGGTTGCTGAGAATTATGGTGAGGTGGTTTCGTATGCAGTTGACCCGATTGAGAAGAAGCCGCTTTATCATTTTTATCCGGGGGCGGAGATTTTTTCGGTGGCAACCTATGGGTGTAATCTTTTGTGCCCGTTCTGTCAGAACTGGGAGATTTCGCAGCGGCGGGTACCGAGCCGCTATATTGCACCGGCAGAATTGGTGGAACTGGTTAAGAGTTATGGGCTGAAACTTATTTCTTATACTTATACCGAGCCGTTAATCTGGTTTGAGTATGTGCGGGATGCGGGTAAGTTGATGCATCAAGCCGGGATTAAGAATGTGCTGGTGACCAATGGGATGGTGAATTTAGAGCCGCTGAATGAGATTCTGCCGGTGGTAGATGCGATGAATATTGACCTGAAGTCAATCAAGCCGGAGTTTTATCGAAATTATGTGCACGGGTTTTTAGATGCGGTGCTGGCTACTATCCGAAGGGCAAGGGCGCATTGCCATATTGAGTTAACCACGCTTTTGATTCCGGGGAAAAATGATTCCGATGAGGAGCTTGAGGAGCTGACCGATTTTGTGGCAGGATTGGGGGAGAATACGGTTTTGCATTTTTCCCGGTATTTTCCCAGGTATAAGGTAAATGAGCCGATGACACCGGAGTCAACTTTGATGCGGGCGGCAGAAATTGCAAAGCGGAAACTGAATTATGTTTATCTGGGAAATGTTTACCTCGGACCAGAGTTCCGGGATACCTTCTGCCCGCAGTGTCAGACAGTGCTGGTGGAGCGGAGTGGTTATCAGGGCCGGGTGGTGAATGTGCAGGCGGGAAGGTGTGCGAGTTGCGGACGGAAGGTGGATTTGGTTCTTGATGAGGATGACCGGCGTTGATTAGTTTGTTGGAAATTGTATAATTGTGCGGAGTTAATTTTGAGGAAAAAGACGATGGCTGGTAGTGGTCGGTCAATCGGGTTGCTCGTTATAACGATTGTGGTGGCAGCGGTGAGCGGGAGTGTAATTTCGTTTTTTTTATCCGGGATTTTTCCTGCAGGTCCGGTTAAGGATTTTTTCTTTAAGGCGCTGGAGTTCGGGGTGCGGACAGTGGTGCTGAATTTAGGGTTCGCCACGCTGAGCTTTGGGCTTTCGTTTGCAATTACTTTTTTTACAATAATGCTCGTTTTGCTGGGAATTTATCTCTGGTACCGGTTTTAGTTGAGGAGAAATTAAAAGGGGGGCGATACGCCCCCCTTTTTTGTCAGTGCTGGATTATTAGTTTTCTGGTGAGCACCGTTTCGCCGTTCTGTAATTTGATGAAGTAGACTCCGGGTGCGAGCGGTGTGCCTTTGGCGGTGCGACCGTCCCAGGAGAGGTAATGTCTGCCCGCAGGCAGGATATTGTCGGCAAGGGTCTGGATGAGTGAGCCGGTGGCGTCGTAGACCTTGAGTTGGATGTGCGCGGTAGCAGGCAGGGAGAGGGAGAGGTTTAACCGGGATACCGGGCTCGGGTTCGGGTAAATTGCAAGGTTGAGTTTTGCTATGAGCGGTTCGGTTTCTGCCATAATTCCCTGCCGGCTCGGGGTTGAGGCGAACAGGAGGTTGCCGAGCGAGTCGGTATGGGGACGATACTCCCAGAATTCATAAACCGATGAGCCTTTGAGACAGAAGATGGCTGAATCCGCACCGGCCATTGCCGCACCACGCTTTGGTTTACGCCGGATGCCACTGAGCGCATAAGGGATGTCGGTGCGTTGGGTCCAGGTGTCGGGGCCGCCAATGCGGTAGGACCAGAACTCCTGGGTGTTGCCGCCTTTGAGCACAAAGAGGGTGCCGTTGAGATAGGCAAGTGCGCCACCGTTTTTGACCCGACGGTTGCGGTTGCCAATCAGCGAGACCTGGTCAAGGGTGGTCATTGCCCAGGTGTCAAACTGGGGGTAGTATTTCCAGATTTCGGTGGTGTTGGAACCTTTCAATAGGTAGACTACTGAGTCACCGTCAAAGACCATATCGGTGCCATAACGGCAGGTGCGCTTGCGTAAGGGGTTGAAGGGCACATCCGGACAGCGGACCCAGGTGTCACCAGCAACGTCGTAGGCGATGAAGGTTAAGGAGTTGTTGCCAGTTGCGCAGTAAACAGTGCCCTGGGAACCGTGGGTCGGGACATAAGCAAGGGCGGCACCCCGTTTGGGATAGCGGAAATTGAAGTTGCGGATACTTAGTGAACGGCGGGCTGTCCAGGTGCTGGTGCCGATGTCAAAGGAGTAGAAGTCCGGAACACCACCGCCTTTGATTGCCCAGATGGTGCCGGCGGGGCCGTGGAAGCGGTCAAAGGTGAGGTCACAGCCGTCTTTTGCTCTTCTGCCCGATGGGTCAATGGGCATACTGGGAAGCGATTCCCAGACATCGTTGGCAATGTCGTAGGCATAGAATTCGTTGGAGTTGCCACCTTTGAGCGCATATAGTTTGCCGGTGGTTGGGGCATAAACGAGGGCGGCATCTTTGACCCGTTTGCGAACCGGACCAACCGGCATATCGGCACGCTGGACCCAGGGTGAGGAGAGGAAGTTGCGGCTGAAGACATCGTTTGCGGGGTTGATGTCACCGGTCATTGCCGTGGAGCAGATGGCAACAAATGAGCCTCTGCCAAACCAGGGGGTTGCTAAGGTGACAATGGTGTCTTTGCCCGGGAGGAGGTTGGTTATGAGGATGGAGTCAAGATATCCACCCGGAGTGATGCGCAGGTATGCCATAATGGTATCGCCAACCGTGCCGTAGTTCTGAATTTTAATTACCGGTAAGATGGACTCCGGGAAGGTGTAGGTGCCAGGTTTGATTATGTCCAAAGCGGCGGCATCACGGAATTCGCGATAGAGTTTGATCGCCCTGCCCGGGGTGAGCCGGTTCTGGAGGTCGTTGGTTGCGGTGGACATTGGCGGGAAGGAGAAGAGGTAGTTGACCCCAGCGGTGCCGTCTTTGTTTTCCGCCCCGATTGAGGCACATCTGCCATTGTTGTAAACAAGACTGCCGGTTTCGACATCCTGATACTGGAAGACCACGGTGCCGTTTTCGTTTAAGATGGCTTCAAAGGTGATGGTGTTGGTGCTGTCCGTGCCTTTGATGTTGACGTTGTGCCAGATAACTACGAATTTGCGATTGGGTGATTCACCAAAGGTTCGGTAATAGACCCGGGAGTTGGAGCCGAGGATGAGGTCCTGCCAGTAAGGGAAAAGTGCGGCGTTGGGTAAACTGTCGTTTGGAATCCGGGTGGGGGTGGGCAAGGCGGTGTGCGGGTCTGGACCAAGGGCAAGCCAGCCATTGGTGGTGACCCAGCAGTTGTCATAGGTGGTGTCAGACCAGGGGAAGTTGAAGCCAATGGGGACAAAGATACGTTCATCATCACCGCTGGTGAAGAGGATGTTGCAGCCGGTGGTGTCAATCCATTCATATACCGGACCGTTGGTGGTGTCAGAATCAATCCAGGCATAGCCTGCCGGATGTCTGCCGGTATAGGCGCCCTTGAGCACGTTAAATCCGAAGCGCCGGTCGTCGTTCTGGGGAACAAGGTCAGGCTGGACCCCGGCATTGGTACTGGCACGGACAATCACCGAGCAGGGCACCCCGTAATATGGTACCCAGCCGTAAAAGTCAACCGGAATGGTCTGGCCAGGTATTAACTGGGCAGCGATTGCGGTGTTGGTATAATAAGGTAGATGACTGGCGGCATCAATGATTGAGCAGACCACCGCTACATTGGTGAGGGTGTCAGTGCCGAAGTTCTGGACGTGTGCCCGAATCGGACAGACCGCATCAAAGGGCCGCTGGACAAATTCATAGAGCGGCTGTTCAATAAAGGTTATCCGGGCATCGGTAGGCGCCGGGGTAAGCGGGTCGTGGTTGATGAATACCCGAAGCATCAGGTCACCAGCCGGGGTGATTGGATAACGGGTGCCGTCACGATGGTACTCCCAGTAGTTGTTGGGATAGTTGAGGTTGTTATCAATGCCCAGTTCCGGACATTCGGGTGGTTCGCCGACCTGGAGGTAAAAGATGTAAAAGTTGCCCGCAACCATAATCTGTTCACCGGTATCGGCAACAAAGAAGCTATTCCAGGCAGCGCCGGGCTGGGCAGTGAGGACCGGTGATTTGTAAACAAATGGACCAGGATTGCCGGTACCGTCATCATAGGCAATCGCAAGTTGATAGCGGCGGAAAGCGGGATTGGCGGGTGAGTTCAGGAAAATTTTAAGCGATTCCAGGTAAACCGGGGTTGACACGTTGAACTGGGTGCACCAGCCATAGTGGCCCACGGGCCAGGAGAGATAGCCGGCAGGAGAGCCGTTGTCATGGGTTAGTTGTTCAATTGATGAGACAAAAAAGGTGCGGGTCAGGGTGTCGTTTGTCCGGTTGTAATCGGAGTCGGCAGCACACCAGAAGCGGATTGTATATCTGCCATTGGTGAGCGGGAAGGTGGTGGAATCAAAGAAGGCGACCTTTTCGCCAGAGAGAGCAAGCAGGGTGTCAATTGTGTCAGCCCAGGTGTAAAGTGAGTTTCCCAGGCTGTCAAAAAGTTCGGCAAAGACCGGGATATCAAACTGGTCATAAAGTCCGATGTTGCGGAACCGTGCCTGGGGAATCAGGTTGCCGGGTAGTTCATAATAGTCAGGGCGGATGATGCGGACGCAACGGATATCGTAAGGATAGATTGAATCACCGGTGACCACGATGTCGTCAAAATACCACCAGTTGATATCAAACAGGTCGCCCTGGAAAATCCAGAGCAGCCGGACGCTGTCTTGCCGGGCGGCGTTGCTCAGGTTGAGCGATTCGAAAACACCTGGTCCAACATTCTGGCCGTAATAGTCGCGCAGGATATAGGGGAAGGTGGCACCGTTGTCAATTGAATAGCGAATCTGGGCGGTGTAGGGGTTTGATAGTTTGTGGGAGAAATAGGTGCTGCAATAAAGCACCACGTTGCGGAAGGCGGCGCAGTTAATCGGGGGGGAGATCAGCATATCCGGGGTTTGATTCGGGTTTAACTGCCACATAATTGCGGGAAATGGGGTGGGATGATTGACCCAGGGTGCGGCATTTGCCGGTTCCTGATGCCAGTCGTCAAGATAGCGCGGCGGATGGGGGTTAAGGGTGTCCCGGATGATAATCCAGCCGGCAGGCGGATTGAGCGGGGTCCAGGGGGAGTCAAATGTTTCCACAAACAGGGTGTCGGGAAATCCGAATGTCACCAGCAGAACTAACAGACCAAACAATTTTTTCATCATTGCCTCCTTTGATTCTGGCTAATTTTAATAATAAAAATGTAACCCGCCGGGTTAAAATCTTCCCGGTTTGTCTGGAGATATAATCTCCACCAATTTGATTATAATGGCTGGAGTAAAGTTGTCAACAATTGAATTGAAAAATTCATTTGTCGGAGAATAAACACAGTGAAAAAAAGTTGCACGGAATATGTTGACAGCGGTTTTAAAATTTGTATATTTGCTAATTAGGCTGACAATTCACGGGACGATTTAAGTTCCCGAGTTAATAAGTTGTCAGGAGTTTGTTAATGAAAACGGGAGATTTTTATTTAGTATGAGTTTGTTGCGAACATCAAAGAAGATTAGAATTAAGCTGAAGGCTTATGACCACCGGCTGCTCGACCAGTCGGCGCGCGACATCGTGGATGTTGCCAAGCGGACCGGTGCCCAGGTTGCTGGGCCGGTCCCTTTGCCTACGAAGCGAACGCTGTTTACGGTGCTGCGCTCGCCCCATGTGGACAAAAAGTCCAGGGAACAGTTTGAGCTGCGGGTCCATAAGCGGTTGATTGAGATTTCAAACGCAACCCCGGAAATGGTGGATGCTTTGATGAAACTTGAGGTTCCTGCCGGGGTGGAAGTGGAGATTAAGTCGGCATGATTGGGCTGGTGGGCAAAAAGGGTGAAATGACCCAGTTATATGATGAGCAGGGGCAGGTTGTGCCGGTAACGGCAATTGAGGTTGGTAAGTGTGTGGTGGTCGGGCTGCGAACAAAGGAGAAAAACGGTTACTGTGCGGTGCAGGTTGGTTGGGGAGAAGCCAGTAAACGGCAGCGCACCAAGCCCTATGAAGGTTATTTTCAGAAAGCAAATCTACCGGTGATGAGGATGCTGCACGAATTCCGGGTGCCGAGTGTTGAGGGCTTTCAGGTCGGGCAGGAGTTAAAGGTTGATTTGCTGAAGCCGGGTGATTATGTAACAGTTACCGGCTGGACCAAAGGCAGGGGTTTTGCCGGGGGTATGAAGAGGTGGGGCTGGAGCGGTGGTCCTGCATCCCATGGTTCAATGTCACACCGTCGGATTGGCTCGCTGGGCGCGGGTTCGTCTCCAGGACGGGTTCTACCCGGTAGAACTTTGCCCGGACATTATGGCTGTGAACGGTTGACCGTGAAGAATCTGAAGGTGGTGAAGGTGGAGCCGGAAAAGGGTGTGGTTTATGTCCGGGGGGCAATTCCAGGTTATCGCGGTTCAGCGGTTATTGTCCGAAAGGTAAGTTGAGATGGATGTTTTGAAACTGACCGGTGAAGTTAAAAAGACTGTTGAGCTTCCTGAGGACTGGTTTAATCGGGAAGGTCCTGCCAGTCTGCTCTGGGAGGCGGTGCGTTGTTATCTGGCAAATCAGCGTCAGGGAACCGCGAAGACCAAGACCCGGGCTGAAGTTTCGGGCACAGGCAAGAAGCCCTGGCCCCAGAAGCACACCGGTCGGGCACGGCATGGTTCAAGGCGGTCGCCAATCTGGGTTAAGGGTGGAATCGCCTGGGGACCAAAACCGCGAGATTATAGTTATGAACTGCCGAAAAAGGTGCGCCGTTATGCCCTGGCGTTAGCCCTGACCGTTAGAAATCGGGAGAACTCAATTAAGTTAATAGAAGATTTTGAACTGTCAGAGCCCAAAACCCGGGAGCTGGTAAAAATATTTAAGGGATTGGGGATGGTTGATAATGTACTGCTTTTAGTGCCCACGGTTTCTGAAAATCTGCGCCGGGCGAGTGCTAATCTGCAGTGGCTGGATGTAATGCCGGCTGCGCAGTTGAATACTTATGCGGTGTTGACCCATAATCTGGTGGTGTTTACGGAGAGCGGGTTGCACGAGTTTCTGGATAAGGTGGCAAAGGTTGATGAAAAGGTAAAAACAGGGGTATAATTTATGGAACCGAACAAGGTGGTACTGGGAGTGGTAATTACCGAAAAGTCGGAGCAGATGAAGGAGCAGGGTAATTGTTATACCCTGCGGGTCCATCCGGCGGCAAATAAGTATCAGATTCGGACTGCGGTTGAGCATTTGTTTAATGTTCATGTAACTGATGTCCGGGTGCTGAATTTTAAGGGGAAAAAGCGGCGGATGGGTATTTTTGAAGGCTATCGCCCGGACTGGAAAAAGGCGGTTGTGAAGATTAAACCGGGTGAGAAGATTGAGTTGCTGGAAAGGTAATTTATGGGAATTAAGGCATACCGACCGATAACACCGGGGAGAAGGCATTATACTGTTTCTGATTTTGCTGATATTACCAGGGAAGAGCCGTTTAAACCGTTGTGCGTTCCGCTGCGTAAGACCGGTGGAAGAAATAATTTAGGCAGAATTACCGCCAAATACCGGGGTGGTGGTGAGAAGCGGTTTTACCGGATAATTGATTTTCTGCGGGATAAGACCGGAATCCCGGCAAAGGTGGTTTCAATTGAATATGATCCGAACCGCTCTGCCCGGATTGCCCTGGTATGTTATGCTGATGGTGAATACCGGTATATTCTGTGTCCGGAGGGGTTGAAGGTTGGTGACCAGATTGCGTCGGGTGAAAATCTGCCAATTAGGGTTGGGAATGCGATGACCCTTGCTGATATTCCGGTCGGGGTGGAAATCCACAATCTTCAACTTTGTCCGGATAGCAGGTCTTTTCTTGTTCGTTCCGCAGGAACGGCAGCCCAGATTCTTGCTAAGGAGGAGGGCTGGGCGGTGGTGAAACTGCCGTCCGGTGAAATCCGGAAGTTTGACCTGCGGTGCTGGGCAACGATCGGCCGGGTTTCTAATGCCGAACATAAAGACATTTCCATCGGTAAGGCAGGTCGGTCCCGGCATATGGGGCGCAGGCCCAGGACCAGGGCGGTGGCAATGAACCCGGTTGACCATCCGATGGGCGGTGGTGAGGGGAAGAGTTCTGGTGGCAGACATCCCTGTTCGGAAAAGGGTATTATTGCCAAAGGCTACAAGACCCGCAATCCCAAGAAGAAATCCAGTAAACTTATTATTCGCAGGAGGAAGTAAGGATGGGCAGGTCAATTCGTAAGGGACCTTATGTTGATGAGCGGCTTTTCCGGCGGATAAAGGAGCTGGTGGAGAAGGGCGAGCGGCGGGTAATTAAGACCTATGCCCGGCGGAGTGTGATTCCACCGGAATTCGTTGGTCAGACAATTGCAATTCATAATGGAAATCGGTTCATTCCGGTTTACATTACCGAGCGGATGGTTGGGCATCGGCTGGGTGAGTTTGCACCGACCCGTACTTTCCGGGCGCATTCCGGACAGCGCAAGGAGAAGTCTCCAGAGGAGAAAAGGGAGCATTAAGGTATGGAGGCAATTGCCCGGAGCAGGTTTCAGCGTGGTTCAGCCAAGAAGTTAAATCGCATTGCCGAACTAATCCGGAATAAGGATGTGCCGACTGCGCTGGCAATAATGGCGTTCCTGCCGAAGCCTTCAAAACAGCCAATACTTAAGACCCTGCATTCTGCAGTTGCCAATGCCATTTCCCGAGCAGGCAAGGCAAAACTGAAGGAGGAGGACCTGGTGGTTAAAGAGGTTCGGATTGACCCGGGTCCGAATGTTTTGAAGCGGATGATGCCCGGACCCCGGGGTACTGCTTCGGTATTCGTAAGGAGAATGTGTCATATTTATGTTAAAGTTGGAACCAAGGAGGAGAAGGCTTAATTATGGGGCAGAAAACCCATCCATTAGGGTTCAGACTGGGAATTACCAAGGACTGGAAATCGGTCTGGTTTGAACAGAAGCAGTACCGTGATTTTCTGCTTGAGGATTTAAAAATCCGGCGCTACCTTGAGTCCAGACTGGCAGAGGCGATGATTGCCAATGTGGAAATCAAACGGGTCGGGAGCCGGATGACAATTACCATCCACACCGCTCGACCGGGAATGGTATTTGGGCCAAAGCGGCAGAATCTGGATGCGCTGCGCGAGGAGATTCGAAAACTGACCGGTGGTAATAAGGAGATTACGTTGCTGGTTGAGGTGGTGCGGGTGCCAGAACTGGAGGCAAAACTGGTGGCGCAGAATGTTGCCCGCCAGCTCGAGCAGCGGGTAGCACATCGCCGGGCAATGAAGAGGGCGGTGATGCAGGCGATGCGCCTCGGTGCGCTGGGGATTAAGATTATGGTCGGGGGCCGGCTCGGTGGGGCAGAGATTGCCCGCAGTGAATGGTATCGTGAGGGCCGGGTGCCATTGCAGACCCTGACCGCAGATATTGATTATGCGATTGATGTTGCCAAAACGATTGCCGGAACCTGCGGAGTCAAGGTGTGGATTTATAAAGGTGATATTCAACCGGCGAAAAGGAGTTAAGCGATGCTGATGCCGAAGAGGGTAAAATACCGCAAGGCGATGCGGGGCCGGATGAAGGGCAAGGCAACAAGTGCCAATCGGGTTGATTTCGGTGAGTTCGGGCTCATGGCACTGGAGCCGTGCTGGATTACCGCCCGGCAGATTGAGGCGGCACGGTTGTGTATGACCAAGTTTCTCAAACGTGCCGGGAAGATGTGGATTCGGATATTCCCGGATAAGCCGGTGAGCAAAAAGCCGGCAGAATCACGAATGGGTAAAGGTAAGGGCACACCAGAGGAATGGGTTAGTGTGGTCAAGCCGGGCCGGGTGTTGTTTGAGATTGGTGGACTGCCGAAAAATGAGGCGCTTGCCGCACTGCGGCTGGCAGCGAGTAAGATGCCCTGTCAGACCCGTCTGGTTGAACGGGAGGAATTTTCCTATGAAGGCTTCTGAACTGCGGGAACTGGGCAGGGAAGGAATTAAGCGCCGGCTGGCAGAGTTGCAGGATGAACTGCTTAAATTGCGGTTGCGTCGGGCAACCGAGGAGTTGCCGAATCCGATTCGGCTGCGGGTGTTGCGGCGGGACATTGCGCGCTGTCTGACCGTGCTCAAGGAATTGGAACACAAGGAAACTGGAGGCGAGAATGCGTAATTTGCGCCGAACTTTGGTGGGAACGGTGGTGTCGGCAAAGATGCAGAAGACGGTGGTGGTGCAGACCGAGCGGCTGGTGCCGCATCCGAAATATAAGAAGTATGTGCGACGCCGGACAAAACTTTATGCCCATGATGAGAAGGCAGAGTGTCAGGAAGGTGACAGGGTGCTGGTGATGGAGACCAGGCCTTTATCAAGATTGAAACGGTGGCGGGTGGTTAAGAAATTATGATCCAGGAATATTCAAGGTTAAAGGTTGCGGATAATTCTGGTGCCCGGGAGGCGATGGTAATTAAAATCTACGGTGGTTCCAAGCGGAAGTTTGGCTGGCTCGGCGATACGGTGCTGGTTACGATTAAAGATGCATTGCCCAACGGGCCAATTAAGCCGGGTGATAAGTCCAAGGCGGTGGTTATCAGGACGCGCAAGGAGTGGCGCAGGCCGGACGGGACTTATATCCGGTTTGATGACAATGCGTGTGTGCTGATTGATGATAAAGGCGAACCCAAGGGAACCCGGGTCTTTGGTCCGGTCGCCCGGGAATTGCGAGAAAGGCAGTTTACCAAGATTATTTCGCTGGCAACCGAGGTGGTTTGATGAAACTGCGTAAAGGTGATGTGGTTGAGGTGATTACCGGCGAGGAGAAGGGACGCCGGGGCAAGATTCTGCGGATTGAGTGGCATAAGGAGTCAAAAAGTTACCGGGCAATTGTTGAAGGGGTCAATCTTGCCAAGAAGCATCAGCGGACCCGTGGTCCGGACAAGCCCGGAGGCATTGTTGACCTGCCCAATCCGATTAATATTTCCAATCTCGTGCTCATCTGCCCGAAATGCGGTAAGCCGGCAAAGGTACGCCGGCAGGAGCATGAAGGCCGGCGGGTGCGGGTTTGTCGGGAGTGCGAAGAGATTATTGATGTATGAGCGCAAGATTAAAAGAACATTATCTGAATAAAGTGGTGCCGGCACTGGTCAGCCGGTTCGGATACAAGAACCGGCATCAGGTGCCAAGACTGGTTAAGGTGGTGATCAATGTCACCACCAAAGAGGCGGTGAACGATTCCAAGATACTGGATGTAATTGCCGAAGATCTGGCACAAATTACCGGCCAGCGGCCGGTGCGGACTTATGCCAAGCGGGCAATTTCAGCGTTCCGCATCCGGGAGGGGATGCCGCTCGGGGTCAAGGTTACTTTACGCGGGGAGCGGATGTATGAGTTTATTGACCGGTTCTTTAATCTGGCGGCACCAAAAATCCGCGACTTTCGCGGTTTTCCATTAGATTCCTTTGATGGCCGGGGCAGTTACAGTATCGGTTTGAATGAACAGGTAATTTTCCCGGAGATTGAGGTTTCCAAGGTGAAGAAGATTTTTGGAATGACGATAACATTTCAGACCACGGCAAAACACGACGATGAAGCACGGGCTTTGCTGGAAGAGTTGGGTCTGCCTTTTGCAAAAAGGAAGTGATATGGCAAGAAAATGTTTGATTGTTAAATCAAAGCGTGAACCCAAGTTTGAGGTCCGCAAGCACAACCGCTGCCAGATCTGTTTCCGGCCGCGGGCATATTACCGGAAGTTCGGACTCTGCCGGCTCTGTTTCCGGGAACTGGCACTCCGGGGAGAAATACCGGGTGTGCGGAAGGCGACCTGGTAAGGAGGAAGGCGTTGGATACGATTGCTGATTTTCTGACCACGATTCGGAATGCGCTTGCTGCCCGGCGTAAAGATGTGGCATTTACTTATACCAAAATGCGTTACGAGATTGCCCGGGTGCTAATGGAGGAAGGTTTTATCAATAATTTCCAGGTGAGTGGTGAGGGAGTGAAAAAGCAGATTATTGTCAGTCTCAAGTATCTGGAGGACGGTACGCCGGTGATCCGTGGACTGGAACGGGTTTCCAAACCGGGACGCCGGGTCTATGTGGGCTGTGACGAAATTCCGAAGGTGATGGGCGGGCTGGGAATTGCTATTCTGACGACGCCCAACGGGATAATAACCGATAAGGACGCGAGGCAGCGCCGGATCGGCGGTGAATTAATTTGCAAGGTGTGGTAATATGGCGAAAACATATCAGCCAATGACCGTGCCCGCAGGGGTGGAGATAAAATACGAACCCCAGCGGATAGTTGTCAAAGGGAAACTGGGGAGTTTGACGCTCAATCTGCCCGCCGGGATTACGGTAAAGCATTCGGACCACGAGATTACGGTTGATGCCGAACCCGGAGTGGCACGGGCAATGGTGGGCACCACCCGCGCCCATTTGAAAAATATGTTTGTAGGGGTAACTACCGGTTACCAGAAGGTGTTGGAACTGCGGGGAATGGGTTACCGGGTTCAGAAGACCAAAGCCGGGTTGCAGATTAACTGTGGATATTCGCATCCGGTAGATTTTCCGATTCCGGCTGGTATCAATATTGAGGTCAATCAGGTGCCCAATCCTGAGGATACAAAGGAACAGATGTTTGAGATTATTGTCTCCGGAATTGATAAGCAGCTGGTTGGTGATGTTGCTGCCCGCATCCGGGCAATCAAACTGGCAGACCCTTATCATGGCAAGGGATTTCGTTATCGCGGAGAACGGGTGCGCAAGAAGGCGGGTAAGCGCGCGGTCGGCACTCAGGGCTAATTTAAGTAAAATCTATACGGAACTTGACTCAGGCATAACGCCGGATAGGATTTTTTTATCAGCCCCATCGTCTAGTCCGGCCCAGGACGTCTGGTTCTCAGCCAGAAGACTGGGGTTCAAATCCCCATGGGGCTATTTTATTTATGAAATCAATTAAAATCATCGGCACGGGCCGAGCCCTGCCAGAAAAGGTGCTTACGAACTTTGACCTGGAGAAGATGGTTGACACCAGCGACCAGTGGATTGTGGAACGTACCGGTATCCGGGAACGAAGGATTGCGGATGAGGCAACCGCTACATCGGACCTGGCAGCGCGGGCACTGGAAAATGCCTGTCGCCAGGCAGGCTTGAAACCGGCACAACTGGATACCATCATTGTGGCAACATCAACACCGGATACGGTTTATCCGGCAACCGCCTGCTGGTTACAGAAAAAGCTCGGAATTGCGGGCAGTGCTGCATTTGACATCAGTGCGGGCTGTTCCGGTTTTCTCTTTGCGCTGGAGGTGGCGGCAAATCTCATTAGCACTGGAACTGCCAGACGGGCAGGGGTAATTGGTGCTGAAGTGATGTCCAAGGTGGTTAACTGGCAGGACCGGGCGACCTGCGTGCTTTTTGGCGATGGTGCCGGGGCAGCGGTGGTAATACCGGGTGATGGCGCAACCGGAATTGTCAGTTCTAACTGGGGGTGCGATGGTAATCTGGCGCCGTTGCTTTATCAACCGGCAGGCGGCACGAGGCTGCCGACCAGTGAAAAAACTTTGAAGGAAATGGCGCACACGGTTCATATGGAGGGTAATCAGGTATTCAAGCATGCGGTGCGCGCGATGGGCAACGCTTCGGTCAAGGCGCTGCAAGATGCAGGAATGACCGCCCAGGATGTTCAACTCTTCATTCCTCATCAGGCAAACATCCGGATTATGGAGGAGGCAAGGGTGCGGGCCGGAATTCCACCGGAAAAGATGTATGTTGTTTTGCACAAATATGGCAATATGTCCGCCGCGACCATTCCGGTGGCGATTGACGAGGCAAAGGAAGAGGGAAAGATAAAGGATGGTGATATAATCCTGCTCACCGCCTTTGGCACCGGTTTTACCTGGGCAGCAATGGTCTTGCGCTGGTAAAACCAATATCCACAAAGTTCATTTTTATCTTAAACTTGTTGCGCGCCCACTACCCAATTCAAAACAGACAAGAAAAATAGTGTTATCAGTAGCATTATCAAAACCGTCATTTTTACCGTTAGCGCAAGCATAACTTATACCGCTGTTCCTACCATTACCCTGACTCCGCACCCAACCCTTATCACCACCACCGCTAAAACCGTTCCCAGCACTATGCCCAAAACGATAACCCTAACCTTGCTCAAAACCCCGGTTCAGACCATCCTCTTTACCCTGCACCTCACCATTATCCCTACCCTCACCACCACCGTCCCTAAACCATCCCCGGATAACCGCAATTCGGCAGGCCTAAAAATTAATAACCACCTGAAAACCTGTCAATTACGATTTCTGACCGCCAAAAAAATGTTAAATTCGAACTAGAATCAGACTCTAACTGAATAGAGGTACTATATTCATCGCGTGCGTCCTGCCCTTTTTCCCTTTGTCATTGGCACTGCCCTTAGCGTGGTAATCGCAGAGCGATAGAACTTAGGTTACCCGCAAAGAGATTGCTTCCTGGCTTCGCGACACGAAGGGGTAAAGTTCGGTGTTGATACGTGCTGTAGAATCGGCAAGATGGTCATTTGCAGGTCCGTTTGGTTAATCTTGGTTAATCAGTGCTGGTTATTGTTGACTATCAGGGCATTTTTGGTACATTATTTTCTTAAGGTCATTGGGTGTTGAAATGAGTAAAATTAGCGAACCGGCAGCGGGTGCGCGCTGGTTTAATGCCAGCGAGTTTCTCTCCGGGCTGCGGCGTATCAATCTGTTTGCCGGTGGCTATGGTTCGGGGAAGAGTGAGATTGCGGTTAATTTTGCGTTGAGTCTGGCAGAGGAGGGAAGGCAGGTGGCAATCGCTGACCTTGATATTGTTAATCCTTATTTTCGGAGCCGCGAGGCAAGGGCGGTGCTGGAGGCGCGAAATATCAGGGTGCTGATGCCACCGGTGACGATGATGGAGACCGATCTGCCAATGCTCGGACCAGAGATAAAGGGGGCACTGGTGAATGAGGATGGTTATCTGGTGCTGGATTTGGGGGGCGACCCGGTTGGGGCAAAGGTGATGGCAAGTTTGAGAAATGGAATAAATTCTGATAATTATTGTGGTTTTTTTGTGCTGAATTCCCGGCGTCCTTTTAGCAGTACCGTGGATGAGGTGAGGGGGATGATAAGGGGAATTGAGGGGGCGGCGGGGTTGCCGATAACGGAATTGGTTGTGAATTCGCATTTGATTGATGAGACCAGTGCCGAGGTGATAAAAGAGGGAATTAAACTGGCGGAAGGTGTGAGCCAGGTGACAAATAAGCCGGTCGGTTTTGTGGTGGTTGAGCGCCGGATGTTGAAGGAGGTAGCACCTGAGAATATACCTTATCCGGTGCTGATATTGGACCGGCAATTGTTGAAACCATGGGAGCGGGCAGAGCTGTTGGGCCCGAAACGTTTTAAAATTTAAGGAGTGTAATGTGGCAAGAAAGGCAAAGGTAACAATAGATAAGAATCGGTGTAAGGGTTGTGAGTTGTGTGTAAATTTCTGTCCGAAGCAGGTGCTGGCGATGTCCAAAGAGATAAACGATAAGGGGTATTTTTATGCCCAGGTGGTTAATCAGGAGGCATGTATCGTCTGCCGATTTTGCGGGTTGATGTGTCCGGATACGGCAATTGAAATTGCCGTTGAGGAGCCCGAGAAGACGGAGGTGGGGACAAATGGGTAAAATTTTGATGAAGGGTAACGAGGCGATTGCTGAGTCCGCAGTGCGTGCCGGCGGTCTTCTTTATTTCGGTTATCCAATCACTCCGCAGTCGGAGATTGCGGAATATCTTGCCCATCGGATGCCCGAGGTGGGCGGGGTTTTTCTGCAGATTGAGAGCGAGGTGGCGGTGGCAAATGTGCTTTATGGTGCGGCGGGAGCAGGTGCCCGGGTCTGGACATCATCCTCAAGCCCGGGAATTAGTTTGATGATGGAGGGGGTTTCGTATATTGCCGCATCAGAACTGCCCTGCGTGATTGTCAATATCGTCCGGTGTGGACCAGGGCTGGGAGGCATTCTGCCTTCCCAGGGTGATTATTTCCAGGCGGTCAAGGGCGGAGGGCATGGCGATTACCGGTGTCTGGTGCTGGCGCCCTCTTCGGTGCAGGAGGCGGTTGATTTGATGCCTTTGGCATTTGACCGGGCAGACCGTTATCGGAATCCGGTAATGGTGATTGGTGACGGGATGATTGGTCAGATGATGGAGCCGGTGGAGTTTAAGGAGCAAAAGTTTCCACCATTACCCCCAAAGGATTGGGCAACGACCGGTTGTAAGGGGAGAAAGCCGAATGTTGTTAATTCGCTCTACCTTGATCCGGTTGTTGAGGAGCAACTGAATTTTAAACTGGCAGCGAAGTATGAGCAGATGCGGAAGAATGAGGTGCGTTTTGAGGAGTATCGGACCGACCGGGAGCTGGACTGTCTGTTGGTGGCTTATGGAACAACTGCCCGGGTTTGCAAGACCGCAATTCAGCGCCTGGATGAGGAGAAAATTTGTGCCGGACTTTTGAGGCCAATTACGTTGTTTCCGTTTCCTGAGGATAAGATTTACGAACTTGCCCAGCGGTCAAAGGTGGTTTTGACGGTGGAGATGAGTACCGGTCAGATGGTGGAGGATGTGCGCCTGGCAGTTGGCAGAACTAAGCCAGTTTATTTCTTTGGTCGGGCAGGGGGAATGGTGCCCAGCCCGGAGGAGGTGATTGAAGTGGTGAGGAAATATGTTGAGGGAGGTGGTAGATGAAGGTTGTGTTCAAACGGCCCGAGTCTTTAAGCGTGACGCCAACCCATTACTGTCCAGGATGCACGCACGGGATTGTGCACCGATTGGTTGCCGAGGTAGTTGATGAGTTGGGTTTGCGGGAGCGAACGGTCGGGATTGCACCGGTAGGTTGTTCGGTATTGGCGTTTAATTACTTTAACTTTGATTTTCAGCAGGCTGCCCATGGCCGGGCACCGGCGGTGGCTACCGGTATTAAGCGTGCCCGTCCCGATTTGATTGTGTTTACCTATCAGGGCGATGGTGACCTGGCGTCAATTGGTATGAGTGAGATTATACATGCCGCGAACCGGGGAGAGAAATTTACAGTGGTTTTTATTAATAATGCGATTTATGGAATGACCGGGGGCCAGATGGCACCGACCACGATGCCCGGTCAGGTGACCACCACTTCGCCCCGCGGGCGGGATGTTAATGATGTTGGTTATCCGATAAGAATGTGCGAGTTGCTGAGTTCACTGCGCACCCCGGGTTTTGTGGAGCGGGTGGCAGTTCATAATCCGAAACAGGTGCTAAATGCACGCCGGGCACTGAAACAGGCATTTATGTATCAACGCGACAATATCTGTTTTTCTTTTGTTGAGTTTTTGTCAACCTGCCCGACAAACTGGGGGATGTCCCCGGTTCAGGCGACGAAATGGCTGGAGGAGAATATGTTGCCTTATTACCCAGTAAAGAATTTTAAGATGCCAGAAACCGCGGAGGCGAAAAATGCAGATTGAGACGGTATTTGCCGGTTTTGGCGGTCAAGGGGTAATGCTTGCCGGTAGAGTGCTTGCCGAGGTCGGAATGAAGATGGGGAAAGAGGTGGTCTGGTTGCCTTCCTACGGTCCGGAGATGAGGGGCGGGACTGCCAATTGTGTGGTTATTATTGCTGACGAACCAATTGCTTCGCCGATTGTCGCCCATCCTCGCGATGCGGTGGTGATGAACCGGCCCTCGCTGGAAAAGTTTTGTGCTGCCCAGAAACCGGGCGGTTTTGCAATTGTCAATAGTTCATTGATAAATATCCGGCCGGAGCGGAATGATATTAAAATAGTTGAAGTTCCGGCAAATGAAATTGCCATTGCAGCCGGTAGTGGTCGGGCGGCAAATATGGTAATGCTGGGTGCGTATGTTGGAGCGACCGAAATTGTTTCCCTGGAGGCGGTGCTGGAGCAGGTGAAAGAGGAGTTTTCCGCCAAACCAAAACTGATTCCGATGAATTTGAAGTGCGTTGAGGAAGGGTATAAAATTGGAAAAGAGACGGTAGTTAGTTTGGCGCGTTGATTTGAATATTTAAAATAGCTATCCAATAATTTAACAGCCAGTTAACAATTTAAGAATCCTACCCTACCTGATAGTGGCTGCCAAAGGAATCGGGGAAATTTTAAGTAATAAATAGTTTACCGACTTTAAGTTTTTAATTATCAACAATTTGAATATTTAATAAGATTTTTTGGTCTGTTTTAATTTTTTCTTGACAGAAATAAAAGTGGGGATATAGTAATTTTTAGATATATGAAGTGGATAATTATGTGGAAATGTGTGGAAAATAAGGGGTGGTGGTAGATGGTGGGGGTGGGAAGATTTATCGGAGAATTTGAGTATACGATTGACGGTAAGGGCAGGCTCGCGGTCCCCGTAGAGTTCAGAAAGAAGCTAAGTCCGGATGAGAATAAGTTTATATTTTTGCCCGGACGGTTTCAAACAATAGAAGTCCACCCCTCCACAGAATGGAACGACTACGAGGACCGCGTGCTGCGCCATCTGCCCGAACATACTGAAGAGGCGCAGCGGTTTTTTATTTTGCTCTATTCTCAGGCTGGCGAAGCCACTCTTGATGTTCAGGGACGGGTGTTGTTGCCGAAGCATCTGCGGGAATGGGCAGGGATTAAAAATGATGTGGTGATAACCGGCGCCGGGAAGTATTTTTTGATCTGGGAGCCGGAGCGCTACCGTAAGTTTGTTGCCGAGTCAATGCTGAATTATCAGCGCGACCGGAATGAAGCCGGCCGGCAGGCATGGGAGATGATGTTACGGTTTCGGGGAGATGTCCGGAAAGATTGACCATGTGCCGGTGCTGGTTAACGAGGTCGTTGAGATACTAAAGCCATGCCTGAGTACCGGAACGATTATCGATGCGACCGCAGGGGGTGGGGGGCATCTGGCGGCACTTGCCCGGGAGCTGAGAGGGTCGTTTCCAGAGGCAAGGCGCTGGGGAAGGCTGGTCGGACTTGATGTTGACGCGGAAGCAATTGCGGTCGCAGAATCAAGATTAGGCGCATTCGGGTGTAAGGTCCTGCAGGAATCATTTTCCGGGCACTTCCCGGATAGTGGTTCTGAGTTGCCAATGATTTTGTTGATGCAAGCAAGTTATGTGGATATGAGAAAAATAGCTGAACGACTGGGAATTCAACCGGTAACCGGGGTGCTGATGGATTTGGGGTTATCTTCATATCAGTTGCAGCCCGAACGGGGATTTTCTTTTGAGCAGGATGGTCCGCTGGATATGCGTTTTGACCGGCAGGGGAAACGGCAGCCAGCGCGCGATTTGTTGAGGCAGGCAAGTGAGCAGGAGATTTACACCTGGTTGCGGGTTTACGGCGAGGAACCGATGGCAAAGAGGCTGAGCCGGGAGATTTATCAGGCACGGCGGGAAATTGATACTACTAAGGAGCTGGCGGCGGTGGTTGCCCGGGTTGTGCCGAAAAGAAATTTGAGAAAGAGGCTTGCCCGGGTTTTTCAGGCTTTAAGGATTGTGGTAAATGATGAGTTGACCAATCTCCGGCTCGGGCTTGAAGCGGCAATTAAACTTCTAACCCCTGGTGGCCGGCTGGTGGTGCTCTGTTACCAGTCAGGCGAGGACCGTTGTTTTAAGTCGGTTGTCCGGGAGAATAAGGAGCTGGTGCGGATTTTAACACGCAAACCGGTTCGTCCCGGGCGGGAAGAGGTTATGGTTAATCCCCGGGCAAGGAGTGCCCGGTTAAGAGCGATTGAAAAGGTTGCCGTTAAATTTGAAAGCAAAGGGGAGGTAAGATGAAGGCAAATGGAACCTGGAAGGTGATTTTGATTATGCTGGTTTTTTGCGGGTGTGCGCTGGGTTGTCTTTATCTGCATGCAACCAGCATTAGATTGACAAGGGAGTTAACCGCAGTTGATACCCAGCGGCGGCTGGTTGAGGAACGGATTGAGATGTTGACGGTTGAACTGGAACAGATGAAGGGGTTCTGTCGGCTGGAGTCGCTATGGGGGGCGAGTGATAATAAAGTGGCCGAGCGCGCAAGCCGGGTGGAATTGACCGCAAATGAGCATCTTGGGGTCCAGCCAGCGACAAATACGGAAGAGACGCCAGGGCAAGCGGTAGCGGTTGAGTATCGTCGGGAACGGACCGGGAGATGAGGCAACGGGAAAAGCGCGGGAAGATTCTGCTGTTTTGTTTTTTTGCGGTCTGGGGTTTTCTGTTTGTCAAACTTGCTGAAGTGCAGATTGGGAAGCGGCATTATTATCAGCATGAGGCGAAGAAGTTGCATTTCAAGCGGATTGAACTGCTGGGGGAACGGGGGCGGATTTATGACCGAAAAGGCCGGGCGCTGGCGTTGAATCGTCTTTGTTGTTCTATTCAGATTTTGCCCAGTTATGTGCGGGATAAGGATACCCTGGCTGAGATTTTAGCCAGTTTTGGACTGGGTACGGTTGAAGAGAACCGGGCGTTGCTTAACCGGCACAAGCGGTTGTTCTGGTTCAGAAGGTTTGTGGATTTTGGAGTCGGAGATTCACTGCGAAAGGTGCTGACCCGACGGCGGTTTATCAATGCGGTCTTGGTCCAGGATGATTATGAGCGTATTTATCCATTTGGTGAATTTTGTGCAGATGTGGTTGGATTTATGGGAGCGGAACGGGGGCTTGCCGGGGTGGAGTGGGAGTTTGATTCGCTACTGCGGGGAGTACCAGGCTGGATTATGTTGCAGAAAGATGCGCGGGGCTGGACTCATCCCTCGCCTAATCTGCCGATGAAAAAGCCGAGACCCGGAGTTGATATTTGTCTGACAATTGATGCGGATATTCAGCGGATATGCTATGAGGCTTTGGCGCACGGCGTTGATGAGTGTGGTGCCAAACAGGGGGCGGTAATTGTGCTGGATGCAACGAGCGGAGCGATTCTGGGGGCGGTTGATTTCCCGGGTTATGAGCCGAAGCGGTTTGCAGATTTTCCCAAGGAGCGTTATAAATTGAACGCGGTTGCCGATCAGTTTGAGCCCGGTTCGAGTTTTAAGATTGTTATCTGTGCGGCAGCACTGGAGGATTCAGCGCCGGAGCGTTTTACCGGCCGGTTGTATGATGTCTCGGCAGGGTTTATTCAAATCGGGAGTAAAAAAATAAAGGATGTGCACCCTAATGGCGTGCTTTCTTTCGACAGCGTGTTTATTCAATCTTCCAATCCAGCCTGTGCCCTGATGTCATTTGAGGTTAATCCCGAAGTTTATTATACAGTTGCCCGGAAACTGGGGTTTGCCGAGAAGATTGGAATTGGTTTTCCAGATGAAGGGAGTGGGCGTCTGGACACACCAGCCAGGTTGAGGAACCGGTTACGGTTTGCAACCATTTCTTTTGGTCAGGGGGTAACGGTAACTTTGTTGCAGATGGCAGCGGCTTATCTGTGCGTGGCAAATGATGGTAAGTATCTGAAACCTTATCTGGTGGAAGGGACAGGCTGTCAACTTTTTTTGGGGGGGGCAAGGTTATCGAAAGTTCAGCGCACAGTCGTGCGCCAGGCGCTAAGGGAGGAGACGGCGAAAAGGATGAAGGATATCCTGGAGCGGGTGGTACGCAACGGAACCGGAAAACTGGCGGCGATTGAAGGGGTAAGTGTTTGCGGTAAGACCGGAACCGCTCAAAAGGTGGAGCCAAGTGGCGGGTATTCAAGTACGCGGTCGTTGATGAGTTTTATCGGTTTTCTACCGAAGGAACAGCCACGTTATGTTATTGCAGTGATGCTGGATGAGCCAACTAAATACCGGTTTGCCGGCAGTACCGCATGTCCGGTTTTCCGTGAGATCGGGGAAAGGTTGTTAAGGCTGGATGAAGCGGTTAGCCGGGAACAAGCGGTTGCGGCGGTGAGGCGGTAGGATATGATTGAGATTGCCAATGGGTAATGGTGAGCGAATAAAGACGCTGGGGGAACTGATTACCGGTGTCCCCTGTGAAATAATAACGGCGGGAACCAGCGGAAAGGGTCCGGGACCAGCGGAGATTAAAATTAAAGGGCTTGCCTATCATTCGGCAAAGGTGAGTCCGGGTTTTCTTTTTGTCGCGATCGATGGAACAAAATTTTCCGGAAACGATTTTATTGATGAGGCAATCAATCGGGGAGCGGTTGCGATAGCGACCAATGATCCGAGAAGGGTGAAAAAGAGCTGGGTAACGGTGATTCAAACCCGTTTTCCCCGGCGTTTTCTTGCCCAGATTGCCAATCGGTTCTACGATTTTCCAGCGCGGAAACTGCAGCTGGTTGGTGTTACCGGAACCAATGGGAAAACAACTACCTGTTATCTCACCCGTTCGGTTTTGCGGGAGATGGGACAGGAACCAGGGTTTATCGGAACGATTGAGTATTTTGATGGCTCGGAGAAGAGAGTGGCAGGTAATACCACGCCTGAAAGTTTGGATATGGTGCAGCTGCTTTTTAGAATGGTAAATAACAAGGTCCAGGTGTGTGTAAGTGAGGTCTCATCGCACGCACTGGAACTGGACCGGGTTTTTGATCTGGATTTTCGGGTGGCAGTTTTTACTAATTTAACTCAGGACCACCTTGATTTTCATCGGACGATGGAAAATTATCGGCGAGCAAAGATGAAACTATTCCAGGCGCTAACGCCCGGGGCGTTTGCCGTAGCTAATTTTGACGACCGGACCGGTGCCGGCATACCAGCATTGACCAGAGCAAAGGTAATCGGTTTTGGAACAAGACCAGAACCAGAGGTGATACTGGAGCGAGAGCACAATGTGATTGATTACATCTGGGGAGAGGTTAAACAGGTTACCGGTGATGGGTTAAACTGCAAAATTCATCTTAAAAGTCAGGAGAAAAGCCCAATTCAGGTGCATTTAAAACTGGCAGGCAGACATAATCTTTTGAATCTGCTGGCGGTGTTCGGGATTGGCAGGGCGCTGGGCTGGGATTTAGAGGTGATAAACCGCGGCGTCGCAAAACTGGAGTCAGTCCCCGGAAGACTGGAGCGAATTAAAAATGACAGGGGATTCCAGGTATATGTTGATTATGCGCATACGCCCGATGCTTTACAGCGGGTGCTGGAGACGGTGCGGGAGTGGACCAGGGGACGGGTGATTGTGGTATTTGGGTGTGGTGGTGACCGGGACCGGGGAAAAAGGCCGTTGATGGGGAAGGTGGCAGCGCAGCTGGCTGATATGGTTGTTGTAACTTCTGATAATCCGAGAAGTGAGGAACCAGAAAAAATTATTGAAGAAATTCTTGAAGGGATTGAAACCCGACGGCTTAAGGACAAGAGTGGCTGTATCGTTGAGGTGGATCGGAGAGAGGCTATTCGGCAGGCACTGACTCTGGCTCAGCCCGGTGATACAGTGATAATTGCCGGAAAGGGGCACGAGGATTACCAGATAATCGGTACGGAACGCCATCATTTTGACGACCGTGAGGTGACACGGGAAATTCTCAAGAGTATTCAGGAGACCGGATGTTAAATTATTTTTTGACACCACTTGCCCGAAATTTTGGGCCGCTTAATCTTTTCCGTTATATAACTTTTCGCGCGGCAATGGCCGGGGCAATAGCAATTGTGCTTACTTTGTTATTGGGCGAACCACTGATTAGATTATTGAAAAAATTACAGGTCGGGCAGAATATTCGGGAAGAGGTTCCGGAAAGGCACCGTCAGAAGGCAGGGACGCCGACCATGGGTGGGGCACTGATGCTGATTTCGGCAATAATTGGAATCGTGCTTTTCGGTGACCTGACCAATCAGGCGGTGCTTTTGGGCCTGGGTGTGCTGGTGTTGCTCGGAATACTTGGCTTCTGGGATGATTATGTGAAGGTGCGCGGGGGCCGGGCACGGGGTGTTAACAAACGCACGAAACTAGTTTTTCAGTTGCTGGTTGCCGGCGGAGTTGGTGCAATACTTTATTTTTTACCCGTTGACCCCGGGCAGAAAAGCAAGACCAATTTTCTGCTTTTTAAAAATATTATCCTGGACTTCGGTATCTTCTATATTCCGCTGGTGATGTTGGTGCTTGTTGGTTCCTCTAACGCAGTGAACCTGAGCGACGGGCTTGATGGTCTGGCACCAGGTTTGCTGGCGGTGGCGCTGGGTAGTTATACCGTGCTGTGTTATGCGGCCGGTAACTTTAAGATTGCTCAGTATCTCAATATTCAATTTGTACCGATTGCCGGTGAAATGACGGTTTTCTGTCTGGCGCTTACCGGTGCCTGTCTGGGGTTTCTCTGGTTTAATTCCTATCCGGCAGAAATTTTTATGGGCGATACCGGTTCCCTGCCGCTGGGTGGGGCGCTGGGGCTTGCCGCAATCATATCCAAACATGAGTTGCTGTTGCCGATCATCGGGGGTGTGTTTGTAGTAGAAGCGGGTTCGGTGCTGTTACAGGTTATATATTTTCATTCTACCGGGGGAAAGAGAATCTTTCGGATGGCACCACTGCACCATCATTATGAGTTGAAAGGCTGGGCCGAGCCCAAAATCGTAACCAGATTTATGATAATTGCGGTGCTGTGCGGTATGATAGCACTGGCAACACTTAAGGTAAGATGATGCTGGATTCATTTAAGAATAGTGTTCAGGGGCGGATGTTTGTTATTTTAGGACTGGGCCGCGCGGGGCGGGCACTCAGCCAGGCACTGTTGAAGGCAGGGGCAAAGGTAATAGCCTATGAGGAAAATGAGCAGGTGTGGAACGGGTTTGCGGTTCGGGCGCTTTTAAATATTGGTTTGAGGCGAATCCGAAAATTCAATGAGCGGCTGTTTAATTTTGAACCGGTGGTAATAGCCAGTCCCGGAATTGCACCTGAGCATCCGGCAGTGCTATTTTTTGCAGAAAATGGTATCCCGGTATATGATGAACTTGATTTTACCAGTCGATTTTTAACTGGAGAGTTGATTGCGGTAACGGGGACGAATGGTAAATCAACTACGGTGACGATGATAGCGGAAATACTGCGGCAGGCCGGGAGCAAGGTTTTTGTTGGTGGTAATCTGGCACCAGGGCAGCCACTTGCTCGGGCACTTAATATCGGGAAAAGAGATTTTTATGTCGTTGAAGTATCCAGTTTTCAGTTGAGTCGTTCTCAATGGTTGGCACCAAAGGTCGCGGTGCTTTTGAATATCAGCGGTGACCATCTGGACCGGCATCGTTCATTTGCTGAATATGTGCGCTGCAAGTTTCGCTTGTTTGCGCGTCAGCAACCTGATGACTGGGCGGTTCTAAACTCAGATGACCCGATGGTCCAAAATCAGTTATCAAAGGTGAGGGCACAAAAACTGTTCTTTTCGCTTATAAAAAAGGAAGCAGATGGTTATCTTAACCACGGTTGGTTCTATTTTAAGGGTAAACCGGTCGCACGGGTAGCTACCTTGCTTGAACAATTTACCGGCAGGGAGTATTCAGGTATTACCAGTAGGTTGTTCAATTTAGAGCGTCTGCCAGTGGTGGAGAATGCGATTGCCGCGGTGGTGGTAGCAAAGGCTTTGCAGGTTCCGGTGCCGGTAATAAGTGAAGGATTGAAACGGTGGCGACCGTTACCGCACCGGCTGGAGTTTGTCCGCACTGTTAAAGGTGTTCATTTTTTTAATAATTCAATGTGCACCAATCCGCAAGCCGGTATCAAGTCGTTGCTTGCCTGGCGAAAAAAAGTTGTCCTGATTGCCGGGGGAAAAGAGAAGAATGTCGACCCCGGTGAATATATCAGGGTAATGAAGGAACGGGCAAAATGGGTTGTGTTGTTAGGAGAGAACAGTCGCAGGATTGCCGAGGGGTTGAGCCGGCTTGGTTTTAAGAATCATGAAATTGCCCGCACAATGCGGGATGCGGTGGTAAGGGCTTATCGGTATGCGAAACCGGGCGATGTTGTTCTGTTTGCGCCAGGCTTTGCCTCATTTGATTTATTTAAGAATTTTCAGACCAGAGGAAGGGCATTCAAAGATGCGGTCTGGCAGTTACAGTAGAAGCGGTCTGTGGATGGTGCCGGGCAGTGGGGCTGGGTTTTACAATTTGAGTAACCGTTCGGATCCCATACTGGCAAGCATACCAAACTCAGCGATTGATTATCCACTGTTTTTGTTGCTATGTGCGTTCGGTTGCATTGGACTGATTGCGGTTTATGCCTCTACCTATCATATGGGTTCCAGTTATCTTAAATCGCATTTGCTCCGGCTGGGCATTGGTTTTATTGCCCTTTTGTTGGCGATGAAAGTCAACCTTCGCCGGCTGGCGAGCCGAAACTTTCAATGGCTGATGTTGATAATTACACTCGGATTGTTGGTCGGTGCGATAATTTATGGGAACATTGGCGGCGAAGTCGCCCGCCGGCGGTTGGGTGTTTTTCAACCGCAGGAGTTTGCGAAGTTTGCGCTGATAATCTGGCTTGCTGGTTATTTTGAAGAGTTGAATGAGTCCGGCAGGAAACAGAGTTTTATCAATGCGGTGGTCAAACCCGGGATGGTGGTTATGGTTGTGGTTGGGGTTACGCTGGCGCAGCCGGCAGTGGGGACAGGTGTAATTGTTGCGATTGCCAGTTTTGTGCTGTTTGTTTTTGCCGGGGTAAGGTGGCGTTATCTGTTGACAATTGTAGTTGTGGCCGGACTGCTGATCGGTGCAGGGTTAAAAATCATGCCCGCGTTGAGGAATACAAAGTTTCGCTATATCCCGGAAAGGTGGGATAATTTTGTTGCTGGCGACCGTTATCATCAGCAGCAAGCACTGATTGCTTTGGGGTCAGGCGGACTATTTGGGAAGGGGCTGGGTGAAGGACGGCAGAAGTATTATTTTCTACCTAAGTTACATAAAGATTTTATCTTTTGTACAATTGGGGAAGAGTTTGGTTTTCTCGGGTGTTCGGTAATTTTCCTCTTGTACGCCCTGCTGCTATTGAGAATGGTTAAGATTGGAGAGCAGTCAGCAACCGAATTTGGCAGGTTGTTGAGCGGCGGGGTTGGGGCGGTAATTACCGTTTATGCAATGGTACACATCCTGGTTTCGCTGAATGTGGTGCCCTGTACTGGTCAACCGTTGCCTTTTATTTCCTACGGTGGTTCTGCGCTGGTGGCAAATATGTTTGCAACCGGGCTGGTGTTGAATGTTTCCAGACATAAAAGGAGTGGCTTTGAAGAAGAGGGTATTAATGGTCGCGGGTGGAACCGGTGGCCATATTTTCCCAGGCCTGGCATTGGCTGAAGAACTGAGTAACCACGGAGTGGAAGTGGTCTGGGTCGGGAGAAGTAATAGTATGGAGGAGACAGTTGCCCGGGGGGCTCATTTTCAGTTTGAAGCGGTGAGCGCGGGGCAGATTGTTGGTAAGAGTTTTACGGGCAGATTGCAGGGGCTGATAGCGACGGTAATCGGGTTTTTTCAGGCGTTGAGAATAATCGAGAAAACAAACCCGGATGGGGTAGTTGGTGCGGGGGGATTTGTGGGGGTACCGGTGCTTTTAGCCAGCCGTTTTAAAGGGGTTAAATTTTTTCTATTAGAGCAGAACTGTATTCCGGGTAAAAGTACCAGGTTCTTTGCCCGCTGGGCAGAGGAGGTCTTTCTGACCTTTCCGGTTGAAGGAGGGATTGCCGGTAGGTGGAGTGTGACCGGTACGCCGTTGCGACGGGGGGTAGTGGAACGGTGTGTCCGGACTGATTTCGTGTCGCACCGAGGTAGCGGTTCTACACCAGATAGCAGGCGGACATTACTGGTGTTCGGGGGCAGTCAGGGTGCCCGGGCTTTGAATCTGGCAGCCCTGGACCTGGCTGCAACCTTGACCAATCTTCAAGTAGTGATCGTTACCGGCCGACGGGATTATCCGTTAATGAAGTCACTGGTTCGTTCCAAAAACTGTGAGATTGTTGAGTGGACCGACCATCCCGAAGATCTGTACTCTCGGGCAACACTGGCAGTTACCCGGGCGGGCGCGCTGGTGCTTTCGGAGTTGCTGGCGTTCGGGATTCCGATGATTATCGTCCCGTTTCCCTATGCGGCTGACCGGCATCAGGATGCGAATGCCCGTTATGTGGCAAAAATTGGTGCGGGAATAGTGCTGGAGCAGACACAGTTGTCCGGGTTGACCAGTTTGGTTCAGATGTTACTGGCAGACGCTGATAAACTTCAGATGATGCGCCAGCGGGCGCGGGAGGTGGCACGGATTGATGCCGGGGCGGTAATTGCCCGCCGGATTTTATCAGTACTCAATAAGGGAAAGGAACAGGCGGTATGTTCGGCAGATTAAAAAGGGTTCACTTTGTGGGAATCGGGGGCGCAGGGATGTCCGGTATTGCCCTTGTGCTTAAGAATCTTGGTTTTGAAGTTAGTGGGTCGGACATTCAGGCAAGCGAAGTGACAGAACGGTTGAGCCGGGAGGGAATTAAGGTTTATATTGGACATCAGGGGGAAAATTGTGCCGGTGCCGAAGTGGTAGTTTTTTCCACGGCGATAACCGATGACAATCCGGAACTAATTTATGCGCGGAACAGGAATATACCGGTAATTAGAAGGGCGGAGATGCTGGCGGAACTGATGCGTTTGAAATTTAGTATTGCGATATCCGGCAGCCACGGCAAGACTACAACTACTTCACTGGTTACCCATATTCTAACCCGTGCCGGATTTGACCCGACGGCGGTTATCGGGGGCAGGATTGTCGGGGCGGAAACCGGTGCACGACTCGGACAATCAGAGTATCTGGTGGCAGAGGCGGATGAAAGTGACCGTTCGTTTGTTTTGCTTTATCCGGCAATTGCAGTGGTAACTAACATTGAACCGGAGCATCTTGATTACTATAAAAATATCCAGGATTTGAAGAAAGAGTTTGTGCGGTTTGTTAACCGGGTTCCATTTTATGGAAGCGTGGTTTTGTGTATGGATTCGCCGGCGGTGCGGTCAATTCGGAGCCGGGTTGAACGTCGGGTTGTAACCTATGGTGTTGATACGGATGCCGACTTTACGGTTCAGGATGTCCAGCTTTATCGGTTCAGTTCAGCATTTACGGTTGTCTATCAGGGAAAACCGGTGGGTCGTTTCAGTTTAGCCATGGCGGGAAAACATAATGTGCAAAATGCGCTTGCCGGGATTGCGGTTGGGACTGAAGTGGGGATAGATTTTTCCACCATTGAACAGGCACTGGCGACTTTTACCGGTGTGCATCGGCGACTGGAGCGTAAAGGTGAGGAACGGGGGATAGTGGTTTTTGACGATTATGGGCACCATCCCACCGAAATCCGGGTTACGATTGAAGCGTTACGACATGCATACCCGGATAGCCGGATTTTTGTTATCTTCCAGCCACATCGCTATACCCGGACCAAGTTACTGGCTGATGAGTTTGGCGATGCTTTTGACTATGCGGACGAGGTGTTGATTACCGGGATTTATGCGGCTGCCGAACCACCAATTCCAGGTGTGGATGAGCGGTTGATCCTTGAGGCAATCAGGTGTCGGGGAAGAACCGGGCTGACAGTGCATCATCTGCCCGAACTGGAGGAAGTGCCCAAATTCGTGGTGCCAAGACTGAAAGCCGGAGATGTGGTGCTGACATTAGGAGCGGGCAGTATTACCAGAATGGCAGATACGGTATTAAAGCTTATTCGGGAGCAGCCGTGATGTCGGAAGCCTGGCAGGAATTGCTAAGCAAAGCTGTTGCTGAATCGGGCGGGGAGATAGTATTTAATGAACCGCTTGCCCGGCATACCAGTTTCCGAATTGGCGGTCCGGCTGATGCGCTGGTAATTATTAAGAACCGAAAGGGGTTGGACCGGTTACGGAAGGTTTGTCTGGAAGCCGGTTTGAGGATAATAGTGCTCGGAAGGGGAACTAATGTGCTGATTTCCGACCAGGGGATTAGGGGCGTAGTTGTAAAACTGGAAGGGGAATTCAGCCAGGTTGAAGTCAACGGCAACCGTATTTTTGCCGGTGCCGGTGTTTTGCTTGACCGGATTGCCGAGGTTGCTGAGTTGAACGGATTGAGCGGTGCGGAGTTTCTTGCCGGGATTCCGGGAACAGTTGGGGGCGGTCTGATGAGTAATGCCGGGGCATTCGGGCAGAGTCTTGCTGACATAGTTCAGGAAATTGAAGTAATGGCAGGGGATGGGAATGTTCGGGTACTGAAACGAGCCGAGTTAAACGCGGGTTACCGTCAGCCGTTAATTCCCACAGGATGCTGGGCGTTAGCAGTGGTGCTGGAACTGAGCAAGGGAGCAGCTCGCAAGGGCAAGGAAATTCGTGCTGAGCGCTGGCGCAAACATCCGACCGCACCTTCTGCTGGTTCATTTTTCAAAAATCCGGCATTAACTTCGGCAGGCAAGTTGATTGAGCAATGCGGTCTCAAGGGGCTGGTACTGGGGAAGGCAGCGGTTTCGGATAAACATGCCAATTTTATTATCAATCTGGGTAATGCCCGATTTGTTGAAGTTTATGAACTTACGCAAATTATTAAGGCAACAGTTGAAGAAATGACCGGTATTGAGCTTGATGAGGAGGTGCGAGTGCTTCCAGACTCGGGCTCAACCGGCGATAGGAGGTAAGCAATGTCAAAATTAAAAAGGATTGCTGCAATTGATATCGGGACAACAAAAATTGTCTGTATGATTGCCGAAGTGGATACCAGCGGTAAGACCGAGATCAAAGGGTTCGGAGTTGCGCCGCCAGATGGTTTCCGGCTGGGGGTGGTTATCAGTCTGGATAAGGCAACTGAATCCTGTTCCCGGGCAATTGAACAGGCAGAGAAGATGGCACAATGCCGGATTGGTAATAGTCCGGTATTTACCAGTATAACCGGTGACCATATCAAACATTTGCCCGGGCTCGGGGCGGTGCCGGTAAGCAGACCCAATAAGGGAATTCAGCCCCGAGATATTGAGGATGTTATCCGGCAGGCACAGACAATTCGTCTGCCGAACGATGAGCAGATTCTACATGTAATACCGATGCAGTACATAGTGGATGGTCAAAAGGGGGTGCGAGATCCGCGGAATTTGTTTGGAGTGCGACTGGAGGTTGAGGCACTTTTAATTATTGGATCGGTGACCGCAATTGCCAATGTTTATCGGGTGCTGGAGCGGCTGGATATCAAAAACCGGTCGCTGTTATTGCAGTCCCTGGCGACTTCGTATGGGGTCTGCGATGAAGAAGATAAGGAACTGGGTGTGGCAGTAATTGATATCGGAGGTGTGCTGGATGTTTCTATTTACCGGGAAGGGGAAATTCGCTGGACCAAGATGTTGCCGGTAGGGGCAGCTAATATTACCAAGGATGTGGCAATTGGTTTGCGCACTTCCTATCAGCAGGCTGAGAGCGTAAAACGTGAATTTGGTGTGGCAATGGCAGGAATGATTGAACGTGATGAGGCGCTCACAATTGAGGATGCCTCGGGTCGGGGACCAAAACAGGTGTCTCGGCGTCTGCTGGCATCAATAATTGAACCCAGGGTTGAGGAACTGTTGAATCTGGTAGATGCGGAAATCAGAAAGTCGCAACTGGCAGATGGGTTGTCCGGAGGGGTAATTCTTACCGGGGGGGGGGCGCTGTTACCCGGCATTGACATCCTGGCAGAACAGATTTGCGGGATGCCGGTTAAAATTGGCAGACCGGAACGGGTAAATGGACCACGCGAAGTGGTTAGCAATCCAGCATTTGCCACCGCGGTTGGTCTGATTCGCTGTGCAGTTGAAGGTAAAAGCAGTCAATTACACCGGTTGCCCGCGCCCAGTGTGGGGCGGAGGCTCTGGGAAGATTTAAAGGCTTGGTTTTCTTAAAAACAATGAAAGGAGGCAATCGTGATTGAACCAGTAGAGGAAAGAAGCCTGACACGCATCGGCGTATTCGGGGTCGGCGGTGCCGGCGGTAATGCAGTCAATCATATGGTTGATGCCCGGCTGAGTGGGGTGGAGCTGTTTTCAGTTAATACCGACCTGCAGGCACTGTCAATGTCGCTGGCACCGAACAAGATTCAGATTGGTGCCCAGTTGACCGGAGGGCTGGGTTCGGGCGGTGACCCGAAAATTGGCAGGCAGGCAGCCGAAGAATCAATTGAAATTCTGAGGGAAAATCTCGCCGGTTTTGATATGGTATTTATCGCTGCGGGCGAGGGTGGTGGGACCGGAACTGGTGCCGCACCGGTAGTTGCTCAGGAGGCGAAACAGCAGGGGGCGCTGGTGGTTGCGGTGGTGACACGACCGTTTGATTTTGAAGGCAGACAGCGCCGGGAGAAGGCACAGGCGGGAATTGAAGCGCTGAAGCCGCATGTTGACACGCTAATTGTGATTCCCAATCAGCGGATTCTGGAAGTTTACGGTGCCGAACCATGCTTTGAGGCATTCCGGCTGGCAGACGAGGTGCTGCTGAATGCGGTGCGAGGAATATCAGAAATTGTTACAACCCGGCAGTTAATCAATATTGATTTTGCTGATGTGCGCACGGTGATGAGCGAACGGGGAGGAGCGGTGATGTCGGTCGGAATTGCGCAGGGTGAGGGTCGGGCGAGCGAAGCGGCACACCGGGCATTGCGGTCACCACTTATTGAAGATGTCTCAATTGAAAGTGCGCGCCGGGTGCTTCTGAACATCTCGGGCGATGAGTCAATGACTCTGAAAGAGGTGGACGAGGCGGCACAGATTATCTATCACGCAACCAACGGGCAGGCGGATATCAGAATGGGTGCTGCCCGGCTGAGTGACCTGAAATCGGCAATGAAGGTGACAATGATTGCGACCGGACTTAATGAACCACTACCCCGGCTGGAAGAGGTCAGTGAATTTCTCACCAATTCCGAACTAATTCCGCTGAAGCGCCGGTTCAACAATCAGGGGGAACTGGCGGTTGACAAATCGGACCTGGAGGTGCCGACCTTTATCCGTCGGCAGCTTGATTAAAGCAGAAGCGGCAGCGCCAATTTAATTTTCAGCCTCCTGGCTGGCGGTGCCGCTTTCGCTTTTTTAGATGTTTTTCTCTCTTGCCTGCTCAATCCAGCGCCGGCGTTCAGTTTCCAGGGCGCGCAGGTCCCTTTCGGTGATACCGGTAGGATAATCGCAATTAAAACAGGCGGTACAGAATTTACGGTCCTGGTTGTTTCCACGAACCGCCGCCACCAGTCCATCATAGGTTTGATAAATCAACTGGTCAACCCCGATTATTTTTGCAATCTCCGATTCGGTTTTGCCCCGGGCAATAAACTCGCCCCGGGTCGTCATATCAATGCCGTAGACACAGGGAAAACGCAGGGGCGGTGCGGTTACTGCGAGAAAGACCTGACGTGCACCGGCTTCCCGGACCATCTGTACCAGTTCTCGGGAGGTAGTTCCACGAACAATTGAATCGTCAACCAGTAGAATGCTCTTGCCCTGAATCTGGGAACGAACCGGATTTAGTTTCTGACGGACAGAAACTGCACGGTTGATTGTTGCGGGCGTAATAAAGGTGCGGGCGATGTATCGGTTTTTAATCAACCCCTCGCGCATTTCCAGATTTAATACCCGGGCAAGGGCAACACCAGCAGGTCGGGCGGTATCCGGAACCGGAATTACGATGTCCGGTTTGATATTTCGTTTGAGCACTTCCCGGGCAAGGGTTTCACCTAGGCGTAGCCGGGCTTCATAGACTTCAATACCGTCAATCACCGAATCGGGGCGGGCAAAATAAACATATTCAAAGATACAGGTATGGAGGTCAGGTGGTTCAATTTGATGATGATGAAGCCGGTGATGCCGGTCAATGAAAATTGCCTCACCCGGTTTAACATCACGGAACTCCTCAAAGCCAATCAAATCCAGGGCAACACTTTCCGAAGCAATAGCATAATCATATACCGGTCTTTTTTTAAGAACGCTATGACGGAGCGGGCTGATGTTCTGTTCTAAACCTACCGGTCTTTTTCCAATGACCAGCGGCCGGATGCCTTTAGGGTCACGAAAAGCAACGAGTCCCTGCTGATGGATCAGCGCAACAACGGAATAAGCCCCTTTAGCCCGGTTAAACACCCCTTTAACCGCTTGATAAATGTGTTCCGGTTTCAGTTGTTCTGAGCGGCATTTCTCCAGTTCGCAGGCAAATACATTCAGGATTGGTTCCACATCGCAGAAACTGGTTAGCTGCCTGAGGTCTTTAGTCTCCAGTTCGTGGCGCAGGGTAAAATAATTGGTCAGGTTCCCATTGTGCACCATACCGATACCGTAGGGGTGATTAACAAAAAAGGGCTGAGCATCTTCGCTTGAACCCGGACCAATCGTTGGGTAACGGGTATGGCCAATACCCAGCGCGCCGGTTAACCGGGCAAGATTCTTTTCATTGAATACCCGGTTTACGAGCCCGTTGCCCTTCTTCAGGTGCACGGTGACATCTGAGGTCAGAATACCGGCAGCATCCTGTCCACGGTGTTGGAGTGCCAGTAAGCCGGTTATCAGGTCGTTTCCGACCGGCTGATTAAAGTAGAAAAGTCCAAGCACGCCGCACATCGCTTTATTTTAATCATCGGCGTTTGGAATGCAATTAGTGACTAATTTGCGAGGTGGATGTTCAGCATTGGAATTTTCAAACGTTCGGCTTTCCGGGGCTGGGGAGAGAGTGCCAGCCCGGAACCGATTACCTCACTACCCATTTTTCCTTTTAGGTGGTCAACTGCCTGATACAACCGTTCCATTTTTTCTAAGCGAACCGGGTCGTCAAAGAGGGTGGGTTGAATATTATGCACCGGGACCAGCTGGGTGAGAATTACCCCGGTCTGACGATAAACGACTCCCGGTTGATAGATTGCCTCAAAACCGGTCTGGACCACCGGGCTCAAAAGGAGCGGATAGGCGCTGGGTATGGACAGTTTCAGTTCTACCGCACTCTGCTGATAGTCCTGACTGCGCAGCAAAAGAACCAGACGCCGGGGTGCCAGTTTGTAACGTCGGGATTTGAAACAGGCGGCTTCAAGATTAGCATAGAGATGGGAGTAAACGGTAAACCGGTCCCCACTCGGAGCAAAGGTCTGTGCCTTGCTGATGGATTTATAATCGGTCTTCGGGTCAGGAATTACCGGATATACCAAAATGCCGTTTAACTCCTGCCAGATTTCATAACCGGGTTTAGAGAAGTGTTTGCGGATGTACTCTTGAGGGCGACGGGCAAAATCCAGAGCGGTATGAATGCCCAGTTTTTGGCACCAGGCGGCGGTATTATGGCCAATGCCCCAGACTTCCCCAATCGGCAGTTCCTGAAGATAAAGGTGGATCTGCCGGCCCGGGATTACAGTCAGCCCGCCGGGTTTTTTGTGCCGGGAGGCGATTTTGGCAAGGACTTTGGTCAGACTGATACCCGCTGAGACCGAAATGCCCAATTCCTTGGTGATTGTCTGTTGAATCCGCAGGCCCAGTTCCTCATAGGAAGAGTGATATACCAGGCGCAGGCCGGTAAGGTCCACAAACGCTTCATCAATTGAATACCGTTCCACCACCGGAGAGAACCGTTTTAGGATTTCCATCATCCGCACCGAAAACAGGCTGTATTTCTCATAGTCAGAATTAAGGATAATTGCGTCCGGACACAGGTTTCTGACCTCCCAGATACGCATTCCCCGTTTTATTCCCCGTGCCTTTGCTTCATAACTTGCGGCAGTGACGATTCCCCGTTCCCGGCCCACAATCACAGGTTTGCCGGCAAGTTGAGGATTGGTTGCCTGTTCACAGGCGGCAAAAAAGGCATCGGCATCAATGTGCAGAATCGCATTGTGCAGGTCAAAAACAACCAGCGGTTGCGGGTTCATCGGTATTTCCGGATAACCGCGGTGACCACACCACCGATTTTAAGTTCCTGTTTGGGCTTGACTGGCTGGTATTTAGGATTGGCAGGAATCAGTGTGATCCTCGTGCCCTGCTTGTGGAAGTATTTTATCGTCCATTCACCATCAACCTCGGCAATGACAATGTCGCCGTTTTTGGGTATTAGCGCTCGATCAATCAACACCAGGTCACCAGGTAGAATGCCGGCACCCTGCATTGAATCACCGGTTACCTTCAACAGAAAGGTGGAACTGGAATTTTGCACCAGGTATTCATCCAGTGAGATTTTACCCAGCAGTTCCTCTTCAGCCGGAGAAGGAAAACCGGCCTCAACCGTGCCCAGTAGTTTTAACGGCCTGATAACTGATTTCGGAATCAGCCGGCCGGTTGGATCCTGGTCAACAAGATTCAGTGCCTTGAGTTTTGCTACCAGCCGGAAAACTGCATTCTTCGACCGCCAATTAAAAAGCCGGGCGATTTCAGCATACGACGGCATCCGCCGCTGCTCTTGATAAAACTGCTGGATGCAGGCAACTTTTTCCTTTATATCGGCATTTTTCTTCATCTGTTAATTATAGTGAACGTTCGTTCACCTGTCAAGAAAAAATTCCCCCTGTTTTAATCTTTGTGTTCCCAGAGCCATTCAGCCGCCGCCGGGATTTTCCAGAGGTTGTCTTCGTGCACCATCTTTATGGCAAGAGGGCGCTCGTTTCCCTGGAGGTTGATGGCGATGATATTAACATAAGCGGTGTCACCGCAGATTATCTCGTCGGTAATTCTGGTTCTGCCCGGAGTGAAGGAGAGATAGGTTCCCCGCCAGCCCGCCGCGGTCATCACCGCGATTTTTTCCGGGGACAACTTTTTCCCGGCGGCTCCCAGTTGCCGGCGGATTGTTTTAAGCGCTCGGGTTTCATATTTTACCGCCACCAGTTTCGTCAATAGCTGTTCATCATCGTTATCCAGCGCCTGAATTAAAAGGCGAGCGACATCCCGGGGCGAACTTTCTTCGGTCAAGACAATTCCATAGCCCGCAATTGAATCCGGTTGATTTATCTGGGCAGTTTGCTTTTTGCCACCGCAGGTGATAAAGGTAACGACAAAAAACAAAAGAAAAACTTTGAGCAGGTTCACCATTCCTGACCCCGGTTATTTAATTTCGGCGCCCAGCCGGGAAAGGGTCTGTTCGTAAACCTTGAGGTCATTTTCGCTGTAGAGGACAAAACGAATAAGTTTTATCCATTTCAGTTGCGGAATTGCCTGGATTATCGTCCGTAAAGCTACCTCGGTTGCTGCTGCGATTGGATAGCCAAAATAGCCGGTGGCGAGGGCAGGGAAGGCGATTGATTTAATTTTATGCTCCTCGGCAAGGCGCAGGGCGTTCTGATAGCACTGGCTCAAAAGTTCTGCCTCAGGTCGGTCCACACCGTAAACCGGACCAAGGCAGTGAATTACATAACGGTTGGGCAGCTGATAGGCGCGGGTAATAACTGCAGCACCAGGCTTAATCGGCGCAAACTTCCGGCACTCCTTTTCCAGCTCTGGACCAGCTGCCCGATGAATTGCACCGGCAACACCACCGCCGGGTTTGAGCCAGGCGTTGGCAGCATTCACCACCGCATCAATTTCTTCCTGGGCGGCAATATCACCTTTGATACACTCAATTTTAATATTATTGATTGTTATACTCCTCATTAATTTATTTTATAATTACCTTTTTAGTTTGTCAAAAAAAGATTATTCGGTAGTGGCAAAGCAATTGTAGCCCGAATTTACGGACTCGGGTTCTGCTTAAAATGTGCTTTGTTATTAGCAGATTTTAATTTTCAATTCCCCGGCCTTCAAAGTCCGGGGTGTAGTCCGGACTGGCAGAAGAGAGCTCCTGTAAAAAACCCTGTTCAAAACCGAGGGCAAGAAAGTGTTCCTTAATCTCCTGATATTCGGCAGCCCGCAGGCGCCGGTTCATTCCCGGCAGTTCTTTTGCCCGGTAAGTTGGATAATACTGTGCCATCAAACTGATGGGGGTATCAGCACCAAGGTTTGTTTTTATCCAGTTAAGAACCTGCCTCGAGTCTTCAACCTGACCGGGAAGAACTAGGTGCCGGATGATTAAACCACGCTGAATGATTCCCTCGTCATCGTAAATGTTTTCACCAACCTGGCGTTTCATCTCCAGGATGGCAGCGGTAGCGTATTTAAAATAATCCGGGGCAGAAGAAAAATTGCGGGCAAGTTCGTCAGAAAAGTATTTCAAATCCGGTAGGTAGATTGAGACCAGACCTGCCAGTTGGCGCAGGGTTTCCACCTTTTCATAGCCATTTGAATTCCAGACAATCGGGATTTTCAATTTCGCTTTTGCCTTTTTTAGAACCGGCAGCAGTTGCAGACTGTAATGGGTCGGACTAACCAGATTGATGTTGTGTGCACCCTGTCTTTCCAGATTGAACATAATTTCCAGCAGTTTTTCCGGGGTTACTTTTTTGCCAAAACCAATTTGCGAGATATCGTAATTCTGGCAGAACTTGCAACTCAAATTACAATGGGAGAAAAAGATTGTGCCCGAGCCGCGGGTGCCGGAGATTGGGGGTTCTTCCCAGAAGTGCAGTTGTGCCTGTGCAACCTCAATCTCATCGGTTGCACGGCATCTGCCCGGTTTCACCGAGCGGTCAACATTACACTCAAAAGGACAGGCATTACATAGCATCAATTAAATTATCCTGTCCTAACAGATAAGTCAAATCCCGGTGCATAGTTTAGTTTGATAGTTCACCCCATTTATATTTAGAGTCAGGAAAGCTGGAAAATTTAACATAAAATCGGAGTTTGCAGAAAGGTTGGACTGTTTAACCTGCTATTTTGCAATTACTTGGCAGGTTAGTTGAAAATTCTGTTGACTGTTAAATAGGGGTAGGCGGGGGTAGTCCCAGGGACGGCTTGGGGCAGGGGGTATGGAATGGTAACCGGGTTTATGGGTGAGGTGGTATTGCGTCTAATTGGATTTGCGGGACAGAAGTTGTTATAATAAGTGGTGCGCAGGGTTTTTATCGGATTTGTTTTTGCGAGTGTGGTAATCGCCGAACCGGTGCGAATTGGACTGTGCCTTTCGGGTGGTGCCGCCTTGGGGCTAGCCCATATCGGCGTGCTGAAGGTGCTGGAAAGGGAAGGACTGGATTTTGTCGGGATCGCGGGGAATAGTATGGGTTCACTGGTGGGCGGGGTTTATGCTGCCGGGTATAGTGCAGCCCAGATTGAGAGTATTGCGTTGAGCGCAGACTGGAACTGGCTTTTTTCTTCCCGTCCGGGGTTTGGCACGCAGTATTTGCAGGAGAAACAGAATCGGCAACGTTATATCCTGCAGTTACGTCATCAAGGTTTGGTGCCTTATCTGCCGAGCGGGCTGGTCCCTTTGCAGAATGTGGAATTGCTTTTGAACCGATTGTTAGCCGAGGCGGAGTTTAATAGCGGGTATAATTTTGATAGTCTGGTGATTCCTTATCGGGCAGTGGCGGTTGATGTCTATGCGGGTAAGAAGGCGGTGTTGAAAAGGGGACGGCTGGAGCAGGCGATCCGGGCAAGTATTGCCATTCCCGGCGTTTTTTCACCGGAGGTGATAAATGGAAGGGAACTGGTGGATGGTGGGGTGATGGATTATATGCCGGTGGCGGCGCTTGATGATTTTCAGCCGGATTTGATTGTTGCGGTGTTGACGATGCGGAAGGCTGAGACACCAGGGCGGACTCTGGTTGATATCGCGTCCCGGAGTATTGACCTGATGAGTATCGGGAATGTAGAACGGGCAAAGGAACTGGCTGATGTGGTAATTGAACCGGATGTCTCCCGGTTTTTGCATTCGGATTTTGCGCGGGCAAAGGAATTAATTGCTGCCGGCGAGTCGGCAGCAATTCGGGCACTACCTTTAATCCGGGAAAAACTGCGGGGTAGAATGCCGGTCAGGGTCCGAAGACAGCTGACGCCGAAGGTTCTGCCGGTGGTGCGGGAGATTAAATTTGAAGGGTTGAAGCGGACCCGACGGTCACTCATTCTACCTTATGTGCGGAGCCGGGAACGGGCGAGGTTGAATTTTAACATAGTTATCTCTGACCTGGAAAGGTTGTTTAATACCGGTCTGTTTGAAGATGTTAATTTTCGGCTGGAATCGGTAGCGGAAGATAGTGTGGTTCTGGTTTATGAGGTTAATGAGCGGCCGTTCGGGTTTTATGCGCTGGGAGTCAGGTATGATTCAGATGACAATGTGGTGGTCGGGGCAGAGGTCGGGGAGGAGAATATTTTTGGTTTAGGGGCAACGGTTCGGGCGGCCGGTGTGGTCGGGAATCCGAACGAGTTCCGGCTGGGGGTTACGGGCACGAGGATTCTCCGGTTGCCGTTCGGTTATCGGCTGGATGGGTATGTGAGCTCGTTAAGTCGGAGTTTCTATGAGCAGGGGCAGTTCAGTTCCAGTTATTTTGAGCGGTTCTGGGGCGGGGTTGCCGAGGCGGGTTATATTACCGGTCGTAATGGTTTCTTTAATTTTGGGGTGCGCGTGGAAAGGGTTGGTTATGAGGGGGCGGCGGTTGATACGCTTGAGACCGATTGGCTCGGCGGTGCTTTTTTTAATCTGGAGTTTAACAATCAGGACCGGCTGGATTTACCCGCACGCGGGCTTGTTTATCGTTTAAACGGGTTTTATTCCAGTCCAAGGGTACTGGGGCAGAAGGAGTTTTTGAAACTGGAATTTAATGGCGAGCAGTTGGTGCCATTTGGTTCAGGATTGGGTTTGCGGTTGTGGACCTCTGCCGGAGTGTCTTTGGGCGGGCTGCCTTTGTGCGAGCAATTTGTTTCCGGGGGTGAACAGTTTGGCGGTTTTGCCGAACAGGAGTTTACCAGTGCGCAGCGATTGATTGTGGGGATGGCATTGCGGTGGCGGGCATTGAATCTGCTGAACCGAACCGATTATCCCTTGTATTTTGAGGCGCTGGGTAATTTAGGAACATTTACCCGGCTGGATTTAATTTTTAACAATCAAGAGGTGTTGGATAAACTGCACTGGGGGGTTGGAACTGGCGTTTTGACCGGCACACCGGTCGGACCGCTGCGGCTGATGGTTTCCCTGGGTAATTTTTTAAAGCCGACGCCTCATCCCGGCGGGGTGCGGGTTTATCTGGCGCTGGGGAATGAGTTTCGTTATCGGCGCTGAGATTGGTGTTGAGAGTTTCGGGAGTTGAAAAGGAGGTCAGGTTCTGTTGCCTGAACACGCACGGACACAGAGTCCACAGATGAACTGGTGGACATAGCGTTGCCGCTGAAATTCTTTCAGTTTTTCAAAACAGGCATAGTGGTCAAACTCTTCAGGTTTTTCCCGGATCGCATTTGCCGGACAGACATCAAGGCAGCGCCGGCATTGACCGCAGTCCTGATTGAGTGGAGTCCCGGGTTCCAGTTCCAGGTCGGTCAAAATGGTCACCAGCCGGACCTGAGCACCATATTCCGGGGTAACGAGGAGGTTGTTTCTGCCCAGCCAGCCCAGCCCGGCTCCAATTGCAATCCGTTTATGGGAGAGATGACCGCGTTGGTTCTCCCAATCAATAACCTGCGAAGCGGGGATGGGCAGGGCGGCATATCCGTTGTTTTGTAAATAGAGGGTGATGTCCAGTGCAATGCGGTCCAGGGCAAAGTTGAGCTGACGGTAGTGGTGTTCATAAAGCAGGTCGGGGTGGTCGGTCAACAGGTCTAAAACCGGTTTTGAGAGCGGCAGAGCGAGCGAGATGGCATAGGGCAGGCGGGAGATAATTTCTTTGGGAAGGAGGAGGTCATCTGTTTTGATTTTGCTGATTTCAGCGATGCCGAAGAGGGCAACACCCCGGGCCCGGGCGAGCGATTCCAGTTCGGTGCGTAATCGGAGCAGGCTCATTTTTTAGTTTGTAAAATTTTAGCCGGAACTGGTTTTTTATCAAGATAAACGGTCAAGGCAAAGATCGCCGCCGGGGTCACACCTGGAATCCGCTGTGCCTGGCCAATTGAGGCGGGGCGGACCCGAGTGAGTTTTTCCCGGATTTCGGTGGAAAGTCCAGGAATCTGGTAGTAGTCAATGTTTTCCGGGATGCGCAGCTGTTCAAGTTCGTTGAAGTGGAGTTGCTGACGTTTCATCCTTTCAATATAACCTTCGTATTTAACCTCAACCTCAACCAGTTCCTGAACCGGCACCGGAATTTGGGGTGCAGATTCAGTTAGCCCGAAAAGTGCCTGCAGGTCAATTTCAGGGCGGCGCAGAAGTTCCAGTGCGGATGCGGATTGTTTAAGCGGGGTGGTATTTAGTCTTTTTAAGAGCCGGTTAACCCGGGCAGAAGGGTAAATTCGGCAAGTTTTGAGCCAGTTGAGCGTTTGGTCAAACTGGCTCTTTTTTTCTTGAACACGGCTGTACCGGTTTTGGTCCAGCAAGCCGAGTTCGTAGCCCTTCGGACTCAGGCGTAGGTCGGCATTGTCTTCGCGAAGCAAGAGCCGGAATTCAACCCGGGCAGTAAACATCCGGTAGGGTTCGTCAGTCCCCTTGGTTACCAGGTCGTCAATAAGCACGCCGATATAGGATTCAGCCCGGGAAAGGAGAAAAGGTGGTTTGTCTTGAGCACGGAGCGCGGCATTGATGCCGGCAATCAGCCCCTGCGCCGCGGCTTCTTCATAACCGGTGGTGCCGTTAATCTGCCCTGCAAAGTAGAGATTTTTGACCAGTCTAGTTTCCAGTGTTGGATATAACTGGGTTGGGTCAACGAAGTCATGTTCAATCGCATAGCCCGGCCGAAGAAGCCGGCAGTTTTCCAGCCCGGGAATGGAGTGGAGCATCTTTTCCTGAATTTCAATGGGCAGGGAGGTGGAGATGCCGTTGGGATAGAGTTCAATCGTATTGGTGCCTTCAGGTTCAATGAAGATGTGATGCCGTTCCCGTTCGGCAAATTTGACAATTTTGTCTTCAATTGAAGGGCAGTAGCGGACCCCCCGGCCCTTGATGATACCGGTGTAGAGTGGTGAGTATTTTAAGCCCTTTTTAACAATTTCATGGGTTTTGGGGGTGGTCCAGGTTATATAGCAGGCTGCCCGGTTTTCAAGGGGTTGTACTGACCAAAAGGAAAACGGCCGGGGCGGATGGTCGCCCTCCTGCCGGTGCAGCCGCTCAAGCTCAACCGTGCGGATGTCAATGCGGGGCGGAGTACCGGTTTTGAATCGTCCGAGCCGGAAGCCCAGTTCCTTCAGATTCTGGCTCAAAAGGTTTGCCGGCGCCTCGCCCAGTCTGCCTGCGGGAAAATGAATTAACCCAATATGAACTAATCCGGAAAGGAATGTGCCCGGCGCAATGATTACGGTTTTGCTGTAAAAATGCTCCCCGGTTTCGGTGGCAATGCCGATGGCAGTTTTTCCGCGGGTTAGAATCCGGGCACAGGTTCCCTGGCGGAGGAACAGGTTTTCGGTTTTCTCAACGATGGCGTGCATAATCTGCCGGTACAGCTGCCGATCAACCTGGACCCGGGAGGAGCGAACGGCGCGGCCCGCACTTGTATTCAGCAGGCGGAAATGAATGCCCGCCTGGTCGGTGACCAGCGCCATCTGGCCGCCAAGCGCATCAATCTCTTTAACCAATTGACCTTTGCCAATACCACCAACCGCAGGGTTACAGGACATCAGGCCGATTGTGTCCAGATTCTGGGTCAAGAGCAAAGTTTTCTGACCAAGCCGGGCGCTGGCGAGGGCGGCTTCGCAGCCCGCATGGCCCGCGCCGACGACCAGGACATCAAATGGTGCTGGTTTCATCAAGAGATTTTAGTTTGCTAAAAAGTAAATGTCAACTGGCAGTGTTGATGGGTAAGTTAAAGACGATCTTGATTTTATATTTGACAACGATGCCCGCCGGGGTAAAATCGTTTGAGTTATGGCCCGGTTCTGGAGATTACTGCCACTTTTGATTGTGCTGGTCGTGCCCGGCTATGCGCTTTTTGAAGATAATCAGTCCGGGGTGCGCGCCGAGGGGATGGCGGGAAGTTTCACCGCTGTCGCCGATGACCTCAGCGCAATTGATTTCAATCCTGCCGGTCTTGCCTTTGTAAAAGAAAAACAGTTTCAGGGTTTTTATAAATTGCTTTACGGGGGTGCGGGCGCAAATCTGCATACAATCCAGGTCGGGGTCGGTGTGCCGAGCAGGCGGCTGGGCAGTTTTGCCGTTCGGATTCAGGAGACCGGGTTTGAACTCCAATCGCAACGTTCGTTGAAACTGGCTCATGGATTTCAGTTAGCAGAGGGGCTTGCATTCGGATACGGTATTAATGGCTATAATCTGTTTCAGCAAGATTTTGGTCAAGGGTTTGCACTCGGGCTGGATTTGAGTTTGTTTACCCGGTTTGCTCGCTTCTGGAGCGCAGGCTTTTATGCCCATAATATCAATATGCCCAGAATCGGCGGTTCAGAACTGCCCCAGGTGCTATTTGGGGGACTGGGTTTTTCTCCCCGCCCTGGGATTCAGTCGGCGTTGCAGGTGGCAAAGGAACCAGGGCAGCGCACACAGTTCGCTTTTGGTCAGGAGTTTGAGGTTATTCCTCAGTATCTTATGCTCCGTGCCGGGGTTCAGACCGAACCGATTCGGTTTGCCTTCGGACTGGGGACCGGCATAAAGAATATCGGGATTGACTATGCACTGATTACCCATCCGGTGCTTACTTTGACCCACAATTTCGGAATCCGGGTAAATTTTTAGACTGATGCTGGTTGCGCTCATCTGGATTTTTTGCAGCTGGTCTCCTGAACAGCAACTGGACATCAATCAAGCAACCAAAAGTGAAATCCGGGCGTTGCCGGTTGATTCATTAACTGCGGATAAAATTTATGAGTATCTCCAGTTATATGGCAGGTTTAATAGCATTTACGATTTATTGAAAATTCCCGGGATAACACCGGAGAAACTGGAACAGTTGAAGGGGTTAATTTATTTGAGCTCGCGTTCCTGGGAGGAACGGCTGGCAAATAATGTTCAACGAATTCAGCGCCGGCTTGCCTCTGAGGATGGTCCGGGAAAGGCGGTTGTGGAGGAGTGGCAGGACTTGCTGCTGGACCCGATTAATGTCAATCGGGCATCAGTGGACGAACTACTGTTACTTGAGAATGTTTCGCTGGTGGATGCGGTGGCGGTGGTGAAGTTTGTGGGTGCGGGTGGAAGAATTACCAGCTGGCGCGACCTGGCAAGTAAGGTTGATGGTCTTTCAAGCTATGGTTATCGGGGAATGAGAAATTATGTCCGGTTTGATGACCGGGCAGTTGGCGGGCTGAAGAGGAGTTTTTTCAGCGGTAATTACCGGTTGAAATTTGAATCTGCTGAGGACTGGTGGGTCTGGACCGGGGTTGAGGAGTTTGCATCGGCATTGAAAAATTTAATTGCGGACAGCGCCCAATTTCGCGAAGCCGGCTGGACCCAGTCAGAAATTGATTTCTTCCAAGAGCGATTGCTACAGGAACAAAAATACCGTGCCAGTATGGTAAATAACAGTAGTGTGCGTCAGCGGTTGCGTTTCCGTGGTGGCGAGCGGATGCGTGCCGGGCTCTGGGTGGAACAGAAGTTTTATGAACCAAAGGCAATAAGCGAATTGAAGGGATATGTGACGGCAGATAGAATCGGTCCGGTGAAGCGGTTGATGCTGGGCGATTTCCGTTTGACCCTGGGGCAAGGTCTTTTGATGGATAATAATTTTGAATTGATGTCCAGGGTGCATAAGCGAACCACCGGATTGTTTGGTGATTTGAATGAGAATCCAGGATTCGGGTTGCGGGGCGGGGCTGCCGAGTTGATGTTTGGTCGGTTAGGTTTATTAGGTTTTTTTTCCTATGCTCCCCGGGATGGAATACTTAATCCGGATAGTTCGGTTAACTGGTACATCGTGTCCACACCCCGTTATCCCAGTTTGAAAAATGTAATGCATCAAACCGATGCCGGCGGAAAACTGGCGTTTGACCTGTCAGGGATTGGCTTTATACCGTTGGGAACCAAACTCGGGTTTAACGGTCTGTTCAGCTCAACTGACCGGAGTTTGAATCCAAATGCCCGCTGGCTGGATTTGCCCGGTGATGCCGAGCTGCTGGACGATCCGAACTGGACCCGGCTGGACAGCGGCAGAAACCGGTTAATTTATTCAGCCGATTTTCGGAGTGTGATAAACAATCTGGCACTGGAAGGTGAGTTTGCTCAACAGGCTAAAGGAGGTAAGGCCTATCTTTTAAAGGCTTATACCCAGTACGATTATCTGAATTTTACCGTGCTTTACCGGCATTACGATGTGGATTACAACAACCCGTATAATCGTGGTTTCTGTGAGGAGTTACGGTTTGAGGACACGCCGTTGGAAAAGTCTTACCGGCTGGTTGACCCCACTTTTGCCGCACTGCAGGATTTTCCAATGCCCAAGGCAGAACAGGGTTTTTTTGCCGAGCTCCGGTATCAGATTTCCCGGCAGATTACCTTTACCCGGGTATTTGTTGATGTGTGGCGTAATCTCGCCTATGGGGCGGATAATTGCCGGTTTCAGGGAGAGGTTGAATACCGGCCGGTTTATCCGTTAAGGCTGCGGTTCCGTCATAAGGTGCAGGTAAAGGAAAAACCAAAACTGGTACTGGGAACCAGGACGGTTTCCATGGAATCGGCACTGCGGGCACTGGTTTCGCTATCCAACTGGGATTATCTGACCGGTGAGGTGCGCTTCAGCAAAACGTTATTGACGCCAATGATGGAATACAATGATGAGGCAAGCATCAGTGGTGATTTTTTAATGATTCAGTGGGAGCACAATTTTTCTGATGATTTTCAGGGTGAAATCGGTATTGCGAACTGGCGCAGTGCCGGCTTGTCCAACTGGATGTTTGAGGATAACAGGATAGATTTCGTGGATGGAAATGGTTTCAAGTGGTATCTGGCATTCAGTGACCGGATTGGTGATAACCTTTTGGTTTACCTCAAATTCCGGCAGAAATTAAGCGAGTTTCCCCATACCGGTCTGGGAAGTTCCGGGGAGGTGCATTATCAGGATGGAACACCAGCCCAGGATTTTGTAAGCAAAGATAACCGATTTGACATCAGTTTGCAAATTGATTTTCTTTGGTAAGGCAGGAGGCACGATGGAAAAGATAATTAAAACATTGCACGGCAAGAGGTTAATAGTTAAGTTGATCACCGTTGTGCTCGGTCTATTTAGCGCGGGCGGGGTGGGTGCGAATGTGCCGGTTCGCGACTGGTGGGGTGACGAAGTGAAAGCTGAGCCGGCTGCCGTTTTTGTCAATCCAGCAAGGCTCGGGTTTTATTCCCGTTCAATTCTGCAGATCGGTCTGAGTTACCGATTGCTAAACGAGGAACGGGCACGGCTGGTCTATGACCAATTTGAGAATACAGTTGGCGAGGCGGTATATGCTGATAACTTCAGCTCCAGCTGGCGATTCGGACCAGTTGCCGGTATATTCCGATACCGGAATTTTGGTTTCGGTGCCGGGGTCGGGGTGGTGCGCGATTTCAATTATCAGTATTTGAAAGAGAGGTTAGATGATTTCTATGTCAAAATTGGGGAAGACCGGGTTGAGCAATCCGGAATGCTGAAGGGTGCCAATTTAGGCATCAGTTTCAATCCGGTTAACCGGTTGGGCATTGGTATTGGTGCCAGATATCTTTTCGGCTCAAGGGAGTTTGAACAGTTGATAATTAGGGTGCCAGACACGGTGCGGTTAACCAGCAGGGGCAAGCCCAGCGGAGTTGGCTGGCTTGCCGGAATCGGGACCATGCCTTTTCCAAAATTGAAGCTGGATTTTGCTTATCAATCTTCGGTCCGGCTGAACAAATGGGACTCAACCGGTACCCGAATTGAACCCTGGCGTGCGGTGGCGGGTGTAGAGTTGGCCGCGGCGGGAAGCTTGCCCTCAAAATTTATGATGAGCGCCCAATTGACCGGTTGGTCGGTAGTTGATTCCGGGTACAAAAATGTGCTTTCGGTCCGGCTCGGGGTTGAACATCTGATGTTGAATTCGGTCCGTTTGCGCTACGGTTTTGGTCTGGAGCCATTATTTTCTGACCCGGGTGTCCAGATGCCTTATGGCGAGTTCGGGTTAGGGTTCAATATAGATCACTGGCGAATCGACCTCGGCCTGACCGGAACCCGGGAGGAGCTGGCGGGGCGCAACTTTGTCCTGCCGATTACTCCTGAAGACAGCCGTGTTTATCAGACCAGAATTAATTTGAGTCTGGGTATGCAATATGAGTTATAATTCAAGGAAAATTCAAAGCTCTCCGATTAAGAAGTTAAAATGGGTAGTGAGACTGATTTTGCCTGTTTTATTGATTTGGAAACCGGTTGCCGGTGAAATTCAACACCTGTTGATAGTTCATACAAATGATATCCATGGTGCCCTGATGCCATCTGCTGCTTTCTGGCTGGATAACAATTTTCCACCGCCCCTCGCCAATGCGGCAGGTGCCCTGACCATAATCCGGGAGTTGCGGGATTCAGCGGTTCGCCACGGTTTTGGTTTTTTGTTGCTGGATGGGGGAGATATTTTCAAAGGGACACCGATTGGCGATTTCACCCGGGGCATGGCGGTGGTGGATTTTTTCCGCTATGCAGGATATGATGCCGTAGCACCGGGAAATCACGATTTTGACTTCGGCTGGCAGGTGCTCAAAGAGCTGGCGGATTCCTCTAAAATCCCTTGGATTGCGAGTAATGTTCTGGTTCGGGAAAGTGATACCCCACCCGGATTTTTGAAATCAAGTTGCATATTTGAACGAGGCGGAATAAAAATCGGGGTGCTGGGAGTGTTGACCAAATATCTTTACGGAATGGTAAATGACTCGCTCATCGGTCCTTTGGACATTTTACCGTATTACGAAGTTGCCCGGCAGGAGGTGGCACGGCTGCGCGCTCAGGGTGCGGAGATTGTGATTGCCCTGAATCACATCGGATATACCCATGACCAGCGATTTGCCGATTCGGTTCCCGGAGTGGACATTATTATTGGTGCCCACAGCCATACTGGTGTTGAGCCGCCGTATGAAACTCCAAAGAACCATACAATAATTCAACAGGCTTATTCTAAACTCAGTGCCGTTGGTGTGCTTGATATTCAGTTTGATACCCATTCCCGAAAAATAGTAGGTTATTCAGGCCGGTTGATTGATCTATTAGCAGATGAAGTGCCGCGGGATTCTATTTATGGGCGAAGGCTGGACTCAATTCGCCTGCTTGCGGAGAAAGGGTTTGATGAAATACTCGGTTATTCCCGTCGCGAACTGACCCGGGGTGGATTCAACGAGACACCGATTGGTAATCTCATCACCGATGCGATGCGCGAGCGATTTAAAACCGATATTGCGGTTCACAATTCAGCCGGCATTCGGGCGAACATACCAGCCGGTGCGGTGACCTATCGGGATGTTTATCAGGTTGATGTTTTCGGCAATACGGTTGTTACCGGCAGATATTCTGGCAAACAGATTAAAGAGATATTAGAGGTTTCGGTTAATGGGCACCATGCAATATTTCAGGTCTCCGGGTTAAAAATGCGCTATACATTGAATAAACCGATTGGTCAAAGGGTGCTGTCAGTAATTATCAATGGTCAGCCGCTTGATTCCAGCCGGATTTACACGCTGGCAACCAACTCTTATCTGGCAGCCGGAACCGGCGACTATCATATTTTCACTGAGGGGGAAGAGATTGAGGATAGTTATCTGCCGCTGCGGGACGTGATTGCCGATTATATTCGGCAACATTCGCCGGTTGATGCCCGGATTGAAGGTAGAATTGTGCTGGTTGAGAGATGAGACCGATCCCCTGGCAATGCCGACCGGTTGACGAAGCGGTGGTACAGCAATTGAGCGCAGCAACCGGTGTTCTGCCGATAATTGCCCGATTGCTGGTATTGCGCGGAGTTAAAGAGCCGGAAGCGGTTTCGGTTTGGTTGAATCCAGATATTAAGTATTTACATCCACCAGAACTGCTGCCCGACTTTGAACCAGCAGCCACCAGGATATTCCAGGCGCTCGAGCGCCGGGAAAAAATATTAATCTGGGGGCATGACGACCTAGATGGTATTACGGCGGTACTGATACTGGTGAAGGTACTTTCGGGAATGCAGGCGCTGGTTGGTTATCACATTCCTACCAAAGGCAGGGATAAGCATGGACTGGACGCAAAGTTTGTGGCCGAGCTTTCGGCAGCGGAGCGGCCCGGGCTCATCATTACCGTAGACTGCGGTATTTCCAATCACAATGATATTTTAAAGTTGAAGGAGCAGGGGATTGAGGTGATTGTAACTGACCACCACGAGGCGATATTGCCATTGCCACCGGCACTCGCGGTTGTAGACCCAAAGCGCAGTGACAGCCAATATCCTTACCCTTTGCTCACCGGTGCTGGTGTGGCGTTGAAACTGGCAATGGGGCTGGTGCAGCGCCGAATGGGACTCACGATTCCGGAGTTTCTTTCCGCCCAGTCTGACCTGCTGGGACTGGTAACCCTGGGAACGATTGCGGACCGGGCGCCGCTGACCGGTGAGAACCGCATTCTGGTTAAATTTGGGTTTGAGCAGCTAGTCAATACCAAACTGCCCGCAGTTCGGGCGGTGCTGGAAAATCTGAAAATGGATAATGATCAGTTAACGGTTGGGAGTTTTCTCAGCGAACTACTACCGCTGTTTGCTTCGGCAAACGGCAAAGAAGGTGTGGCTAAATTTCTCAGTAGTGATGCTTTAGAGGCGCAGAGATGGGTTCAGGAATTGGCAAAAAGAAGTCTGGAATGGCGGGCAGAAGCCGAGAGAACACTCAATCTGGCTTTAGAAAATGTCCGGCTTGGCGATGGAATTCTCTTTGTTCAACATCCAGAACTTTCCTTGCGGGCACTGGGATTCAGTGCCGCTCGACTGAAAGACCGATACCAGGTGCCGGCAATTGTGCTTGGGAAAAAGGGTGATGTCTGGGTTGGTGAATGCCGGGGAATTGAAGGGGTAGATTTAACCCAACTTTTGCAGGCGCTGCGCGGATTTTTAGTCGATTTTGGTGGTCATAAAAAGGCGGCTGGTTTTACCATCCGGCAAGAACTGGTTCCAGAGTTTATCCGGGCGGCAGAGCGTTATGCGCATGAGAACTTTGCCGGCAGAATTATTCCGGAGAATGTGCTTCAGGCAGACGGTGTGCTACCTTTTAAAGAGTTCACTCCGCAAATCTGCCACCTGGCACCTTTTGGCGAAGGGAACCCGGAGCCCGTTTTCATCTCCGAGCCGGTGCACCTGATTGAGCGGGAAATTGGGGTAGTGCCTGAGAACCGGCTTGACCTGGTGCTGAAGGTAAAAAAGAATGGACTGGAGATTGAGCCCGAAGTTTCATATTTTGTTCTCTATTCGGTTGATGACCTGTGCCGACTCTCTATTCTGGATCTAAAACCTGCATAAACCGGTGTTAACTAAAGCTGTTCACATTTCCCGGAAGGAAAACCGTTCCGACCATCTCTGGGTATTCGCTAACGAGATAAAGCGAGTTGAAGGCGCTCCTCAGCCCGGGGACCTAGTTCGGGTTTATCAGCAAGGTAAATTAATCGGTTCCGGGATGTTCAATCCCAGGTCACTCATTGCGGTCAGGCTTTACTCCCGTCAGGACGAGGAACTGAATGAAGAGTTGATTATTCGGCGTCTGGAAAAGGCATGGCAGTTGCGGCAGCGCCGCCTGCCTGGTGAAAATGATTTTCGGCTGGCGTTCGGGGAAAGTGACTATCTGCCCGGACTGGTAATTGACAAGTATGGAGAGCACTTTGCGGTTCAGGTTTATGCTGCCGGTTTTGACCTCCGGCTGGAAATGGTGGTCAATGCGCTGTGTCGGCTATTCCCGGTGCGATGTATATTTGAAAAGGATGACATTAAACTCCGCGAGCCCGAGGGGCTGGAACGTCGGGAACGGTTGCTATTTGGAGAACCGGATCGGGAGCTGGTGATTTCGGAAAACGGGGTTAAGTTCTACGTAGATATTGCTGGAGGTCAGAAAACTGGTTATTTTTTTGATCACCGTCTCACTCGCCGCAAGGTGCGGCTGCTGGCAAAGAATCGTCGGGTCCTGGATGTGTTCTGCTATACTGGTTCATTTGCCATCAATGCAGCCTTGGGCGGTGCCCGGGAGGTAATTGCGGTTGACATTTCAAATGAAGCCTGCAGTTGGGCAGAGCGCAACGCTGCACTCAACAATGTCCAGGGAATCTGCCGTTTTGTCTGTGCCGATGCGTTTGAATATCTGCGGGAACTTCTTAAAAGAGGGGAGAAGTTTGAACTGATTAATCTGGACCCGCCGGCATTCATCAAGGCACAGAAACAGAAACCGGCTGGACTTAAGGGTTATTTGAAAATTAACCGACTGGCAATGCAGCTTCTAACACGGGGCGGAATACTAATTTCATCCTCCTGTTCTCACTATCTTTTTTGGCAGGACTTGCTGGACGTGGTTAGCACCGCTGCTCAGGAACTGGAGCGAGAGTTTGTGATTCTGGACCGTTCAACCCAGGGGCCTGACCATCCGGTTCTGCCACAGATGCCGGAATCAGAATACCTGCGGGCGCTGATAGTTCAGATAAATTAACTAACGGATTGCTCAGGGGAAATCCAGACCGAAGTTAGAATTGATTTCCGCTGGGACCGGTATGATTAAAAACGCAGGATTTTACTAATCTACTTTTTATTTTCTTGACTTTAAGTTTTGAAGATTTATTATATTTTCTTGGAATGAATTCAGCGGCAAGCGATTCACTTTTATCCCGGATTGAAGAATTGAGCGGTCAGCGGGTTATGGATTGTTATCAATGTGGTTGTTGCACTGCCGGTTGTCCGATTGGTGAGCTGATGGATCCGCCACCGAGTAAGGCGATAAGATTGCTGCAACTGGGAAGGCCAGAGGAACTACTGGCAAGTGAGGGCATCTGGCTCTGTGCCAGTTGCCTGGTCTGCGGTTCACGGTGTCCACGCAATGTTGATTACGCGAGGATTGCTGAAGCCTGCCGGGCAATAGTGTTGCGGGCAAAGCGCAGTGTGATTGACCCGGATAAAGTTACTGAACCGGATTTGCAGGATGTACCTCAGCAGGCGTTCATCGCCAGTTTCCGGAAGTTTTCAGTATGAACAAATATCCGTATTATCCCGGCTGCACTTTATACTCCAAAGCAAAAAATCTTGACCGCTGTGCGCGCCGGGCGGCAGTTCGGGCAGGTTTTGAACTGGTGGAGATGCCATCCTGGAACTGTTGCGGGGCAATTTACAATACAAATACCGATGATTTTGCGGCACAGGTTGGACCGGTGCGCAATCTGGCGAAGGCAAGTCAACTGGGCGAACGATTGGTGACTCTGTGTGCTGCCTGTTATAATGTTCTGAAACGGGCAAATGAGCGGTTACACGCGACCGGTTTTGAACAGGACCGGCAGCGGATTTTAGATTTTGTTGATGAGCCGTTCGTACGGGATGTGGAGGTGGTGCATTATCTGGAGGTATTGAAAGGACTCGGCTGGGAACGGCTCAAAGCACAGGTGGTCAAGCCGTTGCACGGGCTCAGGGTTGCTGCTTACTACGGTTGTCTGATGGTGCGGCCCAGAGATATTCTGAAGTTTGATGACCCGGAAAACCCAACCGTGATGGATGAACTGATCGCGGTGCTGGGGGGCACACCGGTGCGATTTGACTTTAAAACCGAGTGTTGTGGCGGCTATCTTACGGTCAATCGGCGGGAGGTAGCCGATGCCTGTTCTTTACGGGTGGTTGATAACGCCCGGACCTGGGAAGCAGAACTGATTGTGACAACCTGTCCGTTGTGCCAGTACAATCTGGAAATGGCTCAGAGGCGGAAAATAGCCGGCAATCAGGAAATGCCGGTGCTTTATTTTACTCAGTTATTAGGGGTGGCACTGGGGTTGACCGAGGCAGAACTTGGTTTTGAGGATAATAAACTTGACCCGCGGGAATTTTTAAAAGCGCGGGGGTTGTTGTGAAGGCAATGAGACTGGGGCGTTGAATGGGACGCAAGCGGATCGGGGTCTTTATCTGTCACTGTGGAATTAACATTGCCGGTGTGGTTAAGGTAGCGGAACTGGTAGAGCGGGCAAAGAAAATTCCCGGCGTAATTAGTGCGCTGGACTATGTGTATTGCTGTTCCGACCCGGGGCAGAAGTTAATCAAAGAGACAATCCGGGAGAAAAAACTTGATGGCGTGGTGGTTGCCTGTTGTTCACCAAATCTTCATGAAGCGACTTTCCGGAAGGCAGCAGCTGAAGCCGGGTTGAACCCATATCTTTGTGAAATTGCCAATATCCGGGAACAATGTGCGTGGGTAACCGCGGACCGGGATGCAGCGACCGATAAGGCAGAGGGAATTGTTCGGACAATTGTCGCCAAGGTGCGGGAGGATGTACCGCTGAGCCGGCTCCAGGTGGGGTTAATTAAACGGGCACTGGTGGTTGGTGCCGGTATTGCCGGAATTCAGGCTGCGCTGGACATCGCCAATGCCGGTTATCAGGTAATTTTAGTTGAAAAAGAGCCGTCAATTGGTGGCCATATGGCGCAGCTTTCAGAAACATTTCCCACCCTTGACTGCTCCCAGTGTATTCTGACACCAAAAACGGTTGAGGCGGGCAATCATCCGCGAATAAAGCTCTTAACCTATTCCGAGGTGATTTCAGTTTCCGGCTTTGTGGGTAATTTTAAGGTAAAAATAAAGCAACGACCAAGGTATGTTGATATGGACTCTTGTACCGGTTGCGGTATCTGCCTGGAGAAGTGTCCGGTCCGGGTTGAGTCCACTTTTGACCGGAATTTGACCAAGCGCCGGGCAATTTACCGGTTGTTTCCCCAGGCGGTGCCGAACAAGGTAGTAATTGATGCCGAGCATTGCCGACAGTTACAGGGTAAGAAGTGCGGGGTTTGTGCCCGAGTATGCCCAGCACAGGCGATTCTTTATGATGACACTGAGAGGATTATTGAGGAGGAGGTGGGGGCGATTGTGCTCGCAACCGGCTATGAACTTTTTGATATTTCCCGAATCGGAGCTTATGGAGTGAGTGCGGTGCCGGATGTAATTGACGGGTTGGCGTTTGAACGGATTCTTTCCGCTTCCGGTCCTTTTGCCGGTGAGGTGCGCCGGCCTTCAGATGGTCGGGTACCGAAGCGGGTGGTTTTTGTCCAGTGTGCGGGTTCTCGGGATATAAATCAAGGGGTGCCCTACTGTTCGAAAATCTGCTGTATGTATACTGCGAAACACGCCCTCCTTTATAAACATCGGGTGCATGATGGGGAAGCGATTGTTTGTTATATTGATGTCCGAACGCCGGGGAAAGGATTTGAGGAGTTCTATCGCCGGGCAACAGATGAAGGGGTGAAATATTTACGGGGAAAGGTGTCAAAAATTTTCCGGCGCGGGGATCAGGTGGTCGTTTGGGCAGCAGATACGCTTGCGGGTAAAAAGATTGAGATTGAAGCCGATATGGTGGTACTGGCAACCGCAGTAATTCCCAACCCGAATGGGGTGGAACTGGCACGCCGGCTGAAGATTGCGGTTGATGCCAATGGTTTTCAGTCGGAGGCACATCCCAAACTGCGGCCGGTTGAGACATTGACCGCCGGGTTTTTCCTCGCCGGGTGTGGTCAGGGTCCGAAGGATATTCCGGAAACGGTAGCGCAGGCTTCGGGTGCAGCCGCAAAAGTGCTGGCGATGTTTGGGGCGACCGAACTTTACCATGAGCCGGTGATTGCCGAGGTGGATGATGAGGTCTGCGTGGGTTGTGGTAATTGTGAGCGCACCTGCGCCTATGAAGCGGTAAAAGTAGACACTCGCCGCGGCAAGGCGGTGGTTCAGGCGATGATGTGTGAAGGATGCGGTGCCTGTTCGGTTGCCTGTCCAGCCGGAGCGATCAACCTCAAAAATTTTGCTAAAAAGGCACTGATTGAGATGGTGGATGTATGAACAGTGAGGTCGCTGCGGGTACTGATAATCTGAATTCGGTTGTTCAGGGCACAAACCGGAATACTGATGGAAAGGTCGGTGCGGTTCTGGTGGTCGGATCAGGAATTGCCGGAATTCAGTCGGCACTGGAACTGGCTGATTCCGGATTTAAGGTTTATCTTTTAGATTCAGCACCAGCAATCGGCGGGGTTATGGCAATGCTGGACAAGACTTTTCCCACCAATGATTGTTCAATGTGTATTCTGGCACCGAAATTGGTGGGCACGGGACGTCACCCGAATATTGAATTGATTAACTGTGCGGAACTGCTCGGTCTGGAAGGTGAGCCGGGTAATTTCACCGTCCGGATTAGCCAGAAACCCAGATATGTAGTTCTGGATAAATGTACCGGTTGTCTGGATTGCACCAAGGTCTGCCCGGTTCGGGTACCGGATACTTACAATCAGGGGCTTGCTCAGCGTGGTGCGGTTTACAAACTTTTTGCTCAGGCAATTCCCAATGCAGTAGCGATTGACAAGAATATTAAGCGGGCACCGTGCCGGCTTGCCTGTCCTGCCGGGGTAAATGCCCAGGGATATATTGCCTTAACCCGTGCCGGTAAATTCAAAGAGGCTTATCAATTGGTACGCGAGCGGCTACCTTTTGTTGGTATCTGTGGCCGGGTATGTCATCATCCCTGTGAGGAGAAATGTAATCGTCAGCAAATAAATGGCGAGCAGCCGGTTGCCATCCGGACGATCAAGCGTTTTCTTGCCGACTATGTATCAAAACACGGCGGATTGGCATATCAGGTTCCAGAAAAACCCGAAGGAAACACGGCACGGGTGGCGGTAATCGGTGCTGGGCCGGCGGGTTTGACCTGTGCCCTGGATTTACGGCTTAAAGGTTATGAGGTCACCTTATTTGAAGCAACAAACCAGGCAGGCGGAATGATGCGCTGGGGAATCCCGGCTTACCGTCTGCCCAGAACGGTTTTGGATCAGGAAATTAAGAATATAATTGATACCGGGATTGAACTGAAATTGAATACGCCGGTTAAAACTACTGCGGAACTGAAACAGCTGTTTGAACAGGGATACCGGGCAGTATTTATTGCACTGGGGGCGTGCCGGAGCCGAAGTTTGAATATTCCGGGGATGGAATTTAATGGGGTGCTTCACGGGATTGAGTTTCTCAGACAGGTCAATCGGGGAGAGAGTCCGGTAATCGGAAAACGGGTGGTGGTGATCGGTGGCGGTAATGTTGCGGTGGATGTGGCGATGTGTGCCCGACGGTGCGGTGCCGAAGAGGTAACGATGGTATGTCTGGAAAAAAGAGAGGAAATGCCGGCGCACCCCTGGGAGATTGAGGAGGCGCTTGCTGAAGGCATAAACATTATGCCCGGATGGGGCCCGGCAGCAATCCAAGGGGAAAACGGAGTTGTAACCGGACTGAAGACGGTTGAATGCACACGGGTTTTTGACGAAGAGCGGCGGTTTAATCCTGAGTATAATCCGCAAAACACCTGTTTGGTTCCAGCAGACACAGTGATTCTGGCAATTGGTCAGCAAGTAGCAGCAGATGGGTTTGAAGGAATTGAACGGGGACCTGGTGGCACTTTCCAGGTTGACCCGATAACATTGCAGGTAAAAGGTCTGGACGGGGTTTTTGCCGGCGGAGATATGGTTTCGGGGCCGGCTTCGGTAATTGAAGCAGTGCAGGCAGGTCATGAGGCAGCAATTTCTATTGACCGGTTTATTAAAGGCGAAGATCTGAGTGCAGGAAGATTAGAAACGCGCCCGGAAGGTGCAACCGTTGAAGATTCCGCAGGTTATCGGATCGGTATTAAACCCCAACCCCGCACCCGGGAACCGGTTTTATCCCCATCTGAACGGCGGCACTGGGAGGAGCTCAACCTCGGCTTTAATGAAGAACAGGCAAAAACTGAAGCCCAGCGCTGTCTGGACTGCGGAGTTTGCTGTGAATGCTTTCAATGCGTGAATGCGTGTGAAGCCAAAGCAATTGACCATAATCAGAAGGAAAAGCACCTGGAACTGAAAGTCGGAGCGGTAATCCTGGCAGGTGGATTCCGGGAATACAAACCAATAGCGGATGCCGGCCTTGGCTATGGTCGGCATCCCAATATCGTTACCAGTCTGGAGTTTGAGCGGATTCTTTCCGCTACCGGACCCTATGAAGGGCATGTTCGCCGACCTTCGGATTTGGCCCAGCCGAAAAAGATTGCCTGGATTCAGTGCGTTGGTTCACGGAATCAGGAGCATTATTACTGCTCGTCAGTCTGCTGTATGTTTGCCACCAAAGAGGCGGTCATTGCCAAAGAACACTGCCTCGGTGACCTAGAGTGTCATATCTACTATATGGATATGCGCTGTTTCGGCAAGGGGTTTGAAAGATATTACGAACGGGCAGAAAAAGAATACGGTGTGGTATTCCGGCGCGCCCGGATAAGTTCCATCAAACCGGTGTCGGGGTCCGGGGATTTATCCATTTCCTACGAGGATGAACAGGGAATGCTACGCGACGAGGTTTATAATCTGGTGGTTCTGTCCAGTGCGCTGGTGCCCAATCCGGAAATGGTAGCACTGTGCGAACGGCTTGGTATCAAACTTGACAGTCAGGGGTTTGTGCGGACCGGAGCAGATTATCCAGTCGCAACTTCGCGGGCAGGAATATTTGCCTGTGGAGTTCTAACCGAACCCAAGGATATTCCGGAAACGGTAACCGAAGCAACCGGCTGTGCGGGTGCGGTTGCCGGATTGTTAAGCACAGCCCGAAATACGCTGGTTAGCAAAAAGAGTTATCCGCCGGAGCGAGATGTCAGTGAAGAAGAACCAAGGGTAGGGGTTTTCGTGTGCAATTGCGGTATCAACATTGGCGGTGTGGTACGCGTGCCCGAAGTAGTGGAATATGCCAAGACCCTGCCCGGAGTGGTATATGCTGAAGAAAATCTTTTTACTTGTTCACAGGATACCCAGGAGAAAATCAAACGTATTATTAAGGAGCACCGGTTGAACCGGGTGGTGGTTGCGTCCTGTACTCCGCGTACTCATGAGCCGCTGTTTCAGGAAACACTTGCTGAAGCTGGTTTGAACCGGCACCTGTTTACCATGGCAAATATCCGTGACCAGTGTTCCTGGGTGCATATGCATTTGCCCCAGGAGGCAACGGCAAAAGCCAAGGAACTGGTGAAAATGGCAGTCGCCAATGCCCGGCGACTGAAACCGCTGGTTGGTTACAACCAACCGGTAGTTCAGAAGGCGCTGGTTATCGGCGGTGGTATTGCCGGCATGACTGCAGCGCTGGCAATTGCCGAACAGGGATTTGAGGTTTTTCTGGTGGAAAAGGAAAAGGAACTGGGCGGAAATTTGAGAAAACTCCGTTACGATGAAACCGGTACGCCAACCGCGGAGATTATTGCCCGGCTGGAAACGAAGTTGCGTTCCAATCCGAAGGTCCGGATTTTCACCGGAGCGGAAATCAGTGCGGTCAGCGGTTATCTTGGTAACTATCACACAACGGTGCGTATTAGTGAACCCGGAAGTGAAGAAACCCTTGAACATGGTGTTTTTGTAGTGGCGGTAGGTGCAAAAGAGTATGTGCCGAAGGAATATTTTTATGGGGAGGACCCGCGGGTACTAACCCAGCTGGAGCTTGAACAACGGATTGAGCAACAGCCGGATTTCCTAACCCTCGCCGCTGATTCTGAAACTGCAAGTTCAGGTGCGCAGTCCCAAAACCCGACAGTGGTGATGATTCAATGCGTGGGTTCGCGTAATGAAAATCATCCCTGGTGTTCAAGGGTCTGTTGTACCGAAGCGATTAAAAATGCGCTCCGACTGAAAAAGCAAACTCCCAATGTCCAGATTTACATCTTTTACCGAGATATGCGCACTTATGGGTTCCGGGAAGGGCTTTACCGGGATGCACGCCGGGCAGGGGTTCTGTTTATTCATTACGAGCCTGATGAACTAAATGTTGAGCGCCGGGATGGGAAAATTGTTATTTCCAGTTATGACCCAGTTCTCAACCGACGGGTGGGTGTGGTGGCGGATTATTTAGTGCTTTCAACCGGGATTCAACCGGCGGATGTCAATCTGCAACTTGCCAAATTGCTCAAAGTGCCTTTAAATGAAGATGGCTTTTTCCTGGAAGCGCATATGAAGTTAAGGCCTGTAGATTTTAATACCGCCGGCATTTTTATGGCAGGAATATGTCACAGCCCACGTTTCATTTCCGAGACGATCGCTCAGGCACTGGCGGCAGCTGCGCGTGCCGGTTCAGTTATAAGTCAGGACCAGATTATGACTTCAGCGGTGGTTGCGCGGGTCAACACCCGCTGGTGCGCTGGTTGCGGCATATGTGAACGTATTTGTCAGTATGAAGCGGTGCGAATCAATCCTGAAACTGGAAAGTCAGAGGTTACCGCGGTGCTGTGTCAGGGTTGCGGTGCCTGTGCTGCTGCCTGTCCATCCAGTGCTATTGAATTACAGGGATTTGAATCCCGGCAACTCCTCGCTATGGTGGAAGAAGCATTATGAGCGATGATCCAGCAATGATAAGCAGGAATTGGACCTGGAGGTAAATAATGAATTTTGAACCCAGGATTGTTGGTTTTCTCTGTAACTGGTGTACCTATGCGGGTGCGGACCTTGCGGGTACATCAAGAATCCAATACCCCCCCAATATGAGGCCGATTCGGGTAATGTGTTCGGGAGCTGTTGATTCAGTTTATATACTGAGGGCACTTCTTGAAGGCGCGGATGGGATATTGATCGGTGGCTGTCACCCGGGCGACTGTCACTATGTTTCCGGCAATTATAAAACTCGGCGCCGGATGGTTCTTTTTAGTTCAATTATGCGTTCCCTGGGACTGGATGAAGGACGGGTGCTGCTAAGATGGATCTCGGCTGCCGAGGGAAAGAAGTTTGCCGATACGGTCACCGAGTTTACCGAACAGTTGCGGCAGAAGGGGCCCAATCCGTTCCGTAATCTGTGGGAGGTGTGATTTGGCGAAGAGCTGGTTCATCAAAGTTCAGGAAAATAATCCCCAGCAAACATTGCGCAACCTTTACGCGCAGTGGTTAAAAAACGAACAGGTTTCAGCACTCCTTGTGCCGGCGGTTTCGGCAACCGGAGTGTTTGCGCCAGTATTATTCAGCGATCCAGAGAAAGTTTCCAATATCAGTCCCCTGCTGCCGGTGATGTCAGTCAATGCCGCTTCAATCGTTGCCGAGATTGCCGCCGAACCAGCGACCGAGTCACGGCTGGGAGTGGTTTTGAGGCCCTGTGAAATGCGAGCGGTAGTAGAATTGATTAAACTTCAACAGATTGCCCGCGATAATCTGGTCTTAATCGGGATTGACTGTCCGGGGACATACAAACCCGGGTCAATCAGTCCGGAGTTGACTGCTAGTTCTGATAAACTGGATGAATGGATAAATGAATTTGTTAGCAACCAGGAACAGTATTTGAAAGATGAGCATTTACGCAGTGCCTGTCGACTCTGTGAATTTCCTACCCCTCTGATTGCCGACATGACAATTGGATTTCTCGGTTTGAATCCCAGGAAGAAATTAATTTTGACTGTGTATACCGAAAACGGTAGCCGATTGCTTGACGGGCTGGAAATCGAGCCTACAGAGGATACTAACCCGGAGCGGAACAAATATCTGGATATGTTTGTGCGGACGCGCCAGCAGCAATGCGAACAAAAAATAGCCGATTTTGACCGGGTTGGAATCGGCTATCAGAACTTGGTCCGTTATTTTGCTCATTGTCTTAATTGCCATAACTGTATGAAGGTGTGTCCAATTTGTTATTGTCGTGAATGTTTTTTTGATTCCGATGTTTTAAAGCGGGAGCAGGATGATTATGTCAGGTTATCCAGAAGGAAAGGGTTGAACCGTATGCCAGCCGGGACGCTTTTGTTCCACTTGACCCGGATGAATCATATGATGACATCCTGTGTGCAGTGCGGTATCTGTGAGGATTCCTGTCCAGCAGAAATCGGTTTGAGCGTTCTCTTTAAAAAGGTTTCCCGTAATGCTCAGGCAGCATTTGATTATCTTTCCGGCAGGTCACTTGATGAACCCCTGCCGCTGACAACCTTCCGCGAGGATGAGTTCCGGGAAATTGGAGAGGAGTAAAACTCAATGGCGGAACTTTTATTGAACGAACTGGATACCCGATTTAAGTATCGGATCGCGGAACGGATGGGTGATGACAGTTTTCTTAACTGTTTTGCTTGCGGTTCCTGTACTGCCTCCTGTCCGGTGCGTCGGCTGGATGAAAAGTACAACCCACGCCGGCTAATCCGGATGGCAATTTTAGGATTGAAGGATGAGGTTTATAAATCCGAATTCCTCTGGCTCTGTTCCTATCATTCAACCTGTCTTTATCGTTGTCCCCAGAAGGTTAATATTGGTGCGGTCTGTGATGCAGTGACCCGCATCCGTCAGCAGTTTGGAGAAAGCCACTGGTCAGATGGTGTCAATGTGGAATTCCGGCGCGAGGTTGTCAAACTTGTTCCCGGAGTTAGCGTCTGTTTTGTCTGTGGCTCTTGCACCGCGGTATGTCCGGAGAGTTATCTTGACCCGAATAAAGATCCGCGCAAATTTATCCGCAAGGTGAACCTCGGACTGGCAAAGGCGGCACTGAACGATGAGTTTAAGGATATCTGTGCTACCCATTTTCGTTGTGAGACCCGTTGTCCTCAAGGTGTTAAAATCAGCCGGGTGATGCAGGTCTTGCGGGAACTGGCAATTGAAGATGGCTATACATTACCGGAATCTCTCCGGTTTCTCAGGGATTAATGTATGGCAGAGAAGCGTAAGTTAAACAGTGTTTTAATAATTGGTGGGGGGATCGGTGGGGTTCAGGCGGCACTGGATTTAGCTGATGCTGGCAGAAAAGTTTATCTGGTTGAACGGGCTGCTGCGATTGGCGGTTATATGGCGATGCTGGACAAAACTTTTCCGACCAATGACTGCTCAATGTGTATTCTCAGCCCGAAACTGGTTACCTGCGCCCGCCATCCTAATATTGAAATGCTGACACTCAGTGAAGTCATTTCGGTTGCGGGTGAGCAGGGTGATTTTTGGGTAAAAGTCCGGCGCTATGCCCGTTCGGTGGACCTGAGCCGGTGTACTGGTTGCGGTGATTGTCTGGAAAAGTGCCCGGTAAAACTGCCCAACGAATTTGAGGGAGGATTATCACAGCGCCGGGCAATCTACCGTTTGTATGCCCAGGCGGTGCCGAATGCCCCGACAATTGACCGCCAGAACTGCTTAAAATTTACCAAAGATCGGTGTGGCACCTGTGCCCGGGTGTGCAAGGCTGGAGCAATTGATTACAATCAACAAGATGAGGATATTGAACTGGAGGTTGGGGCGATAATTATGGCAGAGGGGAGTGTAATTTCCAACCCTCGGTCACGCCCGGAATATGGATATACCAGGTTTCCTAATGTGGTAACCGCACTTGAATTTGAGCGCATCCTTTCTGCTGCCGGTCCTTTTGGTGGCAACATTCTGCGGCCCGGAGACCGTTCCGAACCTAAACGGATTGCCTGGGTGCAGTGTTTCGGATCCCGGGATGAAACACTGGAGCGCAGTTACTGTTCTTCAGTCTGCTGTATGTATGCTGCCAAGGAGGCGGTGATTGCCCGCGAACATAATCCTAATATTGAAGCAACCATTTTTTATATGGATATGCGTGCTTATGGTAAGGAGTTCGACCGTTACATTGAACGGGCAGAAAAGCAATACGGTGTCCGATTCGTGCGCGCCCGGGTTGCCGAAATTCTTGAGGAGCGATTGACCAAGAGGTTAATCGTCCGCTATGCCGGCGAATCAGGTCAGCAGGCGGAGGGGTTTGACCTGGTTGTTCTTTCTTGCGGTCTGGTGTCCAAGCACGATACTGGGATGATTATTGAAAGAAACCAATTCGGATTTCCGTTGACCGATTTGATTGATCCGGTTCAAGCCTCCAAGGAAGGGGTATTTATCTCCGGAACCTGTGCGCAGCCGGTGGCAATTCCTGAAACCGTAACAGCGGCTTCCGCCGCAGCAGTCAAGGCAATGCAGTTAACTTCAGCAGCAGGCAGTAATGCACCATCCACGGAAACTCGAAAAGAACTTGATATTTCCGGGGTCTCTCCCAGAATAGGAGTTTTTGTCTGCAACTGTGGTATCAATATCGGTGGGGTAGTGCGCGTGCCCGAAGTGGTGGAATATGCCCGAAATTTGCCGGGTGTGGTTTTTGCTGAGGAAAACCTTTATTCCTGTTCCGCGGATACGCTGGAGAAGATTAAATCCCGCATTAAAGAGAACAACCTCAATCGGGTGGTGGTTGCCTCCTGTTCCCCCCGGACTCATGAACCGTTGTTTCAGGCAACACTGAGCGAAGCCGGATTGAACCCTCATCTGTTTGCAATGGCAAATATCCGGGACCAGTGTTCCTGGGTTCATTCCGATAGGGACCAGGCAACCGAAAAGGCTAAGGACCTGGTAAAAATGGCCGTTGCCCGGGTCCGGAGGCAGCAGCCGCTTGCGCCGATCCTTTTACCGGTGACCAGGGCAGCACTGGTAATTGGAGGCGGAATTGCTGGAATGGCAGCGGCGCTGGCGCTGGCTGATAACGGGGTGGATGTCTTTCTCATAGAGCGTGAGCAAGTGCTGGGGGGAGTTGCACGTCGAATTTACAGGACAATAGAAGGCGAAGATGTTCAACAACGTCTCAGTTCAATGATCGAACAAGTCACCCATCATCCGCATATCCAGGTTTTTACGGGAGCGGAAATTAAACAGGTTGGCGGTTTTGTCGGTTCATTTGAAACAATCATTAATGTTGATGGTCACGAAGAGCGGTTACGGCACGGAGTGGTGATTGTTGCGAGCGGGGCGCGGTATCGGCAACCGACTGAATATCAGTTCGGGACGGACCCGCGCATTCGGACTCAACAGGAACTGGAAGAAATACTGGCAAGAACACCCCAGGAGCTGCGTAATGTTCGGTCGGTAGTTATGATTCAATGTGTTGGTTCCCGAGAGGGGGAGCATAATTACTGTTCGCGCATATGCTGCGCTGAAGCAATTAAGAATGCTTTGGCAGTTAAAAAAATGAGTCCGGAATGCGAAGTTTTCATTCTCTACCGTGATATTCGCACCTATGGTTTCCGGGAAGAGTTCTACCGGCAGGCAAGGGAACGCGGGGTGATTTTTGTCCGTTATGAAGTTGACCGGAAACCACGGGTAATGGTTAACAATGGCAATTTAACCGTTGAAGTTCATGAACCAGTGCTTGATATGCCGATCAGGATTAATCCGGATCTACTGGTTCTTTCCAGTGGCGTTGAACCACAACCTGATGCAGCTAATCTGGCGCAAATGCTTAAGGTACCACTACAGCAGGACGGTTTCTTTCTGGAGGCACATGCCAAACTCCGGCCGGTAGATTTCGCCACCGAAGGAGTTTTCCTTTGTGGTTTGTGTCATTATCCAAAGTTTATTGACGAAACGATTGCATCGGCACATGCTGCCGCAGGTCGGGCTGCCACGGTGCTCGCCCGGGAGTTCATTGAAGCCGAACCTTATCAGGCGGTAGTCACCCCTGAACGCTGCTCAGCCTGCGGTATGTGTACTGGTTTATGCGCCTACCGTGCAATTGAACTCAGGGTTGTTGACGAACGGTCCGGCAGGAGGGCAGCAGTTGTTAACCAGGCACTGTGTAAAGGGTGTGGTGCCTGTGCCGCGAACTGCCGCTCCGAGGCAATTGATATTAAGGGGTTCGCTGCGGAAAACATCTTCCGGGAAATTGTTACGCTCTTTAGTTAATTTTAATTAGGGCGAAACATTTTCTGATAGTTATGAATAATGTGGAAAAGCGACGTTATCAGTTGCTTGACCATACTGCCGATTTAAAAGTAGAAATTTACGGAAAAGATTTGCAGGAACTTTTCGTTAATGCCGCGTTTATGATTTTTGATGTGATGGTTGATCTGGATAAAGTTGCCGAGCAAAAGTTTGAGAATGTGGAGATACAATCGGTTGATCTACCAGAATTGTTTCTGGACTGGCTTCGAGAACTTTTATTCCGCTTTTCTGTCCAAGGGTTCATTCCCCGAAGAGTAGAAATTCAAATGTTGGATACAGATCAAGTACAGTTAAAGGCGCTACTTTTCGGCGAGACCTACGATTACGAGCGACATGGGTTAAAAGTTGAAATTAAAACCCCGACCTATCATCAGTATGTGCTTGAAAAACAGTCTGATGGCTACCGGGCGACAGTGGTATTTGATGTTTGACTATTTCTTTGTCAGCGGTGAGATTTCTCGTAGACGTTTGACCACCCGTTCCATAACTTCAATTGTATAATCAATTTCGTCTTCGGTATTTTCTTCGCCGATTGAAAACCGGACAACCGAGTTACGATAAATGTCCGGAACGCCAATGGCTTTAACTGTCGGTGAGGGCTCCGTCTCACCAGAAGAACAGGCAGAACCGGAAGCAACCGCAATCCCTTCCAGGTCCAGATTCATCAGAAGGGCTTCACCTTCCACATAGGCAACGCTGAAATGGCTGGTATTGGGCAACCGTTTTTCCGGGTGACCATTTAACCGGACATCAGAAATCCGTTTCAGAATGCCATTTTCCAGGCGGTCACGGAGCTGTCGTAGTTTTTCGGCATTGCCCTGCCACTCCTGTTTAAGAATCTCACAGGCTTTGCCCATACCGATAATACCGATGACATTTTCAGTGCCGGCGCGTAACCCCTGCTGGTGATGACCACCGTGGATGATTGGTTGAATTGGGGTCCCGGTTCGGATATACAGCACACCGATTCCTTTTGGAGCATGGATTTTATGTCCAGAGATGGTTAACAGGTCAACTCCCAGTTCCTGAACATCAATTTTTATTTTACCAGCCGCAGAAACCGCATCAGTATGAACCAGCACCCCGTGCTGATGACAGACGGCGGCAATTTCTTTAATCGGTTCAATTGTACCGATTTCATTATTGGCAAGCATTACACTGACCAGACAGGTTTCTTTGGTGATTAATTTGGACACGCTGTCCGGGTCAATTAAACCGTAAGCATCTACCGGTAGATAGCCGACCTGCCATCCCATTTCTTGAAGATAGCCAACGCTCCCCAAAACTGAAGCGTGTTCAATTGGACTAGTGATTAAATGTCGCCCCTTCGTCAACATCAAGGCAACGGCAACACCCTTAATTGCCCAGTTGTTGGCTTCAGTACCCCCACTGGTGAAGTAAATCTCTTCCGGCCGGGCATTCAGATAAGCGGCAATCTGCTCCCGGGCACGGGCAATACCTTCTGCAGATTCGCGGCCGAAATAGTGAAGATTGGAGGGATTGCCAAAGACTGTGGTCAGGTAAGGTTCAATTGCTGCTTTTATCCTGGGGTCAATCGGGGTTGTGGAGTTGTTGTCCAGATAGACACGCATCTTCATTTTTTCGCTCCTTTCTGCTTTTTTGTTTTACGCCGGTTATAAATTCATAGATTAAGATTAAAATCAAACCAATAACTATAAAGGCATCAGCGGGGTTAAATGTAAACCAACGAAAATGTAGGGCTGGGATTTCAAAATCAATAAAATCTATAACATAACCGAGACGGAGCCGATCAATCAAATTACCAAGCGCACCCCCTAAGATAATTCCATAAGCACACCCCAGATAAGACCTTGAGGTTTTAAACCCGAGTACCAGCACAATGATAATACCAATGAGTTGAAGGATGAGGTGCAACCAGACCGTTCCGAATGATATACCAAAAACGCCGTAAGGGTTAGTTGTATAAGATATTTTTAAAATGTCGCCCAGTAGACGAATTGATATTGGTGCGCCCGGTTTGTTAAAAATTCCATAAACAATAGTTTTAGTTAACTGGTCAAAAAAAAGTGCCAGTATACTGGTCCAAACAAAAGAACGGCGTAGGGCAGCGGTCATCAGGTTTGTTTTTCTGTTGCCGCTGCCAGCTGGTCAATCCGGTCCGGCGTATAGACTTTAATATGATAATGTTGCGCAAATTGCGCGGCTTCTTCGCTTAATTTCGGAGAGGCGATGAGAATTATGTCTTGAGCGTTCACATCATATGCCTTGGCGTAGAGTTTAATCACCGCTTCGGAATCTACATTTTCAACACCGGTTGCAAAGCCGATTACAACCCGGTGTTCCAGTGGGCCATTACGCTTGTCCGCCAGCATATCAATTAAATGCACCGCACCTGACCGTCCTTTAACATTTACCGACTCCTGAATTTCGTAACCTTCCTGTGCCAATAGTTCTCTTACCCGGGCGCGAGGAATACGTTCCTGACGCAATCGTGTTACCTGAGCAGGATTCAGGGTGTATTTGTAGAGAATTAATTCGCGGATGCCATCCTTTTCATAAGTCCGGCCACAGGAATGACAGTTCCAGCGTTCGACCGGGGCGCGGGTTATCTCCTTGCAATCCGGGCAGCGATAGCGGTTTCCAAGATCATCATAATCACTTCCCAGGAGAAGCAGTTCGTTCCGGCATTTTGGGCATATACGCTGGCCGTGGCGCAAGAAATCATCTGCCGGTGCGGTGTAATTGCAGGTTCGGTGCCGGAATAACCGGGTGCGGTAAAGTTCCGGTGAGTTACATTTGGGACAGTAGAGGACAAGTCTTAGGTCGGTTGAGTTACAGGCAGGACAGAAATATACTCTTTCGGCGAATTGACGCTGTAGATAGCCGAGCGAACACATATCTTTCAACAATTGCGTGGCATATTCGGAGTCAACATCCAGTTGCGATTCGACAATTGGATAACTGATGCCATTGGTAGTATCAGGGGCAAAGACCGGTTCAATGCAATTTAGGTTTTTTTCGACCAGCAGCTCAAATAATTTCAGTATTTTTGAATCGTTTAACATATAGCACTCCAGCAGTGTCATGTATATTATAAGCGCAATCAAATTTTAGTCAATTAAAAAATCGTTAATTAAATCTAAAGAAAAGAGGAAGGGTGCGTCATTGCGAACCTCGAAGGGCGAAGCAATCTCTTAGCAATTGTTCCTAAGCTACCCGCATATAGATTGTTGTGGCTTTCGCCACTTGCCAGAGGGAGTGCGTCGCTACCGCTCCTCGCAATGACATTGGCAATTATTAATATTTTAGATTGACATTTGCTATACTATTCTTAATTATTATGTTATATGCGTTTAATTCTTATTTCGTTACTGGTTTCACTTGGAGTGTCGGCATCACGAAAACCTGATGGTATACAGCTGCGATTTGCGACTGTGGCGGGTGAAGACATTTCTGGAAACAATCAGGCTGGAGAAGTCGGAACCGAACTGGCAAGACCGTTGTGTGTCCAGGTTTTTCAGAGGGGATTACCGGTTGCCAATGTCCCGGTGCGTTTTTCAGTGCTACGTGAACCCGATGAAAATAAATATTTAGGTAGTCAGCAATGCCGGGTATCTGATACGTTGGTGATGACGGACCATCTGGGTCTGGCGCGGGTGAGTTTATTTCTGGGCAGTTTTCCCGGCGATTATCTAATCAAGGTAGAGGCAGGAGGTGATGAATTAATTTTTGCAGTCAAGGGATTGAAAAGAGGGTGGGTTTTTTTAGCTTTTCTGGAAATAATCGGGGGAATGGCAATATTTTTATTCGGTCTTTATTATGGTTCTAAGGGCTTACGGCGACTGGCTGGTGACCGATTACGGCAGGTAATTTTTTCGCTAACGCAGAATCGGGTGCTCGGACTGGTTGTTGGGGTAGTGGTTACGGTTATATTTCAGTCATCAAATGCAACGGTTAGTTTGCTGATATCACTGGCATCAGCCGGGCTTATGAGTTTGAGTCAGTCACTGGGGGTGATTTTAGGTGCGGACATCGGTACAACCTTTACGGTTCAGTTATTATCATTCCGGATATACGATTTTGCGCTTCTGGCAGTGGCGATGGGCTTAATTCTTATGAACATTAATTGGCGGTTTCGAGATTGCGGGCAGATAGTGTTTGGCTTCGGCCTTGTTTTTTTCTCGCTGAAGATCGTTTTAGGAGCGATTGAGCCAATTAAGTTTGTTCCCCAAATTCAGGAGGTGGTACAGGCCAGTAGTCTCCACCCACTTTACTCATTCATGATCGCACTTTTTTTTACTGCACTCCTACGTTCCTCAGCGGCGACAATCGGTATTATGGTGGGGCTTTCATTTTCGGGGTTAGTAGAGTTGAGAAACGCCATTCCATTTCTACTCGGGGCTAATACCGGTAGCGGATTAAGTTCTCTCTGGTCGGCGTTTAAAGGAACGGCAGAAGGCAAAAGAGTAGCAGTGGCACAAGCAATTTTTAAGATTGTGACGGTGCTGGTCGTGTTGCCGTTTGTGCCCGTGCTGGTTAAAATTTTTCCCCGAACATCGCCTCTGGTAGCAAGGCAAATCGCCAATGCCCATACATTTATTAATATTATCTCGGCGTTAATATTTCTGCCTTTTCTTGGTTTGCTTACTAAATTACTGGAGCGGATGGTTCCGGACCGTGAGTTTGAAAAAATGGCACCGCGTTATCTCAATCCGGCAGCATTAGGAAGCCCGGAACTGGCAATGGCACAGGCGACACGGGAGATTTTAAGAATGGGGGAAATCGTCCAGGCGATGTTAACCTCAGCGCTAAAGGTTTTTCTGGAAGGAGATAAGGAGGGGTGTCGTCAACTGGCAGCAGAAGATGATCGTGTTGACCGATTGGAAGTAGAAATTACGAGTTTTCTATCCAAACTTTCAATGGAATCATTAAGCCCGGAAAACTTTCGACGGGTTCGGGCATTGTTTTATATAACTGATGAACTTGAGCATATCGCTGACATTGTTTCTAAAAATATCATAGTTTATACCCGAAAGAAAATAAATCAAAATCTGGCGTTTTCTTCTGCTGGAGAGGAGGAAATAAAGAATTTCCATCAACAGGTGTTGCAGAATTTCTCGTTAGCGATTAATTGCCTGGCAACCTGGGATGTTAAAATGGCAGAACAAGTCGTAGAGAAAAGGGCGTGGGGAGTGGCAAAAAAACAGGAACTACACAACCATCATCTGGAGAGGCTAAGTCAGGGGTTAAAGGAAACAATTGATACTTCAACAATTCATTTGGATTTAATATCAGACCTGGAACGCATTAATTTTCACTGCTCACAAATAGGGGCTGCAATAACCGGGATTAAATAATTGACAAAAAAGAGCCTGGGAAAACCCAGGCTCAAGTGCAGAGCTGCGACGCATCTCACCCCTTTAGCCACTCCCTCAATTTTAAATTGAACTCTTAGAGGAGAGCAGGCATTCAGTGCCCAGATATTAAGGCTCAAACCCTCCAAGAGTTCGCTGCCTTCGTGATATACCTAACAATCCCGTTTTTCGGATGAACCTTATATTATTCTATGCAATAATTATGCCAAATTATGTCGCATTTCAATTTTGTTTAAGTCGTTTTTTTATTGATACTTATAAAATCGAATTGAAATTGAATTAATTCAATATGTTCTGGATTGCTTAAATTATCAGCATTAATGCCGTTATTTTCGGCTAAGATTTATATGATTAAACGTAATAACATTATTAGAAAAAGGAAGGAGACGTCATTGCGTGCCCTGAGGGGGCGAAGCAATCTCTTAGCGATGGTTTCTAAGCTACCCGCTTATAGATTGTTGTGGCCTTCGCCACTCAAGTGCATCGCTACCGCTCCTCGTAATGATATCTGAAGTTTTCTAATGGGGGGAGAATTATCGGAGACTGGTGGCATAATTTGTTTAATACTCTCGGAGTGCTTGACTTGGTATAAGCACTGTTATAATATTATAAAAAGGAGTGAGAATGAAAAAGATAATGGCTGCGTTTATATTAACCCTGCTCGTTAGTTTCCCGGTTTATGCTCAACAGCGTATCGATACTATTGTTGTTCCGTTCGATTCACTGATGGATTACCGGGTGAGTGTGGATGGGTATATTGATATTGAAGAGGAGGAGTATCCAGCCAGCTTCCAGGACCCGGTAACTGGTATTACCGTGCACTGGGGTCATGATGATAGTTTGATTTATGTGGGTATGGAAGCCCGAGGTAAAGGATGGCTGGCAATCGGATTTGGCTCGCCGGTCATGAATGGTTCAAATATGATTATCGGTTATTATTCAGATGAGTCAGCAGCGGTGGTTAATCATGTGGGCGTCGGTAAAATGCATCGTTCAGTTAAAGGCAATGATAGTCTGATTCAAGACTGGGAGATTGATTACGATGATGAGACTAATACGCTGGTTATGGAGTTTATCTATCCGCTTCACTGGCCAGGGCTTAATGGGACAACGGTGGACGGCTTATTTCCAGAAAAGACCTATGATCTGATACTCGCAAGGAATTCCCGCAGTAATTCAATTGCAGCAAAACATGCGCAGCGGTCAAGGCGAGTTTTTATTATTGCGCCAAAACCGATTCCCCCACAACAAACCGAGTCAGAGCAAGGAAAGAAGGATAAATAGGTTACGCTATTCATTTTCTTAATTATTTTTTCAGGGCTCAAAAACGAGGTTGATTTTTCCTCTTTGAATCAAGGACCGATTAATGCTGATATTGTTATTGTACCCAATTTTGGCGGCTGGGGGAATGTGCCTTTAAATCAGGCGATTGACCTGGAACCGGTGATATCAGGAGTACAGCAATACCTTGAGAGTCTTGGGTTGCAGACAATTGTTGCGCCTTATCGCCGGGTACCTGCAATATTTCCTGAAGAACCGGATTTTGATATTAAGCTAGCGGTGATTACCGAGATGCTCGGTTTGCATCATACCCGGGCGCGCCATTTTGCCCGGATATTAGAAACGCTCGCATTGGAAAATTCCAACACGAAATTTTTGCTGCTCGGGCTTTCCAATGGTGCCGGCTTTATTGATAATACGATGGAATATATCGCACCGGTTGTTGAAGATCGGGTAGCGGCGGTGGCAATCGGAATACCATTCTGGCACAGCCGCTACGTGAACGATAATATCATCCATCTGGATAATGGAGGCAACGACCCCGTAACTCAAGGGAAAGTGGAAGATTTATTCGGTGAGGCTCTGCGTACGATTTTTCTTAAGTTTTATAACCTGGTTAATGGCCGGGCTCCAAAATGGGAAGAAGGTTGGCGTATCTCAGGCCATGAGTATAAATGGGAAGAAATCAGACCGGTGGTTATCCATTTCATTAACCACCGGTTACTAAAGTATGATTCGTCATTGCACCATTGACATTTGTCATTCATTTGATAAAGTATAATAATTGATAATAATGGTTCACAGAGATTAAAAGGAGGAATTATGCGCAGTAATTTAAGATTTAGATGGATGTTAGCTCTTTTTGGGATTGTCAGTCTGTTAATATTTACTGGTTGCCCGAAACCACCGCTTACTCCTGAGAAACCCCGGGGCGCTGAGGTAACATTTGCAAATGTAGTTTATTCCTGCACTACCAGTACCACTGATCCTGCCGGGCAGGAGGTGGCATTTCAGTTTGACTGGGGAGATGGTACGAGGTCGGAATGGTCAACTTGGTTTGCGAGCGGAACACCTTTTGCTGATACCCATACCTATGTACAGAGTGGGGAAGTAATGGTTATGGTTCGGGCAAAGAACAGCAAGGGCAAAGTTTCTAACTGGTCTGAACCGCTGGTTGTGAATGTTAGTCCAGGTGAAGGCAATGTTTTGTGGAAGTTCGGTTATTATGACCCGGAATCAACTGAAGATTCAGCCGATTTTACCAGCCATACCTTTGCGATCAGCCAGGATCGGCAGATTTATATCGGCAGTGCTGATATCTGTGCTTTAATTTGCCGTAAAGGCAATGGTACAAGACGCTGGGAGTTTATCGATCCGGAAGAAGAGGAGTTTTCAGTTGCTCCGGTTATTGCTCCGGATGGGACAGTTTATGCCGGGACCGAAGGGGGAAAATTATATGCTTTGACCAGTTCTGGCACTATAAAGTGGCAGGTTACTTTTCGGTCCGGAGTCATCTGTCCCCCCGCTTTAGGTGCGGACGGAACTATTTATGTTCAGCCCGAGGATGATAGCGTATTTGCTCTTGACCCGAGCAATGGTGCCCGGAAATGGGCATTTTATGCCGGAGGTGGGGTCAGGTCACCAGTGGTCGGTCCGGATGGAACGGTGTATGTTTCTCAGGATGACACATTGTTTGCACTTGACCCGGTTAATGGAGGAATTAAATGGCGCTTCGGGATGAGACAGGCAATTGCCGTTTCGCCAGCAGTTGATGTGAGCCGGCATGTGCTTTACCTTGTAGATGATGACGGCTGGCTGGCTTCAATTAATCTGGGCGATGGAAGCAAGAACTGGGAGCTGTGGGGCGGTAATAATGCCAGTGAGCCGGTTATTGATGAAAATGGTATTATTTATTTTACCGGCGGAGGGCGGCTTTGGGCAATTAACCCGGATAACGGGAGCGAGATCTGGGTATGGATACCACCGGTTGTGGAGGAGATGTCAATGCCCGCGGTTTCCAGTGAAGGGATAGTTTATTTTCTTGTTTTTTCATCTAATGTGTTAGGGGCGGTTGATACTTTGTATGCGGTTAATCATGATGGCAGCCGACGCTGGGCAGTAGGACTTGGCATTGGGACCCCTCTGGATTTTATTTCAGCACCGAAGATTGATGACCGGGGATTTATTTATATCGGCGATGGCACGAGGGCATGGTGCGTTGTAGGAAAAGGTGGACCGGCGGCCTCTTCCTGGCCAATGTATCAGGCAGATATTATGAATACCGGACGGGCACGATAAACAGGAGGCAAGATTTCAATGACGCCCAACCGAGCACCAGACGAGCAAAAGATTTTTAAATCAGTGCCAGCACAGCCTGATTATCAGGCGATTCAGCAACAGGTACTGAAGTTCTGGGAAGAGGGACGCTATTTTTATCGGCTGATGGAGCGTAACCGTGGCGGTCCGAAATTCCGATTTCTTGACGGCCCGATTACCGCTAATGGTCCGATGGGTGTTCATCATGCTTGGGGACGAACCTATAAGGATTTGTTTCAGCGGTATAAGGCGATGCTGGGGTTTGACCAGCGTTTTCAAAACGGGTTTGACTGTCAGGGATTATGGGTAGAGGTAGAGGTTGAGAAGGAGCTTGGATTTAAATCCAAGCGTGACATTGAAAAGTTCGGGATTGATCGGTTTGTTGAAAAATGCAAGGAGCGAGTGCTTAAGTTTTCCCGGATACAAACCCAGCAGTCAATTCTAATTGGACAGTGGATGGATTGGGAAAATTCCTATTACACAATGTCGGAAGAAAACAACTACTCTATCTGGTATTTTCTCAAAGAGTGTCATCGCCGGGGTCTGATTTATGAGGGAACGGATGTGATGCCCTGGTGTGCGCGATGCGGGACCGCAATTTCGGATATGGAAATCGCGACCGAGGGATATCGGGAGTTGACTCATCCGGCGGTTTTTGTAAAGTTCCCGGTGCTGGGGAAAGAAGGGGAGAGTTTACTCGTTTGGACCACCACGCCCTGGACGCTAACTTCTAATACCGGTGCCGCAGTGCATCCAGATTTGACCTATGTCCGAGCAAAACATAAGGATGAGGTTTTGATTCTTGCCAAGGAACAATTGAGTGTGCTGGGTCCAGGGGCGAAAATTATTGAGGAGTTTCCCGGGGTGAAACTGGCGGGTTTGAGGTATCACGGGCCGTTTGATGAACTGCCCGCACAGCAGGGCGTTGAACACCGGGTGGTGGTTTGGGATGAGGTAAGTGCAACTGAAGGCACTGGCATCGTACATATTGCCCCGGGCTGCGGTAAGGAGGACTTTCTGCTGGGCAAGGAGCAGGGGCTGACGGTTATTGCCCCATTATTAGAAGATGGTACTTTTAAAGTGGGGTTTGACTGGCTGAGCGGACGCGCGGCTGGTGAGGTGGCAGCCGATATTTTTGAGAATCTTCGGGCAAAAGGGCTTCTTTTCCGTGTTGAGGACTATAAGCACCGATATCCGGTTTGCTGGCGGTGCGGCCAGGAACTGGTTTTCCGGCTGGTAGATGAATGGTTTATTCGGATGGACCCGCTCCGTGCTGAGATTATGGACTCGGCGCGTCAGGTGCGATGGATTCCAGAGTTTGGGCTGGAACGGGAGCTGGACTGGTTGAGAAATATGGCTGACTGGTGTATTTCCAAGAAGCGCTACTGGGGTCTGGCACTGCCGATTTTTAAATGTGAATGCGGGTGGTTTGATGTAATTGGGTCCCGGGAGGAGTTGCGCGAACGGGCAGTAGTGGGCTGGGATAAGTTTGAAGGCCATACGCCCCACCGTCCCTGGGTTGATGAGGTCAAAATTGCCTGCCCGAAGTGCGGTAAGCCCGTTGCGCGGATCAAAGATGTGGGCAATCCCTGGCTGGATGCCGGAATTGTGCCCTTTTCCACCACACATTATTTAACTAACCGCAATTACTGGCGGGAATGGTTTCCGTTTGACTTCATCACCGAGTCGTTCCCCGGGCAATTTCGCAATTGGTTCTATGCGATTCTGGCAATGAGTACGGTACTGGAAAAATGTGCCCCATTCAAAACCGTGCTTGGTTATGCTACGATGAAGGCCGAGGATGGACGGGAGATGCATAAATCCTGGGGAAATGCGATTGAGGTTGAGGAGGCGGTAGAGAAGATGGGGGCAGATGTGATGCGCTGGGTTTTTGCTCGCCATAATCCGGTTCAGAATTTGTTATTTGGTTTTAAGGTCGGACAGGAAGTTAAGCGGAAACTGCTGACCTTCTGGAATGTTTATGGGTTTTTTGTCACTTATGCCAATATTGATAACATCAACCCGGCGGCGCGAACGGTCGCCCGGGAGGATTTGACGCTTTTGGACCGTTGGATTCTTTCCCGGCTCAATTCACTGGTGGCGCTTGCCCGCAGCCGGCTGGATGATTACGACTGTATGAGTGTGGCGCTGGCTGTTGAGGATTTCATTGAGGATCTTTCAACCTGGTATGTTCGCCGGAACCGACGTCGGTTCTGGAAATCGGCTGAAGATAAGGATAAAGCGGCAGCCTATTATACGCTTTATCAATGTCTGGTTACCCTGATTAAATTGCTGGCACCATTTATGCCTTTTATCACTGAAGATATTTATCAGAATCTGGTACGACGCTGTGACCCATCGGCACCGGAGAGTGTCCATCTGAGTTTTTATCCGGCAGTAGATGAAGGAATGATCGACCTGGAACTGGAAAGAGAAATGAAGGCGGTGCGAATGCTGGTATCGCTTGGTCATGCGGCTCGGGAAAAGGTGCAGATTAAGGTGCGTCAACCGTTATTGCGTATGGCGGTGGTGCTCAAAAATGGCGAGACAACAGCTCGGTTTGAACCCTATCTTGACATTATCAAAGATGAACTTAACATCCGGGAGATTCTGTTTCTGAAGCCAGGGGAAATGATTCCTGAGGGGCTGGTGGTCCAGGAGGAGGATGGGGTGATCGTCGGTATTGACCCAAAGTTGACACCGGAACTGGAATATGAAGGAATTGCCCGGGAACTGGTGCGTAAGATTCAGAGTATGCGCAAGAATGCCGGATTTGAGGTAATTGACCGGATTGTGATTGGGTGTCAGGGTTCGCATCAATTAATTGAAGCGGTTAAGATGTTTGGGGACTACATCAAGCAGGAGACCCTTGCGCAGGCAATTCTTTTTGAATCCCTGGCTAATCCTGAAGCCGGGGGGGATTTTACAATAAACGGCAGCCCGGTACGGGTTGAAATAAAACGGGAAGGGAGATAACTGTGCCCAAGAAATGCCGACCCAGTTTAACTAAGAAAGACCTCTTGCGACTGGAGAAGGCGCTGCTGGAAGAAAAGCAGCGCATCCTCCGGCAGAGCAGTTTTACGCAGCAGGTTATGGATACACCCGCAGCCGCGGGTGACCTATCCAGCCATCGGACTCATGTTGCTGACCAGGGAACGGAGAATTATCAGCGGGAGTTTGCCTCACAACTGAAGTCCATTGAATCTTCATCTCTACGGGAGATTGATGATGCCCTTGCCCGAATTGCTAATGGAACTTACGGTATCTGTGAAAGTTGCGGTGAGCCAATACCTTTGGCACGGCTGGAGGTCATCCCCTATGCCCGGCGGTGTATGAAGTGCCAGAAAGAGAAAAAGGTTTAAAATCGATAACCGGCGGGCAATCCGGCCAGAGTGGTAGAATGGCCGGCGATGAGTAGGAACATCCGGTTAACAATTGAGTTTGACGGCACCGGTTATGCGGGCTGGCAGGTCCAGCCTCAGCAGTTGACGGTCCAGGGATTAATTGAACAGGCGGTAGCGAAGGTCTTTGGTAGCAAAATAACAGTATATGGCTGCGGGCGCACCGACGCCGGGGTTTCAGCGCGCAATTACATCGCCAATTTTTTCGGTCCGGCGAGACTGCCGGTAGAGAGAATTCCGGCTGCTCTGAATCACTATCTGCCCGAAGATATTTTTGTGAAAAAGGCTGAGGTTGTGGCTAACGATTTTCACGCCCGATACAGTGCTCGCGCCAAGGTCTATTCTTATTACATAATTCAGGGTCGTTCACCGTTAAGACGGAAATTTGCCTGGGAGTTACCGTTAAATTTAGATATTGCCCGGCTGGAGTCAGCAACGCATCTGTTGCTTGGCACTAAAGATTTTAGTCGATTCTGCTTTGTTAAGTCAGAAAACGGGGTCTGCACCGTAAAATCAATTCGGGTCAAGGCACGTGCTGATCAGCTGGTTTTGACGATTACCGGCGATCGATTTCTGTATAAGATGGTTCGGCGAATTGTTGGTGCCCTGGTGGCATATGCAGGACGAAAGATTACCCAGCAGGACATTAAGGCAGCCCTTGCTGGTAAAAGGCATAAGCCGTTTGTAACGGCACCGGCACAAGGATTGATTCTGGAACAGGTTATCTATTGAAAAACGGGCGGCAATGAAAGGTTTACTGCTGGCGGTACCGTCGGGCAGCATCATTAAGTGCCTGTGCTGGGCTTTTTTCACCCAGGGTGGCTGCCTCCAGTTCCTCAATCAGCGCCTTTCTGCCACCAAGCCATTTTAAGCCCCGGGGCTCAAATACACCGTATTCCATTTGTTTGTAGGCAGCGAGCAGGCCTGGTGTAGTGGCAAATCTTTGTTGCAGCCTCGGGTCATTCAAACAGGAGCGGTAAATAGGGACATACCAGGTTCCGAGTGACCAGCGCACCTGCTGTTCTGGGGCGATAAACCATTTGATAAATCGCCAGGCAGCATCCTTTTCCGCGCGGGAGGCTTTTTTAAACATTCCGATATTGGTGCCGTAGATGATGGCAGCGGGGCGGCCTTCAAATGGAAGGGGTGCCATTCCGACCCGAAAATTCTCCTGCCCGACAACCGGGGCACGCCAGGTAGAGCTGCCGGTTAGAGTTGCAATTCTACCGGTGAGAAAATCATCCATCGGGTTCCGGCCAGTGGCAATCGTCTGAACACTATCTTTGATAATCAGTTCAACCTGAAAGGAAAGAACCGCCACACCAAGCTGGCTATTAAATTCTGGTTCGCCGTCTTCCTGAGCGAGAAATTTACCTCCGCGCTGAAAGAGCATTGAACCGAAAATCCAGATGTCGGTACCGTTGGCGGTTGCCCAGGTGCTGATTGAGCCGTCCGGATTCCGCCGGATTAATTTCCGGCACATTTCCCGAAATTCTGTCCAGGATCGTGGAAATGAATCATAGCCAGCCTGGCGAAGCATTTCCACATTGTAGTAATAAACAGGAACGCTTTTGTTAAAGGGCAGGGTCAGGATTTTTCCATTCCAGCGGTTATTTTCTAAAAGACCAGGATAGATGTCCGTTAATTCTGCGGTATTGATTCCGTTTGCACCATAAATGTAATCCTCAAGATACTCAAGCTGGCCCGCGGCATGCAGCTGGGTAGTCCAGTTTTCATACATCTGGGCAATTGTCGGTGGATTCTGAACCGCAACTGCCCCCAGAAGTTTCTGGGCGAGCGCATCGTAATTTCCCATTGCTACCAGTTCAATTTTGATGTCCGGATTCAACCGTTCAAACTCACTAACCAGTTCTTTAAGCGTTTTCTGTGCCTCCCCGCCCATTGCATGCCAGAAGCGGACTTTGACCTTGCGGGTTGCCGGGGAACGACATTCAAATATCAGTAGCGAAAATACCGTGAGCACAGAAAGCACTGCCGAACGCATATAATTATTCTATTGGTCAATATCAAAAAAGTCAACGCCGGGGTGCGGTAATAAATTGACAGAAAACAATCAGTTTTTATAATTTAATAGATTTCCGCCGGGGTGGTGGAATTGGCAGACACGCATGGTTGAGGGCCATGTGCCTCACGGCATGCAGGTTCAAATCCTGTCCCCGGCATTAACGCCCGCATGGAAAAACCGCGTGTAATTATCTTTGTGCTTGACGGTGTTGGCTGTGGAGAACTGCCGGATGCGGAGCGGTTTCATGACTGCGGGTCAAATACCCTTGGGAATCTGGCACTGGCGACCGGCGGGCTCAACCTGCCAAACCTTACCCGGCTCGGACTGGGTAATATCTTGGAAATCAAAGGTGTTCCTGCCCAAAGACAACCTGCAGCCGCATTTGGTAAAATGGCGGAAAAATCTGCGGGTAAGGATTCCACTACTGGACACTGGGAGATCGCCGGGGTAATAACCAGCGAGCCGTTTCCGGTTTTCCCGGATGGCTTTCCTCAGAGTTTAATTCGGGAATTTGAGGAGCGTATCGGGCGCCGGGTGCTAGGGAATGTAGCGGCCTCCGGTACCGAAATCATCAAGCAACTTGGGGTTGAGCATCTGCAGACCGGGTTCCCCATCGTATACACCTCGGCAGACAGCGTATTTCAGGTTGCCGCCCATATTGAGGTCATTCCCTTAGAGGAGCTTTACCGGATGTGTAAAATTGCCCGGGAATTGCTGACCGGCCGATACCGGGTTGCCCGCGTAATTGCCCGACCGTTTGCCGGAGAGCCCGGTTCATTTTACCGGACACCGCAGCGTCGGGATTTTTCCTGTCCACCTCCAATGCCCACCCTGCTGGACAATGTTAAGGCGGCAGGTATGGGCGTGGTCGCGGTAGGAAAGATTGACGAACTTTTTGCCGGTCAGGGAATTACCCGGAGTTTTCATTCAGTTAAAAACGAGGAGTGTCTGGAGTTTACCCGCAAAATTCTGAATCAGGTTGAACCCGGGCTTTTATTTGTCAACCTGGTGCAGTTTGATATGGATTGGGGGCATCGGAATGACCCGTTCGGTTTTGCTCGGGGTTTGGAGCAGTTTGATCAAGCACTCAGCGAAATTATTCCGGCACTCCAAGCGGAGGATTTGATGTTTATTACTGCGGACCATGGTTGTGACCCAACCACGCCTTCAACCGACCATTCGCGCGAATATGTGCCGTTACTGGTTTATGGTTTAAAGATACAGCCCGGGGTGAACCTGGGGGTCCGGGAAACATTTGCTGACCTGGGTCAGACCGCAGCCGAGTTTCTCGGGGTCAGTCCCACACCGGCGGGGAGCAGTTTTCTGAAGGCAATTAAAAAGGGTGGTGGTAGTGATAAATCGTAAAGAACAGCGCCGGCTGCTGAATGCGGCAAAACGGGCGTTAAGAGGGGCTTATGCACCTTATTCCCAATTTCGGGTAGGAGCAGCGGTGTTGACCTCAGGGGGGAAAATCTATACCGGAGCCAATGTAGAAAATGCCTCATACGGACTTACCATCTGTGCGGAGCGAGTTGCGATTTTTAAGGCGGTAAATGATGGGGAAAGAAAGATTGTTGCACTGCTGGTTTGGACTCCAACCAAAGAGTATACGCCCCCATGTGGTGCCTGTTTGCAGGTACTCAGCCAATTTGCGAAAAATCCGGTGGTAATCCTTGCCAGCCGGCAGGGCACAAGAGAACTCAAATTAGATGAACTGCTGCCATTACGATTCCGGCGGTAAAATTTTTCAGCAGATTTTTTCCTGGCCGTTGAGATAAGGACGCAGGACCTCAGGGACAATTATTGAGCCATCCTGCTGTTGATAGTTTTCAATAATGGCGATAAAGGTCCGGGGCAAGGCGAGTGCCGAGCCGTTGAGCGCATGGGGATAAAAACTCTTGCCACTCTTTTGGCGGACCCGAATTTTGCCGCGCCGGGTCTGAAAATCCTCGCAATTGGAGATTGAGGAGACCTCAAGCCACCGGCCAACTCCGGGTGCCCAGACTTCAAGGTCATAGGTCTTTGCCGATTGAAATGCAATATCCCAGGCGGCAAGCCGTTTCACCCGGTAGGGCAGGCCAAGCATTTGCAGTAGACTTTCGGCTTCAGCCCGCATCTGCTCCAGGTCCTCATAGGAGCGTTCGGGCCAGGTAAGCCGGACAATTTCTACTTTATCAAACTGATGAATCCTGATCATTCCGCGCACATCCCGGCCATAGGAGCCGGCTTCACGACGAAAGCAAGGGGTATAGGCGACCAGTTTCACCGGCAGTTCGTTTTCTTCCAGGGTTTGTTCCCGATAATAGCAGACCAGTTGTGGTTCAGCAGTGGGAATTAGATACAACCCATCCTCTTCCAGAAAATACATTTCCGATTTTAAATTGGGCAGTTGCCCCGCAGCTTTCAGAGTTTCGGCATTGGCAAGAATCGGTGGGGCAATTTCGGTATAACCGTATCGTCGGACTGCGGTATCCAGAAAGAAGTTAATCAACGCCCGTTCCAGCGCGGCACCCTGTTCCCGGAAAAGCACAAACCGTGAGCCGGCAAGTTTTACCGCAGTTTCAAAATCCACCAGCCGGAGCGCGGGTCCGAGGTCCCAGTGGGCAAGCGGCTGAAAATTAAATTGTGGCGGGTTGCCCCAGGTAGCAACAATTGCTTCTTCTTCGGTTACGGTAGGATGAACTCGGTTGGGCAAAAGGGTTACCAGTTCTTCCTGCCGGTTTTCAATCTCCTGAATTTTTTGCTCAAAGTCTTTGATACGTTCGGAGAGCAAGCGTGCCTGATTTAACAGTTCCGGGTCTTTTTGGTTATTATGTTTCTTTTGGGCGATTGCCGCGGACAGTTCCTTCTGCTGGTGGCGCAATTCGTCCCGTTCGGTTACAAGCCGACGTCGTTCGGTGTCAAGTTTGAGAATTTCGTCAACCGCTACCGAACTGCGGCGCAGTGCGAGCAGCCGGCGTACTTCCTCTGGTTGTTCCCGGATAAACTTTAAATCCATTAGCTCAATTTTATTTCAATTACGGGCGTGGTCAATTAAATTAAATCAGAAGATAATTCTGCCGTTCAGCCCGGATTTTTTGAGCGCCTCTTCAGCACGAGTACGGAGTTCGGCAGTATAAGCTTCTGGTTCGTTCAACACCTGCTCAAACGCCGGAATTGCCTCGGGGAAATTTTGGAAAAGCACCGGTTTGAGCCGGCTGAATTTCTGGGGAAGATAGTTTAATTTATCAATCAACACCTGATTAGCGCCGGTCTTTTTAACTGTGGCGAGCAGTTCGGAAAGCTGCTCGGCCGAATCAGAAAAATGAGGGAGCAGTGGTCCCAGGAATACGGTTGTCTTGACTCCCGCTCGGATTAATTCAGTGATTGCTTGGAGTCGTCGTTGCGGTGTGGGTGCCTTAGGTTCAAACCGGGCTGCTACCTGCTCATCGAGTGTGGTAACGGTCATTTCAACACTGAAATTCGGAAGGCGAATTAGCAAATCCAGGTCGCGCAGTATCAGGTCCGATTTGGTCATTACTTCCACTTCAAAACCACGCATACCAAGGATTGCCAGTGCCTGCCGGCTTAATTTAAAGGTCTGCTCAATTGGCTGATAAGGGTCACAGACCGTTCCCAACAGAACCGAACCCGGCTTTTTCGCCTGACGTTTCAATACAATGGGGAGATTGGCTTTAACTTCAACAAAAGAACCCCAGGGTTCCCAACAACGATGATATTTAAGTATGAAACTGGCATAGCAGTAAAGACAGTTATGGATGCAGCCCAAATAGGGATTGACGCAATAGTCTGCACCTGGAATTTTGGTGCGGTTGAGCGCGGAAGAACATTTCCGGGTGCGCACCACCACATTTTCATGAAAAATTCGGTCCATCGTCAGCTCCTATCAGTCATAACCACCCAAACTCCCAAGTCAATTTAGACTACAAAAAGTAAATTTTCCCGCGTGGTTCAGCTTTGTTTCTTACGGGCACAAGTTTCAGATTGCGTGCGGGTTGTAATTGATTGAATTTAAGATAAATTAGCAAATTTCAAGCCAGTCAGTTAGTTAGATTTAGGGGATGGTGATTTGTTAGCGTTCAGGGCAGATTTTACCAGGATGTCGTATTCAATATTGACCACAGCACCGGGCAGCAGGTTCTTTAAGGTGGTCTTTTCAAGGGTATAAGGGATGAGGTTGACGGTAAATTCGGTCGGTCCAACTTCCTGAATCGTGAGGCTGACGCCATCAATCCCAACCGAACCATGGGGAACAAGTAGTGCCCGGTTTGCCGGTTTGATGCCGATGACCAGGCGGGTTTCACCCGCGGAACGTAGCCGACGTTTCACTTTACCAACCTCGTCAATATGGCCTAACAGGATGTGTCCGCCGAGCCGTTCGCCCAGCTGTAGCGCCCGTTCCAGGTTTACCTGAGCAGTGGGTTTGAGATTGGAGATGGTAGTTTGCTTAACGGTTGCCGCGGTCGCCTCAACTTCAAAATCGGTTCTATGGATGGCGGTGACGGTGAGACAGCAGCCGTTGACCGCGACGCTTGCCCCGGGTTTAAGTTCCTGGGCAAAAGCGGCCTGGATGATAAGGATGCGGTTGGGACCGTGGTTGATAATACGTCGGACTGTTCCGATCGTTTCAACTAAACCGGTAAACATAGCCTTCAGTGAGAATGTCGTCACCGAGTTCAATGTGGCGGACATCTTTTAATGTGAGGGCAGTGCGCAGGGTGCGGGGTTTGAGTCCAATACTGAAGAGCCGGCCTGGACCGAGGATTTTTGGTGCCTGAAAGAAGTATGCCTTGTCCACGACCCCGGCTTCCAGTGCGGAGGAGACCACCGTGGCACCGCCTTCAATCAAAAGGCTGGTAATCTGGCGGTGGTAGAGTTCGTTTAAGATGTCCTGCCAGTTCAGTCTACCTTTGCGTTCCTGACGGACGCGAATGACCTGGGCGCCAATGCGTTCCAGCCGTTTGATACGTTCCTCCTGGCGAGTAGCGGTAAAAACCAGTACTGGCCCGGGTTCCTGAAACAGCCGGCTCTGGACCGGCAGACGCAGGTTAGAATCAAGAATTACCCTGAGCAGTTTCTTTTCGGCATTGAGTCGGCAGGTCAGGCGCGGGTTGTCTTTAAGCACGGTATTAACGCCGACCAGAATGGCATCAGCCATCAGCCTTAGGAGCTGGCCAGTTGCGCGTGCCCGTTCACCGGTAAGCCACTGAGAATCGCCTTCTTCGGTTGCTATCATTCCGTCAAGCGTGCTGGCAACTTTCAGGATAACGAAGGGGCGGTGTTCTTTCATAAAGGTGACATAAGCCTCGTTCAGACGCTGTGCCTGTTGTTTTAGCAGTCCAACCGCAACCTCAATGCCCTGGCGCCGGAGACATTTGACACCTTTGCCATTTACCCGTGGATTCGGGTCAAGCATTGCGGCAACTACCCGTTTGATGCCAGCATTAATGACCGCGTTGGTACAGGCTGGTGTTTTGCCCTCAAAACAGCAGGGTTCCATTGTAACATACAGCGTTGAGCCCCGGGCGTTTTTACCCGCATCCCGGATTGCCTCAATTTCGGCATGGGCAGAACCGAAACGGCGGTGATATCCCCGGCCCACGACCCGGCCATTTTTTACCAGAACCGCACCAACCATCGGATTGGGCGATACCAGTCCGCAGCCCTGGAATGCCAGTTCCAGCGCCTCAAGCATAAACTGGCGGTCAGTGTCTGTCCAGGTGGGCATAAAATTTATCGATAGTCAATCTGAAAATCCTCGTATTCGTGCAGGTATTCCCCCCATTCAACCTGCACATTTTCCACTATGGCGCCGGGCGGACCCTGGTGCAGTTTTTCAATCAACCGATTAAGCCGCTGCCGTTCGCCTTCAGCCTGAACCTCAACCCGGCCATCAGGTAGATTGCGGACCCGACCGGAAATACCGAGTGCCCGGGCTTCTTTATACACAAACATCCGGAAGAAAACCCCCTGAACTCGACCAGAAACCAGTGCATAAAATGAAGCCATATCCTTTTTTTCACTCATTATTCAAGCATAGACCAAACCGTGCTCTTGTCAATTCTGTGCGGTGCTAATTTGCCTCTGAATAATTACATTGATAAAATATAAGGTGAACTGTAAGAGTTTAACTTCCCGGCGCACCCTGCGGACGGTGCTGATAATTTTCTTTTTGCTCGCCGGCATTGTTATTACCATCCTGCCTCACTATCTGCGGATCGGCAACAAACGGCTAAAACCGCTTATCCTTGAAGGCAGCGGTCGCCATCCGTTCCTGAAACCGGTGCCGGACTCCATTGTCCTTATTTATCGGTTGAGCACGGTTCAAGACCCAGAGTTTTCGGCGGGTATTATGCAACTCGGGCTATTAGAGTCGCTTAACTATGACACTGCCGGCAATGTCCGGATTGTTTTTGGTTTGACCACCCCTTTCTGCCCCTATATCCCGGAAATCGGCAAAGTGGTCATTGACACTTTGCTCAACACGCCTGGTGTTCGAACCGCGACAGTCAAAATAGACCCCAATCTCATCAGCCGGCAATGAATCAGGCACTCATTTATCGGGCGCTGGCGCTGGGGCTTGCAAACGGGATATCCTGTCTTGGTTACTGTTTGCCAATCACTTTGCCGGCACTGGCAGGAGCAAAAACTGCTGGTGTCGGTAAGGCATTCAAGCGGGTATTGATATTTCTGCTGGGCAGACTGATTGCGTATTTGCTCATCGGTTTTTTCGCCGGGATGCTGGGCGTCAGTTTTACCCATTATCCCGTGTTTCAAAAGTTAGTTATTCCGGTGCTTTATGTTCTGCTTGCCCTAATTTTAATACTCTACGGCATAACCGGCATTAACCCTTTTGCCCGTTTTACTTTCTGCCGGCTTTTACAACCCCATTTTGAATCAGACCGCTTTAGCTTACTATTGGGCTTACTGGTCGGAATCAGCCCCTGTCCGCCGTTTCTCTTAGCCTTTGTCAATGTACTGGAGTTTGCCGGTATCCTTAACGGTATCCTGTTTTTCCTTTTCTTCTTCATTGCAACCTCAATTTACTTCCTGCCCCTCATCCTCTTTGGCTACCTTGCCCGATTTGAACTGATTCGCATCACTGCCCGGCTGCTCGCAATTATTACCGGCATTTACTTTTTGCTCCTGAAAATAATTTAAAAGCAATTCGGGTGCGGGCTTGCTACTTAACAATTAAAAGGTTATAATAACCTGATGGCAGCACAGCTGACGCCGCTTGCAGACCGGATGCGCCCCAAAGAGCTGGATGAGATTGTTGGTCAGGAGCATCTGTTAGGTAAAGATAAGCCTTTTCGGCGGATGCTGGCGCGGGGGGAACTGCACTCAATGATTTTCTGGGGTCCACCCGGTTCCGGTAAAACCACGCTGGCACTGGCAATTGCCCGGTCTGCTAATGCAGAGTTTATCCAGATTTCCGCCGTGACCGCTGGTGTTAGTGATATTCGCAAGGCGGTAAAAAGGGCACAGGAAAATCAGCAACTGTTCAAGCGCCGGACGATTCTGTTTATTGATGAAATTCACCGGTTTAATAAGGCACAGCAGGATGCACTGTTACCGTATGTGGAGTCCGGTTTGCTGACCTTAATTGGCGCCACCACTGAAAACCCGTCGTTTGAAGTAATTGCGCCGCTCCTTTCCCGCACCCGGGTTTATGTCTTGAATCAACTTTCCCCCGAACATCTGAAGACGCTGATGCGACGGGCACTGAGTGCAACGGAGGGGCTTGCCCAGTTACAGCCAGATGTGCCCGAGCCGGTGCTGGATTATTTTACGGTAATTGCCCAGGGTGATGCCCGGGTGGCTTTAACTGCACTGGAACTGGCGGTGATCTCTGCTGAGCCGGATGAGGCAGGGAACAGAAAGGTAACATTGGCGCTCGCACAGGATGTGATTCAGCGGAAATTTCTATTGTATGACAAGGGAGGGGAGGAGCATTATAACCTGATTTCTGCCCTGCACAAATCGCTGCGCGATTCGGACCCGGATGGCGCACTCTACTGGCTTGCGCGGATGCTGGAGGCGGGCGAAGACCCGCTTTATATCGCGCGCCGGCTGGTGCGGTTTGCCTCCGAAGATATCGGGCTGGCAAATCCGAACGCACTGTTAATCGCCAATGCCGCAAAGGAGGCAATACATTTCATCGGGATGCCGGAAGGTAATACCGCGCTGGCACAGGCGGTAATCTATCTCGCACTGGCACCAAAATCCAATGCGGTTTATCAGGCATATAACCGGGCAAAAGAAGATGCGCTGAACAGTCTCACCGAGCCCGTGCCGCTCCATCTCCGTAATCCGGTTACCCCGCTGATGGAAAACTTAGGTTATGGCAGGGGTTACAAATATGCCCATGACTTCCCGGATGCCCGGGTGGAGCAGGAGCATCTCCCGCCCGCACTCAAGGGCAGAAGATACTACTTTCCCACTGACCGCGGTTTGGAGGCGGAACTGAAGAAAAAATTGCGGCAGTTGCGGCAGGAGTTAGATTCCAGCACCGATTGACAGCGGTTTGATAATTCGCATAATTAACTATTAGCAATAAAGAGCAGTTTTACCTCACAAAACTGGAGTGGCTCGGACCAATTCTGGTCCGGGGGCTGAGACTATTGAGTTCAGTTGAGGCGCTGGGACAGGAGTTCTCGTTTTCGCAGATGATGATTTTGATGACGTTGCTCCGGCTCCATCAGACGAGTATGAATCAGCTTGCCCGAACGCTCGGGCTCTCCAGAGCAAATGCCAGCGGTCTGGTTGACCGGCTGGTGAACAAGGGGCTGATTGCCCGTGTCCGTTCGGAAACTGACCGCCGGGTGGTGCTGGTACAATTAACCACTGAGGGACAGCGGGTGGCACAGTACCTGACACAGCAGAACCGTCAGGGGTTGCGCCGGATGATGAGACGGATCCCGGACCATCAACTCCGGACATTTGTGGAGACGCTGGAACAGCTGGCGCGGGGACTGGCTGAAGGAACAGTTGAGGAATAAATACCCGACCGAGAAAATTTTTTCTTGACAAATAGTTAACATAGTATACAATTAATTATATTGATGTTTAATAAAATTAATTTTATGGGCGGGCTGGCCAGCTTTGTCCGACGCCGGGCGCGGTTGATTGTTGTCGTGGTGGCGGTGCTGACCGTGGGGTTCGGGGGCTGGCTTCGTAACCTGAAAATTGAAGCCGAGATTACGCGGATGATGCCCGCGGGTGATGCCGGGGTGGCGGTGCTGAGGACGGTGGATTCGGAGTTCGGGGGCTCGGAGCAGGTGCTGGTGCTGATTGAATCAGAAAGTCTGTTCACGCCGCCGGTGCTCGCTGGAATTGATAGCCTGACCGCCGGGCTAAAGAAACTGGCGGCGGTGAATGAGGTGGTTGCGCTGACCAGTCTTCAGGATGTGCGGGGCAGGGGTGATGAGGTGGTAATTTCCCGGTTGATTGAATCCATTCCGGTGGACGATGCGGGATTGGTGGCGCTGAAAAACCGGGTACTGACCGACAAACGTTATCGGGGCCGGCTGGTGGCGGCAGATGGCAGTTCCACACTCCTGCTTGTCCGGCTGGTGCCCGGTGTAGACCGAAAGGAGGCGGTAAAGGCGATTGAGTCGCTGGTCAAGAAATCAGGGCTCTTTAAGCGAGTTTCGTTAGCCGGTTCACCGGCATTGATGGAGTATGTGCGGCGCTGGATGGTTCAGGATTTATTGAAACTGATTCCGCTGGTTATCGGGATGCTGATATCTGTGCTCTGTTTTACGACCCGAACCTGGTCCGGGGTTTTACTGCCGTTACTGAGTGTTCTTATTGCAGTTATCTGGACGATGGGGCTGGTCGGACTGTTTCGGCAGCCGCTGACGGTGGTGATGATTGTTCTGCCACCAATTTTACTCGCAGTTGGTAGTGCTTACGGGATACATATTGTTGAACGGTGGCAACAGGAGACCCAAAATGGGGCGGATGAAAAACAGCGGGTGGAACGGGTAGTGGGCAAAACCGGGCTGCCGGTGCTGCTGGCAATGCTGACCACGGCGGCAGGATTTGCGTCCAATCTGGTAATGAAGGTGGTGGCAATCCGGGTTTTTGCGATTTTTGCGGTGCTGGGGGTGATTTTTTCCTTTGTGCTGGCGGTGTTGTTTGTGCCGGCGCTGATGTCAATAATCCCATTTAAAAATCCCAATTCGCGGGTTAATTTCAGGATAAATTCTTCCCGGCGTGCCCACCTGTTCAGGAGATTTACCGGCTGGATTATTAAGAATCGCATAGCGGTGCTGGCAACTGCCGGTGTGCTGACGGTGGTGGCGCTCGGTTTCGGGACACGGGTGAAACCGGAGACCGATTTTGTCCGCTATTTTAAAGCCGGTTCAGAGCCGACCCGGGCAGCAGAGGTTGTCAACGAGCAGTTTGGCGGCGAATTACAGTTTGAAATTTTGGTCGCGGGCGATATTCAGGAGCCGGCGTTGCTCCAGCAGGTGGAGCGATTTGTTGCCGATTTACAGCAGGTGCCCCACATCACGCACATCAGTTCCCTGGTTGAGGTGCTCAAGTCCACGAACCGGGCGTTTCATCAGGACCTTCCGGAATATGAACGGTTGCCCGAGAGCCGGGATGAGGTTGCCCAGTTACTCCTGCTCCTTTCATTTTCCGGTTCGGACTATCTGGCAAGTCTGGTCACCTCGGATTACCGGCTTACCCGCATTACCGCCCAGTTCAACCGCCATAGCAGCGCAGAACTGGGCCAGGCAATAACCCGGATAAAAGAATTGATAAAAAAAGATTTCGGTTCTAATGTTCAGGTGCGATTGGGCGGGGTGCCACTGGCAATCTATGGGCTCCATCAGGGGATTGCGAGCAGTCAGCTCGGCAGTATCATTGCCGCCTTACTGGCGGTTATCCTCTTGGTGGCGTTGATGTTCCGTTCGGTGCGGCTGGGGCTGATGGCGGTTGTGCCGGTGGTGTTTACGCTGGCGATGGCATTCGGGGTGATGGGGCTTTTCAAAATTCAGGTGGATGTGGTTACGGCAATGCTCGGTTCGATTGCGGTTGGCATCGGGATTGATTATGCCTGTCATCTGATTGCCCGCCTGCGGGAGGAGGAGACGGGTGGTGGGAGCCGGCAGGAGCAGTTATGCCGGGCGGTGCAGGGTGTGGGACCGCCAATTATCGCCAATGCGCTGGCGGTGGGGTTGGGTTTTGCCGTACTCGGATTTTCGTCACTGGTGATTATTCAGAAATTCGGGATTTTGATCTCCGTGGCGATGCTCTTTTCGGCAATTGCCGCACTCGTGCTTTTGCCCGCACTGCTCGTCGGTAACAATAAAACCAAAACCGTGAAAGGAGATAAAATATGAACCGAATCTTAACAACAGTTTTAATTATTAGTGGTCTCGCCAGCGCTGTTTGCGCGCTGACCGGCGATGAGGTGCTGGAACGGATGCGTCAGGCAACGATTGCCGCTGACCGGCGCGTTGAGGCGGTGATGAAGATTACTGACAAAAATCATCGGGTTCAGGAACGGGTGCTGCGGATGGTGATGAAGGGGGACGAAAAAATTCTTGTCTGGTTTTTAAAACCAGCGGATTTGCGCGGGGTAAGTTTTATGAGCACCGGGCGCGAAAATATGTGGGTCTATCTGCCGGCACAGGGGCGGGTGCGCCGGATTTCCGGAAGTGCAGCCGAAGGCAGTTTTGGCGGCTCGGATTTTTCCTATCAGGAGATGGCAAACATCTCGTTTGGCAACTGCCAGGTTCAGGGGGAAGCGGTGCTCACCGTGCGGAATGGGGATTCGGCTTATCAGCTGTTAATTGACCAGCAGGGTAAAAAGAGCCGGCTCTGGGTGGAAAAGGAGCGGTTTCTGCCCTTACAGGTTGAACAGTTAGGGAATGAAGCTGAGGTGCGCAAACGGATTACCTTTGCCGATTTCCGGCAGATAAATGGGGTCTGGCTGCCCTGGCTCATTCGCCTGGAAAATTTCTCCCGGGGCAGTGTCACCGAACTGCAACTCCAGAAGGCAGAACTGAATATTGGTATCAAAGATTCCTATTTTACCGAAGAAAATATGAAGCAAGGGGGATGAAATGGTACTCTGGTCACTGCTAATGAGTTTACTGCTCGGTGTTGAACTGCCAATTCAGGGCAGTTTGTCAAGCCGGTTACTCTTTAGGATTGATGGCAAGGACAGTTCCCGGCTCAGCTGGTTTTCAAATGCAGGCAGCCTGGTTTTCGCCCCGGAAATCAGCGAGCAAATGGAGGCAAAATTAGGATTTACCCTGCGGGCTGACCGTTTCCCCAAATTGAGCAGCGGGACAGAACTGAGCACAGCCGACCGCCTGGAGCCGGTGACCCTGCTTTTGGATGAGGCTTATATCCGGCTCTACAACCCGGTGCCCAATATGTCAGTTACGATTGGCAGGCAGAAGGTTCACTGGGGCAGTGCGGATGCGGTCAACCCGACCGACAACTTCACCACACCCGATTACTCAGACCCGCTCACCTGGGATGCCCGGCGCCCGGTCTGGATGGCGCATCTCGGTTATTCGCCGGTCAGTGCTTTCGGGCTGGAGTTCGGGGTCAAGCCGATTTTTGAACCGGCAATTAACCCGCCGGCATCCTGGTATCAACCAAAAATCCTGCCCACGGAAACCGAACTGCGTGCCGGTCTGGTCAATCAGTTAATTCAAGCCGGTTACGACTCATTAACCGCCCAGCAGATTGCCGGACAGTTCAAGATTAAGGTTCAGGAGAATGTGCGCCTGCCCGGGACCGGGTTTAAAGATTTCACCTGGGGTGGCAGGGTCAAGACCCATTTTGCCGGGCTGGACTTGGCGTTAAGCGGACTCCGGGGTTATGATTTCCTGCCCGCCACTCTGGCATCAACCAGCACCGATTTTAATACGCAGGAACTGGACTTGCTCATTACTGAATTTTTTCCTCCCAGGACGGTATTGGGTGCGGAACTGGCAACCAATTTAGCCGGTGTCGGACTCTGGGCAGAGGCGGGCTATTCATTTTACAACGACTCGCTGCTCAAAGATGAACTTTCGGTGATTGCCGGGCTGGACTACTCAATTGCCGGATTTTATCTTAACCTCCAGTATTTGCACGGCGATTTTCCCCTTGCCCGGCTGCAGTTAGCGCGGTTAAAGGAATTTCTGCTCGGTGCGGTGGAAAGACGTTTTGTTGGTGACCGGCTGCTTATCCGGTTGGGCGGGGTGCTTGATATTAAAAAACGTTCGTTCGGACTGATGCCGGCAGTCATTTTCACGCCGTTCAGCGGGCTGGAGCTGGAACTCACCGGTCTTGTATTTTCCGGCAGCGCCAATTCGGCATTCGCTCCCTTAAATAAAATTCGGGAAATCGGCGGCGGAGTTAAATATCGGTTCTAAACTGATTTAAGAAAAAAACTGTCTATTCAGAACAAATCCGAACTTTTTTCGAGGAAAATCTGGATGCCGATTTTTGAGAAATTAAGTTCAGACGGGAAGGGAAAAAGTTATCGGAAAACGGGATTCCCACCTGCCCTTACTTTCGCCACCGAATTTAGAGTCTGCTTAGCGAAAAGCGCCCACGGTTTTTACTTCTTATCCCCTTTTTCTGGCGTAATTCCCTTTTGTGTTTCCTCTGGTTTAAGGGGATTATTCACTTGAGGATTAGAACTATCTCTACCGCCATTTTCCGCTTCAGGCGGCTTATTGTCTTGATTTTGGGTTTGCGTTAATGGTGCTTGTTCGCCGAGATGTTTTGTTATTTCGTTGTCATTATACATAGTATCCTCGCTATTGACAAAATTATTACTGATGAAATTAATAAAAGATACGCCCATCGGTTTAACGTGGCTTTTTGATATAAAAGGGTTTTTGCTTCAATATAAATCTCTCGTAGTCGCAGATGCCTATTATTAAGGTGTTCTTCCCAGTCATTTGGTTTATAATTTTCAAAAATTTCATCTACATTTGTATGAATTTTAATTTTTTTCGCAAATATATTCCGAATTACAAGGGCTACAGATATTAACAATAATAATAAAGATGCTATGGCTGCCCCTCGGTGGATTTTGTCCATTTTATCAAATAAAATTCCAAACAAAACAGCCGCAAAACCCAGGACAAAAGATGATTTTGTATTTTCGTTCTCTATACTTTTGATAGTATCGGTTATATCTGCTTCCTGAATTTTTATTGCGTCTTCTTTGATTTTAATTAAATCATTACCGTTTGTCATAGTAGTTATTTTATTTTAAATAATCTTTTTACCAAGTCATCATTTTCTTTTTCTAATTTTTCTATTTCTTTTTCTTTGCCTTCGGCTTTGAGTTGGTGGCACTTTTTAGAGATTTCGGAGAGTTTTTGGTGAAGTTTATTTTTAGGGTCAAATTTGGGAATGCCCACGTGCTCCATTACCGAAGGCGTACCAAAACCGCGACCGGCGGAAGAAAATGATTTAATAAAATCACGAACCGGCTTTGAATTGATAATTGCGCAGAGATAATGAGCTTCGGATTCGTTATCGGTGGCGAAAAAAGATGTCGTATCTAATGGAATTGCCGTTTTAAAACCAAATGGAGTTTTTATTTGAGATAAAACACAAGCAAAAATATCGTTTGTCATCCTTTTCCAAACAACTTTATAATTAGCGAAGGTTTCTTTTGATATATTAAATTGTGTATAAAATGGTCTACTTGCCTTTTGGTGAAATTTTTTATAAGCCTCTCGTTCTAAAAGTTCAGATTTAAAATTTATTAAATAACTATATGTCAGAGGAAAATTCAATCTTAAAAATTCTTCAGAAAATGGTTTAGTAGGAGTATTAGGATCATTAAGTATTAATGTATAGATTTCTAGCGTATTTCTCCACCTATCAATATCTGCCCCTCTAAATGATGGGTAGATAAACTCATTTTCCATTTTCACTTCAATTCCCTTAATTTGTTTCTTTCTTCTACCTTCTGTAATATTTTTAACTAATAAATTTCCATCGCTGGTTGAACTTATAATTCTTAACCAAAATATACTGTACGGTTCTGTTCTTGCTCCAATTTTTGCCTTGTAATAATTTGAACCACTAATCTGAGAAAAATCGTTTTCTGTTTTGGAATTCTGCCAAGCACTAACTTCTGAACTAATTGGTCTTGCTAACATTCTACTTCTATAAATTAACTTGGAGACTTCTTCTAATAATTTATCAGTAGCAATTTTGCCAACACCCTTTCTCTTGGTCCAAACAATATAAGGGACGGGATATTCTGTTTTCGCTCCTTTTTTAAGAATTATTGCTGCTGTTTTATTCGTCGCCCCTTCAAATGGCTGAATGGAAACTAAATCGTGGGCTTTTAATACTTTTAAATGTTTACCCTCGCCAAGTTGAAATCTCCTAAATCCTTCACCTGCGCCTTTTGATTTAAAAACTTCTTGAGTTATTAAAAAACCTAATTTCGCACCATCTTTGAGATAATAATCAGAAGAGGCATAAGTAAAAAGCATTGAAAAATCTTTTTTACCCTTACCGAGAGTATCTTTTGATTCTTTCATAATTGATAAGCCATACAAATCCCATAAATTTTTAGTAGCTTCCCTATATTCTTTTGATAGATATTCCCACCTTATCCACGGCGGATTGCCGACAACAAAATCAAATTTTCCGGCAATCATTGGAGCAAAGGCATTTTTTAGAAAGCGTGCCCAAATACCATTTTTGTTTTGCTTTTCCAACTCTAAAATTTGATTATAAAAATTCATTACGACTTGCTCGTTGTATGGAAAAACTAATCCTTCTTTTTTGAATCTTGCCATTGCTTCATCAATGGAGTATGGCTTTTTTGCCATCTCTTCAACAAGCGGCGCGGCACGTGAGAGCAAAAATCCGCCATCTCTTACCCATTCTGCCGGCACTCGGAATTTACCAACCGAGGTTGAAACTTCTAAAAATTCGCCAAAAAGATTTCCGGTGGTTCGGGTGGGAGTTAAAACAGAATCAGTTAGATAAATCGGGATTTCAATGTGTTGAAGTTCATTTACCAAATCGCCTAAAGCAAAAAGATAATTGGTGCGGGCGGCGATGACGGCCAGAGGATTCAAATCAAATCCCCAAATGTTCGCAACAATTCTTTTTACGATTTCCAGCGGAGGCCATTTTTCTTTTTGTCCGTGTTCTTTAGCTCGCTGAATAGCCAAAACAAGAAAAGTACCAGAACCGCAAGCAGGGTCCAAAAATCTTTTTAGGGTGTTGCCATCGTAGCCAACCTCATTTAGCAACAATTCTGCCAGCCAATCAGGGGTGTAATATTCACCAAGGCGATGGCGGACTTCCTGCGGGACTAAATATTGATAAAGTTTTTTGAGCAGGTCGCGAGTTGAAACCGGGTCTAAAGTGCTGGTTGCCGGCTCAAATTCAGAAAGAGTTCTGGCAATTTCTCTTACTGCTTCTTTTAATGCTGGCGAATCAAAAGCATCAAGATACCAGCGGAAAAAGTCGCCTTCCAAAAAATTGGTAATTCCTTTTCGGGCATAAATTCCGCCGTTTTCTATATCTTCAAGTTGTCTTTTGAGTTCATCATCAGAAATATGGGTGAGTTCGGAAGCGAGCGATGAGCCAAAAGATGTTTCTCGGAGGGTTAAAAGTTCGGCAGCGATAAGTTTCATTAAAAAAGCAAAATAAGTGTGGACACAAAATAAAAGTTCTTGAAAATCGGTTTCTTTGCCAACTTTGTAAAGTTTTGAAAGCGTTTCGGCTTCTTTTTCCTGGTGGCTACCGGTAAATTGCTCGCCATAAACAATGCCAAACAGTCTTTTCCACTCGTTAAAAAATGTGCGAATGTGCGTTTGGTTACCCCAGTATTCTAAGGCGTTAGCAAGAGCAGAAACCATTTTTGGCGCCAGTTCGCTTTGAGGACCAAATTTTTGAGCCAAATTTTCGGCAGTAAGCGGAAGCCGGGATAACGCCCGCAAATGTATTAAAAAGGTTCTGGCGCTTTCAGGAGTAAAATCATAGGGCCCACGAATAAAAAATTTTGCCTTGTCTATCTTTTTTCCAATTTTATCTTGGTATTGAACAAAGAAAATCTGCTCGCCATCAAAACCAACACCGACTAACTGATTTAATTTTGTTTCTTTTGCTTCATCGGATAGGTAATTTACTAACTGCTCGTAGGCATGATCGATATTCTTCTTTGATGAAAATGATTTTGGCGGCTCATACTCAATTATTACTTGTCCATGGACCGCATCTGAACGACCGCTGTAAACAGACTTTTCGTATTTGGGGGTTGATTTTAGATTTAATTCGGACCTTATCGGTTCCAAAAGTTTTTCAAAACCAATTCTTAAATCTTCTTCAGTTTTGACTTCGCGAAGCAGAGTTTTTGTCTCAGAAACAAGGCAATCTGCCAATTTAGGAAGCGAATCGCTATGTTCTATTTTCTCTTTAATTATCTTTACCATAAAAATACCAGCTATTTATTTAATATTGGCACAGCATTGCGCCTAACTTGTTCATAGACAACGGTGTCGCTTTTTGTCCGGAATTGGTTAAACAAAATTTGTTTAAGGATAAGAATTGTTTCCAGGCACTTTTGGGGCAAGTTTTACAAAGGGCTGCGCCGGTATTTCGTTTGTGCCTTTCAAACTCCATAATTTGTCTATTTCCTTATATCATCATATTTAAAAAAGTCAAGTGTTTGCCTTCATCTTTTCT
>Ga0078972_1000928_pt1 | contig 117857 bp, 116 predicted proteins | sample YelNatPaOPGAMG01_FD_67568 | JGI IMG/M metagenome (GOLD analysis project Ga0078972, IMG submission 67568) | Hot spring thermophilic microbial communities from Obsidian Pool, Yellowstone National Park, USA - OP-RAMG-01 (SPADES assembly) (version 2) | ecosystem: Environmental > Aquatic > Thermal... | reverse complement strand
TACCTATCTTCTTAAGTTTTTCTCTTGTAATCTTTTTGATTTGAATTGTGGTTTCTTCCATATTATAGCAATTAATGGCCTATATATAATCATTATTGGTAACTATGTAACGTGTATAATTGCTTATAAGCGTACATAATTCTGTTGAAATCGCTATAACAGTTTTAACATATTGCCTAAATACCCCAAAAGGTAAAATTTTATGATAAATGGACCGGTCGGGACTTGAACCCGAGGCCTCCTGCTTGCAAAGCAGGCGATCTACCGCTGATCTACCGGCCCATTCTTGGCACTGATTTTCGCGAGGTTTATAATTCTATTGCAAGATTGAGCTTAATGCGGAACACTAATAAGGTTAAGCATTAAATATTATGAAACCAGGTTAATATGTCGAGACTTCCTGCGATCGGAAACGGGACACAAACACAAATTCTAAAAAAAGGTTGAAGGAAATAGAATATAGCTTCCATTAGGTGGTTACTCGGTTTCATTTTTAGATTGCTAAATAAGAGAAAAATAGTTATGACTTAATCTATCTTACCTAAAAGTGGAAGAATACTATGAAACCCTGGATAAGGTCTTTTCAGAAGCCTCTAACATCTATGACAAAAAAATATTGTCCAATTTTGTAAATGTCAATATCAGGTCTTTAGAAATGCAAACTCTTTTAAAATATTCGAAGAGTAAAGAGAGTATTTTAGAGATCGGATGTGGAACAGGGGAAGAAGCCAAGAGATTTATTCTTAAGACTGGAAATCGAGTTACATGCCTTGAAATTTCCAGTGGCATGATAGATTTTGCTATAAGCAAAATGACCAAGTCTGGAGTCCTTGACAAATTCACCGCGGTAAAAGGGCCTTCCTACGAAATTAAGTCGATTGGTCACACCTTTGACTTAATCTACTCCTTCAATGGGGCATTTAACACTGAACCCAGGATAAGAGAAGCTGCAGAGGCAATATACGATACTTTGAATAATGAGGGTATATTGATCTTTTCAATCAGAAATAGAAAATGTCTAGGTGAAATTATCTTATACTCCATATTAGGAAGAGAGGAAAAGGTTAAGGATCGAATCTCGGAAGAAACATACGTTGAGGTAGTTGGAAACAAGATTAAGTCAAAATACTACTCTCCAGATGAAATCTTAACGATATTTGAAAAATTCAAATTAGTTGAAAAGAAAAGCCTGGCGATAATTCTTCCACCTTATTTAGCAGAAAAAGTTCCTTCAAGTATCTGGCGACGCCTACTAACATTATTGGAAACAGTTTTGTCGTCGATCCCTATCTTTTCATCTTATGGGGACGAGGTACTGTATGTCTTCAAAAAATCGTGAGTCTTATTTGAAAGTCCAACTTTCAGATCCATATTTTTCCACTCACTTAGTTAATTATGTCCAAGAAGGTGAAGGATTTCACATTATAGTAACAGGAGAATGGAAGAGGAAGCTCAAGAACTGCGGTTATGCAACGGTTAATGATATAATCTACTCAATATATGAAGAGAGGATCGATGACGTACTCCCTGCGTTCAAAAATAAATATGGCACCAGTCATCTTGAATTTCACAATATGCATTCTGGAACTGCCTACAATCTAAAGCGAAGTGACCGGGCCAGAAGAACTAGATATGAGATACTAGAAGCTGAATTCGACGAGATATCAGAAAATTATGAGAGCTCTATTAAAAGCAACCCTGTTGCAGTATACATGAGAGCCAGAACCTCGAATATATTGACACAAACCGTTCGTGAAGGAATGAACATTCTTGAAATAGGTTGTGGTACTTTAATCGAGGCATCAGCAATAAGATCTAATGTTTACCTGACCTGTGCCGAAATATCAAATGAAATGATCCTACGGGCGAAAGAGAAATCTAAGAAAGTCGAGCAAGTCAATTTAGAAACTTTGAAGACATCAACGGGCTTCGTAAAAACAGGCAAAAAGTATGATATTATTTTCACTACGTTCGGTTATCTAGATCTCGAAGAGATTGAAACGATTGAGATTACGTTAAAGGAAAACCTGAAAGCAGGCGGAATATTTATTGGAGCTTACTGGAACCGACTAGGACTTATGGATATGTTCTTATCCTTAATCTTAGGCAGATACAAATATGTAAAGCAGAAGATTGCTGGAATGGTTTTGCCGGATCTTTCAAGATTTACTACTGCAACCATCCCGAAGGGACCATTTGCGTTTTCCAACATGAAAGGCTTCTCTGAAATTAAGCGTATTGGCCTCTGTACAATTATTCCGCCATATAACTTCAGTAAAGTAGCAAAAAGACTCGCAACGAAGCATTTGCTGTTTGCAATCGATAAGTTAGTGTCATCTATGCCTCTTTTAAAGAACTTTGGAGATTATATTATAGTCGTGCTTAAGAGGGAAAATGACACATAACAAGGTTGAAAGCTTCAGCATCATCATACCAACTCATAATCGTTACTTAAAGCTCATTGCACTTCTGAAAAGTATTGAAGAAAACAGGATCGATCAGATAAAGGAAATCATAATAATAGATGACTCTGACACAATTGGTGAGATAAGCCCATGCCAAAATATAAAAATTATTCATGTGAAAATTTCATTCAGGATATTCATCTCAATGGCCAAGAATATAGGGGCAATGTTAGCTACTTCAGATTTTCTGTTCTATATAGATGATGATAACATTGTTGGAGACAATACATTTCTGCCTGTAATGGATGTCTTTTCTTCTCAGGACAAAGTTGGCGCCGTTATGCCATCAACAATGTACTTTTTAGAACCGGAATTAGTTTGGGTATACGCAACACCATTCAAAAAGGGAAAGTGGGGCCATGAACTTATTGGGAGAAACAAAACAAGAAACATTGAGCTCGAAAATAGGTTGTACGATGTAGATGCCCTTCCAAATTCATTCATGATTTCTAAAAAGGCCTTGATGCAGGTAAATGGCTTTAGCTCTGACCTGCAGATAAACAGTTCGGGCGATCTTACCCTGAAGTTAAAGCTGGCAGGGTTTAGAGTGCTTGCCACGTCATACGCTAAAATTTATCACGACGTGCCTTTACCCGGAAAATTTGGGTACTGGTCAGTGCATGGTCGTAATGACCCAAAACGTGTAAAGCTGGAGATTTCAAACTGGTTCACATATATGGGGGAAGTACATTTAGAAAGCTCCTTTTTTATTTGGAAAGCCCTATTTCACTCACTTGGATTCATTCTTCCAAATCTCCTTACCTACATCCTGTTGGGAGGTAATAACCGGAAAAAGCTAATTGAAAATCTCTTACTTGGTTTACTTGTCTCAATAAGGCAGCCTAAATTTAAGAAATAGGTTGTTTTTTAACTTCCAAAGTCTTGCTGTGCTTACGTCAAAAAAGCTCAGGAAAGTTAATTTGTGCAGTTTTTTACCAATTCTATTGTCGAAAAGACCTGTTCCAAATATACCCTCAAGCCTCATCCGCTTATCCAGATAAGTCTCTGGAGGACCAAAATAAACTTTATGAGCTCCTAATTTTTTCTTAATTTCCCTTATCTCATTTATTTCACGCATTTTTGAAAGAGGCGCATATGGTACTGAAATGATTACTGATGCGCCTTTTATACCCACCCTGAGTATCTCATCATACACTAATTTTGGATTGCTGATATGATGCATAACCCTCACCATTACTATTAGGTCAAATATGCCACTTTCAAAAGGAAGGTTAAAAAAATTACATCTCCTCAATTGTGTTCTGACCAGCCGTTTTTTAGCTTCCTCTAGGTTCCTGATTGAGAAGTCAACCATATAGGTCTCATCGCTTATTCTCTCCAGGACAGAGGTGATTCTCCCAAATCCACCTCCAAGCTCGAGTGTCTTTTTTGGTTTTCCAGCGAGCTTCAAAACGAGTTGTCTTTCAGCCAAATCCAGTATTTCTCTATTTTTCCACTCATCAATGTAATCATAGCTTTCGTAGTCTGGTGGATCCACGAGGCGGGAGCACAATTTAATCTTATTAACGTTTTTCTCATTATAAAAGTATTATTTTATCTCTGCTACACTCAGATAAACTCTAATGACGAGTCTATTGGTAAAGTGTGCAACGTAAGGAACCTGTAATATATACTACAGGAAATATTGGTGAAATGTTTATTTTAAACTGATAACTCATGATACTTCTACTTACGTGTATTTACACAGCACATCTTGGCTTAAAGAAAAGATGTTAATCTCTGAACGCATCAGGTTAAAGTTGATATTAGTTAAGATTGGCGGCAGCGTGATAACTGACAAGAAAGTTTACAGAAGATTCAGGGAAGAATCTTGCAGGAAGATCATAAGCTCCCTCTCTTCATTGAAGGAAGATCTAATAGTGACCCATGGTGCTGGATCATTTGGTCATATTATAGCAAAGAAAAGCGGTTTCCCAAAGAGGTTCAGGAAAGAGGATGTTCATGATTTCTCAACCGTTCATAGAGACGTTCTTGATCTCAATATAAGGGTATCAAGCATTATGCTTGAAGAAGGCTTATCGCCCATCAGCATTCCAACGCAATCTGTATACGTGGGGAGGTCTCCAGACCTCTCTGCCTTTAAGAAATACCTGTCTCTTGGTTTTACACCGCTGGGAATGGGCGACGTCATTCTGCGGGCCGGAATGGTCAAGATAATATCTGCCGATGATCTTTTGGTAGCTCTCAGTGCAGTATTCAAGCCGAACCTGGTGGTATTCATGACTGACGTTGATGGGATTTATGATAATGATCCCAAGACATTCAGGGATGCCAGGTTGCTCAAATCAATTGACAGGAGCATCGCCTTCAGCAAGGTAATGAATGACGTAACTGGCGGCATGAAATCAAAATACGAGAAAATATTGAAGATAAGAAAGCATGCAGGAATGGTTGTTGTGGTCAACGGTAACAAACCTGAAAGGCTTAATGACATTGGGAAAAAAGATTTCATCGGTACGGTGATTTGATTGGACGAAAAGATAGAGACACGCAAGACTGAGCACATTAAAATAGCGGAGGAGGAGAAGGTAACCTCTGAAAGAAACTACTGGGACGATATACGCCTCATACATCAGGCGGTTCCGGACTTTGACTTTGAAAAAATCTCGACCGAGAGTGAGTTTCTTGGAAAGAAGTTCTCCTATCCAATGATAATTTCATCTATGACTGGTGGAACCAAGAGAGCAAAGACAATAAACAGGAACCTTGCGAAGGCCGCCGAGAAGTTTAACATACCCATGGGAGTCGGAAGCATGCGGGCATGTATCCAGGATCATGGCCTTTCGGACACTTATTCCGTGATCAATGAATTTAAGATACCGGTTAAATTTGCCAATATAGGTGCTCCACAACTAGTCAAACAGGATAAAATGGCCTTCACTGATGCTGACATCGAGTACGCATTCAAGCTGATTGATGCCAGCTTCCTTATCGTGCATTTCAATTTTCTCCAGGAAATGGTTCAACCAGAGGGAGATCATAATGCCAGGGGTATACTGAAAAGGCTTTCTGAAGTTGCTGGAAGCTATCCTGTTATTGCCAAGGAAACTGGAAACGGCTTTTCCAGAGAAGCATGCCTTCAACTCAAGGACGCGGGAGTAAAGGCCATAGATGTTGGAGGTCTGGGTGGTACCTCCTTTGCGGCTATTGAATATTACAGGGCGAAAAATGCTGGCGATAGTGAAAAGATGAAATCAGGGGAAACTTTCTGGAACTGGGGTGTCCCTTCGCCAGCCTCAATAGAATACTGTCGTGATATCTTACCGACAATAGGAAGCGGTGGGCTTAGGAACGGGCAGGATCTTGCGAAGGCATTAAGCCTTGGAGCACGAATGGGTGGTTTCGCAAGATCACTTCTCAAGGGTGCAGATGATTCATATGAGCAGATTGAAGGCGTAATTTATCAGATTATCCGGGATCTTAAGATAACAATGTTCCTCACAGGATCTTCCAAGGTTGATCAGATGAGAAACGCCAGGAGGATTATTTTTGATCCTTTAAAGACATGGATGGGGGCTTACGATGCCGGAAGATTATGAACCTCCGCCAGAGATAGAAACAACGATGAAATGTCCTGTCTGCGGCAGAAACTTATTCCTAATCTATTTTACAACCACAATACCGTATGAGGGCAGGATAGTCATTAACACGTATGTATGTCACAACTGCATGTACAAGAACCCGCAGGTATATTCTGAAGGGCAGGAAAGGAAGGAGAAAATTACGCTCAAAATCACCGAGCCAGATGATCTTGGAGTCCTCGTCTATAGATCTCCGAAGGCATCGATAATGATACCAGAACTAGATGCCGAAATTCTTCCTGGCGACGATTCTAGGGGTGATCTGACAACGGTCGAAGGGATCCTGCTGACCATATATGACCGTCTTGATCTATTCATGGGAGATCCGGAAAACGAAACCAAGATCAGTGCAATTCGCAACAGGCTGTCAAACGTAAAGGAGAGCGCAATTGGCCTTACTATTATAATACAGGATGATAGCGGGCTGAGCAGGATCAACAGCCCTAAGTCTGTATCTGAATTTTTCTGAACAGTTGTTTGGCTGCTGTTTCGGCGCACATTGTATTGTATGATTTTTTCCATCTCGCTTGGAAACAAAATTAGGTCTTCAACCTGCACTCACAAGCAGATCGAAGTTCTATTACAGAGCAGTACCTATTTTTTCCTAAGCCCTATGATCCCAACTATGATGACCAGTATATACTCTATGAAGAGGAGTGGGTAGAGACCAGGGATATAGTGCTGGAAACCATCATAACGGGAGAAACTGAATAGATAACCTGCGAATTGGGATGCTGAAAGTCCCACATTCAATGAAGAATAAGTGGCAATATCCGCGACGAGGAATATTGCAACAATAGCGGAACCTATCACACCAACCTTTGCGAAGAATGTGTCATGCTTAATGGCTATCAGAATGCCGCCGATAACCGAGATCAATGCAATAACTAGCATTCCATACCAGTGGTAAAAATACTTTGGAACTGTCTGGAAATCTGTCTGCAGGTTATTATCTGTAAGAAGGATCGCGACTGCTGTTATGAATGCAACTATCAGGAGCAAGCCCTGAGTAACGAAGTAACTATCCCTCTGTTTTTTATCTGCCATTAGATAATGATCTCTATTATTAGGTATAAACTTTGCTTCTGTTTTCCATAAGGTTAGATATGCCAAAGGAGAAATCTCAAAAATTTCATTTCCTTTCTATTTCGCTCTTGAAATGGTGCCTTCGAGTCTGCTTATCTCTTCCATGCTGAGCCTCCAGCCAACAGACCCAACATTTTCTAAGACATGTTCAGGATTTGATGCCCTCGGTATGGGAAAAACATTCTCATGTTTTGAATAGAACCAGTTCAGTGCAATCTGCGACAATGACTTCCCTCCATGTTCCTTCGAAATGTCAGCGACAGCAGCACTCAGGGAAGCGTTCTCAGATCCAAGCTTTCCGTGACCCAGGGGATAATAAGCAAGAACCGCCATTTTTCTATCCCGGCAGTGTGGAATAATTTCTTGCTCTATCTTTCCGTCGACGAGGCTGTAGGGCATCTGTGTAGAAGCAAGTTCATTCGTCTTCAACGCTTCCTCAGCATCGATCATCTGCCTGAGTGAAAAGTTGCTTATACCAATATACCTGATTTTCCCTTCCTTTACAAGGTACTCCATTGCTCTCATGGTTTCTGAAATCTTGACTCGCTTGTTTGGAAAATGAATCTGGTAAAGGTCAATATAACTTGTTTCAAGGTTCTTCAGGCTTCCGTTGCAAGATTTTATGACTGAATCATAATCAAGGTTGGATCTCCAGACCTTGGTGGCTATGAAGATTTCATCCCTCTTTCTGCCTGATATTGCCTTCGCGACCAGTGGTTCTGTACCGTATATCTCGGCAGTATCGATGAAGTTTACACCCTGATCAAGGCCAGTATTGATTGCCCTCAAGTGCATCTCGCTCCTTGGTTTCATTCTCAGCAGCTTTGCCGCTGCAATCCAGCCTGGATCGTAATACGTGCCCATTCCGAACAATGGCAGCTTATACCCTGTATTCGCAAATTCTCTGTATTCCATGCTTATATCTCACTAACATTGGCCTTAATCTCGATATCGCTTCCAGTCTCTTGAAGGCTTTGTAGACTTGGCAAAACTCCACATGAGAACGTTCTCTCTTCGCCCGTACCTATATGATCCAAGCAGGCTTATTGCTTCCAGGGTGAGAAGCGGTAAGAGGTAAGCTCCAAGATCGGTTCTCTTCCTTATTGCTGCATATATGTTTTTGAAAAATAACATCGGATCTGAAAGCAGCAGGAAATACATCATCTGCGGCTGGAACCCTAGGGACCACATTTGCCTGTGTCCGTAGATGATTCTGATCCTCTGCCTGATGTAATCTCGCACATTTCCAGCAGTCAGGTTGTTGATCTTCACATTTTCCGCGTATATTACCTTCATTCCTTCCGATGCGGCTAACATGCAGATATATTCCTCATCGTTAACGACATCAGGCATTTTAGATATAAGTCCCCGGCGGAAGGCAATCATCTCTCCGCCATGCGGTGTACCACCTTCTTCAACAATGTTCCTGAGTGAAGCGTTCCTGATCTGCCACAGCAGTGCCCCAGTCCGCGATACCAGTCCGGATCTCTCAACGGGGATGACATCCGGTAACACAACTCCAACTTCGCTCGAGAAGTACTGCTCCATTTCCATGACGGCAGATGGATCAAACTGGATATCAGAGGAAATAAGATAAATAATATCGCCGTGCAAGAATTCAAGGCATGAATTTATCGCTGCTATTTTCCCGCGCCGTCCTTTTTCCCTGATCATGATCAATCTTGCATCCGTTACTTCATCAACGAACGAATAATCATCACTTTCTGAGGAGCCGTATGCTACTACTATTCTTTCGAACGGCGATGAAAGCAACGGGTCAATCAACTGCCTAAGACCTTCAGGGTCATTATATGAAACAACAATTGCTTCCTTAATCAAGTATCCCACTTCCTGCGCGCCTTTTCTCCATAAGCGTTCTGTATTTCTCGGAATCGAGGATGAAATATCTTCTTGAAACAAGAGTCCTGAATGATTCGGGTCCTCTACCAGAAGACATGAGGTGGTGGTTTACGATCAAACCCTTAATGACCATCAATGGGGCTAGCCAGAGGAAAAGGATTCCGGAAATAACCTGCCTCGGCCTCCACCTTCTTGCTTCATTACCTGATTGCGTACGGTCATTCCTCGTGCCAATTCGGGAAAGAAGATCGGCATAGTATGACCTGCCATAGATTGGAATGACATGTGCTGCATCATCCAGAACCAGAGGATCAGTTATGCTGGAATAGTAGTCAGATGCGTAAGAAGACGACATGCAAAGTGAAAGGCAGATATCATCCATGCGGAGCACCCTCCTCCTTATGAACGCGCGTAAAATAACCTCCCAAAGCCTTCCGTCATCGGCTATCAGGAAGATATCGACATCATCTCCTTCCATTGGTTCGTATGATACAGAGCCGCTTATGCCGGCAAAGGCAAGCCCAGATTCGCCTAGCGTTGAGATGTAATCAAATGCATATTGCATCTTTCTTCTTTTTATCTCACTGTGGAGGGTAGTGCTTTCTTGATCAGGAAAAACGTTGGCAATCTCCATTTTGCAATAATATTAAAATAGAGCTAATATTCTTTCGGTTTCAGTTCCACCTGGTTATTGAAATCAAGCAAGCTTTTTTAAAAGGAGATTCATGCCTTGAATCCAATTTAAGAAAGCACTACAGATGGTAAGGAAAACATTAATTGAGATATGAAATACGCCAAGATGGGTGTTTCTAGGGAAGAGAAACTTGTTATATCCCTGGTCATTCAACTGGCCGGGGGAATTTATCTTGTTTTTTACGACCACACACTTTACACCTTCGGCGTTCTTCATTATTACGCCCTCCTGGCATATCTTTTACTGGATGTCATCTTCTTGATCATGCTTCTCTTTTCCTACAGCCCGAAAATAAGGCATATTGTTGGCTTTTTTTCTGCACTTGGCGCATTCGCCATGGTTCTGGATGCATTATTTGGGCTCCCCATATCGAAATACAGTACTACGCCAATTTACGGCATGCGGTACCTCTTCGGCTTTGGCCTGCCCGGTACTGGAAGCCTATTCGGAACATCGCTGGCATTTTCAATTCTTTTGCTGGGAAGCACTGCAACTGCTTTCCTCGCCACAAGATCCTCCTGAAACACTCAATAACGAAGTTTTAAATCGAATGAAATTTTATTCCGTAGACTATAAAGATGAAGCTAACCTACTTTGTAACTATCGAAGAACCCCACCTGCACCTGCTTAAAGTTGAAATGGCAATCTCAGAAATAACTGATAATGAGATTATTCTTACAATGCCAGCATGGACGCCGGGAAGCTACCTGATACGTGACTTTGCTCGAAATGTAAGGAACCTGAGTGCACGTTCTTCTGACGGCATGATCCTGGAGGCGAGGAAGAAGGACAAGAGTAGCTGGAAGATACTGACAGCTGGTAGCACAGCGCTGCGGATTTCATACCATGTATTTTGTGATGAGCTTTCCATCCGATCCACCCATCTGGATGCCAGCCATGCATTCATCCTTGGAACAAGCGCCTTCATGTATATGGAAGGATACAAGGATCAGGCCCTTGAAATATCCTTCAATATACCAGGCGACTGGCATATTTCCACCTCCTTGGAGAGGACTGTTGACAACATGTACCGTGCAATCAACTATGACGTTCTGGTGGACTCTCCGGTTGAAATTGGCAAGCATTTAAGCGCCACATTTACAGTGGATGGAAAAGAACATGAGGTTGCCCTTTACGGTCAGTTTAATGGTGATCTCCAGAAACTCATTAACGACATGCAAAAGATAGTCGAGGCCACCCTCAGGATATTTGAGCATGCACCATACAAGCGCTATGTGTTCATACTGCAATCCTACCAGGGGAATCAGATCGGTGGTCTTGAGCACTCCTCATCCTGTGCGGTATCAATGGATCCTTCCATGATCTTCGATGATGATTATTACAAGCGTCTAATGTCAGTTATCGCACATGAATACTTCCATACCTGGAATGTGAAGCGTATCAGGCCGGTTGAGCTTGGTCCCTTCAATTATAGAGAGGAAAATTACACAACTCTTCTGTGGTTCTCTGAGGGAGTTACAGATTTCTTTGCTGACTTAATCATTCTGAGGGCTAAAATCATAGATCAATCCAAATTCCTGGAATTACTGGGAGAGTCAATCAAGATGATTGAGTTTATGCCCGGTTCCCTTGAGACTTCCCTCGCAGATTCCTCGTTTGATACATGGATACGACTTTACAAGCCATCTCCTGACGATGTTAACAGCTACATCTCTTATTACCTGAAAGGCAAGATTATTGGCCTGCTGATGAGCAAGAAAATAGCCACACTAACTTCAGGGAGCAAATCACTGGACAACCTCCTCCTCCTGCTGTACGAGAAGTTCAGGAAAGATGGAAAAGGCTTCACCGAGAAGGATCTCCTTGCGGCGCTCAAGGATCTTTCGGGAGAAGACTTCAATGAATTCTTTAACAGGTTTATCAGGGGGACAGAGAAGATAGATTTTGATTCTGAGCTGGCTGAAATGGGATTGAAGATCGATCGCACGCATTCCGTCGATTCGAGGGCCCAGCTGTCATGGTCCGGCATGATCGTGAAACGCGAAGGCACAACATACACTGTTTCGGCAGTCATAAAAGGAAGGCCTGCTTATAAAGCGGGCATAAACAGCGGAGACGAAATCGTGGCAATTAACAGTGGAAGGTTCAAGGATGATAACACATCAATTATCCTCAAGTCTGCAAAACTTATGACTGACGCATTCAGGACTAAAGCAGGAGAAAAAGCCATCATGACTGTATTCAGGAGAAACACTCTAATGAACGTTCTGACCGAAGCCGAGCCTCTTCCTTTCGATACTTATAAAATTACAGAAATCCCGGGCCAGGGAGATAAAAAGAAGATTATGGACAGGGTATTGCTGTTCACAGTCACATTATGACAAGCGCCTTGATACCCGGAACCTTCCTTATTTCCGGTACTATTTCTGGCGGTATGGGCCTTTCAGTCACTATAGTTGCTCTCGGTTCTTCACTCAGTTCAGGATCATCCGCGATCACCTGCCGGACGCTGATATTCATGCGGGCAATTATTGCAAGTATGCCTGCAATTATCCCAGGCTGATCAGGTGACTCGGGTATTATCTGCATCACACCCATTCCCAGCCTTGAACTTGAAGCGCCAAGATTCGCTGTTGGAGTGAGTGAAGAATAAAAGTCCAGGAGCTCAGGATCATTTGCAATGCGCCTGACGGTTTCTATCACTACCCTGCGGTCAATACCCATTGTCCTGCCAATTTGAGACGGGGAAAGCATGATTTGTCCACAAAACACTGAATATTCACCATCAATGTTCTTCCTGACACTCAGACCAAGCGCAAGCATGAGCTGTGCAACCCTTGCCTGTGACGGCAACTTATCAAAGCGCGATTTGAGTTTGGTCCACATAATGATCAATCAGCTCGGCGGATCACTGATGCCGTCCTCAGTGACCTGGATCACAACCTCTCCCTCTGGCAGGCTTGGCGAGTCTATCAGTCTGGCAATACGCCTTCCAGCCTTCGACTTCCTGAGGTATATCCTGAAAGTGGCTGTGTGGCCCACTATATTCCCACCAATCGGGGCAGTTGGATCTCCGAAAAATACGTCCGGGCGAGCAGACACCTGGTTTGTGACCGCAATGACAGCATTGTTAAGAAGCCCGAACTTGAGCAGATCATGCATGTGCCTGTTCAGCATCTGCTGCCTGCCTGCAAGGGATCCACGACCCATGAATTCTGCCCTGAAGTGCGATGTCAGTGAGTCAACAATCAATAGCTTTATGTTCCTCCCCTTTGCCTCTTCTATCGCTTTCTCGACAAGGAGTATCTGATGGTGCGAATTGTAGGCCCTTGCTACCTGTATTCTCCGCAGAGTCTCGTCAGGATCAAGCCCCTTCGCTTTTGCCATCTGTATAATCCTCTCTGGCCTGAACGTGTTCTCCGTATCGATCATGAGAACGTCGCAGTTGAATCCTCCCATTTCTTCCGGCATGGTTGCATTTACAGCAAGCTGCTGCATTATCTGGGTCTTGCCAGAACCAAACTCTCCGAAGAACTCAGTTATAGACTGTGTCTCAAGGCCACCACCGATAAGTTCGTCCAGGTTCTTGGATCCTGTGGTCAACTTCTTTACAAGCTGCCTCCTCTTCATTATCTCTTCACCGCTCTCGAAGTTACCGACGTCGGCAAACTTCCTGGCGGAGGCAATGATCTTGACTGCGGCACCTTCTCCGATCCCTGCTAGCTCTGAAAGGTCTTTCGGAGACGCAACTGCCAGCGACAGTATATCATCATAACCATTTTCCCTTAATTTTTCAGCTGTGGCTTCCCCAACGCCGGGAAGATCCTCAACCTCTATTTTTTTCTCTTCCTTAACCGTCTTTTCCTCTTTTGCCATTACTGCATTCCCCCGTTGATACCAAGAGAGCGATCCGTTCGCTCTATAGAACCTTCTCTATCTGAAAGCTCAAACATCGCCCTGATTGCATCAACATTCTCCGGAACAACGTCGCTTTCCTGGTGGACTGCCTGAACGAAGTTCAGCCTGCTCCCGCTGACCTTGATGCTCTCCTTCCATACTGCAATCTCAAAGAGATCTCCCCGGGGCCTCCCAAGTTCGCGCGCATAGTCCATGATCTGCGCGGTTGAGGTCTTTCCATCTTTTCCTGAAGTTACAAAGATCCTTCTCTTCTCAGAGAAGAGGTCTATTACCTTCCGGGAATCAGTCTCTTTCTGGAGGTCTATGTTCAGCACATGAACGTGCATGAGTGTAGTCGGAACCTTCACTGCAACAGTATCTACCGGAATCATTCCTATGACAGTCTGAAGATCCGGGCCATGATGCGACGGAAACGAAAGGCTTGGTTCAATAGCGTTTATAGGCCCCTTCTTGCTGTCGTTCTGATCTGTTGCTCTCCTGACGAGTGTTGCATAAATTTTGTTCACTCCTATGGAGTCTCTTAGAGTTGATATAGTCCTGGCAAGTCCGGTTGTGTTGCATGAGACTACACGTACATAATCCTTGCCCAGCGCCGAATCGTAGTTGGCATATGCGTTGAAACTGGACTGTGCAACATTCGCTTCTTCTCCTCCCTGAAATACCGCCCTGACAGTTTTCTTCTTGTAAATAGAAAGATTCTGCTCGCCCACTCCCTCAGGTGTTGCATCCACCACAACTTCGGCTTCTTCAATCATGTTCTCGACCGTGCCTTCGGCCTTTATTCCCTTATCCTCAAATTCCTTCAAGATCTTATTCTCTGGAACAAAGATCCTGTATTTACTTGAAGCAAGCCTTGCTATGTAGTCCGGGGAAGTCTTTGCTATTCCTACTACCAACATGTCGTCCTGCAGCATTATCGCATCAGCCACCCTTCTACCAATGGTCCCGAAACCGTTCACTGCGACCCTGATCATCCTTTGACGATCCCAAGCATGAATATAGAAGGATCGAATCTTAGAGCGATTCTTTTGCATTCCTGAATCAGACATATAATCTTCTGTTGAAGATGATCTGTACTGGAAAATCGAATACTTAGTATTGACGGCAAAGCCCTAATCAAGGGAAATCTAGCATCGTTATTTAATGAGATAGTCAAAAGGAGACTCCGCATCAACATGAATGCCAAGTTTGATATGATGTAGCTGATTTCCAGCAGCTTGCGAATTATTGCATTTATTCTAATAATGCTACTAACGGCACTTGTACCCGTGCATGCATACGGGCAACCCGTTGCATCTGTGCAGGAAACAGGAACTTATTATTTCTCAGACAACCCTCCGGGGGCCTTTCCATCAAATTCCCCGCTTTTCAATTTCACAGTGATCGGGAACAGCAGTGCATTGACAGCAGAGACAGGAAAAGGGACCAATGGAACAGGTCTTCTCCTGTCCACCTGCAACAGCAATGGAGCGTCATACCTGGGAATCGAGGCTAATGGAACCTATCTTAACTTCTCTTTGTCCATGTCATTTTCCTGGAACGATTCTAGAAACTTTGGTTTCACGGAAGATTATATTGCATTGGTGTCTGGCACGGACACAATGCTTAATCTCTCATTTGGGCCCAATAACGGCTATGGATTATTTGAACACAGAAATTCCTCTGCCAAGCAGGTATCAAATGAACCGTCACAGAACACATTATGCAACCTTTCGTTATCATATGCATCGGCTTCTGGCGCGACATACTTCTCATTTATTGAAAACGGTCAAAATTCCAGTCTGCCCCTGATGTTCCCTGCCCCGTGCATCTCTTATGAGGACCCCAAGTTGATTGTTGGTGGAAGCATATCATCATTTTCTCTCTATTCGATAAGCATAAGCAACACTTCAAAATATATCCAAATACCCTTGAGCCACAATCCAATAACACCTTCGAAATCACTTATTGAAAGGAATCCCTTCGCGCCCTCTTATTACAACTACACATGGTTCGATGCCTCCCTCAACACACTCGTCGGAATAACCGCGTCAAACAGGATTGCTGCGTATAACATCGTTAACATGACAGGTTACAATCTCTATTCCGGCAGAACCTTGAGCGGAAATCTGAGCATAATCGCCGCTGATTCGAGTTCCAGCATAGTATATGTGGCTTCCAACCTCACTTCTAGTATGCTATTTACAGTTTCAAAGGGCAATCTATCTGTAAGTTCGGATTCAATTGGCAGCACATTGACAAAATTCGCGGGGATAATCGGCCAAAACGGCACATACGTTCTGCTCGGCAATAACGGTGAAATTGCCTTTATTGCGGATAGCGCTCTAAAGTACAGTTTTACGATATCTCCTCTTCTCCATGCATTTCTCTTAAATGCAAGCATGGAAAACCTGAGTGTCAAAGCTGACTGGCTCCTGAACGATACGATCTATAGAACTATGATTTACTTACAGAATTCATCTTTCATGATAGTTTCCAAAAGCAAAGCAGACAGTATACCTTCGGTATATACATCCATAAAGACGTTCAGCGATTCCAGCAACATTTCATCCATCATTTCTTATGGAGACAATACAACTGCATCATATCTGTCCCCGTCAGGATCTTTCGGACTTGGTCTCGCAGTTTCAGGCGTCATGATGGCTGGAGGCATTTCAGCACGTGCTTTTTCCATCTATGAGAATGGAAGTCTGTTCCTGGCCGCCGGGCAGATCATATACCCATTCCAGGGGATAAATGTAAGCGGTTATATTCCGGTAGCTTTCTCATCCTTTGGTATAGTCCTTCTTTCCTCTTCATCAATGATAATTTACTATGATGCTTCCCACCTCCTATTATCAGGAAAATTCCCGACTGCAGTTGTTAACACAACGTATGTGTTAAGAAAGATGGTTAATCTTGATTTCAACATACAATCTACAAGCCAGTTTACAGCAATACTGGCATTCAGCAATGTGACACTGAAGTCAAAAACCTCATATTTCAATTTTACCAGTACTAATACAGGAGATGCTTCCTATCCTGCATATCTGAACATTAGCAACATGCAGGGATATACATCAACATATAGAACAACTATTGTTGTGGACAACGGAAACCCTGACCTTATTTTGAGCGTTGCTAACAACTCCTTTGTGCCGGAAAACTTTGAACTAGGCCTAAACTTTACTTTCTGGTCTCAGATAAAGAATATGAGCATTTCCTACGATGGCAGCAACATTAGTTTGGTGCCTGAAAACCAGACAGTTGGTGTCACATTCGGCAACGTGACGGGTAAACAGTCTATTCTGCTGGATCTGGTTGACGAATTCGGAGTTGGGCACACTTATCAGCTCATTGTAAATGTAATCTCCAATAACACCTCAGGTTTCGAGATCAATCTTGAGAATGGAACATACCTGGACTCAATGCACTATTTGTTAGCTTGGTCTCCAGTTGCATATGTAGAAGAATATGTGATTTCTATCCGGGGGTCAGGCATCTCACAAAATATCAGCACAACTTCCACTTTGGTAAATATAAGCCTTGTTAATGGAAATCTCACAGTTTCAATTGCAGCGATTCAACTTGACGGGAGATCGCTTTTTCTTGCAGAACGTGCAATACATGTAGTTGCATACAGCCCAGAACTGTTGCTGTCAGGAAATTCATCAGGATACTATTCCTTCTATGGAAACTCGTCAAATGATACATTCATCTTAAATGCGCGGTCAAATTCTAGCGCATGCATTTCATTGGATGTGATAACCGCAATCGGCAGCGTTATATTTTCATCGTCTGGATATGATAACCTCACATTCAACGCGGGCAATGAAACTCGGATATTCGCGAATAATGGGAATTATCAGATACACCTGACTGCCACAGGTCCGAGCGGTCTTTCGAGTTCTGCTTTACTGCAACTGAGAGTCAACAATACCGATCCGCCTGCTATATACGGCGCCGGTACTCACATATACACTAATACTTCACTCATTCAAGTGGGCCAGGATCAGCTTCCTGGGGTCAGTTACTTTTATACATTGGATTACAGAGGATCCGCAGTGGAGCAATCGACAGGTGGCACATTCACGCTTCTGAACGGCACAGGAAACTATTCGCTTGATGTGTACGAACTGAATGCTTGGTCTGATCATACTGTCGTCGAGGTTCCGATAACATATGAGACCGCGCCCCCTGCTATAAATATTTCACAGCACTTCCAAAATAGCGAGTATATTAGCTACACAATATATGACGCTGCCCCCATGAAAGCAATTTTCCTCCACTACCTGAACTACACGATTGCTCTGAACACCTCCCAGACGAGCGGAATCCTGAACCTTGATATTAACGAGAATACAATCATGAACGTCTCTCTATATGCTCTGGATGTCTGCGGAAATTATGCAACTGCAGAGACTGTATTCAAAACAACCGATTTCGTCAATATTACTTCCTCTAGCTTCGACGCCTTTTCTATTTTCGGGATTGGGTTCTTCCAAGTTGGCCTTTCCGGGCAGAACACTGGCAATGCTTCAGTTACAATCAATGCAACTGGAGATTCGTCAAACGGGTCTCTTTTTGTTGACTATTTCATGCCGCTTGGCTATTCAACTGTTACAGCTGTTGTGACCTACGACGGCCACCAGTTTACCCTGACGAGGAGGGTCTTTTCAATTGGCTGGTATCCACTTATCGCTGCTGTAGCCATATTTCTGGTTATTATTGCACTGCGAATGGCAGGTCAGTCCAGTGATCCAGAGAAAATAGAGGAGTTTTTACTCGGCTACGCGAACCACTCCATGAAAGAAGTTAAAAGGAAAGCCGTCAGGTGGAAGATCCGGAAAAAGGCACTATACACAACAATCGAGGCAATGTCCAAAAAGGGGCTTATAAAAATGGAGGACGACCCAGACGGGGAGCCCTATTTAATGCTTCAGGAAAAGACCTGATTCGATCACCTTTATCTATTATTCAGCCATCCTGCAGAATGCGTTCTGACCAGACCGGTTTCATAGGTTCACTTGAGATAAAAAATCGGATTGCAATGGCTCCCATGATCTCCAACCTTGCAAACCCTGACGGTACAACTAACGAAGCACACCTAAGTTACCTGGAAGAGAGAGCTAAAGGCGGAGCTGGACTAATTATAACGGAGTATACTTACATTAACGATCTTAACTCACGTGGATCCAGAAATGAACTTGGTGCATTCAGTTCAACAATGATTCCAAAGCTCAGGAGGATACCCGAAAGCTTGCACCGGTACGGAACGAAAGCGTTCATGCAGATAGTTCATGCCGGTGGGAAGGCATTGCAGGATGAAAACAGGAAAAAACCTATGGCACCATCCGCTGTTGATTATTTGGGCAAGATCCCTCAAGAGATGTCCGAAAGCGACATAGAGGAAGTGGTGAAGGACTTTGAGAAAGCTGCCATGATTGCATATAATGCAAAATTTGATGGAATAGAGATACATGGAGCGCATGGTTATCTTATCCATGAATTCATATCACCGACACTGAATATCAGGCAGGACAGATATGGTGGATCCTTTGAAAACAGGCTTGCTGTACCACAGATGATCATTGATGCTGTCAGGAAAGCCAAGGATATTCCAGTTGGAATCAGGCTCAGTCTTTATGAGGATGATCCGAACGGTTTCGACCCATCGTATGGACTGAAGGTTGCAGAATCTCTTCAAGGTATTGATTACGTACACTTCTCTGCCGGGAATTTCAACCCGCCAGGTTCTTCTGCATCATTCTACACCCAGGAAGCACATGTTTTCTCGAAACTTCCAAGGAAGCCGAAGGTCACTTCGATGATAGTCGGATCACTAGTGAATGCAGAGTCGATTGAAAAGGCACTCGAAATATGTGACTTTGTGTCAGTCGGCAGGGGAATGCTTGCCGATCCCTCTTTTGCACTGAAAGTAATTACATCTCCTTCCATGCTTCGTCCCTGCATAAGGTGCAACCAGGCTTGCAGGGATCTCGCATATGGGGAAGTAAGATGTACGGTGAATCCTTCAGTGGGTTACGAATACAGAAAACCAGAAAGATATTCGGGGGAGATTGTAATCATAGGAGGGGGCGTCCAGGGCCTGGAGGCAGCACTATTTGCAGCTAAATCAGGCCTAAAAGTAACTCTGTATGAAACCAGTGAATCAATAGGAGGACAGCTGAACCAGATCACTGATGAGTACAAAAAAAAGGCATTCAATCCCCTGCTTTCATATTACAAAAATGCCCTCGGTAAACTGGGTGTCAATCTTGTGCTCAATTCGAGGTATACTGGATCAGGAATTTACTGTCTCCCTCTTGTGAAGTATCCTGATGTACCTAGGGATGCAGTTCTTGTTGAGAGCAACATATATGCCCATCATGATGCGTTTCTTTCCATGGCAGGTTCAAGGAAGATTACTGTTGGCAGCAGAAGCCTCACGAGCCTTGACAGGGCAAGGAAAAGCGCATACATGCAGATTGCTGCCTCCAGGGGGATAGAATTTGTTGAGTCGGCTGATTTCTCCTTTTCCATGATAGTGAAGGAACAGTATGACATAATGCATGCAATGATTGCAGGCAGGACAAAAGTTTCAAATTTCATTGCGGAAAAGCGCTCAGATCTCCTTTGAGGTGGTTTTGCAATATTTCATGTGACAAAATGCTGCAAATTACGTGCGCAAGGGGTACAGATCAATTTAAGCATGTAAGTCGCATGCTTTATGCCATGGCATAAAAAAAATTTTCAGTTACGTTTATTATTTTATGTTAAATGACTGAGGGCGCAGAAGTGCAGTATGATAAAGATTGAATCCGCAACCAAGATATATACAAACAAAGCCCCTCCTGCGGTAGATTCTCTTGATCTCGATATTCTAGATGGCCAGATACTAGGACTGGTAGGACTGAACGGAGCCGGGAAAACAACTTCAATAAGGATGGCGTCAGGAATAATCCTGCCAACCTCTGGCCATGTGCTTGTCGACGGTCACGATATAGTAAGTGACAAGGTTAAGGCAGCAGCACAGATTGGCTGGATACCTGAGCTGCCCAACTTCGAGCCTAACGCGAAGCCAGTTGAGTTGATGAGGTATTTTGCTGGATTTTACGGGATACCTGCTGAAAAGGCCAACCAGAGGATTACCACCCTTCTTACAAAAGTGGGACTTGCCAATGATCTGGACAAAAAACTGAGGAACTACTCGCAAGGCATGAAGAAGCGGTTTGCCATAGCCGAATCTATAGTTGGAGACCCAAAGAATGTCCTATTTGATGAGACCCTGAACGGCCTCGACCCCGAGGGCGTTGTTTTTGTCAGAAACCTCATGTTTGAAATGAAAAAGGAAGGGAAGGCAATCCTCCTTTCGTCGCATATATTGAGCGAAGTTGAGGATGTAGCTGACCGAGTGGCGATAATCAATCATGGAAAGCTGATCAAGATCCTCACCAGGAATGAGCTGAGGACTCTTGGAAAGACGATTGTCAAGATCTCAGTGGACAACTTTGACGATTCATGCCTGAAGTTGCTCAAGGAGTTCGGGGAACCAAGGTTCGATGGACATGATGTTATTCTTTCGGATCTCACTATAACTGACGATCAGCTGGTCAGGATACCGGAAAGCATGATTAAGGCAGGTTACAGGATTAGGCAATTTACGCCAATGGGCGAAACACTGGAAGAATACTTCTTCGAGTTAATAGGTGAGAAACAGTGAGACCCATTGCATACGAGATCAGAAGAACACTCACCAGCAAGTTTGTCATCCTTATGATTGTAGCGATAGTCGGACTTGCATCCCTTCTTGCCTATGAGAACGGATCCACTTTTTCGACGGTAAATGTTCCAACGACACCTGAGCTTACGACTGGATACTACATCAATGGTCAGAACCTTACCATGGTTGGCTATTTCCATGATGCTTATGGGAATCCGATAGACCATATCACTGCATACTACGAATACAATAACACATTTTACAGCAGCATAGCAAATAAATATGGATTTGCCAATGCCACCATACCTTCAATTCCTACAGGAAAGCCATTGACCGTTCTTGTCAACTTTACTTATGAAAAGTTCAGGCAACCAGTTTCAAGCACTCATTCAGCTTTTCAGATAAATCCAGTTAACTTATTTTCAGGTTTGACTGTTGTAAATGAAATATTCAATCCCAACAACAGGTCCAACCTAGGCATGCTTGCTCTATATGTAGGCCCAAATGGTTCCGCTGCCCCCCAAATTACATTTTATTTCTCACCAATCAATCTTTCCAAGGTATCTTCAACCAGCCCAGCTTCGCTTAAGAATAACAGCACATTCTCATTCCCCAGGTCAGATTTTGTCGAAACGACAATATTTCCCAAAGTAACAGCGGCAGACAAGGGTATATACTATAGTGTGGTTGCGACGAATGCAAGCGGTCAATTCATAGGCTTATCTGATAGCAGTCCTGTTGGCATAATTGGCCCCCTTTCCCTTTACACAAAGTTGAGTCAGAGTGATCTACAGAGCCTTGTATTTTCAGGCACATCACAGATACTTGGCTTCCTGATCCCAATACTCGCAATATTTGCGGCGTATCTCACCTATGGAAAGGACAGGACCACCGGCGTTCTTGAATCCGTACTAAAGCGTCCTATCACCCGTGGTGAGATAATCTTTTCAAGATTCATTTCCAACTCAGTGGCTATTATAGGTGCCGTGGCACTTTCAATGCTGTTTTCCGATCTGATAATCAATCATTACCTTGGATCATACCTGTCAGCCTACTTCGATGCTTACTTCGTCTGGACGTACGTGGTGGAGGGGCTGTCCTTCCTTGCCCTAGTATATATGTTCTCCCACCTTGTCAAGTCCCAGGGTGCGCTTCTGGGTGCAGCTATTGCAATCTTTGTTGTCTGGGACTTGTTCTGGACAATCATACCCATAGCGATCCTCTCAGCTCTTGGTATCGGCTCTAGCACGAATACTTACCTTTCAGCTGAAGTCCTCTTCAATTATATCAGCCCGGCAGGATACGGGAGCTTGGTACAGACATTTTTCACCGGAAAGATAGGACTGATTGCCAGTACCTCAATCAATCCGGCACTATTTGGAATAACCGCGCCTCTCCTTATCACAGCCGGAATCCTGTGGATGGTAGTACCTTTCGCCATAGCGTATTCGTTCGCAGTGAAGAGAGACTGATCCTCTTCACGCAAAATATTACCCGCTGCTGCAGAAAAGGTGCCTTTCTGGGCCCAGGAACCCTTCATTACTCGTAATGATCAGCAGGGAAACACTATTGTTCATAGTTCCCGTCGATCCTGATGCAAGAGGTAGATGCATTCAGAAACATCATATACAGTGTTTTGATTTGCGTTGTCGTTAAATGAGATTGAAGATCATAACTGTAGCAGTGATTGCCATATTTCTGGCAGTGTCATTTCTTCCTAGCCTGAGCATCGCATCCACTCCGCCTCTTGGAGCGCAGCCATCGTCACTCCCCAGCATTCCTTATATTTACGACGGGTCGATATACAATATAACATCAAGTAACTGGACATCATACTTTGATGACATATACAACAACAGGGCTATTGTTTCATTCAACTGGTCAGGGAACGCTACGGAAGATCTCATTCTCTTTGATCTTAGCTACAAGGGACTCAACCCTTACGGATTGGAAATTTTGACCCAGCTTTCATCTATTGGTGAACCTTCTCTGAAGAACTTTACGATAGCTTTCAACAGAACCAAGTCGATGAATTCACAGGTTCCAGGTTACACGAATATCCAGGCTCTAAACGCAGGTGCATATCCAGGTTTCTCCTGGTCTGTTCCAAAAATTAAGAAACCCCAGGTACAGGATCTATACGTAGGTATAATAGTCGCGCTCATAGCCTCAATATTTGTCCTCTATTTCATTTTTAACCGCAAGAGGTAATACTAAATATCAAAGGCAGCTATTGTGGCACGGCAATGAAAGAAAAATTCGTAATTGGAGTGACCGGTGGTTCCGGTTCAATTCTTGCTCTGACCCTCCTAAGAAACCTAGGAAATTACGAAACACACCTTGTCGTAAGCGAAGGAGCAAAAAAAGTCTTCAGTGAGGAGATTGGCTCCAGCGGCGAGGACTTACTGAAGCTTGCATCATATACGTATGACGACAAGGACATATCTGCAAGGATAAGCTCGGGTAGTTTCAAGTTCACTGCAGCGGTTATAATGCCCTGCAGCATTTCAACACTTGGCAAGGTTGCATCAGGGATCTCGGATACACTTGTTACGAGGGCTTGTGCCGTTGCACTGAAAGAAAGAAGGAAGCTTATTCTTGTTCCACGTGAGATGCCACTCAGCACCATTGTGCTCGAAAACATGCACAAACTATCCCTCGCTGGAGCTATCATAGCACCGGCAAGCCCAGGTTACTATACCAGGCCGAGGACCGTCGAGGATATGGTCAATTTTGTAGTATCCAGGGTACTGGACCTAATGGGAGTCGAAAATGACCTGATCAGAAGGTGGAGGTCTGGAGAAAAATAGGTTCCTTGCGGATCACATGCTTGGGCGCCTCGCAAGGTGGTTGCGGATTATGGGTTTCGATGTAGAATATGCTGATTCCAGTCTTACTGATGCAGAAATATTGGATAAATGCAAAAGCGATCACCTTTTCCTGCTGACAAGAGACAAGGAACTGCACAGTCGATATCCCAAGTCCCTTTACATTACCTCACAGGATCATCGGGAGCAGATCAGGCAGTTTCTCTCTACCTTCACTGTCGACACAAGGCTTCTCTTCACAAGATGCACTGAGTGCAATCTCCCTCTGGAAACAAAGGAAACATCCGATATAAAAGGGGCTATCCCAGAAGGAGTATCTGAAAGATTCTCAACAGTGCTACATTGCACAAACTGCGGCAAGTACTACTGGGAAGGAGATCACTATCGCAAGATAGTTGAATTTCTCAAGGGACTGGGCATCAATAAATGAGGATTCTCCACATTGATGAACAGGCTGTTGACATACAGGTCGAGGGAATAAATGATCTATGGTATGTCCAGAACATCATTCATTCTGGGGACTCTATCCTGACTGCAGTCAGGCGGAGAACCGAGAAGCAAGAAGATATAGCAAGATCAAAGGAAACTGAACGCGTTACTGTGTCGGTGTCACTTAAGATCGAAAAGGTAGAGTTTCAGGCCTTCTCGAACAGGCTCAGAATTCTAGGTGTTGTAAATTCTGGCCCAGATGAAATTTTGGGGGAGCACCAGTCAGCAATAGTAAAACCGGGAGACATTCTTAAGATCTTCAAGGAATCCTGGAACCAGTCAGAGCGAAGGATGCTCCAGGAATCCACGGAAGAGTCGTCGAAGACAACCGCTATATTTGTCGTCGCGGATGATGATGAAGCCAATGTTTATCTGCTCAGAGCATACGGAATCCAGAGCGTTGGGCACATTGACTCCGGAAAGAGCGGAAAATACTATGATTCCTCATATTCGGAGGAATCATTCTTTCGACAGATTGCAGACAGCATCAGTCCATTACTTTCAGGTATAGTACCTATAACCATACTGGGTCCTGGATTTACGAGGGATAAAATTGCAGCATATCTTAAGGAAAAGACGGAATTTTCAAAGCATCCTGTGATAACCCACTCCTCATCTAGAACAGACGAGCAAGCAATTTACGAGTATCTGGGAAGCGAAGAGGCAAGGAAGGCAATCGAAAACACAAGACTTTCCAGTGAAAAGATATCTATAGATTCATTCATGAAGGCGCTAAAGGCAGGAGGGCTCGCTACATATGGCTATGATCAGGTTCAGGCAGCTATTGATTCTGGGGCAGTCTCAGAATTATTGATCTCTGAGGAGAAGGCGCGGGACCCAAAGTACAGGGGTCTGATAGAGCAGTCATTGCATATAGGCGCTAAAATCAGCATTCTGAGCTCCCATAGCGATCCAGGAATCACGCTTAAAGGCTTTGGAGGAGTCTCGGCCATTCTCAGATATGCAATATCTTAATATTCTCTGATTTGAAAAGTCAAAAAAGGTAATATAATTTATAAGGCTTTCCGCTAGGTTCGCTCCGATAGTGTAGTCCGGCCAAGCATACCGGCCTTTCAAGCCGGCGACCCGGGTCCAAATCCCGGTCGGAGCATCATATATCTCATTCCAGATAATTTCTTTGGAAGAATCTCACTTTATATTCTAAATAAGGGTTTAATTATAATCTTGGGCCCTCTAAACCATTTGCTTGAGCCTGACACCTTTCACAGTAAAGGTGGGTCCAGATCATAATTGGATATCCTCTCTTTCCCTCATTAATACTCTTCAGTTCCGCATTCCACCGATCTACAATCAAGATAGAAGAGGAATTTACCCCATATGACCAGTTCCTCCTTGTATTCCTTCCAGTTATTCTTGTTCATGTGTAGATACCGTTCAGGCGCGAGGGCAGGGAGAGAAAGGAACAGACAATGATATACAGGAAGCTTTATGGCCACCGATCAGCATCCAACCACGGTAAATATCATTACAGTGTCAGGGAAGGTATGACACGATACATGCAATCAGGTATGAAAATGGTAACTTCATTGTAAGAGAGGAGGATTTCCCTGCTGTGCAGAAATTTCTGGGCGAAAGCAGATCGAACATCAGGATCTGCGAAGTAATTCCCAGCTATGGAGAAGTGGAGAAGCTCAAGCTAAATATTACTTAAATATTTGTCGAACACAGCAAAGATTATACAAAAATTTAAATCCAAGTTGGTAAATACTGTCGGATACAACAAAAATGTGATATTTGTGGTAATAAAGACAAAGTCAATATATGAGCCTGTTGAAGAGGACGATGGTGTAAGGGTATTGATTACACGTTACTACCCTCGCGGTGTTAAAAAAGATCATTTTCACGTTTGGTTCCGCTCTCTCTCACCGAGCGCTAATCTACTAAAACAGTACAAGAATGGAACAGAGACCTGGGAAGAGTTTGAAGAAGCCTTTGTATCTGAAATCAGACACAACTCAGAAAGTAGCAAACAATTGAAAGATATCCTAAAACGCTCAAAGCATTCAAATGTTACACTTTTGTGCTACGAGAGAACAGGCCATAACTGCCATAGGTATATTGTCAAAGACTTGCTAAACAAGCAACCTTCTTCTATATCGATATCTTATTCCTAAATATGCTGATTACCATAAATGAGTTTCTGTATAGCGCCTGATTTCCAACCAATAATCTCTTCTTGTATTCAATGCTGTCGAGTTTTAAATTCTCCCAGATTTTTTCATAATCTTCAGGGTTTTTTCTAATATATTCATACGCACCCCATTCAAGAATTTGTTGGTCATGATGCTTTTTTCCTGCACATTGTGGACACGAGTAAACTAACCTCGGTTGAAGCTCATAATTCCTAATAGTCTGGAAAGGCTCAGTATTGAAGAGTGTGTTCTGTATGCTATTATCTACTTTAGATCGTTTTGCAAAGTAATATTTTAGTATCGTTGGGTTCACAAATCCAAGGCTCTCTCTCCTTTCATTTAACTCAGAAATACAGCCAACTCCGTATTTTTCCATCATCAAATCGATTATTTTTAATTGATCTCCTCTTTTAGCTACCTTACCTTCTCTTCGAATAGTCTCTTTGAGGCTAGACCAGTTGCTTTTGGACCCAGTTATCTTCCAACTTTCTTTTCGGGTATCTTGAGGGTTCCTTTCCAGATTCAACCCAACGATTTCCCATCTATTCATTTTGGCATCAGGTGGAACCGGATAAATACGGATCAGGCCAAGTTCTTTGGAATATCCCACGGTACATACTGTCTTCCTATTATCGCTTATTTCATCAGGAACCGCATTTCCTAGGATTATGATGCCATTAATAGATACACTTTCGTTTCCCATTAACGCTAATGTTATTATGCTATTGTTTGTATTAAAATTATTGACTATCCTTAAGATTATTGCATGACCCATCTATAATTTTCATTTAAACCTTCACTAAAGCTTTTTTACATAAAATGCCCAGATCTATCCCAAATTTTTCTACGATCACCCAGGATTTTTTCTGGATCTTCCTCATGATTCCTGACCTTTCCATCCTGTACATCTTTATTCCTGACATTATTAGAAGGACATACTGGATGCACTGGAAAAGATATCGTGGTGGTAAAAACAGGGAGATCAGGATATGATCATTCCTAACGTACGATCTATCTGCCTCAAGATCATTCTTGTAAACATTGAATGCGTGTTACACATATTCGCGCTGCTTGTAAAGCCTGTATGTTTTGTCAGGTTCCTCATCGAGATCTGTAAGAAGGTAAAGCTTTCCATAGTCGATCTCATTTTCATCATACTGCTTTCTACTTCTTTTATTCTCTTCAATTCCCAGAAGAACATTCTTCTCTTCCCCATTCCTGAGGACAGGATCTTCAAACATGTAGACATCATTCTACCCTTTTCCAGTATTTCACAGGCTTATCGACATACATGAAAACACCCATGAGGAGATCCGGTTCCAGTATGAACAATGAGTTTCTCCTCAATGGAATTATATAATTAAGACGCCTCCTCTTCAGTCTGTTTATATTTTCAGATGAAAAGAATCCCTTATCAGCAACGATGACAAATCTCTCAACACCTCCAAGTTGTTGGTCTTTGCCATGGCTGCAACATCCCATCCGGGTACTGAATGAAAGAAGGGAGACGCATGCTTATCCACGAGGATCTTTCTCAAGATCACGACCGCGTATCCCTTACCAGACATGAGTTCATTTCTGGTTAAAAACAATATACAATATCATAAGGGCAAGAAAAACAAGCTCATACCAAATGTACTGAATCTCCATTCTTGTCACATTCAGGTTTTATGCAATCATCTGCAAAGAAATTTTGAATTGAACAAAGCCTGTTAGTAAAAGTGCTATCATTTAATAGGAAGGTTTAAATTTGCATTGCATGGCGCGTCATGTTCGGGTCATACTTGCCCTGTCCATGGTAATACTTCTGCTATTCATATCCTTGGATATCACAGGAAACGGTGCTTATGGAGAAACAAGTCAGAACTCTCTTTCTTCATCACCCAGCGTCCCAGCTAACAACAGCAGCCTCACTTTCATTGCACCATCTATCACAGCGGCATCCCCTGTTGCCAGATTAAACGGAACATGGGGTTCTATGCTTAACTACACACTTGAAAGAATGAATGATTCAAGCATTCCACACATTGCCAGAATGTTGCCCAACTTCAATGTGCCTGATTCGGGCAAACTCGGTGCAGGTCCCGTTTACACCTCGGCCCCTGCTCCCATGGGATTAGCTTCCTACGGTCTCATGAACCGGTCTGGAATAATTGTTCCTTATACTTACACAACAGACAGTTTTGAGGGAAGGATAAACATAAACAATGTCTCAGAGTTCTATCCGGGCACAAGCTCTCCTTATTCCTTCTCCATACAGTTCAATGCCGTACTTACAGGTGTTACTATTGCCGGCATATCCACTTACGAATACTGGACTCAGAACGTTGCATTCTACTCATCCCGAACCCACCAGCTTACATTTGTTGACAATATATGGAACTTCAGCTCCCCCAATGCAGTCATAAATAATGGTACGTTTTACAGCTATACAGGAAATGTAGTACCTGGTCTCTACTATTATAAAATAGGACCAACCTACACAGTGTCCGCGCCCTTTACGCTTACTCTATACCTGAATGCATCGAACATTGCAAATGAGAATTCTGTATTCTTTAACTATACGCTGACTAATGCAAGTATTAACGGAAAAACAGGCACTTTCTCCTCCTCTTATGATAAAGTTGAGTTTAACTCGACAGCACCTCGATCTAGTTATGCAGTACCGGATGCTAACTTTACGGTCAGCGGTAATACTCTCTCCGGAACCGACGCCATCCCGCTTGATTCGGAACTGGATCTTGGAGGTCCAGGTGGCGGTTCTACTGCTGATTTCAACCAGATCAATGCGTCTCTTAATATGTATTACCTAGGATCTTTAAAACAGAAAATCCCAATAGGCTCCGCTTATGATGCAGGCTCTGCGACTGGAGAAACCTCCTCTGGAGTATCGGCATATTATACCGGAACCACTGAGTATCTCTTCACTGGCCCATCGTTCATTTCAGGCCTCTGGAACATAACTTCTCCAAGCGAATCAGGTTTTTCAACTGTAATCGGAAAAATAAGCCCTGAATCGGCCTTTGTTATGTTAAGTCAGGGAAAATCTTTCAGCGATTCAAGCGCTCAGTGGGCACCAACGGGATCTGGTGGTGCATTCACAACGCGTCTCATGCCAGGATCATATGCATTGATGGTTATGCTAAGTTACCATGACCCTTCTTCCGTTTACTCCATTTCACTGGTTTCAGGTGTTACTGACCTGCTCGGAACTATAAGCCTGACTGTAAACAAAAGTGCAGGACTCTACACACCAATATACATAGCGGGTAACGCGGAACTCAGACAACTTGCATTCTCTGGCAACGGCTCTGAGGGAAACCCTTACATAATTCCCGGGTATGATTACTTGAGGTCAGAAGGGATATCTTCAATAAGCATGCTGAACCAGGCGTTTAACGCTGTCAACGACTACCTTTTCCCTGAATTCACAGGCATACTTGTCATGGACACAAGCGACTACGCAGTTTTGAACGGATTCAAGAGCCCGGTAGGTGGACCCTCGTTCCAATATGTGCTCTCCGGCAAGCTTAACCTTGAAATTGCACAGGCCCTTGGCATGACGCCTGCAAACAACCTTGGTATTTATTTATATAATTCATCACACATCATCCTGACCAACAGCACTGTATCAGGGGAGTTCCCGGCGGCTGTTTTCAGCGGCAACACTTATTACAACGTCCCATACGTTGCAGGCCTGACCCTGTGGAACGTCTCTTCAAGTCTTGTTGAGAACAACCTTATCTGCAGTGAAGGATCGGGATTGCTGATTTACGACGAGTCCGCAGCTGTATCCGGAAATTACGTCTGGAATAACACTTTTATCGATGCTTCAGTGATATCGAATGGATCTTACTACGGTTTCGCTCCCATAGGACTTACTGTGGAAAGCAGCGGCAATACTATTTTTAACAACATTTTTGACACAACCATAACGATTGTGAGCATCGACGGCCTTTACGCAAATATATATAATAACGGCAATGTGACTTACCAGAATGCATTCAACATCTCACGTGAACCAGCTAACAGATCCAGAGTTGTTGATGGTGAAGTTCTAACCGGGAGTATAATAGGAAGCAGTTATCAGGGAGGGAATTTCTATTACAATTATTTTGGCAATGGATTATCCCCGTATAACGGAAGCGGACTTGGCCTGGTCTTCCCCGGTCAAAATATCTTCAATGGCAGCATTAATTACGGATTTGACTTTGTTCCGCTACAGGTATACACAACGACAATCAACGTATCGGCATCAGGCCTGCCTGCTGGACAGATCACATACTTCGACATAAATAACGCGATCTACAGTATAACCTATGGTACTGTTGCGGACATATACGTTCCCAACGGCACTTACCAGATCCTTGGTTTTATCCTTCTCAATTCTGAAGAGGAATTTGTACCCACTTCATACCTTGGCACGCAGATCCTGCAATCCGGGATCTTTTACGTTCATGGACCAGAAGGGGATATAAATATTCTTTATAACCTATATTTGAACGTGACTGTCAGGGAAAAAGGTGCGCCCGTCGGATCAACCTGGGGGTTCTCCATACCTCAGGCGGGTGTAGGATTCACACTGGATGGTGGCAGTGTTTCAATCTTTCTTGAATCTGGAAAACTTTACCAGTTATTGCCACAATCAGTCCCGGGCTACTATACCGACAGCATCTATTCTTTCACGGTCGGCGACTCAGCATTGAATATAACAGTATACTATTTCCCGACCGGCCTGCCGTATTCGTTCTCTGTCACTTTTCATCAAACTGGGCTTCCCAGTGGAACACTATGGCATGTGTATATAGGTGCACAGGAGTTCAACAGCACTTCGTCTTCCATGACTATCATTAACTTTACAGATGGAACGTACACTTACAGCGTATCGCATGTAAGCGGGTATCAAAATATCCAGAGCCAGCAGTTCACAGTGAACCAGTCCAATGTTACGATCGACCTCATGTTCACAAGAAGTTCGGCTAGTTCTTCATACCTCTACATAATTATGGGAGCAATCGTGGGTCTCGTGTCTGGAACCATTATCTCCTATGCGATACTGAGCAGACGGCGAGAAAACGCATTATGAAGACATATTATTCTTGAGGAACTCTTCACCGAACAGCTTGCAGGTGACATAACCAACGAGTGCTGAAATGCCGCGGATAAGATACCAGAAATTGATGATCTGTGGCTTGAATATCTCTGATGCCCTGAAGTGACTCCACACGTTTTCATGTTTCAGTGTTAACTGCTTTCGTCCAAATCCATTCCAGAATGCCTGTTCCACGAATCCAACCACAGTGCTTCTGGCTCTGTGGTATATTGTGCATTCAGGGCAGTATTCAATCCTCGCTCCATGCATGACAGCCCGGATGTTAAGGTCTATATCCTCTGCCGTTACAAAGATGGGATCAAACCCTCCGATCTCGAGGAAGAGAGATTTTTCGTAACCCAGGTTTACGCTTGGATATGTAACATCAAAATCATCAAAAAAAAGTTCCACACGTCCAAGGCGCTCAAATGGCTGATATCCCATGGCAATAGCTTTCCCGGCCACCACCTTGGCGCCTTGCTTGAATAAACGCCTCATCTTCATTATCCAGAAAGCATTGGCAATCGCATCGCCGTCCGTGAAAAGAACATAGTCATAAATAGCCTGCCTTACGCCAATATTGCGACCCTCCCCTCTGCTGCATTTCTTCTGGATCAGGTGTACAAATGGAAACTCGATCGCATATTTCAGCACTATATCAGCGGTATCATCAGTGCTGAGCGAATCCACAACTATAACTTCAAAAGGCTGCTCCTGCGACACCAGGCTGTCAAGAAGATCGGCAATATACTGCCCCATGTTAAGCGTGGTGATAACGACCGAAATGCCGTCAGGATCCCCCATAGATTATACCCAATCCATCCGCTTTAGCTCACGTTCCTTCTTTGTCGCCTTTTTATATTCCTTGTAATGTTCCCTGCACAGATGGACCTTACCCTTGCCTTCGATAGAGGGGAAGGCCTTGTGCGCTAGATCTGCGGGCACTGTCTGGAAGCTATCGTTAGTGCAACCCGGTACCTCACACTTCTTGTCTGCCATACCGCAACGAATCCAGAATTACATAGATGTATTTTTCGGTGCGAAATTTAAAGTCGAACAATAAATGCCCGGAGTAAGCCTCTTTCTGTTCCCCACTTTCGCGGCTGACAGCATTCGACTGATGACCCTAAGGTCTGCGTCTTACCCGGCCCTTGCGGTAACCTCACTGGGCCTGTTTAGACTTTCTCCATTCAGGAAGAGTTCCCATCGGCACTTCCAGGAACGTCATCTTTGAGAATCATACTTTGCTGGAAACCGTTTATTTCTTTTCTCTTTACCATCCCTCTCGGGATACCGGCTTGCGCCAGTTGAACTTTACCATGGAGAGAGGACTTTCCTCACTCTTTCGAGCGTTAGCTGTCCTCGGGCTTTTACATTCGTCCAAAGAAGCGTGAACGGCTTTATTATCTTTGTTGGTACCATGTCATAATATAAAAAGGCTTTTCCTAGAAGATCCAGCGGGAATCAAACCTGAATTTTTTCTGCCCATTTCCTTGAGATCAGCATGTTTGCAAAACTCTCCTTCAGGTGGATTATATCATTATTCCTGAGTACATAGTCGCCTTCAGGTTGAGAAATAGGTGGGAGATCTGACGTTATCCGCAGGAGAACATAATTATCATCGACTCTTTTCTGCTCCGATACAGGCTGAATTTCCATCTCTTCCTTAGTGACAGCAGGAGGTGTGGTCTCGCGACCAGAAGTATCTGTAAACCTGCGCATGACATCTTGAATGATCTGCTTCTGCTTTTCAAGGAATTCCTTTTCCTCTGATGTTAGCTGGTTCCATTCCTCCCCTTCCACCTCATGCAGAGAGAGACGCATGAGCTTGCTGAACCTGAGCTGAAAAAACACTGTAAAATCTGTCTCTACCTGCTTAATGCGCTCCTTTATCTTCATGTATTTTTCGATATCACTAGCAACGGCCCCATCCGCCTCTATCCTGAGTGTCCGGAGGGCCTCAAGCACACTCCGGTAAAAATCAGATTCTATTTTTCTGACCTTCTTAGAGCTTTTCTCCACCCTCACAGCAGTCTGCAGGTCCGTGCAAACCTTGTCAACCTGAATGGGTGTAAGCGTCATAATGGTTAATCACCGATTCGATATTATTATCTTTCTGAAGATAAGTTGAATTGTCCTACCAGGGTTCAGATTTATATGTAAAATACGTACTCTGGAAGTTCATGAAAAATAGATGAGAATATCTCCTCATGATTCTGGTACTGATCCCTTATCATCACTGCCCTCCTTGGAACTGAGTCTGGTGGTATGACTTTGTCAGGTTTAGACGAATCGTCTACGTAGTCGCTTTCAAGCATGAAGTTCCAGATCTTTTCATTAACAGCATTGCGTACGTTGTCTCTTGTGGCAAGTATGGATCTGGAAATTTCGGGTCTTATTCGATTCAGCTTAGGGGAAGCATGGTGTTTGACAACTTTTCGTGGATTGGCTCCAGCCTTAATTGCCATCGAGTATATCCCTTCGACACCCGCAGGATCCAGGTCTTCAGTGTGAAGAACAACAGCACAACCAACTTCCCTTGATAACTGCATGCAACGCAGCATTACCTCATTAGAATGTTCTGTGACCTCAGGATCTACATGAAAATGTGGTCTTCCAATTTCGCCTATCGCGTTTGCCAGGTTCTCCTTGCAGTATTTTGCGGCAAGCTCAGCACCGTCAAGCATCATCTGTTTTGGATCAAAACCGCCTTTTTCCCAGAAAAAGTAATCCAGCGGATACGGGCCAAGCGTAACTGACACCCTCAAACCGCTTTCACGTGCCATGTTTGCCAGTTTTATCGTTATTTCATAGCGTCTCTCATAATAACCGGAATATCCGATCGAATAATCAGGAAGATTAACAAGGTTAATACCAGATCCACCAGATGCCTTGAACCTCTTTACAGCTTCTTTTCCATGCTCACCTGGATTCAGGTGAAAGTGAGCATCAAAAGCACCCAGGATAACCGATGATCCCATTTCCAGATATCATGGCAAAATCCTTATAAGTATGCTCCTGAAAACTCTCCTGAGTTGTATTGAAATTAATCAACAAAGCTTTATTATTCAAGATCCAATTTGCTGTAAAGGTGTTAGGCAATGCAGCAAGGTCAAATGAACTATGACAGAGCAATTACAGTATTCTCCCCGGATGGGAGGTTATTTCAGGTTGAGTATGCGAGGGAAGCGGTCAAGAAAGGGTCAACAGCACTTGGTCTCAAGTTTTCAAATGGTGTTGTTCTGATATCAGACAGAAAGGTCAGGAGCAGGCTTGTCGAGCAGAATTCAGTTGAGAAAATACAGTTGATTGATGATTACGTAGCAGCAGTGACATCCGGTCTGGTTGCCGATGCCAGGGTTCTGATAGATTTCTCCAGAGTTGCGGCACAGCAGGAAAAAGTAACTTATGGTGGTCTGATAAACATGGAGAATCTTGTCCGAAAAGTGGCTGACCAGATGCAGCAGTACACTCAGTACGGGGGGGTCAGACCATATGGTGTATCACTAATCTACGCGGGAGTGGACAGAATTGGCCCCAGGCTCTTCGACTGTGATCCGGCGGGAACAATAAACGAATATAAGGCAGTAGCCGTGGGATCAGGAAAGGAACAAGTAGTCGCATACCTTGAGAAAGAATACAAGGAAGATCTTAAAGAGAAAGACGCAGTTGCTCTTGGAATTGCAGCTCTGAAGGTTGCACTTGAGGAAGAAGGCGGCGTAAAATCCCCAGAGATCGCAACAATAACTGTCGGTAACAAATACTACTTCTATACAAAGGAAGAGGCTGCAAAATTCACTTCCTGAAAGAAGCAGCCAAACCTCGATTTAAAATAAATTTCTAAAACGACCCTGCTCTTTAGGCAGGAATTCGCATGCTTTTTCTCACTCTTAAATATAAGTGTTTTTTTGATGCAACACAGGGCAAATTCAAAGGAAAACTGGATAGAGGAACTTATTATTGGATGCTCTAGCGTTGATTGCAGATAACTTGACTCTAATAATTTTCACGGAATTTCGGATGTATTCAGTGGATCTGATAAATGGATTCTAACAATAGCTGATATCCGCGTGAATTTTAAAGCCCCTACTTATTCTCTCAACTTTCTTGACCCAGTTTGATCTTCCCATACAGATTAGGCTGATTATTCTCAATGATTTTATTCTCGAACGTTGATGAGGTTTATTGCAAGCAGGTAAAGAATTAAATGTAAAAGATTCATACTCGCAGGAAAGATGGTAAAAGTAGAGGATGCTATAGTTGCAAAGCTTGAATCACATGGGCACCGCTTTGAAATACTCGTCGATCCAGACGCGACAGATCGCATAAAGACGGGAACTATTGACATAGACAAGGATCTGGCAATTGATCAGGTCTTCAAGGATTCACGGAAGGGAGAGAAGGCAGGAGAAGAAACCCTGAAGGAAGTCTTCGGAACCACAGATATATCGCAGGTGGCAATTGAGATAGTCAAACGTGGCGAGATTCATCTTACGACGGAACAACGAAGGGAGATGCTGGAAAAGAAAAGGAAACAGATTGTGGAAATGATTGCCAGGGAAGCAATCAATCCACAGATGAATGCCCCTCATCCTCCTGCGAGAATTCTTCAGGCAATGGAAGAGTCAAAAGTGCATATTGACCCATTCAAGACTGCGTCAGATCAACTCCAGACTGTACTGAAGGCAATCAAGCCGTTGATCCCGATTCGAATGGAAAGGATCAAGATTGCAGTCAAGCTGGTAGGAGATGCCTACGGAAGAGTATATGGGGAGCTTGCAAGAAGCGGATACATCGTCAAGGAAGAATGGGACCACTCCGGTGCATGGATTGGAATACTAGAAATACCGGCAGGCATGAGAGGCGACATTCTCGATCTTATCAGCAGGAAAGGCAAAGAAGGGGCAGAAGTAAGGTTGTTAAAATAAATCATTTAGCAATGTTTGGATCTATCCAGTAGGTCATCAGGATATCGTCCACGTATTCTCCATTTATTATGAATTGGGATTTTCTGGTACCTTCCTCAATGAATCCAATTTTCCTATAGGCCTCAATTGCGTTGACATTCGTTGAGAAAACTTCCAGGTTGACCTTTTTTATTCCACTCTTCTCAGCCCAACTCAGTGCCTCTCTTATAAGATCAGATCCGATCCCCTGATGTCTGTACCCGTTCATAACTGCTATTCCAAGGTTTGCTGTATGCCTGTTTTTCTTATACACCCCTCTCTGAAGGGTCAGTACCCCAGGAATTCTGTCGCCTATTGAAGCTACAAGGGTCAGATCATCCGGATTGCGAAGTCTTTCCTGTTCGCCTCTCTCGGTGTATAGGTAGTACTCGCTGACAAAATATATGTGTTCATCCATAACACTCTGCATGCACTCTATTATCTTCTTGGCATCCCTGGGTTCGGCTTTTCTTATCAAGAGCCTGTCTGCTGGCGACTCTACATGTTTTCGGATCAAAGACAATTCAGTTCTCTCTCAATACGTTCATCAATCTTTTCAGAACACTGGATATATCCTTTGATATTTGTTGAACGTTTTCAGCAATCTGTTTATGACTTCTGGTAAAGGCAGCAGTCAGCACAGCTCCTTCGCGGGAAGGCTTAATGACCCCATTTTTCTCAAGTACCCTGAGGGAATACCGAACCTTATGCTCCGGAAGATCCGTTACCTGTGATAGTTTGATGATTCCAGCAGGCTGCAATTCCTTCAGTGCCTCAATAATGGAAATGTGCCTGGCCAGCCTATCCACGTCTTCGACAAGTTCCCCCAAAATAACATGCTGCTTCTTTTGCATGTATACCTTAAAGCGTTCTGAAAATAAATAATTGCTTACTGATTCGGTAAATCTCAGCAGTTCATGGATAAATGATCTTGCCGCCTTCCTTAACGGACACATCATTGCCAATTATTTTCTCTATAGCGGCAACCCTCTGTGAAATATATTCATCAAATTTATTGGGCTGATCTGAAACAGCCCTAATCTTAACTGCCTGGTACCTGAGCGCTATCTGGAGACGCAGCTTAAAAGCCTCATCGTAGCCGAGCATTTCTATGTCAATGGTTTTCAATAATGCATGATGAGATTCAAGGCTAAAGCTTTTCCAGCTTCATATGTTGAGGGTCAACTGGAATGAGGTCTCATGCAACCAGGAATCCGGTATCATTGTATACAACAAGCATAACGGGCAAGCAATTCATAGACATACGGGAAGGTTGCATGGCAATATATTACAAAAGCTTGAAAATGTAAATCATTATTTTTTGAGCCGTCATAACCTGACTGCAATGCAGGTTGAATTCCATAAAGTTGACGACTACAGATATGCTGCATACGATAGGAGCAGAATGAACGTTCCTGCCGAGGTATTTGCATCCGATGCGATTATGGAAGCAGCTAAGCGCGACAGTTCCCTGAACCAGCTTCTCAATATCACTTCACTGCCTGGTATCGTTGGTAGAGCAATTGCCATGCCTGATATCCATCAGGGGTACGGCTTTCCCATCGGCGGAGTCGCATTATTTGATTCTGATGAAGGGCTAGTATCACCCGGTGGAGTTGGATACGACATAAACTGCGGTGTCATCCTGATCAGGACCGGGCTTGACGCTAATGCTGTCTCGCCTCATGTAAAGGAAATTGTCGATTCACTTTTCAGGGAAATTCCAGTTGGTTTCAACAAAGCAGGATTGCGCGATATCTCTCATCGTGATATCGAGCAAATCTGCCTTTCCGGTGTGCGATGGTCGATCGACAGGGGGTACATAAACGAGGAAGACTCGCTGAAGATGGAAGACCAGGGCTCATTATTAGTAGAAGGCGCCTCAGCTATTTCTGAGAGGGCGAAGGCACGGGGTCTAAACCAGTTGCTTTCCATCGGATCCGGGAACCATTTCATAGAAATCCAGAAGGTGGAAAAAATATTAGATAATTCAGCAGCATCAAAACTGGGGCTTTTCGAGGGTGAAGTAATGGTCATGGCACATACAGGATCACGAGGTCTCGGTCACCAGGTTGCAACCGACTATCTTAAGGCGCTTTCAGAGAGGCCTGAAGGAACGATTATGCACCCGGAAGATAGCCAGCTGATGTCGGCACACATCAAATCTAGGATCGCACATGACTATCTGGAGGCGATGAACGGCGCTGCAAACTTTGCCTTTGCAAACAGATCACTTATATTATGGAAAGTTAGGCAGATATTTTCCCGTGTTTTCGGGACAGGTAATGACAATTCCTCCATTCAGCTTGTATATGCCATCTCCCATAACATGGCAAAAATAGAGGATCACATTATTGATGGCAAGCGGCAGAAGGTGATCATCCACCGGAAAGGAGCCACCAGGGCGTTCTCATCTGAAAATCCCTTACTGCAGGGGATATTTAAGGAGACAGGCCAGCCTGTAATAGTGCCCGGTGACATGGGAACAGCATCTTACCTTCTTACTGCAAGCAAAGGGAATGACGCAATATCATTCGAGTCTTCCTGTCATGGAGCTGGAAGAACCATGAGCAGACATCAGGCCACTTCCAGATTCAGCTACGCAGAGGTGTCGGGTAACCTGCAATCCATGGGTATAGATGTCAGATCAGCAACAAAAAAAGGTCTGGTTGAGGAGGCTCCAGGTAGTTACAAGGACATAGAAGATGTGGTGGAAGTCATATCAAAATCAGAAATATCTAAGCCTACCTGCAGGCTAAAGCCGCTTGGAGTAATAAAAGGATGACGGTCCACATAAGAACGAATGAAGTATCAGGTCACATATTCTGGGAAAACAGAATGCAGAAAGGAACGCTCAGGCTAGACGGAGATGCCCTTGTCTTCTCAAAGATTATGCCAAACTCACCAACTTACTTTGGGACAGTGATCCCTGCCCCATTCAATTCCCATGTCCATATCTCCGACTCATTCATCAAAGATGAACCACCATCAAACCTAAGGGAATCTGTTGGACCAGAGGGTTTCAAACATTCTGCACTTAAAAGGGCAAGCAGCTCTGAAAAAGAGGCAGGAATGAGAAAGTCATTAGAAATAATGAACAGAACCGGTAGCTTTGGTTTCTGTGATTTCAGGGAAGGCGGGGTAGATGGGACAAACCTTGGTAAAAACATGAATCAAGGTCAGGTTAAAGTTATACTAGGACGCCCTGAGCATATTGCTGAGATAGATCAGGTTCTTAGGTCTTCCGAGGGTATAGCACTGAGCTCTATTATCGATGTTGAGCCTGAACTTTTAAGGCTGTCTTCAGAAAGGGCACATAGAGAAGGAAAAATGTTTGCCATGCATCTGAGCGAAGCGGCTAGGGAAGACGCAGATGCTGCTTTAGAATTAAACCCAGATTTTCTTGTACATTGCGGATTTTGCAGTGATTCCGATCTTGCTATGATCGGCCAAAGGGGCATTTCCATTGCAATTACTCCAAGATCAAATTCATTTTACGGCATCGGGGTGGATTATTCTCGTTTCATTGATGCCGGAATCAATGTGATGCTAGGAACAGATAACTGCATGGTTGTGAACCCAGATCTATTTGCTGAGATGAGCTTTCTGTACCTTAATGCAAAGCTGACGAAAAGGATAGATCCTGAGAACATACTATCTATGGCGACCGTTAACTGGAGGAGAGCGTTCTCTTCCGTGCATGCTAGACTGAGAAACAATTTTCTCTTTTTCGCTTCTAACCTGATGACACCATATGAAGTAATCATGCGCTCTTCAGGCGAAAAATTTTCGCGAATTGAAATGAAAAACTGATCTCATAAAGCATGGTTAAAAACCGCCATTCAGCGGCTCCAAATGATCAATATAGGGTGTTATAAGGCAGTCAAAAACGTTTATATTATGTTTTTTACTTCCCCGTGAAGAGGACGATCCTATTGAAAAGGAACATAATGATAGCGATATTGCTAACTACAATGATGCTGCTTGGCGCAGTCGTCATTACTGGTAATTCGTACGCAATAGCACCGAAAACAGGGATAGTAAATGAGCACATATTCTACGCGGAGAATGGAAACACAATATCCAATGCAAACGCCTCAACTGTCACAGACATATACAATTACCAGGGTGTCCTCGTATCAAGTTCAGTCGGAGCCAGTGTTTCATTTAATCTGACATATGGAAACTATCAGCTCGTTGTGCAGCCACTCTCTGGTAATGTTGCAGGGTTTGGCTATGTGATCGCTAGTCAGCTTAATTATAACCTAACAGTTGGTATGCCTACAGCCTCGTTAAACCTGACAGTGCCAGTTGTTTCAACATCAACGCATAGTTTCTCAGTCTCCGGTCTGTATCCAGCTACTGCATCAGTGTCTTTCATAGATTCCAGCGGATTTGTTTTCAACACAATAACCACAAATGGGACTGCAAGAAATGTCAGTCTTCCTAGTGGACCACTTACAGTCAGGGTATACTATGACGGAGCATATTTCCAGTACAGCGTGAACGTTGCTGGCACGTCTCCTGTGTCAGTTTCATTAACAGGGCAGAGGAATATATTCGGCTATGTGACGAGCAGTACGGGCGCAACCATAACTTCGGTTAACGTCGTAGTACTCAACAAGACATCGCTTTCATACAACACACAGCAGTTCACCGGTGATCAGTACACCGTCTTCTCGAACAACTGGACAGACAGTGTTGTTGTTATATCATCCCCCGGATATGCACCTTATCAGTTATATCCGGTCGTCACCGGACCAAACTCTGTGGTCCTGACGCCGTCAAAATCCACAGTAACCACATCATACGCTCTGTCAAAGAATCCATCTTACCTTAATGTCTCCATAACATATTCCCTGAACAACTCAACGCCAATTCCTAACCTTCCAAACGCCAGCGTGGATTCACTTTACTGGCAGGGTGTCCTTGATCATTTTTCCACATCTTATCTCAACACGTACCTGACTTCTCAGTTCCTTAACTATACAAACTCCACAATAATGGTTGGTTCCTATAACTATGCATTGCAAACAGCAAAAGTGAGCGGATCCATAACATTTACCGGATCGACATTCTCTGCAACAGTTGTTGCTACTTATTACAACAGCGCAGTGACTTCCTCTGTTTACAAGCCACCTATGACTGTTAAGATATATGGTCTCGCAACGGTTAACGAGCCTGGAAAACTGCAGTATCTTTACCAGTTTGCATACAGTAACTCTAGTCTTGGGCTAGCGAGTTCCTCTGTCACTGTGACTTCATATACATCACCAATAAAGGTTAGCGCTCTATCGTCAACAGGATTCTTCACGTTGAACTTTGGATCACTCAAACTCCCCACTTTCATTAACGCGAATATGGGCCTATCCTGGAAGGGTCTTACTTCCAGTCAGTATATGCTTAACTCCACCCAGAAAAACACGGTATTTGTGGTTCCAACGAACACGTCCGTTTCTATCAATGTCTCAAACGCTTTCTACAACCCGGTTACAGGGCAGAGCAACTACCTCCTGTCCAACTTTACCTGGACAATAAATGGAAAAAGTGTTGTTTATGGTTACAATATTTCGTATAACTTTGGAACCACCCTGAAGAACACTGTGAACATAACAGGTATCAGTGCTTCGAACCAGACAAACAAGACATCCTTCACTGTTTTTGCATATAACGGTACACCACTTGCAAACTATACGATAAGCTACAGTGGAAAGTCTCCTTATAGAGGAAACACATCAACAACGTCAACCACACCCGTTCCGATATCTGTCCCACAGCTTACTCCTGTGTCTTTCAGCGCATACAATTCGTCCCTTACGATACCAGGAACAAGCTACAAGATGTTCCTGGAATACAACTGGAACTTTACAAACTTCACATCTGCCTCGCCTAATGCAACCAACCGGTTCCCCACCCCAACTCTCAATGGTACCACTCTCCCAGGTAACCTGACGGTGACAGGCGTGACCGGCGGATCCACAAAAGTATACTTTAAAGTCAATGTTACGGTAACTACGCCCCCATCACCGGCAATAAACATATACAATGTGACAAACACAAAGCTTTCCATTATCAATCCTGTAACCGGTGTAGATGTCCTGCTTTCGGGAAACGCGACAACCGATCCATATTTCCCAATCTCAGAACTATCATTCAACTGGTCATTCTCGTATCAGAATGGCACAAAGATCGGATACAATTCTGCGGCTATTCCATTTGTATCTGGAAGTTACAATGGTACATGGGTTGTCGTCAAATTCGACACACTCCAGAACGTGGTTGTAACACTAAAGGTTACCCATAATGGTGTCTCAGGGTACTTGAACAGAACAGTTACAATGATCGTCAGCACCCCGAGGCTTGTGGTGAACTCAATATATGTTGCAGGAAAGCTAGTGCAGGGTAGTACCTCAACTATATACGTCAATGTTACTAACAAGGGAAATGCAAATACAACAAGTTTCAATATATGGATTGTAGTCAACGGAATCACTGTTGCACAGCACACTTATACCAATGAACCATTAAATGTGTCTCAGACAAGGAATCTGTCATTCAAATGGTCTCCTAACATCAAAGGAAGCTTGAGCATCGAAGTTCTTGCAAACAATACGAGCGAACCGACATACTTTAACCAGCTAGGAGCATACACCACAACAGTATCTGTCTCACCTCCTGCTTACACCACACCGCTGATAGTGATTGGGATTATTGTTGTTATAGTAGTAATATTCCTGGGATACTACCGTTTTGCAACAAGAGGATCTAGAGCATCAAAGACAGAGTCTAAACCGAAGATACAGATCCCTGAGCAGAAGAAGCTGGAGAAGAAAAAATAATCAAGGGTATTTTTTAATCCAAATTCTTTATTTTATTCATTTTGACTGAAGATTGTTTTCATTTTCCTTCAACCTCTTTTTCTTTAAGTTTTAGGCTATTCACTTTCTTACATCCATTGGGTGAATCATAATAACAAAATCTCCCCTAACATTCTTTTGCTCCTGCAATGAAGAGAGTCTTTTCCAGCACGAAAACTATTACACTTCCTGGCTTGGGAACCCAATTGCCAGGTTGTAGTTGATGGTGAATTCACATCAGCAATGTGCCACATGCAGGTTGCTCAATAAGCACACAACTTTGATCAGATGGTGTTTGCTGTAAAAGGCATCAACGAAATTCACATTTCGTCAAGCAGCGTTATTCCGAGCAGGTTGCACGCATCCTGAAGAACATGCCTGTAAATATTGACAATCTTTGCCCTCTTTACCTCATGCTCGCCCGATCCAACTACCCTGCAATTGTTGTAAAAGTCATTAAACGAACGTACAAGTTCAAGTGCGTATGAAGCGATGGGATCCACTCGAAGTCCATCCTTTGCAGCCTGAAGAGAATAAGGATAAAGGTAAAGCATCCGTAGCAGGGAGCGTTCATACTGATCAAAGACATTACTCGTCTCACCGCTAGTATTAGCTTCTTTCATTATCTTTGTAGTTCTTGCATATGAATACATGATATAGGGTGCCGAATCCCCTTCAAGATTGAGTGCCTCAGACCACTTGAATACCAGTTCCTTTCCAAGGTTTATCTTGGCGATCTGGAACCTGATGGCTGAAACAGCTACGGCGTTTGCAATTTTGCGCTGACCATCTTCTGGGAGATCCGGTCTCTTTGATTTAACTATCTCCAGGGCGTTCTGTTCTGCCTTCTCTATCAACTCATCAAGTGTCACTACGTTTCCTGATCTGGTTGACATTTTACCGCTGTCAAGAGAGATAAAGCTGTAAAATACAAATGATATCTTAGAACGCAGGCTTACCATGTCCTGAAGGATTTCGTTAAGAGACCTTGCATAGTCCCTGTGATCCTCTCCCAGGACATCAATGAGCCAGTCATAATTCAGCGACTTGAACTTATGGTAGGCTAGATCCCGCAGTGTATAGAGAGACGTGCCATCCGCCCGTCGCAGGAAAACCTTTGATCCGTTTCTGAGTTCTATGAACTGCGCGTCATTCTCTGTTTTTATATTATCGGAAAGGGATGAAAGGACATCATCCATCTCCTGACTCTTTAAAAAACCTGACTCCCATACGTAATCGTCTATCTTTATTCCAATTCTTGATAGAGATGTAATAATTCCTCTGAGCATTACTGTGCATATTTCACGCACTTCCCTTACAACTGTAGGCTCACCTGTCTCGTACTTCTTGATAAGTGCTTCGATCTCCTTCTCTTTTGTTTTATTCTCCTCTATTTCGCGATACACTTTCCTGTAACCCTCTAGAAGGTGCTGAATGTCTACTTTCCTGTCGTGTGACTGCAGGTAACCAAGGTATAGGCCCATTACCTGTTTCCCGGTATCATTTACGAAATATTGTGTCGAGACGCGATACCCGTAGCGCCTGAGGATCCTGGCAAGAGAATCGCCTACGATTGAGTTTCTTGTCCTGCCAATGTGAATGGGGCCAGTAGGGTTGGTGCTCGTATGTTCAAGCAGAACACGCTCAGGGTCCTGGAAAGTGTCAGGAAAGACGCCCTTTTCTTTCAGGGAAGTGTCCATTATATCCAGGTATGATTGCTCCTTTACTTTTATGTTGAGGTACTTGCCATCTAAACTAACAGAGGAGACATATTTCTCCTTACTCATTTGATCTAATACGGTTTGCATCAACTTTTCAAATCCAGGCCTACCTGAAAAACGGAAAAGTTTCAGGGAGAAATCAGCATGCCCGGTCCTATCGGTATCAAGATCTTTAGCGCTGACGTCAAGAGACTGGTTCCTGCATGTACGAATAATTGAATCCCTGATATCTTCAAATAGCAGCACGCGTCTTCATGATCGGGCTGTATAAATCATTTTCTTACACAGATTAGAGAAAATCGACACCCGCGCCAAGCCTCTTGAGATCAGACAGGAAAGATGGATAGCTCTTCGTTATCTTTTCCACATTGGAATGCATGACAGGTTTGCCACTGGCCATTCCAGCTATAATTCCTGCCATGATCATTCTGTGCTCGGTGAAGTCAAGCGATTCAGGAAAAATGGTGGAATCTCCCTTTCTGATGAAGAGAAGATCCCCTGAATCCTGGATCCTTGAACCGAAGGCGTGTGCCAGTTTCTTGATATCAGCATACCTGTCACTTTCTTTCCCTCTAAGCCTTCCAGGATTCATAATACGGCATCCCGCGTCTGAAAACATTCCAAGTACTGCAATGGGCGGGGCGAGATCCGGGTTCGATGCCGCATCTACTGTAATCACTTCCAGTGGACGTTTTGCGACAGTATAAGATCCCTCGCTGTTTCCCTCGCCATTACATGGAATCATCTGCAGGATTGATGAGTCCGGCTGAACTGAATCATGCCGAAGACCATTAACAATGATCCCATCAGGAGAACAGAGGAGTCCTCCAGCAAACAGAAAACCAGCTGAAGAAAAATCACCATCCACGGAGAGACTAAGAGGTGCATGATGAAATTCACCTGAGACCGTGAACCCATCAACTGTTTCCGTGACCGATGGTCCAAATTTTGAAATTATAACTGCGGTCAGATTAACATAGCCACGAGATGCAATCCTGTTGATTATTCTGACAATGCCGTTGTCTCCAACCATTGACTGAAACAATATTGAAGAGCTGACAAACTGCGAACTCTCCGATCCATCAATCCTGATCATGCCACTTGTAATCCGTGACCCGTCAAGATGAAGAGTGAGATCATTCATGCTGTAGGTTAAACCTCTTTCAGATAGTGCGTTGAGAAGAGGGTGAATGGGTCTCCTGGCCAACTGCCTGCTCACTTCAATATCAACTGTACACCGTTTCCCTGCAAGTAGACCTATGACAAGGCGATATGAAGTCCCTGACTCTCCTGCATATAACCTGTCAGGATGCCTGAATTCTCCGCTAATCTTCAGGGACGCCTTAGACGTGCTTACTGCAAGACCACATTTCCTGGCTATCTCTATTGAGACCATGTCATCGTCGCAAAAAGCAACATTACTGAGCGAGAGTGGCGTGCTGCTGAACGCAGATATCAGCACAGCTCTCTGGGTGAAGCTTTTGGATCCTGGGGCTGAAACTTCTCCATGAAGATCGCCTGGTGAAACAAGCACCGAGGTCAATTAGATTCCACCACTGCCTTTGCATTACTGAGTTTGGTCATCACAACTTCATATCTCTTTTCAGGAAAATTTCTTGCGGCGTTTATGAAATCCTCATGATCATCGTAAATTGCAAACATTGCAGGACCTTTCCCTGAAATAGATGCGTAATTTGCGCCGCTCCTCAGGAGATAAGACAGTATCTCACGATCGTAGCCCATTATGTTACCCATAATCAAGCCGTTTAATACCATTGCCTCGTAATAAAAACCATCTTCAACCAGTTTCCTCAATGGCAGGAATGAACCGGCGGCATTCTTGATAGATGCCTGATCTATCATAGATGTCACCCGTCTAATATTCTTTGGATAGCAAACAAGAACTTCTCTTTCTTTTACAGGATGGTGAATGAGCATCTTGTCCTTATTGTTGTCTGTCAGCGTTACTCCACCGTACATGGCACAGTAAACATCGTCGATGGCACCGGTAATTGAAGTACCATTGGCCCTCGAACATTCTGCTGCAACTGCAGGTGCATCGGACAGATCCTTCTCGTGGTAATGAAAGAACCCAAGAACAATGGCAAGAGTTAGGGCGCTGCTGCTCTTAAGGCCGACGGACCTTGGTATCTTGCTTCTTACCCGAACATGGGGGTGATATTCCATGCGATAAATTCTGTTTAGCCTTTCAAGTGTCTTTTCTATCGCATCGCTGTTCTTACTTTCCTTATCCAGAAATTCGACGCTGAGAGAAAGATTCACGCCAATTGCAGATCCGATCCCATTTGCAAATGCCGAAATTACAGAGAGACCTCCATGTGTTGTGACCTTCAAGGTGGGATCCCTCTGAACTTCTGGAACTCTTTCCTGAATATGTTCTCAACCCTCTTGCCTGAAATTTCAAAAATTTTATCAAAAGTGGCCAATCCCTGTCCTATAAACATCTCCTCACCATTAATGATCCTCCATCCGCTTTCCTCCATTGTCCGGAGGAACATTGTTCTTGGCGGATTGTACACCAGATCAATTGCGACTCCGCTCTTTGCCCTGCGTGGTGGGGGAGGAGGAAGAACTCTCTCCGCAGATTCAGGAGTGCAGTTTACCACAATATCGCATAATTTGAACATATCTTGGTAAGAAATTACGGGATAATCGAGATCATAGGCTTCCAGCTTTCTCTCGGTCAACTCAGGATTCCTGCTGGCAACATGCAGAGATGCTGGCCTGTATCTGCCTGATATGGCATGCATCACGCTTCTTGCAGCCCCACCTGAACCAATTATCACAACATTCATGCCGTCAAAAGATACCTTGTTCTTGGCAACGAGATTATTGAACCCGGATACGTCAAGGTTATCTCCTGTGATCCTGTTGTCGGAAAAACTGAGAAGGTTCACCGACTGGGTCTTTCCTGCAGAGGGTGAAAGCCTGTCACAGAAATCCAGGACAGTGTTCTTGTGAGGTGATGTTACGTTGAGTGCAAAAAAATGTTCCCCTGCATGTTTTAGAAATGCCGCCAGGTTGACAGGCGCCAGATCAATCGCTGCATAAAATGCATCTATTACCATCTCACTGAATATGCCATTGAAGACAAACTGTCCCGCCGACTGGTATACCGGCCTGCCTATCAATCCCACTAATTTTCTTTCAGCCATTTCCCTAACACCTCCAGATATTTATCAACTGGCAATACCAAATTCCTGCAAGTTCCTGGTCCGTCTAATACCTGCACTGTTATATTGCCTGATCTCACCTTCTTGTCGTATTTTATTGCGTCCATAAGCTTCTGGTGCATATCTTCACCTATGGATATCCGGTCTATATTGAAACGTTTGGCGATATCATCTATCCTGTCACTTGCAATATCCTTGACTCCAAGCATGCGGGACATTATCTGGGATTCTATCTTCATCCCCCACATAACCGCTGTACCATGTGGAACTGTATACTCGGATGCCCTTTCAATGGCATGCGCCACGGAGTGTCCAAAGTTCAGAAGTTCCCGCTCGCCTGACTTTTCCTGCGGATCTTTTGATACAATGTCCATCTTTATCCGAGCACATTTGAATATAAGATCTGGAAGTGCAGGGTATCTTGTGAGTGCGGTGTAATCTGAGAATGACATAAGATCATCAATGATTGATGAATCCATTATGAAGCCATATTTTGCTATCTCAGCGATTCCCTGCTTTTGATATTCTGATCCTTTACCAAGAAAAACTGTATCCATGATAACAACGTTTGGGTTATAGAAGGTTCCAACTGCATTCTTGCCGTCCGTGAGGTCTATCCCGTTTTTTCCGCCGAGGGAAGAGTCAACCATGGCAAGCAGCGTTGTGGGAAAAGCAAGAAAGCCAATTCCGCGCATGTATGTTGATGCGCAGAATCCGGTCAGATCCCCAAGTGTTCCACCTCCAAAATATGCAATGGAAGATCCCCTGTCCAATCTGCATGATCGCATGACCTTTATCATGTCTATGTATGAGCTAAACGTCTTCAGACCTTCTCCATCCTCCACTCGCGCAATCCGTGCCTCAGGCAAAGATTCCTCAAGTTTCATGAATGTGCTATTCCAGGATTTCAGAAAGCCGGATCCTGCAATAATAAGTCCTGTGTTGCTTTCCTTAAGAGCAGAAATCATTCTGTCAGCTATGCCATGACCGACCAACAGCCTGCATTCGGAGGCAGGTGTGTTGCAGGAAAATGTATGTTCGAGCATTTCCGTTCCCGCTCACATGCTTTCTCTATTCATTTATTTATTGAATTGTCCTGATGTGTTTTCACCAAGTACGTGGAAACAGGAAGAACAAATGGCTTTTAATGATGTTTTGATACACATGACAACTAAATGTTCAGTGATACCATTGATTTCAGCAGGATAGAGGATGACGGCTACCCGTTCATAAGGTATCATGGAATGATTTGCGGAAACAGGACTGCTGCCCTTGTTGCAGCGAATGGCACTATTGACTGGGCATGTCTACCGAGGTTTGATTCAGACCCGGTATTTGCATCACTTCTCGACTCCAGTAAAGGTGGTTATTTTTCTATAAGGCCTGCAGATACTTCTGACTTAAAGGTATACCAGAACTACAAGGAAATTACTAACATCCTCCATACTGAATTTATCCGGAATGGCAAAACCGTACTTCGTCTCACAGACTTCATCCCAGCATCCGAATATTCAACAATCAATTTTCCTGAGATACACAGGTACGTCGAGGCACCAGAAACTGACATCAGAGTCAGTGTCGAATTCAAGCCAATCTTCAATTATGCTCGATCTATCCCGGATATAGAGAAAACAACCTCCGGATACATCTTCAAGTCGGATTCGCGTTCAGCAGCAATCGTAAGTGATTCCCCCCTTTACCTCAAGGATGACAAGGTAATTGGATCATTCCTCCTTAAGCGCTATGCCTCCAAGTGGCTTGTTCTCCTCATGGACGTCAAGAACTTGGCAAAGATCACCGATTACAAATCTTACGAACGATTGGAGGAGACATCCAACTACTGGAGGAACTGGGTGTCACAGTGTAACTATCATGGAGTTTACAGCCAGCAGGTTTCAAGATCCGCTCTTGCCCTCAAAGGGCTGTTCTACGAACCTACTGGCCTTATGGTTGCAGCCCCCACTTCAAGCCTTCCTGAAGCTATTGGAGGGGAGAGGAACTTTGACTACAGGTATGCTTGGGTCAGGGACACTGCCTACGTGGTGGAAGCCCTTTCAATGATAGGTCTGAAAAAGGAGGCAACAAAATTCCTTTATGATATGATGGAAAGCATAACGAAGAGTAACCAGCTCCGCACAATATACACAATCGACGGCAGCACATCGCTCAGGGAGCGGACAATTGATTTCGATGGTTACATGCATTCAAAACCTGTCCGTGTCGGAAACAAGGCATCGATCCAGCTCCAGATAGATGAATATGGATCAATCATAAATGCAATCTACTACCTTGCTAGGATCGGCGGAATAGTCAACTCATACCTCTGGAACTTCGTGGTGGACTTTCTGAAAACGCTCGAGAAACTTTGGAAAGAGCCCGACTCCAGCATCTGGGAGTTCAGGACCGAACCAAAACATTACGTTTACTCAAAACTGATCTGCTGGTCCGCCTTCGATCGTGCCATCATGATGGGGAAGATGCTAAAGATGTCTGGACCGTTTGATGCCTGGAGGGAGATTGCGAATCAGATCAAGAGAGCCATACTCGATAATGGTGTGGATCCGACGGGATCTTACCTTACCCAGTACTTCGGATCAGATCAGGTTGACGGCGCTCTTTTGCGGCTTCCTCTGCTTGGATTCTTACCGGCAAGTGATCCTCTCGTATCTGGAACAATCAAGAAAATAGAAGAGGATCTTATGTACGATGGGCACCTTTTCCGGCGATACCTCAATGACGATGGCTTTCGTATTCCAGATAATGCATTCCTGCTGCTCTCGTTCTGGTATGTCGAGGATCTGGTGTATCTCGGCAAGATGCGAATGGCGCGGGAGGCTTTTGAAAGCCTGCTGCAGAGAGGAAATCACTTAAACCTCTTCTCTGAGGAGATAGATCTTAAAACAGGAGAGATGCTTGGCAATTTCCCTCAGGCACTTTCTCACATTGGTGTAGTGAGAGTAGCTACCAGGCTTAACGAGGCATTCAAACAAAAACTTAATGCTTCAAGCGCCAAGGGCAACTACTGAGGTCATTCCAGTCCTCTCTGCCGCCTTGAATAGTTCCCCTCTCGCCTTCTCAGATTAAAAGATACGAGCAGCAATATGAAACCTGAGGCAAATAGTGACGCACCAAAGACGATCGTGTAGGTAACTAGATAGCTTATCCTGTATATTGTGAGCCGGGCGTATTCGTTTAAGTTTGCATCATTCTTCAGGATAAGTGTCCAGTTTCCTGATTCTCCTGCAACCACATCCTTCTTTAATGAAACGTTTCCGGTGATGTTGGCTTTCGCAATAACTGCTCCTGAGGGTGCAATCAGGCAGGCTGTAAAGTTTGCCCTTGAGTTATTTGATATCACTGAATAAAAAATGTAATCCCCCTGTTTTATTGTGACATTATATGTAAGCTGATATGTGGACCCGCCCTGAATGCTCACGCTCCTTGATTCTGGCGAATCGGATATAATGAATACAGCAGAAAGGGCAATCAGGACAATAGCAATCACAATAAGAATGTAAGACAGTCTAGCGATTTTTTTATAGTCCCTCAGCACTTGTCGGATCCCGTTCCCGTAGTATGAGATAACCCTGCATCGTAATAAATCATTTCCTAACCTGCACCATGAGGTCCGGGGACTCATCTATGGAGATGATTTCCGCCCTTGTCACCCCCTCGATTAGCCTTAGGTACTTCTCAAGCAATTTTCTTTCTCCATGAATGATGATGCTGCTTCCTGAAACCTTCCCTGATTTTGATGCTTCTGATCTGATCATTGTTATTGCATGAATCACATATTCTACGTTTCGGTGCATCTCTTCAGAGGCTGGAGGGTATGAGGCCGGCCATGATTCATTATGAATAGATCCATCCTTCTTGAGAACCGTATGAAAGAGTTCCTCTGTGATGAAAGGCATTATCGGAGCATACAGCTTGAGCACCGACTCGAACGCAAGATAGAGCGTCGAGGCAATCTCCCCTCTCTCTGCAGGATCAAGGTTTTCCAACTTCATCCTTGCCTTGGATATTTCGAGGTAGTCGTCGCAAAAGGTGTTCCAGAAGAAGTTGTCAAGCACCATACGTGCTTTGGAAAGGTTGTATGAGTTCATGAATTCGGTCATTGACCTGGTCACTTCAGCCAGTTCCATCAATATCCAGTTTTCAGGCTCCCCATTCACCTTAGCAAGACTGGAAACAAGTCCTTCACTCAGGGTTGACACCAGGTTGCCCGCATTCAGCAGCTTGATCACTGTCTTGCGCCCTCTCATGAAGTCCTTCTCATCAATCGATATATCCTCTCCGTTTCCAGACACCGTTGACCAGTGCCTGACAGCATCAGACCCGTATTTCTGGACGAAATCATCAGGAGAGAACTTGTCTCCACGGCTCTTGCTCATCTTCAGGCCCTGTGGATTTTTCACTATACCGCTCAGCACTATTTGGCCCCAGGGAAGTTTATCGTCGTGTATCATTGCCCTGACTATGCTTGTGAATGCCCAGGATGTAATGATTTCGTGACCTTGGAATCTTGCTGTCATTGGATATATCTTTTCGAAAAGACCTCTGGGCTGGCTTGCAAGCCTTGGAGAGAGAGATGAAGTTGCCCAGGTATCCATCACATCAGTCTCACCAACAAATTCTGTTCCATTGCACTTTGGACAGGCACCATTGTACTTTGTAAATCTAGGATCTACCGGAAGCATGGACTTATCTGCATAGACAATTTCGCCACAGTTCCTGCAATACCAGAGAGGGAAAGTTACACCAAAAACCCTTTGTCTTGAAATGCACCAATCAACCTTCAATCCCCTGACCCAGTTGTCGTATCTTACCTTCATGAAATCCGGGTACCACTTAATGGAATTTCCAGCTGCATTCATCCTTTCCCTGAGATCCAGGTACTTTATATACCATTGATCCAGGATTCCTATTTCAACAGGTGTATCGCATCGTTCATGTACGTTGACTGTCTGTTTTTTCCTTTCTGCCTTTGTTATGAATCCACCTGATTTCAGATGCTCTACTATAATTTTTCTTGCTTCAGTAGTTGTGATGCCGGCGTGAACAAAGGAGTCCCCACTCATTCTGCCGTTAGAATCTATTATAATCCTGGTATCCAGAGAATATTTTCTCCAGAGATCCACATCATTCTGATCTCCAAAGGTGCATACCATCTCTGCCCCTGTGCCTTTTCCAGGGTCTACGAACGGATCTGAATAGATCTTCACAGTGAAATCATATAATGGAACTGATACTTTCCTTCCTATGTAATCCGAATACCTGGGATCATCTGGATTAACGAACAGGGCGACGCATGATCCAATCATCTCTGGACGTGTTGTCGCTATTTCTATGTCTTTTATATCGACACCCTTAAATCGAATATAATAGAAGTCAGTTTCTCTCTCCATGTCCTTCATGTCAATCTGTGAGATAGCCGTTCTGCAGGACGGACATATAAGGACAGGTCCTTTGCTCCTGTAAACTCTCTTCTTCTGGACAAGATCCAGAAACATTGTTTGCGATATCCTCCTCGATTCTTCGGAATATGTCCGATATGCATTCTGCAGATCTGCGCTTAGTCCAAGTTTCCTGAACATTTCCCTGATCTTTGCCCCTCCATCCAGGCCTGCCTTGTTGCAAAGGGCAATAAACTCTTCCGGAGAGAAGTCCCGCAACCTCTTCCCAGAAATTTTTTCTGAATATTTTTCTGTAGGGAGACCATTGTCATCAAATCCCATGGGATAAAAGACATTAAAGCCGGACATTCGCTTAAAGCGAGCAATTATGTCCTGGTGAACATATGAAAATGAATGTCCCATATGGAGTTCACCGGACACAGTAGGAGGAGGCGAGTCAATCGAATATATCTCCCGACTGGAGTCAGGGTTGAAGGCATAGATAGAGTTATCCTCCCAGTATACCCTCCACTTCTCTTCCATCTTTGCCATGTCCAGATCCATAGAGGATTATTGCTAGGATCTTAAAAATCTAGGCGGTTAAGTCATCGAGGTGCTCGGTCCATTCAGAACGCCTATCTCATTTCCTGATTGACAACCTGCTGACCAACTCCTTCATTTCAGCAGCTTCAAGCCCATGAGAGATCTCCTTCCACCAGCTGGCTATATTTATACCATCATTTGTCCACCTGGGAATGACATGCATATGGATGTGAAAAACGGTCTGATCTGCACTCTCATGATTCGAAAGAAAGAGGTTGTTCCCTTCGCAAAAACCGGTCTCAACCATATGAGATGAGAGGCGGCGGGCAACCTCTGCAACCTTTCCGAAAGTCTCTGCATTCACATCCTCAAGATATTCAAAATGATGCTTCGGTATCACAAGAGAATGACCTCTGGAAATTGGGTTCACATCCAGGATTGCTATAACATCATTATCATTATATAATCTTGCAGAAGGTATCTCTCCGGCAATTATCCTGCAGAACACGCAACTATTTTTTTCCATGGGATATTGAATGTGTCTATGTATAAAAACTCATTCAGGCAAGGCTTTAAGAAAGATCTACGGTTGGATTACGCACAAAAACATTCTATGCATTTACATATATCTTAAATAAATTATTAATGCACTTTCATCTAATAGTTAAATCACAGAAACTTCCGGCTATAGCCAAATTTTCAGATTTTCAACAGAAGAGATAAGCTGTTGTAGCTATTACAGTTCTTGTTTTGCTATGACAGAGAAGGAGAATACACAACTCAAGGTTCTTGTTGAATCAAGTCAGGATCCATCCAGCAAGTCAATTTCGACTTACATCACTGAGCATTATCCTTTTCGACCAGGCGCTATTCCAGGAATCCTAACATATAACGGATATGCAATTTACAGGTCCGAAGAGAGGCACCTCAACATGAATGGGTTGGAAGCAGTACTTGCAGACCTTGGAATAAAAGCTTCGACAATCATCTTCCTATCCAAGCATAGTTCGCAGGCTAAGATCAGGTCTCTTACTGTACATGCTATGGGTAACATAGGGGAAGCTCTCCTGGGTGGTTTTCCACATCAGGTTTCCATGTCTGATCCGGGGAACATGTCATCTGCTCTGAGGATAATGAGAAAGAACCCTGTTGAGGGCTTCAACATTACATTCGAAGCGACTCATCATGGTCCTCTCGTGATGACACCTTCCTTCTTCATAGAGATAGGGACAGAAAAGGAGGATTGGGAGAACAACTCGGCACTCGACACAGTATCAAAGGCTGTGATGAATTGCAGTGACGATGGCAAAGGCGGATTTCTTGGCATTGGAGGCGGACATTATTCTCCGAAGATCACCGAGTATGCAGTTTCCAGCGGAATCAACGTGGGGCACATCCTGTCAAAGCACACACATGAATTTCTTACCGTTGAGCTGCTGAAGCAATGCATGGCGAGAACCAAAGGATTCCGGGGATTTCTCATGGACTTGAAGGGAACAAGGGGCCCAATCAGGGAAATGGTCCGAAACGTTGCATCCGAAGGATCATTTGAATTAATTGCAATATGAAATATACTTATTGAAATATACAGTCAATACAATATTTATTTTCCTGCTGTGTCACGTGTTTTTGAACTATTTTTAGTTCCAGATGTTACATAACATTCAAATACTATCAAATTCTTTACAAGTAAGGTTAAAAGCCAAGGAATAAAGTAAATGGAAGAGTGTGTGGAGGACGAGCCTCCTAATAAAACACCTTTTTTCCGTGCACGCAAGATGGAGAGAGTTCTCAATTTCAAGCGACTTTTTGTGAAGTATGAGGGCGGCGGTGTCACGGGGACACAGAAAGACAGGATCTCAAAGTATCACGTCATGAGGGCGCGGGAACTTGGATATGACACGGTTTCGCTTGGGTCCTGCGGTAATTACGGTGCATCGCTTGCTTATTTTGCGGGCGAGTATGGGATGAACTCAGTAATCGGAGTGCCTTCATCCTATTCTGGCGACCGGCTCTCAGAAATTAGGTCATATGGAGGCAATATTATTGAGCTTCCGATGAAATACGAAGAGGTCGTTGAGCACATGCGCCAGAAGGCTGCTGACGAGAACTGGTACGACTCTAACCCTGGAAATTCAAATTCTGAACTGGATTTTCATGGCTATTCGCAGATTGCTTCGGAAATCGTCAGTCAACTTGGAAGATGTCCGGAATTCATATCAGTCCCTGTGGGGAACGGCACTACGATTACCGGTATATACAGAGGATTCAGGTTGCTGAGAGAGGCAGGTTTGACAGATTCAGTTCCTAGGTTAATAGCGGCATCGACTGAGGGTGGAAATCCTGTTGTCAGATCCTGGAGGAGGGGATACCGGAAAATTCAAAATCTTGGGCCTCTCGATATTAGAGAAACTTCCATAAACGAGCCCCTTGTGTCTTATGTGTCGTATGATGGCCAGGCGGCCCTCGATTCGATATATGAAAGTAATGGGTTCGCTTTCGAGGTTCCGGACACAGAGATGATGCGCTATTCCCAGCTTTTGATGGTTCATGAGAACTTAGACGCGCTTCCCGCTTCTAGTTCAGCTGTTGTTGCAGCCAACAGGGTTGCACAGATGCTTAACAGGAAGATAGATTGCGTTGTCATAATTACGGGTAAAGGGAAAACTTGGAAGATGCAGTAGTCCTTGCAGAATCAGTCTTTGGAACTACATACGGCAAAACTGCCAACGGTCTTGTGAGATTCTCAAGACGTTATAATGTCAGATATGTTGTTGACAGCAGTCATGCAGGTGAAGATGCAGGAATGATTCTGAATGGAAAGAAATGTGGAATACCAGTTGTTCCTACATTGCCGGTTAACGTTGATCCCCCCCTTTCAACACTTGTCGTTGGTGTGGCAACAGATGGTGGTGTTCTCCCTCCCAAATACAGGAAATTTATAGCTGACGGACTCAAATCTGGCTTGAACGTCGTAAGTGGTCTTCATGAATTCCTAAGTGATGATCCGGAATTCTCTAAACTTGCCTCAAAGAACGGAAGAACAATAACAGATGTTCGGAAGATGTTCCGGGACAGAAAGGACGTGTTCACAGGCAGGATCCTTAAGGTAAAGTCTAAGAAGATTGCAGTTCTTGGAACTGACAGTGCAGTTGGCAAGCGCACGACATCCGTTTTTCTTTCTGAGAGCATGAAAAGGAGGGGAAACACTTCGGAGATGATAGGCACTGGGCAGACTTCATGGATGCAGGGATTCAAGTACACAATTGTCCTGGACGCAATTATCAATGACTTTGTTTCTGGTGCTCTGGAGACAGTCACTGTCGATGCGTGGAATGATCTCCATCCAGATTATATGTTCCTGGAGGGCCAGGGATCAGTGCTCCACCCTGCGTATCCTGGAAGCTTTGAGATAATCGGGGCACTTCATCCAGATGCCATAGTGCTTCAGCATTCTCCTAAACGCTTATACTATGATGGGTTTGAGCAGTTTAAAATTCCGCCGCTTGAAAAGTATATCCGGATACTTGAACTCTTATCGGACAAGAAGGTCATAGCGGTTGCGGTAAATCGTGACGATATGACAAACAGCGAGATGCTTGATTACATGGAAACGGTCGAAAAGAATTACGGAATCCCGGCTTTCGATCCGCTTGGAAATCTAGATCATATCACAGCGCATATCCAGGATACACTTGGGAAGTGATTTGACGTCTGCTGACTATCGCTACAGAATTGCAATCATAGACAGGATCACGGTCTCTCGCCCTAACATTTCGAAAAGAAAGATAAGTTCCAGGATTCTGGTTGAATCTCAAGGCGTAAGACATGAATTCGATTTAATCTTCTCCTATAAGGAGGATCTCCAGATTACGGAGAACCTTGCAGGTCTCATCCTAACGATGCCGGTCATAAACTTCACTTATTTTACAAAGGAACTGTTGATCGACTTTGAGGTCTCCGATACCGATGTTTCACAATTGAATACATTCATCAATATAAATAACAGGGAAGTCTTTGTAAATGCAATATGCAGAAGAAGATATGATTTCTACAGGCCAGAAGCCATACCCGGGTCTGATGAAATTACCGAAGCAAATGCCAACGGCATTACCAAACTTACAGCGAAAAAGATTATTCAAAATGCACGAGCAATAAAGGCATCATTTGATAATAGGAGGATTGCCGTACTCTCAAGCGGTGGAAAGGAGAGTCTCCTGACATATTCTGTTCTCAAAGAGAAAGGTTTTGACGCTCATCCGATATTCTTTAACGAATCAGGGGCACACTGGAGGGCTGCAAAACCTGCATTTGACTACTTTACTGCGAGCAACCGAAACACGACAAAAGTATGGTCAAACGCAGACAGGTTTTACAGGTTCTGCCTTGGCCTTCTGCCATTCCTAAACAGAAACGTGATCATGAAGAGGACAGATACCTATCCGGTACAGCTTTTCACATTTCCAGTATACATTATGTCAATGGTGCCGGTACTCATTTCGCGAGATATTCCTGTAGCATTCATGGGTAACGAGTTTGATGACCCCAAGGACATGCCACCTTTTCATGGGATACGACACTACCATGCCATCTTCGATCAGACGCCGGATTTCACCAACATGATCTCTTCATACCTTCTTTCCAAAGGCTTCAACATCTCCGTATCATCCATCGTATATCCCGTAACCGCAACAATTGTTGAGCGCATTTTGATCCGGAGATATCCTGAAATATTTTTACTTCAGCGATCCTGCCATTCCTGCTCTTCAATCGAGGGGAAAATAATACCCTGCGGAAAGTGCTCGAAGTGCATGGGCATCATAATGCTCATCCTTGGGTCAGGGGAGGATCCGGAGAAGATTGGATACAAAAAGGAGGACATTGAGAACGCAAAGATCAGTTCCGGCAAACTTCGCCTGGATTCAGATGAAATTGAATATCTCTATTCTGTCAATAAGTTGGATTCGCACGTAACAGGCATTCATGTGCTTCCCTTTGAGGAATATCCATTTTCGCTACTACCGAAAATGATCAGGCAGGCAGTATTACCAATATTTGAGCAATATACCTCAGGTGTCTATGACTTTGATAACGGGGTATGGAAGCGCACTCAGAAATATGATTCCATAATGGTTTGAAGTTGCTCCAGACTCTCAGCCGCGGCATATTCGGCTAAGGGCGCTGCGTTAAGGGAAAGGAAGCTGTGACCCCAATTGAACTTTGACATGACCCGCTCTGCGAGTTCAGTGTAACCTGTAATGTAAAGCGCTGCACACACGGCTTCGGCTGATGAAAGTATATTTGGTTTCCCGTAGTTGACAGGATTTGCCGCCAGGAGTGTAGGAAGCTTTCTCTGTTTCCTGTAAACCGCTCTTTCCAGTCTCCCGGGGTTGCTCCAGGATCCATCAAGGACGCATAACCCGCATCTCTCGATCGCGGTGTTGTCAGCTTTGAGTATGTATAGATCGGCGAAAGGGTTGAGGACAACAGAGCATCCAATCCTGCTTTCAGGAATCTGCTCTGCAAGACCGAGTCTCTGAAGCTTCTTCATGGTAGATTTCTTTGGGTCGTCCTCGCCGTAGTATACAAACCTGATGATAACTGGTCGCAATCTCTTACCAGATATGATTTCGATTAATTTAATTAGCCTCTGAATGCTATCACAAGATGCATTACATAGTTATCACTGGTGGAGTAATATCTGGCCTTGGGAAGGGAACCATCACATCCAGTCTTTCTCATATACTTTCCAATTCCGGATACAACGTTTCTGCCATGAAGATTGATCCATACATAAACTACGATGCCGGCACTATGAATCCTTACCAGCACGGGGAGGTTTTTGTTCTTGAGGATGGTGGGGAAGTAGATCTGGACCTGGGTAATTATGAGCGTTTCCTCGACAGAAACCTGGTTACTGACAACAACATAACGACCGGCAAGATCTACAGTGAGGTGATTCGCCGCGAAAGAGAGGGAAAGTACCTTGGCAGCACCGTTCAGATCATACCACACATTACAAACGAGATAAAGAGGAGGATAAGGGGATTAGCACAGTCTGATTCAGCCGAGATATTGCTTATTGAGGTCGGTGGGACAGTCGGTGATATAGAATCCATGCCTTTTCTCGAGGCACTTCGGGAGCTTAACAGGGAAGAACCTAGGAACTCGGTTCTTTTCTGTCACGTTACTCTCATACCGGAAGTCGGAGCCAGCAGGGAGCAGAAGACAAAGCCCACACAACACAGCGTTAACGAACTAAGGGGCATCGGAATTCAGCCAGATATAATATTCTGCCGGCTAAAGGGGCAGCTTTCGGATGATTCAAGAAAAAAGATTTCTCTCTTTACAGATGTACCAGAGGCTGGAATTATCGGTGTACCCGATGCAAAAAGCCCATACTGGGTTCCTGAGATCATGAACAGGCAGGGTATATTGCAGTATATCGAGAATTACTTTGGAATGAGACCCTCCACTTTCGCGGACCCATGGAAAAAATATAAAGAAAATATAGACAAGGTCAGGGAGAGCGTCAGGATTGCCGTGGTTGGCAAATATACGCATTTACTGGATGCGTACATGAGCCATAAGGAAGCATTCACCCATGTCACGGGAGTAACTGGAATTGGAGTGGACCTCGTTTGGCTGGATTCAGACAGCCTAAAAGAATCTACGAACGATCTAGATGGCGTCGATGGCATTCTCGTTCCAGGTGGCTTCGGCTACAGAGGCGTAGAGGGGAAAATTATTGCATGCAGGTATGCAAGGGAGCACCAGATACCCTTCCTCGGAATCTGCCTGGGCTTCCAGGCAGCTGTTATTGAATATGCCCGGAATGTTCTTGGCATGTCAGGTGCAAACAGCACAGAGTTTGATCCTAACACAAAGTATCCGGTGATAGATCTTCTTCCTGAACAGGAAGGAATATCTGATATGGGTGGAACAATGAGGCTTGGCGCAAAAACAGTAATTGTGAGGGAAAATACGATTGCGCACGACATTTATGCCAGCGACCACATTTCTGAGAGGCACAGGCACAGGTATGAAGTGAACCCAGGGTATATTGAAAAGTTTGAAGGATCTGGAATGCATTTTTCAGGCGTGGATGATGCAGGTATACGCATGGAAATACTTGAACTGAAGGATAGGAAAAACTTTATTGCCACGCAATACCATAGTGAATTCAAATCCAGGCCTCTGTTTCCATCACGTGTCCATAAATACCTGGTGGAAATGGCACTTGAGTACAGGAGGGGAAGATCCAATGAAGGAAGTTCTTAATAATCTGGCTGATAAGATAAACAGGAGGCTTGCAACCGACGAGAAGTTCAAGAAGAAGCTTTCAGGAGTAAAGAAGACATTCTGCATCGATTTCGACGGGAAAGACTTCTATAACTTTTCGCTTGAAAATGGCTCAGTCTCGGAAATAATGGATGGGAAGAAGGATGCTGACATATATATTGAGGTATCATCCGATCTTTTCAATAAGCTTCTCAGTGGAGAGGAGGATGCTATGTCTGCATACTTTGAGAAGAAGATTAAGATAAAGGCATCACTGATGGATAAACTTCTTATAAGCGACTTGCTGAAATGATTCCTGATATCAAGGCGTACTCCGCCGGGCTAGAAAATGATGTTCGCGCATCTTATGAGCTTGCCAAGAGGGCAAGATCTAAGGGCTTTGACGTTACTGACAGAGTGGAAATTCCTCTTGCGACTGACATGGCCGAGAGGATAGAGGAACTTATCCAGATAGATGGCCTTGCTGAAATGATCCGTGAGACCTCAAAGACAATGTCCAGAGAGGAATCTTCTATCTGGGTCGCCAGACAGGTAGCAAAGAATTTTCTTCCACAGGGAAAGAAAATAGCACTGGACAAGGCAGTGCGGGTCGGTCTGGCGATTCTGACAGAAGGTATACTTGTAGCCCCACTTGAGGGTATAGCAGATGTAAGCGTGTTGCCCAACGATGACGGCACAGAATTCGCAGCCATCGTTTACTCAGGCCCTATCAGAGGAGCCGGCGGAACTGCCCAGGCAATGAGTGTCCTTATAGCGGACGTTGTCAGAAGGGACCTGGGAATTGGATCCTTCACTGCAACAGAGGACGAAATACAGCGATACACCGAGGAGATTGATCACTACAATCGAATAAAGCACCTTCAGTATCTTCCATCTCCGGATGAGATAAGGCTTGTTGTCTCAAGATCTCCCGTCATGATCGATGGCGAAGGGAGTGAGGAAGAGGAGGTTTCTGGTCACAGGAACATGACGCGGATTAAGAGCAACAGGATCCGCGGTGGAATGTGCCTCGTCATCTCCGAGGGTCTTATTCAAAAATCAAAGAAAATACTCAAGCACACCAGTGCTCTTTCACTTCACGAATGGGATTTCCTGTCAATGATAAGCGGTCAGAAAAACGAGGATCCCGGCGAACTTATGCAGAAATCTGAAAAATTCCTCAAAGATATAATCGCTGGTAGACCGGTTTTTTCACATCCATCGAGGCCAGGTGGATTCCGGCTGCGTTATGGGAGATCCAGGACATCTGGCCTTGCTGCAGCTTCAATTAATCCTGCCTCAATGATCATACTGGGAGGTTTCATTGCAATTGGATCACAAATCAAGGTCGAGCTTCCGGGAAAAGCCGCTGCCATAACTCCATGCGACAGCATTGAGGGACCAATGGTTCTTCTGGACGATGGCAGGCATATCCGTGTTAACAGCATCGAGGATGCTAATGCGGCTCTCGATCACATTGTTCAGATCACAGATGTCGGAGAGATATTGATCTCTTTCGGTGATTTTGCCGAGAACAACCACAAGCTTGAAAAATCCCCATTCACGGAAGAATGGTGGAACATACTCGCAAGGAAAATACCTGATCCTCAGATCCATGATGGTAAAGTTTCATCCAGGAATGCTTTTGAGATTTCGAGAAAATATGGACTCCCGCTTCATCCGGCATTTCTGTATTTCTGGCATGATATAACTAACGATGACCTCAAGTTCCTGGCGATCGAGACTGCTGCAGGCATGTCTGCGGGGCATCTCAGGTTTAGAAAAGCCGATCGCATTTTTGATATACTGATCAAGCTCGGGGCACCATTCAGCACTGAAAGCGATATATGGGTGGTTCCGCACGATCCTGACATCTTTATCCAAACACTTGGCCTTGATAGATCCACGGTGGATGACATAATTCTGCGGATAGATGAAGGAAAAACAGTTGTGGAGAACCTCAGCATGCTTTCAGGCGTCAAAATAATGGAACGGTCTCCTACCAGAATTGGTGCCAGGATGGGCAGGCCTGAGAAATCAGGTGATCGTAAGATGAAGCCCAAGGTCCATGTACTCTTCCCGGTGGAGTCATACGGTGATAACAGACGCTCGATCATAATGGCTGAGGATCGTGCATCAGATGGCTACGTGAGCGAAGTTGCTTCAAGGAGATGCCCGAAATGCGGTAACATAACACCAGTTCCAATATGCGAGGAATGTGGTCAACCCACTATCTTTGCCGAGTCCAAGAAGATGAGCCAGATAAACCTCCAGAAACTTATATCATCCGCCGAGAACAACATAAAGATCAGTCTCTCAGACATAAAGGAATTCAAGGGTGTGAAGAAGCTCATGTCTGATAAGAAGGCTTGTGAGCCTCTCGAAAAGGGAATGCTCCGGTCACTTCATGACGTTTCGATAAACAAGGATGGAACATGCAGGTATGACATGTCAGATATTCCACTGACTCATTTCACTCCGGAAGAAATAGGCACATCGATTCAGAAGCTTCATGAACTGGGCTACGAGGGAGAAAAAGAATTTGAACTGTTTCCGCAGGATGTCATAATACCTGCGGATGCAGCAAGGTACATGCTCCGTGTGTCACAGTTCATTGATCATCTCCTTGTATCGTATTACAGGATGGAGCCGTACTACTCGTGCAAAGATCCCGAAGATCTCATCGGACACCTGGTAATTGGTCTTGCACCGCATACAAGCGGAGGGATTGTTGGCAGGATTATCGGAATCTCACATGTTTCTGGATGCTACGCACACCCTCTCTTCCATGCCGCAAAAAGGAGGAACTGTGATGGAGATGAGGATAGCATCATGCTGCTGCTTGACGGTTTGCTCAACTTCTCAAGATGGTTCCTGCCGTCGACAAGGGGCGGACTGATGGATGCTCCACTGGTGTTGACGCTCCACCTGAAGGCAGACGAGGTGGACAAGGAGGCTATGAACCTTGATACCCTCTCTGAGTACCCTGAGGAATTCTATAAGGCAGCAGGAGACGAGAAGATGCCTTCAACCATAGAAGGAATAATGGTCTCTCTCAAGAAATATGAGGCTGAGAATGGAACAGTCATGGGTATCGGGTACACTCATCACACCAGAAACATAAACGACGGAGTCACCGTATCCGCTTACAAAACAATCGGTTCGATGCAGGAGAAGATAGAAAAGCAGCTTGGGCTTGCGGAAATAATCAGGGCAGTTGACGAGAATGATGTGGCAGCCAGGGTCCTTAATTCCCACTTTCTTCCAGATATCTACGGAAACTTCAGGGCTTTCTTTTCCCAGGAGTTCAGGTGCACAAAATGCAATACCAAGTATCGCAGGATTCCTCTTTCCGGAAAATGCAGGAAGTGCGGGAATAACAGCATAAATCTTACGATTCATAAAGCCTCGATAGTAAAGTATCTTGAGGAGACCATACGTGTATCAGACAAATACAACATGCCTGACTACCTCAAGGCCAGGATAGCAAATCTTGCCCGAACTATTACAGGCACGTTCGCAGAAGACAAAGAAGATACGCTAGAAACGTATGAGGATGCATTATGATTGGATCCATTTATGCGGTAGGTGCCGCAGGAACCGGTAAGTCAACGTTTTCAGCCTCACTGAAGGAATGGATGATCTCCCAGGGATTTGACGTGGCAGTGGCAAACCTTGATCCTGGGGCAGAGTATCTCCCATATGATGCTGACTTTGATATCCGGGACCTGATATCACTCAGCGAAGTGATGTCAGAATACTCACTTGGGCCGAATGGTGCGCAAGTGGTAGCCGCTGATCTCATGCTGGAAAACTTCCAGACCATGTTGAAGCCACTCGAGGAATTTGAGGATTATTATGTTATATTTGACACCCCTGGACAGATTGAGCTGTTTGCATTCAGGCAGGCTTCCCCACAGCTGGTAGACGCAATAAGCGGCAGCAGGGCCACAATCGCATTCATATCAGATGCCATACTTGCTTCCTCCCCGTCAGGGTTTGTTTCACAGAAACTACTGTACGGAGCTGTAATTTCCAGATTTTTCAAGCCTTCAATGAACGTCATGAACAAGAGTGACCTGATTTCTGACACGGAGATGGACACTATAAAGGAATGGGAGGAAGATACAGACAAGCTCCTCGAAGCATACATGAATGAGAAGCAGAAGGCCGAAAAGAGTTACTTCGCAGGCATAATCCGGGCATTCAGCGAAATTAGCGTGGCCGGCAAGGTAATTCCAGTGTCATCCAGGGATCTCCTTGGCTTCGAGGATGTGTATTCAAGCATGTCCATGAGCTTCACTGGCGGCGAAGATACAGACACATCAATGAAGGATGACTGAACGGAAAAGATCCCATCACCGATCGAACAACATGATCCAGAACGGCCTGGAAATGCACGTTCTGCAGAATTCCCGGGTATTTATTGAATCACTCCACACCGCTCTGATCGGATTGCATATGTATCACAGAATATTTGGAAATTGACGGCATGCGACAATCTTGGATAATGCACTTTATAGCCACAACACGGTAAGGCCTTATTCAATTTTCCTTTAGAAACATCGAGGTTTTTTCAGATCATAATATGCGATCAGTTAAGCCGAATGTGAGCTTGGATTGTCAGAGAATATATTCTGTAAAGCTTAAAAAAATGAATGATTCATGTGTTTCCTAAGACTTTCGAAAGTCACTTAATAAGGGATTACGTTTCAAAGGCTTAATTTTAGCGTCCTGCGAAAGTTATATACCCTCGACAACATAGAGTCAAAAATGCCACAAAAGCGTCATTGTCTGATCTGTGGTTCTCTAATATTTTCTGGGTTATATTGTGCCTCATGCTTCGTTGAGATGCGTCGCATCAGGACACAGGATGAACCCAGCTTTGACGAGTGGCTCTCATTGGTTAGGGTAAGCAGGCCAAACTTCAATCATATGCCACCTGAGGCGAAGGATCTTTATATTTTCGATCCCACTCTAAAATAAAGATAAAAATTATTAATTAAGTCCTAATTGCAATTCGGTGAAAAGATGACAGACAAATGGAATGCAAAGGACAACGTAAAGCCAAAGGATCTGGAAGGTATATCCAACCAGCAGATAGATTACCATTTTGAGACACATTACAAAGGATATGTCAATAAGCTGAACGAAATCTGGGAGAAACTTCCAAACGCCGACAGGTCAAAGGCAAACCAGAATTATAGCGAATTTCGTGAACTAAAGAATGAGGAGACATTCAACTACGATGGAGCCCTGCTGCACGAATATTACTTTCAGGCACTCCACAAGGCAGAATCCAGTGTCCCGGACTCCGTGAAGAAGGAGATCGAGGCTTCATTCGGTAGCTACGAAAAGTGGGTGGAAGACTTCAAGGCAACAGGGGTCGCATTCAGGGGATGGTCTCTCCTAGTATTTGACCTGAACACAGGGAAGCTCAGAAACATTGGAACAGATGCACACAACAACAATGGAATCTGGAACGCTGTTCTGATACTGGCGCTTGACGTCTATGAGCATGCATACTACACAGACTACGGTCCAAAGAGGGCACCATATCTGGACGCATTCATGAAGAACGTCTCATGGAAGCAAGTTGAACAGAGACTAAATAAAGCGAAGAAGATGTACGAAATTTTCAAATAATATTTTATGGACTTTATAGACCAGGTCCTGTCTCTGCGTATGTCAGAAACCTCTCTTGAGGTAGAAGAGAAGAAGGAAGAGTTCATACGCATTGGCAAGTCTGGTCCAGAAGATCTTTTTTCAGAATTATGTTTCTGCATTCTTGCCGCGAACACTTCTGCTGAGATGGGTCTCAGGGTCCAGAAGGTAATTGGCTCCCGAAGGTTTCTCAGCCTCCCTGAAGAAGAACTTAGTGCTCTTTTGAAGAGGGTCAAATACAGGTTTTACAACGTAAGGAGCAAATTCATCGTGGGCGCTCGATGGATAGCTCAGGAACTGCCTGAACTTGTTGCTTCGAGTGATCGAAAGGCTTCCAGAGAATATCTGGTAGCCAGCGTCGACGGAATAGGTTATAAGGAAGCATCCCACTTCCTTCGTAACGTTGGGATATTTGATTTTGCTATACTGGACAAGCATGTTCAGGCCATGCTACTCCCTGGGCTTAATGAAAAAATAGGATCGCTCACTCCAAAACGGTATCTTGAACTCGAGGAGATTTTCAAAAAAATTTCAGAAAGGTTTGATCTGGAACCGGGCATCTTGGATCTGTACATGTGGAAGATTGCAACTGGAAGGATCATAAAGTAAATGACAATCTCAGTCCTGGATTCGAGAATACTGGATATTAACTACAGATATTACTATGGCAGTCTTGATCCAATCATACACAATGCAGGGGTAAGTGTCGCGGAGGAGATACAGAAGCTGACATCACCAGGATCAACCGTTCTTATGATATGCGGAACTGGAAACAAAGCGGGTGATGCCATCAATGCTGCAGCATTACTTCGCGATAAGCGAAACCTGAAATTTATCTTTCCCAGGGGTGTGGATCACATTAAGTCTGAAAAAACCCGCTCCATTTTTGAGTCATTGAAAATTGATCCGATTCGTGCTGAAAGAATCAGTGAAGCAATAAATGCATCTGACCTTTTGGTTGACGCACTTCTGGGAACCGGTATAACTGGAAAGCCGTCTGATGATTATGCTAGAATCATTTCTCTAATGAATGGATCCGGTAAACCCATCCTTTCGATAGATCTGCCAAGCGGATTTGGAACAGAAGTGCACATCTTGCCCAAAGTTACTGTTACAATGCATGCTGCCAAAGAGGGAATGACCGTTGAAAATTCCGGTACGATTGCAATAAAGGACATTGGAATACCTGGAGATCTGGTGAACACATCCGGCCCAGGTTACTTCCTTACATACCCAATACCAGAAGCTGGATCTCACAAAGGCATGAATGGAAAACTCGGAATTTTTGCAGGAGCCAGGTATCCTGGAGCTGCCATAGTCTCGGCACTCGGTGCTGAAAAGATAGGGTTGGACTTAATTCACCTTTATACTGATCCATCAATCGGAACCCTTGTTCAGGGGTACTCTCCTTTTGTTATCACTGTTCCAAGTGCCGATCTAAGCAGGTCTGAGGAGAACGATTCACTGCTCATTGGACCTGGAAATGGCATGAATGAAGAAAATGACGCTATAATGTCAAAATTACTCTCTCTGGACAAGCCAACTTTGCTCGATGCTGACGGCATTAAAACACTCTACCGGTGCAGATTCACGCGCAGACGGCCTCTCGTTGTAACACCACACAGGAAGGAGTTCGAGATACTAACTGGAATGGAAGCCACAGAGGAAAATGCATTTTCATACGCAAGGAAAACAGGAAATATAGTTCTTCTGAAAGGGAAGGCAGACATCATCACGGATGGAAAGCGGATTATCCACTCGCCAGGGGGTAATGCGAGGATGACCATGGGAGGAACAGGAGATCTACTAGCCGGTATAGTTGCGTCACTACTTGCCAAGGGTATAGACGAACTGCATGCAAGCGTTCTTGGATCCTTCTTAAACAAAAAAATAGGGGAGACGGCATTTTTGAAGCAAAGCTACTGGTTTGGAATAATGGACATGATCAACCTGATTCCTGAAACGATGGCTTGGATGTACCATTTTTGTTACGAAACGAGGGATTGATGTCAACCGATCACATGGAAGAAAGGTTTGTATTGGATACAAGTGCGATACTTTCCAGGAAATACGACCTTTCATCTTCGCACTTCTATGTCACCAGCTCTATACTGAAAGAGATAGAAAAGGGGAAAATAGCTAGATATCTAAGTATGGCAGAAACATCCCTGAACGTCGTCGAACCCGGTAATCAAGCAATAGATAAGGTAAAGAATGCAGCCACGAAGACAGGAGATATCAACAGGTTGAGCCCTACAGATATTGAGGCTTTGGCTCTTGCCTTGCAGATCGGTGGAACACTTGTTACAGATGACTACTCAATGCAGAATGTTTCAAACGTCCTGGGTTTGAAGGCTATCAGTGCCTCTATCAAGGAAATCGATAAAGTCATCGAATGGGTATATAGATGTACAGGCTGTGGCAGAATATACGAGAAAAACAACGGAAATTGCAGGATATGTGGACATGAGTTGAAAAACTTCCCTAGGAAGATGAGGAAGATCCAGGAGAACGGTGAGAAGCCATCGCATGCTGACTGAACACTTCATTAGTTTGTTTATTGCAGATCGATAATGCGGACAAACAGGACAGTCTTCAAAGATCAGGTTAGAAAAAGAGTTATGCCATGATGCACTCGCAATAACATGATTGACATATCTCTGCCACTTCAGAATAGGATGATAACATACCCTGGAGATGCACATTACGAGGAGTATCCGTACAAGACCCACGAGAAGGATCATGTTCATATCACGAGGGTCCTGATGGAGACACATTCAGGCACTCACTTCGATGCACCATTCCACATGCTTCCAGATGGAAAAAAAGCATCAGAAATACCGCTGGATCAGTTCCAGGGAAGGGCATCAGTGGTATATTGTTCTGGAGCTGAGATCCGGGAAGAAGACATACCAAGCAGGCATGAAAGCATCGTGCTCTTCAAAACAAAGAATTCAGAAAAGTATTCTGAGCATTTCGATACGGGTTTTACATATATCGGTCTGGGCGCTGCAAAGAAACTCGTTGCAGACGGGTGTAAACTGGTAGGCATAGATTACATGTCTGTGGAGAAATTCAATTCACCTGAACCTGTTGTGCACAAGACGCTTTTACGAGCTGATGTGATCATAATGGAAGGCCTTTATCTTAAGGACGTCCAGCCGGGGGAATATAATTTCATGTGCCTCCCCCTCAGGATGTCTGAAGATGGTGCCCCTTGCCGTGCAGTCCTTTACTGAATACCTACATTTTTTAAATGTTAAAATTCAAGATAGGTTGAAGAATTAATGTTCACTCTTAAAAATAGCGGCTTTAACGGAGAAAGAAAAATTGAAATGATTGAAACATTTTTTTTGCTACTGTAGTACAGTAATTTGAGACCGTGTTTTCCAGCCGTTTCTATCGAGGGACGTACCAGATAGGAGGCTGGCCCTCAGTTACATTTGCATTCATAGGATTTGGAACACTCATATATGACATGAGTAAACTTGAAATATTAACAGACATCGCTGTGGGAAATTTTGCTTTCAAAATAATATGTCAGATGAAATCGACCAGCCTCTGATTGTCATGATTTTCTTGAAAGTAATGAATTGTCAGACAAGCTTATGATAATACTTCCATATAAGCATATAATAATCTGGCAATTTTAACCTCATTCAACAATCTTTTATCCGTTATTATTCTATTATAATGAGAAGCAAATATAAAAAGAATGTAAAGGGAAACTATTAATACTTGTCATACAATGTCTGACAATGGTCGGATCCATATCGGTGACAATCGAGAATTATTTCCGGAATCTGTTACTTAACAATCTGTATGTTCCGTCCAGTTTTTCCTACATAATGCTTGTAGGTCTCATGTTACTTTCTGTGGCGCTTATATTCAAAGGCAGTAAGACCTGGGCAATTCTATTTGCCGCCCTAGGTGCATATTATGGCTACATATTCTCATCTTTCATTCTGCATTATATCCCAATGGCTAATATGCCAACTTACCTGATCCTACTCATCGGAATACTGATAGGTGCAGTTCTTATGTCTGTCTTCGTAAAGATAGCTCTCTCGGTTGGATCCGGGATACTTTCATTCGTCATCCTTATAGGAATCTACCCAGCATACCTGCCAGAAGTTCTGGTCGTCAGCGTGATGATTTTTGCAATTATATATTTCCTGTATAAGCGCGTTACCATGGTAGTTGCCGGCATTATGGGAGCTTTTCTGCTCTGGTTTGTGCTTATTATTTTTGGGCTGACTTCACTCCAGGCCCAAATTGTTGCAGGCGTACTATACCCTCTTGGCCTGTATCTTCAGCTCGTTGAGAGATCAAGAAAGAAAGAAAATTACAGGAGGAGCAGAAGAATACCTCAATATTACCGGGAATACAGATACAGGTATTAGTTCAATATAATTATCTCCGAAGCATTCCAGTTAAGTCTTCTACGAACTGCAGTGCGTCTCCAATATATCCATAATCTGCAAACTTGAAGATCTGTGCCGCAGGGTCCTTGTTCACTGCTATTACCGTTCCAGCATAGCGTATCCCGACAACATGATTGTCATGACCGGATACTCCAAGAGCTATGTATAGCCGTGGAGAAATTGAGTAACCTGTGAGTCCTATCTGTTGCTGCCGTGGTATCCAGTTAAGATCAACTACAGGTCTCGAACCTCCTATGGAGGCATTGAGTATATCAGCCAGCTCGATAACGCGAACAACATTCTCCTTCGACACGAGGCCCTTCCCTATTCCTATAATTGTTTTGGCGTCCTTGAGGGGACGGAACTCTGATGATACGTATTCCCTTGATAATGGCTCTTCCTGGAAGGAGGATGACAGGTCTACTTCATCGTAAGATATTTCGTGTGACCCTTTTGAAAGTGGGAAGATTCCCGGTCTAACAGATGCCATTCCAGGACTTGATTTTGAAGTGATTCTGGCAACCATGCCTCCCCCAAATGCAGGTTTGAACTGGATTAGCTTCCCGCCCTGGATGTCAAGATTGATGCAGTCGGCTGTAAGCCCCAGCGACAGAGAAGCTGCAACGTAGGAAGAAATTTCCCTACCCTCAACAGACGAGGGAAATACTACGTAGCTTGGCTTTTTTTCCTTTATGTATTCAACAAGATATTCGCTGAAACCTTTAATTGAAGCGTTGTTGAGCTTTATGTACCTGTTACACCTCATACCCTGTATACTGTCTTTATCGTCATTTCCTAAAGCCACAACAGAAAAAGAATGCTTTAAGCCAAGATCTGAAAGCTTCCCAGCGACCTCGAATGCACTTCTGGTGTCACCGTAAGAAACAACAACTGCATGTCTCTCCAGATGCGGCGGGGGAATTTCTCCAGAAACGAAGGGAGGATCTGCTGCCTCTCCGGAAATTGATTTTTTTACCAGCTCAGCAACCTCATTCATGCTTGACAGTATCTTTACAGATCTGAAACTTTCGACCCTTTCTGTAGACTCGACAACTGTCGGAGAATCAGATCCCTTCACGGAAGCCCCTGTGTCTGGAGCTGACCATCTTTCAATGCGGGAACTCATATCCGGAATACTGGGGCTGACAAATCTGGCGCGATTGATTTTTTCACTGACGGAGACAAGAAAAGGAATCGTCATCCTGTAAGTCGCAAACCCGGTTTCAAGTTCCTGCTCTACTATTGCCGTCTTGGCATCAATAATATCCAGCTTTGAAACTGAAGTCTTGAAGGGATATCGTGATAACACGGCAACCTCAGGTGGAATCTGTGATGTTTCTCCGTCAAGGGAATATTTGCCAAGCAGAACTATATCAGGTTTCAGCTTCGTTACGACAGAGGAAAGAACCTTGGCGGTTACCCATGTGTCCGCACCGGCAAAAACCGGATCAGAAATGAGAATTGCCCTGTCCGCACCCATTCTGAGGGAAGAGTTCAATATTTCCGAGGCAGAAGGTGGTCCCATAGTCACAACGGTTACCTGGCCCCCATGTTTCTCCTTCTGCCTAATTCCTTCTTCAACAGCGCGCTTGTCAAATGGATTGATGATCAGTGGAACCTGATCACGTTTTATCCTGTTAGTTGCGGGATCAAACTGGATCTTGCTTATCTCAGGTATCTGCTTGACAAAAACTAGTATATTCATGCAACTTCCACTAGTATTTCTCCATTCTCAACCTTCACCTTGTAGGATTTCAGTGGAGAAATATCTCCCGATCCCTCCGGAGGGCTGACAACAGAGCCGTTGGATGGCTCAAACGTTGCGAAATGGTTCGGACATATGAGCTTTCCATCATCAACGAAACCCTCAGAAAGATCATAATTTTCATGTGTACAGTAACATGAAGTTGCGTAGAAGTTATTCTTGATCCTTATCAAAAGGATCTCCAGATCATTAACCTTCGCCTTTACCAGATCGCCATCTTTCATTGAAGTTTCTTTTGCAACCTTAAACCATGCCATGCCTCCAGATTGGATGATCAAATTATAATCTTTCCTTAAAAGAACATCTTAAAATTCATTTTACTTCATTCATATTGTAACCACATTACATGGAGGTACCAGAAAGCTAAATTTTCAATTTTTATACTAACAATGCATACCTTAATGTCATGGCGGAATTCACTGATGAAGCAAGAAACAAGTTCATCCAGGCAGGCAAAATAGGCAGACTTGCACTCGAGAAGGCTATGTCGGAGATAGAGCCAGGTGCACTTTTCCTTACTGTCGCTGAAAAGACTGAGGGACTGATAAGAGAAATGGGTGCTAAACCATCTTTTCCAGTAAATTTATCTGTCAACAATGAAGCAGCGCATTATACTCCTTCTCCAAACGATAAAAAAGTCTTCAGGACTGGAGACCTCGTAAAGGTGGACATTGGAGCCAGTGTGGACGGTTACCTCTCCGATAATGCAGCTACCATTGAGGTAGGAGAAGGGGGAAAGAATAGCGATTTGATCGATAGCACAAGGGAAGCGCTGAACAATGCAATTTCTGTTCTTAGACCTGGCAGCAGGGTTCGTGATCTCGGCAGCGTCATAGGACAGACAATAACTTCACACGGCTTTAAGCCTGTGAAAAACCTTGGTGGACATGGGGTTGGCAGGTACGATCTTCATTCTGCTCCGTTCATACCTAATTATGACGATCAGAACGGAAACGTAATCAGGCCAGGGCAGGCGATAGCAATTGAGCCCTTTGCGAGCACAGGAATAGGCATGATACACAACGGTCCAGGTGGAAACATATACATATTGAGCGGAACAAAGATCAATCATGATGAACCAGTCTACAGTAACTTCAATACAATCCCGTTTGCATCTAGATGGCTCAAGGACGTCGTACAGGATCCCGCCTCTTATCTCCGATCAATGATAAAGTCACGCCAGGTGTCTGAATTTGCAATACTGAAGGAACACAGTGGTGCAATGATTGCGCAGTCCGAGCACACGATCCTGATTCTTGAAGACCGGATCGTCGTAACAACACAATGAATCAAAATTTGCTGAGTATTCTCTGCACTACGGTTTCAGCAAGCTTCTCCGGAGGTTGTGTGGCATCAATTTTTTCCATGTCCGGTGTAAGGAGGCTGGAATAGAGAGCCGAGACCCTGTCAAGGTCTACCGAGTTTTCAAGTGAATCATTATGCCTGTATCTGGCAATACGCTGTCGAGCCAGCTCAGTCTTTATATCAAGAAAGAATGTAATATCGGCTGCAAGTGTTATGACCCTTGAAACAAATCTCATCCATTCAAGTGCTTGGCTCGTCGACCCAAATGTTCCTGACATTGAAGATCCCTGGTAGGCGTACGACGACAAAATATACCTGTCGCTTATCACGACATCATGATCCCCAAGCCTCTTGATTATCTCTCGCTGATGATTATAACGGTCATATGTGAAGAGCAGGAAAAGTGAAACAGGGTCATATGAGTCAGGATTGTCCTCCAGGATCTTTCTCATTCTCGCTGTCGGCTCGGCAGTAGTCCAGACAGTCTTGCCTGCATCTAGCAGCTTCTGCTTAACAAGACCAACAATCGTAGATTTCCCTGACCCGTCTATTCCCTCAAATACCACAAAAACCGGCATATTGATCGATGCACACTAATTGTGCTATGGGTATTTTATTTTGCTAACGACAAACAAGTTTCTGCAGTTTTTGGAATTCAGGTTTCGCTCATAAAAATGCAGGGTGCCAAGATCATGATAAAAGCTTAAATGATATTCACCTCTATTGGAACCATGGCTTCCGGTTTCAATACAAGGGCAGTACAGGATGGAGAATTGAGAATCAAGGAATTTGGCAACATGACCACTCCGATATTTGAGAACTCAACTTTTGCAAACCCAAACGAGTCTCAAAACCCTGCAACAGATCATACTAGGGGAAAACCTTACATGTATACAAGGTGGGGGAACCCTACACTGCAGTCCCTCGAGAGAAAATATGCCTCTCTTGATCAGGTGGATGAGGCGCTTTCTTTTTCATCAGGAATGGCTGCTATAACATCCAGCATCCTAGCACTGCTCAAGAAGGGAGATCGCCTACTATCCGTAAACGAACTGTACGGGGAGACGTTCCTCTTCTTTACCAGGACTCTTCCTGAAATGGGCATCGACGTCAGTTTTATCTCGACCGACGAACTGAATCGTAATGAGATAGACTTTAGGAAATACAGAGCTATATATACAGAATCAATAGTGAACCCTACCCTTGGAGTGTGTGACCTCGATAGTATAGGCCCTGTTGCTGCAGAGGCAGGATCGCATTTGCTGGTGGATGCAACGTTTGCATCACCCTTTAACCAGAACCCTTCTAAATTCCAGGCATCGGTGACTCTTCACAGCGGAACAAAATATATAGGTGGCCACGCGGACATAATTTTGGGGCTTGCCGGCTTCAGCAAAGACTATATGGAAAGAATCTGGCTCTCCCGGAAGACCTTCGGAGGAATACCCGATCCACTGCAGGCATTCTTGGGACTCCGGGGAATAAAGACGCTTGGCCTCAGAATGAAGGTCCAGAATGAAAATGCGCTCGCACTTGCAAGATTTCTTGAGCAGCACAGGAGTGTTGGGAAGGTATTTTATCCAGGCCTGGAGAGCTTCAGTTACCATGAAGTAGCAAAGCGCAACCTGAGAGGATACGGTGGAATGATATCATTTGAGCTTAAAGATGGGGTTCCGGCGGCTCGAAAGATGATGAAGAACCTAAAGATATGCTCATCTGCACCCAGCCTGGGAGGCATTGAATCGCTCATCACGCTTCCTATCGATACAACACATGGATCACTGACCCCTGCAGAAAGGGCAAAAATGGGCATTCCGGAAGGACTGATCAGACTCTCTGTTGGAATAGAAGATACAGAAGATCTGATTGAAGATTTCCAGAAAGCACTTTCCTGAGGCATCAGTATAACGATAGCGATCCTGTGATCGCATCCAGCTGCTCGGATTCTGCAGGACCTGCGCCAAGACAGGTTACTGTGCCTGGAGGCACCTGTGTCAGGCCCGCATCGGTAATAAGTGACGTGCTTATTCCGGCCGCCTCAAACTTTTCCTTGATTTCATACAATCCCTTCAGGTCATCAACCCTGACAACAACCTTCTTCTGGCCCTGGTCAAGCCACTGCCTGAACAGGCGTTTATCCTTTTTCATCGAATGAAGCGCTAAGGAAACAGCAGCATGCGCCACCTGCGCAGCCATTTTTCCCTTTCCGAGATCAAGATCCTTGCGAACGGCAATGATCATCTTAACCTCGCTTACCATGGAACACTCTTCCTCTTCATCCTGTAACCAACTATGTTTACCGCACGATGGAGCGGGGGTGTTATTACGAGTATAATAAGGATAGCAGGAACATTCCAGTAAACCTCCAGGAAGAATCCCGGAGAAGCCAGGTAAAGTAAAAACAATGCCATAAGTGCAAAGGGATACTGATCAAGGAGGAAACCGTTCTGGCCGCTTGACATGCCAAGTCTTCTTTTAATGAATGATCCCACCACATCACCAATCATCGACCCAAGGGAAAGAGAGAGTATTGGTATTGAGGCCAGCGGTATGATGAAAGTATAATTGATACTGGAACCGAGAGCATATGCAATCCCAAACAGGATCAGACCAAGGATGTAGCCGAATAATACACCACCAGCAAAACCACCCCAGCTCTTGCCGTCGCCCAGTATCCTCCTGCCGCTCCTGAAACTCCTTCCAAAGTCCATTTTTGTGTTTCCCTTTGTCAGCACAGCGGAAGGATTTGCCACGAAAGCAGGCAGAAAGAAATAGAGTGAATAGAAAATCTGAAGGAAAATATCAGCCATACAGATCCACTGCCTTGAGGACGTCTGCTTTTGTCACTATCCCTTTCAGTGTTCCCTCATCGAATATAAGAACGGCATTGGAAAACTTGAGTATAGGGTAAATCATGGATATTGGGCTGCTCTTATCAACCTGCGGCAGAGCAGGACCCATTATATTCTTGACGACCATGTTTCTGAGTGTCTCTATCGACTTGCCATTGACAAGAAGATCGTTTATTCCAGCCTCTGTGACAGTACCAACAATCCTTTTTTGCTCTACTACAGGAAGTTGGGAATATCCCTTCTCCCTCATTATGGTGAGCGCCTTGACAATCGATTCCGAAGGGCTTATGACGGTCACCGTCGTTGACATGATTTTTGAAACATTTATATCTATCGAATTGGCCCGCATACCGCTCTGGTTCAGCACCTCATAAATTTTCCTTACCTTCTCGTATGTCGGGTTTATTTCGCCTTTTTCCAGTCTTGCGATATAGGACTGGCTCACACCTGTGCGGCCAGCCAGTTCTTTCTGGCTGATACCGAGATTTTTTCTCATCTTGCGAATTTCTGGTATGGTTGGAAGCATTTGTACACTCATATAGTGACTGCCTAAATAATATTGACCTAGGTCACTTCAAGACAATGATGCATACACTTAAGTGATGGATACATGAAATGCAGCAGACACATCGCTTATCACTGCTATTTTGGATCGGTCCGATTCTATGAACTGATCGAGTAAAGTTTTCGCCTCAGATCGGTCATGTCCCGGGTTTCCCTGATGAGTCCCTGCCTTATTAGCGATGACAGTGAATTCTGGGTTGTTCTCCGATTCAGGCCAGTCAGTTTCATAATTCTGTCCTGGTCTATCGTTCCATGCGAACTTATGATATAGTAAACGAACCTCGGAGATGGCCCACCCATTATCTCAGGCTGCACAGGATGTATCCCGAATGTATCTCCCCTAAGGCTCTGGCGTTGCGTTTCAAGCGCAGCGACACTGGCAAGAGCAATGTTCCCAAGGTTCACATCTTTACCTAGCCTCATTATTAGGCTTGTTTGCTGGACTTCCTGCGGCGCTTCGAACATTATTCCTTTGAGACCGAACTCAGAAACTATAGCATCTACCCAGTCCCACTTGATATTCCCGGATTCATCGTAAATTGCAACTCCCTTTCCGGACTCTCGCCCTTCCACGATCACCATGTCTATATCCATGTCGAGTGCAGCACGTATTCTGTCAAGCGTCGCATTTAGAGTCAACTGGTTCCTTGAATCCTTCTTTCCAACCTCAACATGTACCCTCATACCAAGCGACCTTGCCAGGCCAACCATGGATTTCTTCTCGGCCCTTGATATTTCTATCACTCCTTCACTTATCTCCAGAGTACCGAAACCTTCGGAAGCAAGTTTTCTTATGCAGTTGTCCTGCTTTCCCTTTGTAACGCAGTATTCAAGCAGCGTGCCGCCGTTCGAAACACTTACGCCCATGGACTTCCATCTATCGACCCATTTCTTCACGCTAGCTGATTCCATGATGAATGGAATTCCCCACCCTATCTTTGCAACGTCAATGTATTGGGCGATTGCCTCAACCTCCATTCCCGGGAATTTTGAAATTCGATCAAGTACCATGGTAATTCCATCTACATGGGGCTTTGGCCTTGACGCATCTATGATATCCTGAAGAAATTTTGGCATAGATGGTGATAGAGAAAATATATATGAATATTAACGCTACTATCCAAGATATTTATATGAATAATTTTCCAATTAGTTGAATAATTAATGCCTATAAAATTACTTAAAAACTCTTTAGCCATTAATCCACATGAAAAAAGATGGAAAGTTTCCGGATGAGAACATTGGCGCTGCTGAGATTGTCAGGTGGGCTTCAAATGAATACGGTGCAAAAGCTCTTTTTGCCTGCAGCTTCAGTGCGGAGGACATGGTCATACTACACATGATCGTGACATGCAGGGATGCGGGAATAGAGGTTCCCGAGGTCATTACGCTGGATACAGGCAGGCTTCACGAGGAAACATATGAAGTCATGCAGTCTGCGAAGGAAAAATACGGTATAGAAGTTAAGTCCCTGCATCCAGATAGCTCTGCTCTCAGCAGCATGGTGAGTGCATATGGACCCAACCTTTTCTACAAGTCAGTTGAACTGAGGCAAAAATGCTGTAATGTAAGAAAAACAGTGCCGCTAAACAGGGCGCTTGAAAACAAGCTTGCATGGATTACTGGTCTCCGCAGGGAACAGTCACCAGGAAGATCACTCATACTGAAGATTTCAAGGGATGAGTCAAGAAATGGCCTCATCAAAATAAACCCTATTTCTGACTGGAGCAGTGAAGAAGTATGGTCCTATATCCATGATCACCAGATCCCGTACAACAGCTTGCACGATAAAGGGTTTCCAAGCATAGGCTGTGCTCCATGTACCCGAGCAATCCGCCCTGGTGAAGACATGCGTGCTGGAAGATGGTGGTGGGAAGGTGGGAAGAAAGAATGTGGCATACATGAATCATCTCCAGATTCTAGAAATATTATCTCGGGGAGGTAAATCTTATGTTGTCTGCCCCACATGGCGGGAACCTGGTTTCAATTCAAGAGTTGAGTACCGAGGATGCATCAAGGTTCTATGGTGATCCACGAGTCAGGGTACAGGACGATATCAGATCTACTGTGAGGTTGATCTCGCGTGGCGTTTACAGTCCATTAAAAGGCTTCAACAATAGCACCGATCTTCACTCAATCCTCAAGGGCCAGAGGCTCCTCGATGGCACGATCTGGTCGATACCTGTACTCCTTCCGGTGAGTCATAACACTTTTTCTTCTCTGAGAGAAGGAGAGGAGGTTCTACTCTCAGATAGCATGGGACCAGTCGCTACCATGAAGATATCTGATAGATTCAAGATAGAAGTCAATGATACGTGCAGACATATATTCGGGACAGACAGCCTACAACACCCTGGGGCAAGCAGATTCATGAGCAATGGCAGTTTTTACCTCGGAGGTGATCTGATCAACGTGTTCGAGTACAAGCTTCCGTTCCAAGAAAGGGTAATGTATCCGAAAGAGACAAGGAATTATTTTCAACGAATGGGATGGAAAGAAGTGGTTGCATTCCAGACAAGAAACATACCTCACCTGGGGCACGAATTCATGCATCTGAAGGCCCTCGAATCACATGACGGACTCTTCATTAACCCGGTGATAGGAAGAAAGAAGAGCGGTGACTTCCGGGACGAGGCAATTATAGCGGGATATGATGCAATGTTAAAATACCACTATCCGCAAGGAAGGGTGCTCATTTCACCCATAAATTATGAGATGCAGTATGCTGGGCCACGAGAAGCTTTGCATCATGCAATTATGAGGAAGAATTTCGGTGTTTCAAGCTTTATTGTTGGAAGAGATCATGCAGGAGTGGGTAACTTTTATGGCCCGCATGATGCACAGAAAAACTGTGATTCCTTTGAAGATCTGGGTATAAAAATACTTAAATTTGAGGAAGCGTCTTTCTGCAGGAGCTGCAATTCTGTCTCATTTGCAGGTGATTGTAATCACGACCCTGGTGAACGGCTGAAATTTAGCGGAACAGAGGTGAGGAGAATCATGTCATCCGGTTCTGCAACGGAGAGTATAAGCGTCCGGGAGGAAGTTCTTGATTCACTGAGAAAAATCCATCCTATATTCCAGGATTGATCCTACACTGTTTATTATCCTGCACTAAAAGGTGGATACATAAGCAAAAAATCATTAAAATAATACTTTAGCCAGCTTACAGGATATACTCGATCCGGCATTCCAAATTCAATATTTCAAACATTTGTTATACGGTTCCAGCCGGTACCTAAATGTATTTTAGGGAAAATCAACTTTCGTCTTGTTGATCTACAGAATATCCGGAAATGTAATATATTCCAACGACACAAAGGTGGGGGATATATCATACCAGGGCACAGGAATGCGCTTCTACCAGGCTATATTTACCGGTCCGGTCAGTTTTACGTTGGAAAGAACGGGAAGAGGCTTCAGGATACTCGACAGCGGAATGGACATGGGAAAGACAGGCCGCGGATATACTATCGAATATAACTTTCAGACTTACAGACCGAATAGTGTTCAGTTGAGACAATTCATAATGAGCAGAACAAACACTCTTGAGGTAGAATCGGGTGGCAGCACCGTATTCACAATAAACAGGACAGCCGATGGGTTCACTATTGATTGCAATGATAATTCATCGCTGGTTCCTGCATTCGCCATGTTCTCTATACTGTCCCAGTACACCATAGCAGGAGGAATGAACACATATATTCAGCCTCGTGCACTTGTACCACCAATATATCGTGGAATATCTACTGCACTTGGATTTGCAGCCCTAATATTCCTATTCATTGCAGATACTGGGTATATACCTGTTTTCCTGAGCTATGTATTATTCATTGTTCTTCTGATCTCTTCATATGCGGTGAGATTTGCCGGCAGGGCTTCTAATAGAAGAAAGGACAATTGAAATTACAGCTCTCTGTAAGCAACTCCTATTACATTTGCTGAACAGCTTAAATAAGTTCAGCTAGATTTTTACAAAGATTAAAAATCTGTTCTTGCCCGTGATTTTTAGATTCTTCGTGTTATGAGTATATCAGGTCTAAAGTAATTTTTTCTCTTAATCCTTCCGCAGTGTAGCGTAAGTATCTTTTCCGCTCAGATACCTGTTGAGTACTAAGAAAATTATTTTTGGCATAATTCAAATGCCTGAAACTAGCAACAGCACCACGAAAACGCAAAAAAAAGAGACGAATTGATAAGATACCATCAATGTTTTTACAATGCCTTCACTGGAAAGGGGAGAATCAATACATCTTCCTATATCTTATAATGCCTGAAAATAAAGTTCTTGAAATGATCTGCAAAAACCATTATCAGGAACGCAATTCCAAGGACGAGAAGGACATATGCAAGTGGTATGGCTGTCACTAATATCCCGGCAGCAGATATCGCAGTTATGAATGTTATATCGCTAATGCTTGCAATAACAAGCCATTTGCTGGGCCTTGAACTCCAGAATCTCCCTCGTTCCCTTACCATATAAACCGTGAACTGGCCAGAAAAAACAAGCATGTCAAATATGTAGGTCTGAATCTGGCCAAGGGTAAGGCCGAGTTCAGTTGCTGTCCAGAGGACGAAAAATGCTTCAGCTATCATGAAAGCAGAAAGGCTGACTGATGAACCTACAAGTGATCGGACATTCCATTTTTCAGGCTTATTTGAGAATCTGACATTGTCTGTTGCTATTGCCATTGTGGCAAAGTCATTCGCAAACAGGAGCAGGATTACATCGAATGGTGTGGTGACGAAGAACCTATATATGAAGAAGGACACCGTGAGGAAAAATGCAAGCTGGATGGTCTTAATTATCTTATTAAGCGTATATGTTAGCATCCTCTGGAATATCTTCCTTCCATCTTCGACAGCGCTCACTATATCCATGAGTCCCTCATGCGTCAGGACTATGCTGGCCGAGGCTTTTGCAACGTCTGTCGCAGTGGCAACCGCAATTCCCACCTCGGCCTGCTTCAGAGCCGGAGCATCATTTACGCCATCGCCAGTCATGCCAGTGATGTGTTTCTTGTTTTGAAGAGCTTTGACCAGGTTGAACTTGTCTTCTGGAAGGACCTCTGCAAATGCATCACATTCCTCTACATTCCAATCCTCGTTGGAAGAGGCAGGTATCTTGCAAATTTTTTTTCCTATCCCGACTTCAGTGGCTATTTCCAGAGCAATAGGCTCGGAGTCCCCAGTGATCATTCTTGGCCTGATACCAAGATCCCTTATCCTGTTGATTAGGCTGGCAGAATCGTCTCTGGGTGGATCATGTAAAGGAATCAGGCCACAGAACTGATATTCTTCTCCGTTCAGGGATCGGGCGATCCCAATGGTCCTGTAACCCCTGGCAGCCAGTTCATTTACCTTTGCCATAACATTCTTAACATTGACACTATGGGGAGGTTTTACCAACTTTAGTATAACCTGCGGCGCACCTTTAGTTACGCTTATTATAATACCCCCCCGTTCAGCTACCGCCGCCGTTCTCTTTATAGATGGGTCAAACGGGATAAATTTTTTAATGCTATACCCAGAAGAGTCCACTCCTTTTTCCTTGGCATAATTAATTACCGCAATATCTATTGAGTCCTGGGTCGAAATATCGGAAGCAAGAACAGCGTACAGAAGCATCTCATTAAGATCAATTCCGTAGGCTATCGGATCTGATACGGACACCCTGTTCTGTGTTAAAGTGCCTGTTTTGTCGAAACATATTGCGTCCATAGAGGCGGCATCCTCGACCGCAGAAAGCCTTGTAACTAAAGCTCCTTTTTGAGAAAGGTCAACTGCGCCATATGCACTTGCAATTGTGAAAGTCGCAGGAAGGGCAACAGGCACAGATGCGATCAGGACAACAAGCGAGTATGGTATGGTGTTGTATATGCTCACTCCGTAAATCAGGGAAAAAATTAACAGGGAAATGACAAGTACAACATCCATTGCTATCAGATACCTCACTATGCTGAGGATCAGTTTATCAAGATGCGAATCTGATTTTGCTACTTTTACGAGTTCTGCAGTCTTTCCGAAGAACGTCTTGCTGCCTGTTGCCACTACAACACCAGTCGATTCCCCCCTCTTCAGCACCGAACCTGAAAAGAGAAGATTCCCAGAAACCTTGCTCACAGCATTGGATTCACCAGTAAGAGCAGACTGATCGACAAGTATCTCGCCGGACATGATCTTTACATCTGCTGGAACCAGATCACCAAGCCTGCAGTGTATTATGTCGCCAGGGACAAGCTCCTTTGATTGAACCTCAATCCAGGACGAATTTCTCAGAACCCTGGCATTAGTCATCATCTTATTTTCAAGCAACTCAAGCGCATTATTTGCCTTCGACTCCTGGAAAAAACTGACAAGACTGTTGAATAGAAGGAGAGCCAGTATAATGTAAGTATCGATTCTTTTACCCAAGATATACGATATTAGGGCTGTAAGCTCAAGCATCCATGGAACGGGTGCCCAGAATTTAAGAAGGAATTTCTTAATTCTGCTTTCTTTCTCCTTTGCGACGGCGTTGAAACCATATTTGCTGAGTCTGGCCCTTACCTGATCATCATTGAGCCCACCGGGAGATGCATCAAGCTCCCTGAGCACGTCGTTTATATCTTGCTTCTCCAGATCGTCTGTCACGTGTGTCTCCCGCTTTCTACTGAAATATACCCATAGTTCATTGAGTTTATGCTTTAATAACCTTCGTGGAAAAATTACATCTTATTCAATGATATAGCATAATACCTGAAGAAAAAAGGTTTTTCAGATCATGGTTTAGGAAAGCACACCTCAAAGAAGGATCACAATCAATGGATACTTCCTGGATTGAATTGTGCATTTCTACTAATAAAAGATAAAAGTTTAGTGCTTCTGATTGTTGGAATAACGATATTGTGTGAAACCATATCCGGCATATTCAGCAGAAATGTGGATATTATATTGTATCTGAAGATGCATTCATCAGGAAGCACAGGGGTCTTTAACAGGGCAGGAACAGCTTTTTTTAAGAACAAATTTACAATAAGTTTCGTACTCTTTTCTTTCTATGACGGTGGGGGCAGAAGATTGATTCTGGAAGAATCGGTGAGGACCAGGCCTGTTGAACCAGAGTTGGGGCGCAGGAGACAAAGTAGAAGAAAAATAGCTCCATGAAAAAAGCAAGTCGAACAAAATCTGTGCAATGGTCTCTGACATGTCATCAATTGCAGGAAATTAATAAAGCCACTGGAGGGTTTCGATCCCCCGACCTGCTGATTACAAATCAGCTGCTCTACCATCTGAGCTACAGTGGCAACCCATATCTATGACTAAATCGAGTCAGTAATAGTTTGGTAAGTTTAATCTTTCCCTAATCTGAGCTTATATCTTAAAATCACATTATGATTCATGGCAGAACTATCTGGGACAGATCTCAAGAAAAGATCGGCAATATTTGTCAAGAATACCTTGATCCCTTCAATTTTACTAGGCATAACGATCTCGACTTTATCTGCTCTTCTCTATCTTCTTCGAAATGAACTTATAATAATAAGTGAAAGCAAATTCCTGATATTTGCCTCGTTCGGCTCAACTGCTTTCATAATGTTCCTTATGCCAGCTTCTCCTTCAGCAAAGATTGATAAATTTGTAAAAAGTTACACTATTGCGGCCATAATAGGGTTGTTTGGTTTTTATGCCTATCCTGTGCTTGGGGTCTTTTTTGATCTCGCTATGATCGAAACACTGATTGCTCTCGCGCTGGTAGAAGCAAGGGCCATGCATCCTCCAGCTGCAGCAATTGGGATCGTCTTTGCCATCGGAAGAGTCGGTTTGTATGGAATTGCTGTGATAGCTCTTGGAATATTGACTATTGTTGCACTCAGGATAGTACTTGATAAAATAGTAATCGTAACAGAGGAGGAGCTTTCAGGGAAGCATAAAAACGTTGATTGAGAAGATTTTGAGGCCCCTTCTCATAATCGATCAACGATATTGTATCTTTCAGCATATTGTGGCTGTATTGATACGTAGAAATTTTCAATTACGGAAATATGGAAAATATACCGTTCCAGTTCCAAGTAGAGGCATCAAGCTACAACACGGTACACTCAGGTTAAACCTGCCTTAATTAAGGACTGATTAAAGCAAGTCCTTATTCTGTTTCCTGAAAAAATCCATTGCGTCTTTTATCTCTTCTACAGTTGCACCGCTCTCAAGTGTGCTGATATCTCCCGGAACCTGGTTCAGGTAGATTGCCTTCAGGACCCGCCTCATTATCTTGCCGCTTCTTGTCTTTGGCAGGTTCTTCACTACATGAATCTCATCTGGCACAGTAATTGGACCAAGTGACTCTCTTATGACTTTCTTTGCCTGAGTAACGAAATCCGGGCTCCTGCGGTATCCCTCCCTAAGAACAACGAAGGCAACTATAGCATCCCCCTTGACAGTATCTGGTTTTCCAAATACTGCCGCCTCAGCTATCCCGTCAACCGAAACCAGGGCATCCTCTATCTCAATTGTACCAAGCCTGTGACCAGAAACCTTGAGAACCTCATCTGCTCTGCCAAGCAGCCAGAAATAACCTTCATCATCCTGTATAGCGTAGTCTCCTGAATAGTAATACCCCGGGAACCTGGAAAAGTAAACATCCTTGTATCTGGAAGGATCATTGTTTATTGTCAGCATCATCCCAGGCCATGTCCCCTTGACACAGAGAAAGCCTTTTTCCCCGTTTCTCGTGGGCGATCCATCCTCGCTCAAAACATACGGCTCCACTGAAGGCATCGGAAAAGTTGCAGAGCCCGGTTTAAGATTCGGTAGACCCAGTTTTACACTCGGAGAGATGATAAAACCTCCTGTTTCGGTCTGCCAGTAGGTATCTATTATTGGACATCTTCCCTTTCCAATCACCTTGTAGAACCACTCCCACGCGGTCGGGTTAATCGGTTCCCCCACGGTGCCAAGCACTTTCAGGGAAGAGAGGTCGCAGGCATCCGGGTAGTGGTTACCATGCCTCATCAGGGATCGTATAGCGGTTGGAGACGTGTAAAGCTGATTCACTCCATATCGCTCCACAATCTGCCACATCCTTGAAGGATCTGGGTAGAGTATGGAACCTTCATAGAGGATTGAAGTCAGTCCAAGCAGTAATGGCCCAAAAACAATGTAGCTGTGTCCGGTGACCCAGCCGATGTCAGCAGCGCACCACCATCTGTCATCCTCTCCCGGGTCAAACGCCCACTTCAGCGTGTTTGCGACCCAGACTGAGTATCCACCGCTCGAATGAACTATACCCTTCGGTTTCCCGGTTGTTCCTGATGTATACAGTATGTATAGGGGGTCAGAGGAGTCCATGACTTCAGGTGGAACTGGCACAAAATCGTCCTTGACAAGCTTATCCCACCAGAAATCCCTCCCCTCCTTCATATCTATGTCATGTCCAGTCCTTTTGCATACGATCACTGTTTCAATGCCTGGAGCCTTGTCAAGTGCTTCATCTGCAATCCTCTTTAGATCTACAATCTTTCCGTTTCTGAATCCACCGTCTGCGGTTATGAGTAGCTTCGAGTTCGAGTCCACCATCCTTTCTGCCAATGCGTCAGATCCAAAGCCTGAAAATACAAGAGTAAAAACAACTCCAATGCGGGCTGCGGCCAGCATAGCAACCACTGTCTCGATAACCATTGGCATGTAGATCGTGATACAATCGCCCTTGCCCAATCCGGAATCAAGCAGGGTCCTCGCAAAGGCATTAACCCTTCTGTATAGGCCCTGATATGTGACTATCCTCTCCTCGCCGTTTTCTCCAATCCATATGTATGCCGCCTTGTTTCTCCTGTTATTCTTCAGGTGCCTGTCAACACAATTGTATGATACGTTCAACTTGCCGTCCTTAAACCATTTGTAGAATGGTTTGTTACTATCGTCAAGAATATTCGTCCAGGTAGAATACCAGTCAATTATTCTCGCATGTTCTGACCAGAAGGCATCGCGATTCTGCAGTGAGCTTTCCTGCACTGAAAGATACTTCCCGACGTTGTGGTTAAAAACGCCAGACGATATTATTGAATTTCCATTCCCGGGCTGATCCATTTATCAGGATTGGATGATACGTATATTAATGTGACTATGCCAGAAAGCCAAGAAACATGCCTATGAGCGGTGATACTATCCATGTAATTACAACTACAAGGAAAGGTCTTACAAACAGGGCCTTGTATTTGTAGGATAGACCCGCTCCAAAAACTCCCGACGTAAGGGTTTGAGTATTCGACAGTGGGAAAGAAAACAGGGTGGCTCCTTCAACCATGAACGATGACACAATCAATGAGACAAGCGCATTGAAGTACCTCATGGAATACATATCCTCCCCGACCCTCTTTAGAACGCCTGCGCTGAGGAAAGTAGAACCCACGGCTATTCCTGCCAAAACTGATAATATTGAGGCCAAAGTGAAGCCCTCGAACCCTCCGAGCAACCCGATTGTGTTTGCGCCAAGCGTGTAAGCGGTAAATGCCGAAGTCAGGAGGAGAAGAACCTTCAGCGCACTGGCCATATTCCATGTCTTGTTCAGCTGAAACCTTCCTAAATACAGGTTTCCAAAATATGACAGTATAATAGCGGCTATCGGGGAGACGATCCATATTCCAAGAAGAAGCTCCAGGTATCCAGTATTTATGCCGCTTCCTATTCGAAGCGATATTCCCACGGCGGTTCCAACGAGTGCCATTGAAAGCGAGAGTGGTGATTTCAGGACCTGCGCAACTACAAATATAACTATCACTATTAAAAAAAGTATAGTTACGAGATAAGTCGAGTGCGGTAGAAGAGTCAGTGCGACAGAATTCATGTATCTCCCCTGAACCAGAAATCCTGCCGAAAATCCTGCAGCACCAATCAGAATCCCGCCAGCTCTGCTTATGATCTTTGATCCAACAAGTGTACCCACTGCAGCGGACAGATTGTTGCCAGAAACAAACATGGCAAGAAGGAACTCGAGCCCAATGGAGAGGTAAAAGTAAAGATCCATTCAGCGATTCACTGAGTTAGATATTGTCATGACGAGGTCGGAGGCATCCTCGCAGTCATCCAGCAGGTCATCGATCCTGTGCACCATGTTCATAATGTGCGTGAAAACCAGGTAGTGCAGTGACTTTGCATCAACATACACCCGATCAATAAGATCATCTTTGATATCATCCACAACCTCTTCCAGTGATTCTATGGATTTTCTCTCAGACTTCAGGTGTTCAAGGTCGTTGGCGTCGAGCATGTTCTGAAGGGCTGAAAGTGCTTTCGTATTGTAGTCCAGCATCTTTGAAAACCTTGTGTAAGCCTCATCCTTTACATAATCAGCGAAATCAGGGTTCACATGAAGAAAATGAGACATCCTGAAGATTTCCCTGGACAGATATAGTGTTTTGTCAAGAATGTCATCGCAGGTTTCTACAAGATTAAGCAGATGCCCGAGCAATGTAGAATTTATTGCTCCCTGTGTAATGTCTGACTTTAGTGACATCGTCAGGACATCGCCCTGTTTCTCAATTGCCCTGATCTTTGAAACAGAAGGTTCCTGTTGGGCATAAGATTCAAGCAACTGGCCGGAGAGTATCGCTGTTGCCTTTTGTCCCAGCTCTGTATAGACCTTCAGGTCCTGAAGTGCCTGTCTTTCGCCCAATACGAGTAGGCGCCTCAGAAATCCTTTGCTGGGCATGCGGCAGGATTGTAACTCCCTATTTATCATTTATTCCACCTTCTAGGCAACCGCAAGACATAGAAGATGTAGATCAACGGTCTTTAATCATGAATTAGGATGATAAAAACTAGATATCACACCAATGACTTCCTTTAAACATGAAGGTTCTAATTTCGGTTGATGCCGAAGGACTGCAGGGGATAACATTTGGCACACAGGTGCTTCCTGGACTTGGACTATACCAGGAAGGAAGGGATGCAATGACCGATTCCATCAACGCCGTTGCGGCTGGTGCATTCAAAGGAGGCGCCACATCGGTAACTGTGGTTGATTCCCATGATGGCAATCGAAATATACCTGCCTCGAAGATCATGAGGGAAGCAACGCTTATCTCTGGATGGCCGAAAGAACTAAGCATGGTCGAGGGGGCTAGAGATGCAGACATCCTTTTCATGATAGGTTATCACAGCCGGGCGGGGACGCTGAACGGCGTTCTCGATCACACATATTCAACCAACGTGCACAGGTTATGGATAAATGGAATAGAAACCGGAGAAATCGGTCTGAGTGCCGCCGTGGCCGGTAAACTTGGAGTCAGGGTTGGTCTTGTGGCAGGAGACGCTGCTGCCGTGGGAGAGGCACGCGAAATCTTCAAAGATTGCGAATTTGCGGTGCTAAAGAATGGGCTATCAAGATATTCAGCTAATTCGTTATCGTCGGAAAAGGCACTGGATCTTCTCAAGACTTCTGCGGAGAAGGCAGTCAAGCATCATGGATCCCTGTATAAAGTCAAGGAACCGGTAAAGGTATCTGTGGAATTCCAGAATTCAGGCATGGCTGACAATTGCATGCTTCTGCCTGACGCTGTAAGAAAGGATGCTTACACAGTCGAAATAGAGGGAAATGACATGATCAATGCCTACAAGCTTTTCAGGGTACTTGTATCGCTCTCATCCTTCTATCACGGGGATTACTGATTGCACATTTAATTTTGATCCCATATATTTCATATCACTCAGGAGGATAATTTTTATCTCATTCCGCCAGTACTGGCTATTTTCATGGTAATAGCATGCATAATCATGATTCCAGCAGAGAAGAAAGTGAAATATCCATCTAAAACATGCATCATTAAGTTTGTCTTCAATACTATTCTTTGTGACAGTGTTCGTCGCGGTATTTTCCGTATTGAATCCAATAGGTGCCATACCAACGCTTATGGCACTCACTGAAAACTACACGCAAGCTGAGAGAAACCGCGTCATAGACAGAAGCATTACGATCGCGGGAGGAGTCGTAATAGCATTTATGTTCATCGGAATTTACATATTCAGCGTTCTCGGAATAAACCTTTCCGATTTTGAGGTCGCCGGTGGCATACTTCTATTCAAGGTTGCCTTCGATATGCTTCAGGGAAAGACATCGAACACGAAAATGACCTCTGCTGAGGAGCAAGATACAATTTCAAGGGAAGCTGTAGGGGTTGTTCCGCTCGGAATGCCTCTCCTGGCAGGCCCAGGAACAATAACAACCACCATGATTTACTTCAACCTCACCTCAACAGGCTTTGACGACAAGATTCTCGTTCTAATCGCGGTTATCCTGACTTTAACTGCGGCATTCGTTATACTGAGGTTTTCCACCATTCTTTTTAGACGCCTGGGAAAAACTGGCTCGTTAGTTATATCCAGGATAATGGGACTGCTTCTTGCTGCAATTGGGATAGAGTTCATAAGTCATGGAATATTTGGAATATACCAGCAGCTAATATAAACTGAAAATTGACCTGTACTGCCTGGCAGTCAGCTGTCCCTCTGCCGTTTTACCTGAACCTGAGGCATACACAAAGTCTGAGATGAAGTACGCCGCAACTGCACGCATGAACGAGCTTTTTCCCATTGGAGAAAAGCAAAGTGGTCGATCTATCCCATCATATGTTCTAGATATCATCAGGATGTCAGAAAGAAATTCTTCGCTGCTTTCATAGGAAATCCCAAGCTTCACAACATCTGGTTTGCCAGATATGAGTCTTTGAAGGAGTTCAGGTGACATGGAGGAATGATCACCATGGAAAGAGGAGAACCAGAGGCATCTTCCTCGTTTGATTCCAGGAAGACGAATGTCAACATCGATTGCAGGGGCGTTGTGGTCCGTCGCGATTCCATAATACCTCTGAGCCTCATCCAGACTCTGTGTCCTGTATGTGAAAATATAACTTACATGCATTGACTCGAGTGCTGAGAGAAAACGGTCAAGATCCTTCTCGGATCTTGCAGGAACGAGGTCGTATCGTATCTCAACCAGATCAGTTTCATTCTTCTTTGCCCGAAGTGCCTTAAGCAATGACTCGGATGTTTTTGCCTTATACGATGACACTATCGACGGTCTCCCGCATTCTACCAGTATCCCCCCGATCTTGATGGATGACCACTTCTTCTCCATGAGAGATTATGCCCGAGCCGGATAATAATTTATATTCACTGCAGCCTTTACGATCAAGTGACAATGTTCAAGATGACAATGGTTTCTGCGCCGTCTAGAATCCTTGACGCGGATCTGGACAGGACAATCGCGTATTTCCTTTCAGATATTGGATACATTCCACGCCTGAAGCCAGATACGGATTACAGCCAGATCTCTCAGTCAACATATTTCAGGCTCTTCAAGGAATGTTTCCTCATGAACCCCGACAGGTTCTGGACAGGCGACGAGCTGATGTCTTATCTCAAGACAAGCAGAACCACTCTTTACCGGCATCTGAACAAGCTCAAGGGGATGGATCTTCTGGAAGAGACGCAGGATGGCAAGACAAAGAGGTACAGAATAAGGTCGGGCGATCTTATCAGGGCTTGGAGCTGGGTGGAAGTCAACATGAAGATGGCCATGGATAACTACCGGAAGACCGTTGAGCACATATCGAGATTGATCCAGAAAAACTGATCTCATGTTATCCGGAAGACATTCGATCAGCCCATTGCAAAAAATTTATAGATAGTAGAGCATCATTTGTCGTTCCAGTTTGAGTGAAATTTCAAAGATTCTGAGAGGGTTGGGAATACGAATGGACATGATTGAGATCAAGAAGGGTGGGAATTACAGGGTACTGTCGGCCAGTGGAGATGACAATCCAATTATAACCGAAGGAGAGTTTGTTGGATATACAGTTCTCGGTGAAGAGGGAGCAATTGTCTTCAGGGTGAAGGAGAAACAAAAGACTTTCCTTCGCATGATTCCAGTTGGCGGCGTCTTTTCAATTGAGTTTGACAACGAGGACCTCCTTAAAGCAAAAGAGAAACCTGACGAACACGATAAAACAAACTACATCAACTAGTTCAGCAGATCTTTTCATGAATCGGACCATGCTGTGTCAGAGTGCTTCTGTAGAGCGCAGGTCGTTGAAGATGTATCGGTCCAATCGGATCTAATCCTGAAACTGGCAGACCTCTAATATTTGTACCCTTTTTTGCTCGCGCAATGGTGATGTGTGGAATGTATTTTCTATCATCAACCAGATTCAGGGATTCGCAAATCCTGTCATGATAGGCCTGTAGCTGCTCGTTGTTGACTATTAGCGCCACAGTTCTTGGATTTTTGCTGGTTGGTAACCCTATAATCTTGGCAGGTTGCACTATCAGGCTCTCGAATCCGCTTGTTCTCAGGAATTCACACATCACATGCGCAAGTTTCTCCTCAATATCTCCGAGAAACATTAGTGTAAGGTGAATGCTCTCCGTATCAGGGAACCGAAACTTTCCCGGATCCAGTCCTTCCTGCATGATAGATATCACATCTGGTTCGGCCACGCGCATCCCGATGAAGCACCTCATGTTCGTCACCATATATTCAGTTTATATAACCTGAACCGATTTCAGTATAATGTCTAACGTTCCTGAAAATCTGAAATATACAAAAACTCATGAATGGGTATCAATGAATGGAAACATTGCAACCATAGGAATAACAGACTATGCGCAGCACCAGTTGACTGATATAGTCTTTGTGGATTTCCCAAAGGTCGGAGAAGTAAAGAAAAAAGGCGCAGTACTGCTGACTGTTGAATCTGTAAAGTCAGCGGAAGACGTATTCTCTCCGGTCAACGGAGAAGTTTCAGAGATAAACAAGATCCTTACAGATTCACCGGAACTTCTTAACAAGGATTCATACACGAACTGGATGGTAAGGATGAAGGTATCATCGCCTCCGTCTGATTTATTAAGCCCCGCAGATTACAGGAAACACATTGGGGAGTAGATACGGATAGAAGGGACTCCTATTACTTCAAGGCAAAGCAGAAGAATTTTAGGAGCAGGGCTGCCTTCAAGCTGGAACAGATCCAGAAGGACTATGGCATTATTCACAGGGATGACGCGGTTCTTGAGATAGGATCTTCACCCGGTGGCTGGTCTGAGGTTGTTGTAAATGAAACACATGGGCCAGTTCTTGCCCTCGACATTGCAAGGATGGAACAAATACCTGGTGTTCATTTTATCAGGGCCAACATACTGCGTACAGAGGTCGAGAGCGAGATAAGGACATTTCTCAGGGACTCAGGCAGGGAATTCTTTCAGGCGATTATCTCAGATGCCATGTCGAAGACAACCGGGCATCATGATCTTGATCATTCGGCATCCTTCATGATTGGGGAAAGAGTGATGCAGCTCTGCCAGGTCTTCCTCGCAGAGAATGGCAATGCCCTTTTGAAGCAGTTCCAGGGAGATATGACTCAGGGATTCAAGAAAAAATGGGAAAGCTATTTTGATTCATCCAAGATTGTAAAGCCAAAAGCGTCAAGAGATACAAGCTCAGAAATTTACATCCTATTCAAGGGCTTCAGGAGACTGGTCAGCTGAAAAGTTTTCCTTCATGAATGCAACAAAGTTTTTGTGGAATTCATAGTCCAAGACAACAGCAACCCGTTTTTTTTCCTTATTTTTGCTGATATATGCAACTGCATTCTTCTCAATCGACACCAGGCGCTCCTCATCCACCCTGGAAAGTCCCCTGACCTTGTTTATGAGCAGGTTCCACTCCTCCACAAAGCCCTCAGCAGTTTCAGACTTGAATGTATGCCTCATTATGAGCCTCTTCCTGACGGAGTGGCGTACGAGGTCAAAGGCATGTACGTTTTCCGTATATATCCTGGAATACTCCTCCTCCTCCATGTCAATGCCGTGTATGTCTACTGCGAAATGCCTCGCATACTTTATTGGCTCCATATATATGGGTGGTGGAACCATGACTTCTCCATACTCCGAAAGCACAGTCCCATAGATCAGCTCATAATCCGATAGCGTGATCTCGTATGGATCCTCCATGAACTTCTCAAGCGCCTCTATCGACTCTTCTGGAATCGAGACCAGAATCAGATCAGGACGGAACGCCTGAAGTTTATCCTGCAGCCTGTCCCCCTCACTTATAAGTCCCTTGACTCCGCCAAAAACTAGAAGTTCTGCACCATCCTGCAAGCGAATTTCATCAATCATCGGCTATCCGCTTTCTTTCGTAACAGGTCAACAAGGCTATCCTTGTCGCCTGCATTCACTATATCGTCCTCTTTAATGACTGGGACGCCAGCAATTGTAGTCTTTTCCGTATGAGACTTCGTGACAACCATGGCATAATTCTCGAAAAGACAGGATAAACTGGCAATAGCCCTCGCCTTCCGGTAGTTATCCAGTTGATCAGCCAGGCCCATTATGATCTGATCCGCAGCTACGTCTGTAGCCATGGCGTCGAACGGGGTTTTCCGGAATGGATACATGTTGAATCCTATTGACTTCATTAACTGGAGCACCGCACTGTAGAATTCGTTCACGAAAAGATCCTGGTTCTCGTCAGCAGGAAGATCTGCAATGTGTTTCATCAGGTTAATCCTTTTCTTCAAGTCGACCGAGAAAATACGCTGGAGCCTGTTGAAAACGTCAAGGGTCGCAGCCGAACCAGATTCATAAAGTGAAATGCTCCTCCTTGAAACACCAACTGAGCTGGAAACGTAGCCTATTGAATACCTGTGCTCCTCCCTTATCTTCCTGAGCGATTCGCCGTTTATTGAAACGTAATATCCTCCATGTGCCGAGAATATGTAAGGACTCTCACCGTCAAGATAGGCGATATATGTTTCATACGTCATTATGGGCACATCATGCCTGAAGTAGATAATTCCATCCTCAAGCGTACCATTGCTTGCCCTGTTTCCTATAACTATCGCAATGCAGCCAAGTATTCTTGAGACGCTCATCAGATCCCGGGCGCCTTCTTCACGCATTGTGTCAATATTGTAAAGAATCTTGATGAGGTATTTCTCATCTCCCCTCCTTGCGGCAATGTCGAACGTGGAGACTCCATCCAGATCTGGTTCTGCGAACTCCAGTCCCCTGTTCCGCAATTGACCCATCAATTCCTTCAACAGGAACTTTCTAAAGTCTTCCACGATACTATGTATTAATCGCAGTATATAAACATTATCTGATTCTTACAGTCTCCACGGTTTCTTGCTGCAGCGTGCTGGATACCTTGTTTGGGCAAGCCACAACTTCACACACCTTGCACAAATAGCTCGGGGAATCAAGATCAGGGGTGACTACCCTAACCTTAAGCACACCTTTAATCCTTTTGAGGTCTTCTATATCCTTACCCTGCAATATGTTCCGGAATACTGCCCTGATGAAGCTTTTTCTCTTCCCGTCAGTCCTGGAAAGCACTTCTGTTACTTTTATCGACCTGCCTGCAATGAAATCACCGAATTCGGTGAACACCTTCTGGAAGAGACCGGTTGCAACGTCCATTTCTATAACCTGATTGCCTATCAGAGGGGCAATCTGGGTGCAGTTAACTTCCGAAGTAACGTTTGCCATGATAGTGGCAATGACATGATTCGATTCTATCTGCCTGATAGTTTCATACACAGTTCTTCTGTTTACGCTGAAGGCTTTAGCAACCTCCGATGTTGGAACCTCAATAGGACCTATCCAGAATCTCCCAGCGCGTATGGAGATGCCCATGTTGAATAGCCCTTCCACAATCTTCCTCCGTGATGGACTATCCTTGAAAACATTCTCAATCAGGATCAGCATTTCCAAACTTCATGAAGCACATTTTATTTTGATATAAATAGATGAGTGATTGACCGGGTAAGCTGTGAAAGACTGAAAAGCTATAATTATGTAATATTTTGAATCATGGAAGTTAGCTAGCGAAAATATAACTAGAAGTGAAAAATGAACGAGCGGGAAGATTGGAAGATAATTTTGAGCTGAGGAGCTACCAGGGTGAAATAATCTCATTTATAACAGAATCCCTGAAAGGGAATATTGGTGTTGCGATTGAATCTCCAACAGGCTCTGGCAAGACACTCATGGGACTTCAGGGTGCCCTTAAATATGCAACTGAAAACGGTAAGAAGATACTGTATCTAACCAGGACAAACTCCCAGCAGGAGCAGGTCATAAGGGAATTAAGGCGGATAGCGACAAACCTGAAAATACATGCCATGCCAATGCAGGGCCGCCATAACTTATGCCTTCTCTATCGGGAGGTGGAAGGTCATCAGGACTTCAGCTCAGAGTCACTTTCGAGGTTCTGCAGATTGCGGAAAAAGAAAGTGCTTGAAGGGGATCCTGATGCATGCAGGTACTACAACTACGACGTATGGTCGGAGGAGACAAAGAACTACATTTTCTCGACAATTCCGTTTGCGGAAGAATTTCTGGAATACGGCTCTGATAACATAATTTGCCCTTATGAATCGCTGAAGAGGGCACTTCCTGAGGCAGATATAGTACTCGCCCCTTATGCCAGTTTCCTGAATCCTGCCATCGGCGAAAGATTCCTTCAGCACTGGGGTGTTTCACGCGATGATCTTGTCCTGATACTCGACGAGGCGCATAATCTGCCGGATCTTGCCAGAGATATGTCCTCATTTGACATATCAATCAGGAGTATCAACTACGCAGAGAATGAAGCTCGGGATCAGGGTGATTTTCTTCTATACCAGAAATACAAGTCTTCAGATGTTCTTGAGATGACAAGATCGGCAATAATATCGCTCGTAAATGAAAAGATAGGCGAAAGCGATGAGGTGAGGATAAGCTTTCATGACCTGATAGAGACCATAATGGTGCAGAACAGGATCTCTTCCCAGCTATTCCATGATTTAGTCAACTACATGGAACTATTTGGAGAATCAATTGCCGAAAAGAGGGAAAGGGAGGGGAAGGTCCCAAGATCCAGCGTAATGAGTGTTGCGATTGCATTGATGAAGTGGGAAATGATAAACGAGGACACATATGTTGCAATTCTTTCCAGGAACGGGGAGGGTTCCGTGTCTGCATTCTGCCTTGATCCGTCCCAGCTTCTTTCACCCCTGCAGCAATCTAAGTCAATCCACATGTCAGGAACACTTTCCCCGATTGGCGTCTACCTAGATATAATAGGGTTCAGCGGAATCCCACACAAGAAAATAAGCGAGATATTCCCTGCAGAGCGGAGAAAGGTGATCTACTATAACGGAGTTACTACAAAATTTGATGCTTTCAACGACGAAGAGGCATCGAAAATGCATAACCTGATAGAGGACATAATCTCAAGGACCAATAAGGGCACAATTGTGTTCTTCCCCTCTTACAGTGCCATGAAAAAGGTATTCGGCGGTGGTTTTTCCTTTCCTGTCCTGATGGAGGAAAGGGAACTCTCCCAGGCGGATGTCTTTGCCCTGGTTGGAAAATTCCGCAAGACCAGGAGACCCTTACTTGCCGTCTCTGGAGGGAGACTGTCAGAGGGACTCAATTTTCCCGGAAATCAGCTGGAAGTTGTCATAGTGGCTGGAATACCTTATCCTCGCCCTGATGCCAAAAACCGGGCACTGCATGACTATTATGAAGCCAGAAATGGAAAGGGCTGGGAATATTCTGTGAAATATCCAACATCAGTGAAGATCAGGCAGGAAATCGGCAGGCTGATCAGGAGCTCTTCTGATATAGGCATAGCTATTATTCTGGATAAGCGTGCATCATATTTCAGGAAGGAAATCCCGGGAATGACGCTTGCTGAGAATCCTGCGGCGGAAAGCGAAGATTTCTTCCTCAGATTTTCAGAAGAGACCAATAATGGTGAACCATAGATAAAAGTGTTATTATTGTGTCGGCTATACACGTAGAATGGAATCTCACATAGGTTCAGCAATCAATGCATTAAAGGCAAAAATTAATGCTGCCTATGTGGGAAAATGGGTTTTCATAGGCAGTCTCATAGGCGTGATAGCGGGGATAGGTGCAATTATCCTGTACACGCTGATAAACGTGTTCAACAGTCTTATACTTATAGGTATAACAGGTTTTGCTGTCCCCAGAACATATGGGGCAACCACCTATGTGTTGAGCCTTTCACTGATGCAAAGGCTGCTGATACCAGTTTCGACAGTTCTCGGAGGACTTCTTGCTGGCTTCATAGTCTACAGATTCGCACCTGAAGCAGAAGGACATGGTACGGATGCAGCCATTGATGCCTTTCACAACAAGGAAGGCAGGATCAGGAGGAGGATTCCCGTCGTCAAGACAGTTGCGTCAGCAATAACCATTGGCTCCGGAGGTAGCGCCGGCAGAGAGGGACCGACTGCACAGATTGCCGCAGGCTTCGGCTCCTTTATAGCTGATGCCTTCGGCATGGATGATCATGATCGAAGGATTGCGATGGCAGCAGGGATTGGAGCAGGCATTGGAAGTATATTTCTTGCGCCTCTGGGCGGCGCCATTCTTTCAACTGAGATACTGTACAGGAAGGATTTTGAAGTTGAGGCGTTGATCCCATCTATAATAGCATCTTTCGTAGGTTACCTTATCTTTGGTGCAACCCTGGGTTACAGGAGCAGTCTTTTCCTGATCCCAGCGGGTGGAATAACTGGTTTTCATTCTCCAGAATCCTTGCTCCTCTATCTGTTGCTAGGGATCGTTGCAGGGCTAGTGGGCAAATTCTACGTTGTTTTCTTTTACGGTATACAGCGGTTATTTGCGAAAATGAAGCGGATATCAAAGTATTTCAGGCCGGCTATAGGAGGTCTTGTTGTAGGGATTATTGCAATATTTCTCCCGGAAGTCCTCGGCCTCGGATACGGATGGATTCAACTTATATTTTATGGAAGCCTTGCTCTTCCATTCTGGATGCTGCTGGTCATTGTACTGGCAAAGATAGTTGCCACCTCCTTCACGATAGGATCGGGTGGATCCGGCGGAGTATTTGCCCCCGGAATGGTTATCGGAGGATTCCTTGGAGCTTCCATTTATGGTGTTTTCTCCCCATTCTTCCCTGCAGTGAATGTAATCGATCTCACGGTTGTAGGGATGATTTCATTCTTTGGTGCAGTTTCCAAGGCTCCGATTTCTATAATCATAATGGGAACGGAGATGACCAGTGGGTACTCCCTCTTCTTTCCTCTTATGCTAACTACCATCGTAGCCTACTTTGTATGCGGTGACAAGTACTCGATTTACAGCAAGCAAGTTGACAACAGGGCCGCTTCTCCTGCACATGCAACTGAATACGAAAAGCCCGTTCTGGACGCTGTCAGCGTTCTTTCAGCCGTCAACACCGACTACCCATATATATCTCCAGAAACAAACCTGCTGGAGGCGGTATCCAAGATCAGGGAGACCAAGACAAAAAGCGTAGTCGTCCAGAAAGATGGGCAGTTTGTTGGGCTTCTCTCAATTGAGGATATTGACATGGACAAGGATCTTTCAAAAGTTAAGGCATGGGAAGTGCTCAATCCAAATCCGCCAAAGGTAACTACTTCGGCAAACGCCCACCAGGTTTTCGACTTACTCAGCAGGAGCACCATTGGAAAGGTCGTTGTGACGGATGACAGGGGAAAGGTTGTTGGAACCTGCGGGCTTTATGAAATTGCTGAGGCTTACAATAGGGAAATAAGGAAGATAAAGCACGGAAAGGCCGATGTTAGATGATCCCTGATCATGAGAATCACATCAATCAAATTTCTTTTCATCATCCGGCTCAGGGGTAGTTTTCTTAAGCTCTTTCCTGAACTTTTCAAGGTCTCTGGCCCTTACTTCAAGTATGAATGGTCCAACATAATTGCAGTCATCACATTTATAGACAGCACCAATCAGCCCACCAGCTATCCAGTTAATATAAACAGAACCACACTTTGGGCAAATCTTGACCTGCTGCGCCCCATCCATTTGCGATCATATTGCAAAGCAGAGAATAAAGATCATGTCTTTTCGACTTTCGTCTCATGCAGTTCCTCATGGCTGGTAGGGCAAGAATTAAGCACATATGCATGCAAAAGCCCTATTATCAGCCATTTGCTCATTTCTAAATTGAAGAGAAAAATATATTCTGCCCGCATGGTTCATAAAATTGAAACCATGATATCCAAAGATCTATTGAGGAATCATTTCATCATTCAGGTGACCTGATATCTGTAGATCGTGCTTGCATCATGGGGTGATGCCTTAATGAGTGAACTTGTGTCTGATCAGGGAAAATGGGCTCAGAAAATTGAGCAAAAGGAATTTGAGGGTGGAGTTCAGGGAGTTCTTATAGAGAGGATACTGGATAACTTCGAAATCAGTCTGATTAAAAATAAAGTCTGAAATATTTGAAAATTATATCAAATTATCACTTAGAAGGCTTTGATGTGGGTATGTTAAATGACATTTCTATTGTGAATGGGAATCCTATTGTAATTTCTGTGTCATTTACGCCAAGGTTCTTAGCAAGCTTCTGAATTAAACTCTTGATATCTGAAAAATATCTGAGAAGTGGAGCAGTTATGAATGGCCTCACCTTTGCAACGACAACTGCGAATGTAAGCAAGGTAGCCAATCGCTCATGGGCATCCTCTGCCGCACTGTCAAGGAGGCTCTCAATATCCGTTATCTCCTGCTTGAAATAATCTCTCCAGCTGTTTATGTTAAGCCCTGTTAATTTACGCAACTCCAGCTCACCAGAAACCTTCCATCTCTCGAGCACTTCCTTTATTGCGCTGAAATCTTCCATTGCATTGCAAGGCAATTCACCCGATAAATGTATTGTGCTAGGGTGATTAACTCGCTTGGATAGGTTCTGAATAATTTTGGAACAATCAGACCGGAGGATAGCACTTATTAATATGGATCAATTGATCATCATGTCTTTATGCCTGAAGCTGAACCAGTTCCTATTGATTTTGAGTCTAAACTAAAGGCTTACTTCGGTATAGATGATAATAGTGAAAGTAGCGTTATCAGGAGCCCCGTAAAACCGGATGCAGTTGTCGCAGATATCCGATCCCTGATGGCTCGAGGTAACAGGGGATATTATCTTGTGAAGTCCTATGTTCTTTATGAAACGAATGCCATACTTTATCGTGCCTGCATGCAGCTCAATTCAGACGGGCTGACACCAGAACTGTCTCCAGACCTGGAGAGTGCTCTGCGCCAGAATGACTCGGGTTTAGCAAGAATCCGCATAATTACAGAGGATCATATAGATTTCTCCCGTGTAAATAACAGAGAAGCGATTGCAAGGATCATAAGGGGGGAGGCCGGTTTCCATCTAAGTGGGGTTTATCTCGTGATTGGTGTTGCCGACCAGACATACAAAAAACTCGCAAAATCCTTCGAATATACTACACGGCCGTGATGGAGTGCATTCAAGTTCTCTCCATTAATAAAGAAAAAGTCAGTTTTCTGGCTTTTCTATGTTATAGAAATAATTGTGGCGTTAATCTTTGGCTTTACCTATACATTTTACTCAATCCCATTTTTTGATACTGGTTTCCGCACTTTGGCAGCATCATTCATTGTGCTGTGGTTTCTTGTACCATTCCTCTTTTTATTAGTTGTGAGAGAATGGCTGAAGAAAAAGCCTCAATTTTATATAATACCTTTGCTGGCTGCATTCTTGGTAACACTCCTATCCGGTGGAATAGAAATATTGTCGCTGGTTAATTATGGTTATTATTTCTTTGAATATCCATTCCCCTACTTTTACTTCTACAATGGAGCCGTTGTGTTGCCGGTCAAAGGATCATTACAGTTTCAACCACTGACATTTGGCTTCATCTGGCTTGGCCTATTTCTGGACCTGATAACTTGGTTCTGTCTATCACTCATTGCTATGGTCATTGCAGGTTCAATATGGACAAAATATGGTGAAAAGGTGAAATTAAAACTTTCTCGTCAGACAAGCATGTGAGTTCAACCTGCAGTGCAGATATCTTGATAGGACTCAGAATTCGCAATCATTGAAAAAAAAGTAAAACTAAAGCCCCCGCCTTAAGGTGGCTCTCTCAGTTTTTTCGCCTTATTCGGTAACATACGATTAATTCCGTTAGCTCAGGCCCCTTCACGGAACTGGTAGGCAAATATATAGAATGGTTTGTATTTCATCGATATGACATCGCCGAGAAAAGTTACTGGAATTGTGGCAGCACTTATAGTAGTTATAATATCAATTCTCCTTTTCTACCTCTCTTATATTGATATTGGCAATAAGCAGGAGGCATTTGTTGTGATAGGACTCATTGCAGTCCTGTTCGCCGTGATATCTTATCTTATGCATGCTTTTATATCACAGATGAAAGTAGTTACGGCATTTGTATGGGCATATTACGCTGTAGGTGTTGCGACGATGGTATATGGAACCGCAATATTCAAGTTTGACGCACTTTATCTTATCCTGGTGCTGCTTTTCCTTCTTGTATCTATTGCTTTTATTTATTGGAGACTCTCAACCATGGACTCCAGTCCATCGTAATTGACTGATACTTCACTAGGCATTCTGACTTCCCCTGACTGGGGCATTACATTTCTGTCCCCGCAACAAATGGTTGAATGGATCAGAAATTGAATCGGGTGTTCCCGATCTCTGAACTGTCGTGTAAGCTATGTCTTATCTCGTGAATATAAACTATATTTTTGATCAGACTAAATATAATATCCAATTCCATGCCAATAGTTGACCAGAGAAATCTGCCCATGCTGCATGAGCTGATTCATTCTTGACTTATCGGACGGGACTTAGCCAGCTTAACGATCCTGAAGTCAACGAATAGTTCGTTGCCCTGCATGTATATGGGTTATTCATGACAACTGAATGTATCTCCACTGACATCCTCTCCTCCCTGAAGGTCGGAGCTTTCTTGCTCATACTTTCGTAAATATGAGAGAATGGACATGCCCTCAAGGTTGTTGATCCTCCCCGTTTTCAAGAAGAAGGATCTCTTTTCGACCATGTCCTTCCTTGTGAGAATCGATGAAAGCCATGGGTTCTACTTCCCTGTCTTCAGCAAGAAGAGCCTAAGATGTGTCTTTTCATCCTCTGTCAAGATATGTTATGGGATCCATTCTGGCGAAGCCTGTAAATTTGGCATTGATCTTCAAATTAAGATGGATTAACGCCGCGGGAGAGATTCGAACTCCCGATCCACAAGGGAACCAGATCTCAAGTCTGGCGCCGTACCACTGGGCCACCGCGGCTATCCTGCACAGCAGAAGCAGGCTGATATCCGCAAGGCAATAAACCCTAATTTATCTTTGCTGTCATATTTCAAGATGCATGATTTTCGTTGAACTTCTCAAAAAGGACCTCATCAACGAAGCCATGTCCCCTCACAAAGGAATGCTTGTGGTATCGTCCGCACTCCTTGAAACCATTCTTGACCAACACCCTCATGGAAGCAGTGTTGGGCTCGAAAACTGCGGAGTTAAGCTTTCTCAAATTAAGGGTTTCAAAGCAAAATCGAACTGAAAGCGACACAGCCTCTGTTGAATATCCCTTTCCCCAGTATTCCCTGGCAAGAAAGTACCCAAGGACTCCGGATCCATTTGAAAGGTTTATTCCTCTTACACCTATGACGCCTGCGATATTGCCACTGCTGTTCTCCATGATTGCGAAATGTCTGTTATCGTGCTCTTTCTGGCCAAGGTTTCTGACCCATTCTATCTCTTCGTGCTCGTATATTATTCGACCAGGATTCGAGAGGTACCTGTTAACTTCAGGATCGTTAATTGTCTTGAGCAAAAAAGGAACATCGGCTTCTGAAAGAATGCCAAGCGATATCCTTTCTCCAGCCAGGACTAAAAGCCTTTGGTTTTCCATGGGAGCCTTGAGAAATTAAAGGAATATTGGGATTATCTCCTCAATCTTCCATTGGATCTTATTGAAGGTCTGCTCTTATTGCTTCCTGTCCTGCCGGTTCTCAATCCCCTGCCCTTGAATCCGGCAGATGTCAATCCCCTGTAAACTCTTCCCGTATTCTGGGGCTCAGATATCCATGAAATCTGTTTCTTGCCGTATACCTCTGGAGCAGCCCTGTCAACCATTATGATCTCGTAATACTTATAGAGGCCGTCTTCGCCAACATAGTAGGAGTTCAGGACTTCCATGTTTGGATACTTATCGGCTGCTCTCTCCTCAGCCATCCACTGTATGCTTTTCTTTACAGTTAACTTGCTGTAGGCCATTCTTCTTGGTCTTCTTCCTCCCATTATCTTTGGCCTGTTCCTTCCTCCTCTCCTGACCCTCGACCTCACCACTATATAGCCTTCCTTTGCCTTGTATCCAAGGGCTCTGGCCCTGTCAAGTCTGGTGGGGTAATCGACCCGTTGAGTAGATGCCCCTCGCCTCCATGAAATCATTCGCTCCTTCTGCAAGGGGTAAATATCAGATTCTTTGAGCGCCTTCCATCCATTTCGCATAAGTGAATATGTAGTTAATGTTGGCATTGTTGTTCTTCCTTCAGATTATTCCCGTAACTGTAGGTCGGCAATTCAAGAAGCTATAAATATCTTGGCAAACAGAAATATTGTGCCCGAATAACCAAGCGGCCTGCATATATAAGAATCAGTTCTCTACTATCTTTATATGATCCTGAAGCTTTTCAAGTAGCTCATTCAAGTGGTCAGACTCAAGCTTCTTGATGCTGCCATTCTTTATGAGCACTCCATTAACAAGGCCAACCAGCAGGATTGCCCTTAGTCCACTATCTGATGAATTTACATCCTTCATAAAGGATTTTATGTAGCGGTCAGTCTTGCTTCGTCCGAGATCCTCCATCATCTTTCCGATCGCTCTCCGCATACCTGGAAGCTGATCCTTAGAAACAATAAGGTTCAGCTTTGTGTCAGGATTTATTCTCGATGGATCATCGTCATTCATCCACTTTGAGATATCAAGCTTCCAGAGTGCTTCACATAATGTCCTGGACGCAATCCTCTTGCTGGAAAACTTCAAATTCCTGAGATCGTAGGTAACATTTCGACCCCCATCTGATACCTTCCTGCTATTGATCAGCTCCAATGTAGTCGCAACTACTTCCGAAAGTGTCAACTTTTTTACCTTGTATATAATTCATTGATAACTATTAAAATTGATGGTACAGAGATCATCGAAAGACAGGGGCATCTGCTCACTCATGGAGAGAGGGTCAGGCGGTGTCTGGCTGTTTCTCCGGGATTTCAGACTCCTTGCTGGCCACAGTGTTGTGCTTGAAGAATATGACCTCATGCGCGAATGCAACAATAATTGCAGATAGTATGAAAGCGGCAAATGCGAGCAGGAAGGAGATTTCATAAGCCAAATGCGTCGGTATCGGTATATCATATGGTGATCCACTTAAGGTCGCAATGGAGTATGTTGCAAGTATTGCGCCAGCCAGGGAGGCTCCCACGCTGCTTCCAAGATTCCTGAAAGTACCGTTCATTGAAGTTGCAAGCCCCATATCCCTGGGCTCAACCGAAAGAACAAGTATATTTATGACAGAAGCGTTCATTATTGACAATCCTGATCCAATGATGAATCCGTAAAGGAGCGTCATGATGAATGAAGGCTGTGTTGCCTCGAGGATAAATCCGGCTGCAGCTACAAGTGGTCCCACAACTGACATCTGCTTAACACCTATCCTTGTTATGATGGATCCGGTGATTGGGCCGAATATCAGGGTTCCAATTGCAAATGGGACAAGCGACAATCCGGTGTACAATATGCTGAGGCTGAATCCATAGGGAGTTGGCGATTCAAACCTGTAAGTAAGTGCCTGCATTGCAAGGAACATTCCAAGGCCGGATATTGCGAGAACAACGTTTGGAATCCATACGTTTCTCTTGGAAAGCAGCCTGGAATCAAGTATTGCTTCAAGACCTCTCCTTGAATATGATCTCTCGTAGATGAAGGTGGGTATGAAAAGTATCACACCTGACAGTATCATTCCAACAACAGTTATTGATGTCCAACCGATCAGGGCACCTTCCGACAGGCCAAACACGACGAGACCGAGTGCAACCGCAAAAACGCCTGCGCCTATGTAGTCGACGCGTGTACCAGGCCTCCTGTATGCAGATTCCCTAATGTAAAAATACGCAATGGCCACAAGAGCGAACACGAATGGAAAAGCAGTGTGGTATGTGTACCTCCATCCCAGATCATTTGAGACAAGAGATCCAAGGGGTAGGCTTACTGCAAATCCGGCACCGAACATTGCGCTGAGCAGTGCCTGAGCCTTTGGCACAAGCCTGCGTGGAAATTCCTCCCTTACAAGACTCATTCCCAGTGGCATAACGGTTAACCCAATGCCCTGTATTCCGCGGGATACCAGCATGTACGTAAAATTCGGGGAGAATCCTGTTGATAATACAGCCACGGCATAAATTAGGAGAACAATAACCAGTAGCTTCTTCTTTCCGTAAATATCACCGAGTTTCCCAACTATGGGGCTTATTGAAACACCCGTTACAAGGTATACTGAGAGAAGGAGGCTCACCTGCGATATCGATACCTTGAACTCTGAGGCTATAGAGAGAAGGGAAGGTGTCAGCATTCCCTCCACGTACATCACTATCATTATCAGCATAGCAAGGATCAGCATGACCCTGGTCGTGTATGCTCTGTCATAATCTTCCTTATTATCGTCAGCTTTCATTTTTTTCATTCTTCCGTGATTCTCAAAGTCATGGATTTCATCAGTTGAAGCAGAATGTTAAGTGAATTCTTGAAGGCGACCAGGTCTTCTTCCGAGGACTCGATTATAAATTCATTGAAGATACCATCATATATCGAAGAAAGCTTGTTCAGCTTCTCACCGCCTTCAGATGTTAAATGCAGTGAATAGCTCCTTCTGTCCATTTCATTATGGACTCTTTGAACTAAGTTCATGCTTTCCAGGTTATCAATAAGGCTTGTTATAGTTGGCTTGGAGACACCTATTATCTCAGAGAGGGGCGTGAGCTGCTGCGGACCATGCACAAACAGATAATGCATTATCAGATACGCAGGCCTGGATATATGTTCCTTCCTGAGGAAGTATGTCTGGATTGCCATCATTTCCTTTACGACGTCCTTCCAGCACGTCACAAGATCTCCTGCATCCACCTTGCCATTCTGAGCCATGACTTTCAATCAGGTAAATTACTTAAAGGTATTTAACAATTAGTACACTCTAACTATTAGCCTAATAGAACAATTAATGAACGGTGATAAGGGCCGAGAACAATGCTTTCCTTCCTTAATATATATCCAGCCAGGGTAATTAGGCGAAAATTCCACAATCAGATCGCATTAGAAATAATCATGACGTATCCGAATACACGGAAAATGCCAGTTTATATTGCCATAGGAAGAAATTCGAACTGGTAAGTCAGATCTTTGAAAAACTTCGCAGTCAACAGATCAATGCAAGTCACCAAAATGCATCCTTATGATATAATGAAATTAACATAACAAGGTGATCTTATGCATTCCTATCTTGAGCTCTCATATATCTTCAATACTGTCTCAAGATTTCTATAAGCCAGTTCCGGCGAGTATGGTACATCCTCATCTTTTTCAACTGCCTTCAGGAACCCGGAGATTTCGGCATCAAAAACATCCGATTCCTCTATTTCCTGTACCGTGCCATTCAGCACAGGAACGCCGAACGCAGTATTCGGATGGTCATTATTTGAATGCTTTCTTTCTCCCCTGTACTCGTATACACTACCTTCTGTTCCTAGGACTTCGTAGGCAGGAACATCGGGTGGTGAAACATAGTTCCATGAATAGAAGAAAATACCAGTTGCACCGGATTTGAACCTGAACAACGACGCCGTATTGTCTTCGCCCTCAATAGACGACTTTCCCTTGTATACTCTTGAATTGATTTCACTGTATTCTCCTCCAAGATCAAGTAAAGCCTCGATGAAGTGTATGCCTCCATCAATCAGGGCACCACCTCCCATCAGCCGTTCACTCGTTCTCCAGCCATCTAATTGCTGGAAGTTCGACTGGCTTCTAACTATTATGGTGTGCACCCGTCCTATCATGCCCTCTTTCAAATATTCAATCGTTTTTCTGAGTGAGGAATCAAAATAATATTGCTCAGCCACCATGAATTTTACTTTATGCTTTATTGATTCTCTGATCATGTCTCTTGCTTCTTCCAGTGTAGTCGCTATAGGTTTTTCGATCAAAACATGCTTCCCGTCACTCATTGCTCTTCTGGCCAGGTCTCTGTGCATGTAGTGTGGCATAACCATGTCAATAATTTCATTCGATGAATTCATAGCCTCGTTAAGATCGCTGTAGGTTTTCCTGACATGAAATTCCTCCCTGTATCTTCTTAAGACATCCTCATTTCTTGAAAATACTGAAAAATCCAATCCGAGCCTTTTGTAGCTCTTTGCATGCGTAAATCCGAACCGGTTTCCTCCGAGCAGTAATATATCCGTGATCGTTCGATATCAATCCTGTACTTAGTCTTATCATTTCTCCGTCTCGTCACGATGAATGTCTCAGGAACTCTTTCATCTGATCGTTGGGGCAATTTCTTCGCATAATACCAGAGAACTCAGGAAAACAAGGAGGATATATTAGTCAAAGCAAGGTCTATATAGTTTGATTAATCTATTATATCGCACTGATCCGGACATGAGCAAACAAAGCTTCTTTTTCAATGAAGGGGAATTACAGGTGCGAAAGCTTTTCCTGGTAATGTTTTTGATGGAAATTGCAATTTTCATCATTATTTCCTCGCTTCCATTTAATGATCCTGCTCTTTACAACCAGTTCAAGCAAGAGCAATCCACGATAACAAGTCAACCGCTCCTACAGATGATATTCTCCATATTTCCGCACAACCTTGAGGTTGCGAGTCTGGAGGTTATTCCAATCCTCGGCCAGTTTTTCTACATTCTTTCCGCGGTTACTACATCTCTTATCCTGGCAGTTGAGGGAACAGCACACGGCACGCTCGGCCTTGTTTATTTCCTCAGCCTAGCTCTACTGCCGGATACATGGATAGAGCTGCCATCTTATGCGGTTGCAACAAGCACAGGAATCTATCTCCTGTACATACTCATAAAGAAGCGTTCTGATCTGAGATTAAGGTCAAAGAAGATTCTTCTGAACTATGCCTTCGCTGCTTTGGAACTATTGATCGCCGCTACATTTGAATCAGCAGCAATAATCATGGAGACAACTTACTCTAGCCCTTACGACGTTTATGGGCCACTTCTTCTCTGGATACCTGCAGTTGCTGTTATCATAGTTCTGATATATGTATACAGAAGGATCAACAGGGATGAATATCGTAAATACAGGATGGACGAGGATCAGAACATCAGGATTCAGGCATGACAGATGTTATACCCGCTCATTCCTGAATTTTGCGTAAAAAGAAAGATCGTAGGATATTTTTGTAAGCGCAGCTGCCATAAAGACTGCCGGGGGGAAGAACTCCAGGAGTACCCCGGCTATCCCGGGTCCAGGTACCTGCCCTACATTTCTAACTGCAAGGAACGTGGAATTTCCAACGACTCGTGAATCTTCAGGTATAACTGTGTTGACGAAACTGTCTCTTGCTGGGACATCCATCTGGCTTGTCGTCTGCCGGATGAAAAGAAGTATCTCACTCCATGCTAGAACATGAAATACAGGTATAAGAAAAAGGAAGATATTGCTGATTATATGCGTGTACACCATTGAACGCACAAGCCCAATCGATGATGATACGTAGCTGGATAGAAGGATCGACGCAGCAGTTATCAGGTTTACACCGATGAAGATAAGGCCCGCCTGTGAAAGTGTTATGTGAAACACAACCTCAAACCACAGTGCTATTATCGATGTATTGACAAGTCCGCCGCCCAATGAATCCACAAAAAAAAGCGATCCTAGCGTATTGATCCTCTTCCTGGTTTCCGGAAGAATGTCAACAGAAGGCTTTATTTCCCGTTGCAATGGAAACGACATCGGCATGTAAATTACGACCTGGGCAGCAGCCAGTATTAGTAGGAGAAGAAAAATGTCCTGAAAACTCTTGGCGCCTGCAAGGAACAGGAATGCGGAAGCAGCTGTGCCTGATCCATAGGAAAAGAAATTGTAGATCGAGAAGGCGAGGTTCTTCTGCCTCTGGTCCCTGGTTATCCGGCCTATGGTATACTGTTCGAGTGACTGGTTTGTCGCCATGTCCTTTCCAGATAGCGAGATTGCACCTATCACGAGTGCAATCAGCAGTCCTAAAAGCGTAGGGAATTCGTATAGCACGGCCATGGCACCTGTAAGGAGAAGCGCCATAACAACCAGCTTTGCCTTGATCGGAATGCGAAGGATCGTATAGAAGAATATGAAGAAGGTTGAAATTCCAATAGCAAGGAGAAGCACCAGGGAGACCTGAATAGCGTCGAGGCCAAGCGATAACAGGAAGAATGGTATCGAAATTGAAAGTGACGTGAAGATAAAAGAACGGATTGATTTTGTCACAGAGAGCAGAAGATCTTCAGGTTTTACCAATACGCGTTGATAGCATTCATATGCATAGTTTTTCCTTCAATTCCTGGATCGCATAAATATGTGGATGCGATTAAGTGAAAGATTCTCATGGAACTGGTGGTTATTGGAGGCGGAGCAGCCGGTATGGCAGCTGCATCAAAGGCAAAGCGCGTAGATCCATCCCTGAACGTAACTGTAATCGAGGGGGGGTCATACGTTTCCTATGCAGAATGTGGTATTCCGTATTATCTTGAAGGCATCGTAAATTCACCCGCTGATCTGCTGCATTATCCACTCGCGGAATTTACACAGAAGAGAGGCATCAACGTCCTCATCCGAACTTCAGTGAGTGCAATTGACAGGGAGAGACATGAACTGGCTCTTTCAGACGGTTCTAGGGTAAGATATGACCGCCTGATTATAGCCACAGGAGCCTCCCCCAAAGTACCTGATTCCCTTTCGGCGTTAGGCATACATGGGATACGATCCCTCGAGTCAGGCGAAATTACACAACACGAAATTGCAAATGCGTCGTCGGTTGCAATAATTGGAGACGGCATACTCGGTGTGGAACTCGCGTCATCGCTTGTCCAGGGTGGAAAGAAGGTGTTCCTAGTTTCAAGGCACAGCCAGATACTGAAGGGCTTTGACACAAAGATAGGTGCAGCTTTCAGGGAAGATTTCAGGCAACGCGTTAAGGTCTTAACTGAAGCTTCAGATCTCCAGGTAACCAGAAAGGACCACTCTTTCTTGCTTTCAACCCGGGGGGAAGCGGTTGCAGTTGATGCGGTCATATCTGCCACTGGAATAGTTGCAAACACACGAATTGCAATTGATGCCGGTATTACTACCGATTCCCGTGGCATAATTATAACGGACGGGCATATGCTTACAAGCGATCCCAACATTTATGCTGCAGGCGACTGTGCTTCCACAACTAATATCATAACAGGAAAACAGGACTGGCACCCGCTTGCACAGGTTTCAAATAAGATGGGCAGGGTAGCAGGGGCCAATGCGGCGGGCGGTAAGATGATCTTCCCCGGATCCCTGGGTACCACTCTGGTGAAAGTATTTGACTATGAAATAGGTTTCACCGGGCTGAACGAAGAACAGGCAAGGAGTGATGGACTGGATGCAAAGACTATTTTTGTAAGGGGAATGAGCAAGGCGGGGTACTATCCAGGCAAACAGCCTGTTTATGTAAATATGGTTACTGAAAGCGAGACGGGCAGGATCCTCGGATCGCAGGTTATATCAAAGGATGGTGCCGCATGGAGAATCAATGCCGTAGCTGCTGCCATACAGGCAAGACTTACAGCCGAGGCTTTCTTCTTCTCAGACCTTGGATACAGCCCACCGTTCGGGCCGGTCTGGGATCCTCTTATTATTGCCGCCGATCTATCAATGAAGCAGGGCGAATAGTCCAAACAAACAGATCATGTTGCATTAAGTGTAATCACTTGACAGAGAGGTATCAAGAAATCTTTTTTCCTACCTGGATGTTTCTGGAAATTCGAGTAGATGGCTTGGTCGTTTTGATACTTTTCGGCATACGTATATTCTGACATCCTCTCCTCCCTGAAGGTCGGAGCTTTCTTTCTCATACTTTCTTAAATCGACGAATTTGTGATCATTCAGATGTGTCTGTTTTCTTCTATCGTAAATATTAGAATTCAATCACACATCATATTAAGCGTGGAAACAGTCATCAGCGAAAAATTATATGTTTTACTGTAATCAATTGTGATGGTAAAGAAGGTACATATTATAAGGGTGAAATGCAGGTATTGTGGTACTGAATTTGATCATATATTGGGGGCAGATGATATACTCAGAACACATATTGTTAATGAGTTCCGGTTCACTTGCATTAAATGTGGTAAAACAGGCTTTGACCTTGTCAGGAATATCGGGAAGATGACCCTCGACGAATGGCAGTTAGAGCACCCGGACCTAAATATAGAAGATCTCCCTGATCGCTCATACATTGATGAAAGCGGGGTCAACTGAGATCATCACGCCTGAAACTTGAAATAATCGAGGAAACCTGCTTTAGCCCGAGGTATTTCCTGATATAACGTGGGTTACTGCTGTACCTGTATGTAGTCATGAATGAACTGTCGCTCTCCTCTCTCATTTTCTCAAGCCTACTGTTGAAAAGACGCATTAGTTTCATGCTTTCTTCCATTGTAAGAACAGGGTGGACAAAGAGCTGGATCGGATTTGTGCGATAAGTATTACCCGAAACCACTATCCCGTCTGAATCGAATTCCTCCCTGATATTATGCAGGCCCGCCCTCCCATTCTCTGAACCCGTATCCACTGTCCTTATGAAGAGTGGATTAGAGCGAAGTTTTCTATCAAGCGTGTCATTAACGAAAAAACGAGATCTTGAATATCTTCCTTTACTGAAAGTCTTCGAATCAAGAAGCACGACCTCCCTTTCTCCGCTTGAAGACATGACCTCATCCATGGTCAGGTAGAACTTTGCTTCTAGCCTTTCACCTCGGGAGGAAGTATGATCCTGTGGTAGATGCATCGGCGGCCTGAATCCATTGGAATAATCAAGTGAGAATCTCTTCACCCTGTGTTTTTCATTTTCCAGAACAGCATCAAACTCGACTTTATCGTGAGGTCCTTTTTGGTCCAGATCAAAATGGAAAATCCCAACGTTAATACCCGTATGAGAAAAAATTCTTGACTCAAACAATCTGCACTTGCTTATATTGTAACTGGTGAGAAGATCCATCCTTACTTTCCTGGATGCTGAATCTCCAAAAAGGAAATTGGTAGGGATCACGTAAATCATCTTATTGATGCCATGCCTCAGATCATTCATCAGCGCCAGCTGGTACAGATCCTGGTATCCTTCATTCGATCCGCTGAAATACGCTGCCTGGAAAGATGCCTCCGAATGCTTCATTATGTGCCCGACATATAGATAAGGAGGGTTGGTGATGTGTACAGTCTGTCCAGCATTTTTGAGTGCAGGATACGATGAAATAGAGTCCCTAACTGTTATATTCGTTTCAAGTGCTTCATCATCAACGCCATAATCGGATGCAATGTCTATTGCTCTTTCAACCATTACAGGATCTGCGTCACACATGAATATGTGTTTTCTGAAATAGGCGCTCCTCTCTGGTCTCGGGACAAGGTCAAGCATTGGAAGGATAAGATTCCCCTCGCCGCAAAATAGATCCATGAATATGTGATCATGCATAAGTGGCCCGACATCGGGCAGGATATAATCCTGAAATACATTAACGGGCGTGAGGTGCGAACCAAGCAACCTCCTCTGGTTGAGTAGTTTATTCTTCCCTTGCCTGGTCATCATCCTGCTTGTTATATCTGCATCGGATTGAAAAATCTTTACGTGATATCATGAACGCAAAATGAAATGTGGAAACAATCAAGAAGGACTCTCTGCAAAGTAGTCCTTCTTGAAATGGTACTTGAACAGCCACTCATAGTGCCCGTGCAGAGATGCCCAGTATATCTCTTCCATAACCTTCTTCTCAGCATAGTTAGTCACTGACGGCTTTATTCTCTCAACAGGTCGATCGTAAGTACCGACTACGAATGTTGCATGATGGAACCCGGTTTCCATTGAGCATTGTGTCCGACCCGTGAAGAAGTGTTTTGCCCCCTCACCTGTCACGTTCATCGTAAGATTATTTGCGACCACTATGCCTTCCAGATGAGCCTCGACACCAGCCTTGGAAGTTGGAATATTGTTTGTGTCTCCTATGGCAAAGGCATAATCATGATCGGTGATATGGAGATCACGCTTGTCGACCTTCACCCATCCCTCATCATCAGCAAAGTCTGTTCCCTTGAGGAAATCTGCAGGTTTATGCGGTGGTGTCAAGAAAAGATAGTCGTACTTTACACTATCACCTTCAAGGGAGATTATCTCTTTCTTTGCTGGATCAACGTAATCTGTGTTGAATACGGTTCTCGAATCGATGTTTCTTTCACTGTACAGAGGCTCGATCACCTCATTAATAGGTTCGGCAGTATAGAGTCTTGTATACGGCGTTATGAATGTTACGTCTACGCTCGTTCTTAGATCATGTCGTCTTAGATACTCATCAACCATGAAAGCTGCCTCATTAGGCGAAGGCGGACATTTATAAGGAAGACCGGCAATTCCTACTACAATCCGGCCTGATTTTATTGTCTGGAGCGATGAAAATATCCTTGATGATACGTCAGCATCTGTGTAGAAGTCCATGTTTGCCTCCTTAAGTCCAGGTATCTGAGAATAGTCAGGAGAACAGCCTGTAGAAACTATTACGTAATCGAAATCATACTTTTCCTGGTTCTTTTCTGTTATGATCTGGTGGTTGTCAAGATCGAGCGACTCACAGTTTGCATGCACTACTTTGATCCCCTTGGAAATGAGTCTATCCACGGGTCTCTTCAGCTTCTCTGGCTTGGTGCCGCGGAACGCAGCCTCAAGATATCCTGGCTGGAACTCCTGTGTCTCTCTCTTGTCAAAAATTGTTATGGAAACCTTCTCCTGCTTTATCTCCTCTGAAAGCTCAGCGCTCAATTTGCTGGAAGTAATGAGCCCTCCTGCCCCGCCACCAATCATGGCTATTTTTATCATATGTTATCACCGAATACAATTCATCTTTCAAACGCAATATTTACTTGCCTTCGCCGTTCACTTCTTGGCAGTCACCTTGATTGTTACTTCGTATTCGCCTTTATTTTCCTTAGTACCAACCAGCTCGTTCTTCGTCATGCCGCACCAGGCCTTGGAATCAGGTATCACGCCCGGATCTGTAGCCTGCAGGATTATGATATCGCCATTTGAAGCTTTCCTGTAAGCCCTGATCAGGTCAGTAATTGGGCCTGGGCAGGCTGTTCCCTTACTGTCAATATTGTATGTTGTCATATCAAACCCTCAGAGGATTACTGTCTGGCCTCCGCCAGATTGTATCATGAAATCAGTGGCACCTACTATGCTGTCAATCATTGGATCCAGATCTTCCTTCTTCCATCCAAGAGCAGAAGACATCAGGGAACAGCCAAAAATCTTGACATCTCCAGTTTCCATAGCCGTTTCAAGCATTTTATGCCAGTTATCCGTCCTTAGCTTGTCAAGTCCCGCGACCAGGTTCTTCATATAATCCTCAAACCCTGCGGGCATGACGGGTTTTTCCTTGAATCCATCTTTCTTGAAATACTTCAGGGCTGTTCCCGTAACAAATATCCTCACAGGCATTCCAAGATTTGCCCCAGTCTGTGTAAGAACACCGAGCATCAAGAGTTTCTCTGCCGTTCCCGTTGCCATCACAATATTGAAGCTATTTCCACCAGGCATTTTATCACCCTCATATCTGCTATCCAATCAATATACTATATAAGTATACCTTTCCTATAAGGTATCATAAATTATACAATATTTGCATATTATTCCACGAATCAGCATTTAGGAATTAACACAAATATTCACTGAAATAGAAAACAAATTTGACTAAAGTCTTCACATCCTCTTTTTTATCTTATATTGACTACTGGACAACTTGAAAAACGTTGGGGTTGCCTCGGCTGTTTCCGGAATGAGAGGTTTGGCATTTTCATCGCTCTGGATCTTCAGTGCACTTTACCTCAGGACCTTTCTGGGTCTGAACGTCGTGACAGACGCCATAATCATAACATCCGGTACGGCAATTGGGGCACTGGCCCAGAAGTTTGCTGGTTCGCTCGGTGACAGGGTCGGTCACAGAAGAACTGTGATACTGGCGGTGTTGATATCCACACTCCTTTACCTGTTACTTTCTCTTTCTTCGTCTGTGCGTGATTTTGCTCCATACTTTACCCTAGCCTTTATAGCACTCACCATCTCAAATTCATCGCAGATGCCTTCAATTTATGCTCTTGTATCGGAATCCAGTACAATAAAGACCAGGGGTTTTTCAATTTTGAGAGTTGGCAATAACGTGGGATGGGGTTTTAACTGTTAATGATGGCATTTATATAACTATGCATTATTATGCAATATACATGAGCAGGATATACACAATCAGGGAGGCATGCGATATACTACAAGTAGATGCAACCACATTGAG